>Ga0163144_10018108_pt1 | contig 14291 bp, 16 predicted proteins | sample OliLak19BULKMAT1_FD_123175 | JGI IMG/M metagenome (GOLD analysis project Ga0163144, IMG submission 123175) | Freshwater microbial mat bacterial communities from Lake Vanda, McMurdo Dry Valleys, Antarctica - Oligotrophic Lake LV.19.BULKMAT1 | ecosystem: Environmental > Aquatic > Freshwater >... | reverse complement strand
TCTTTCTCGTTCATAAGCCTCCATTTTACCTGGCTTACGAACGCCGATAATCGCAATTAATTCAAACGGCGAAATATTCCATTAGGCGCTGAACCTCAACAGCCGAGGTACGTGCGTCCGTGGCCGCGGATCACCGACTCGTCGTGCACGCCGCCGAGCGACAGGCGCACGAACTTTCGGCCGAGAGCCTCGGCGATGGCGCCCGCGATCGACGTCTTGCCGACGCCGGGGGGCCCCGTGAACGCGATGATCGCGCCCTTCTTGGAGCCGGTCTTCTTCCTGAGGGCGAGGAACTCGAGCACGCGCTCCTTCACGGTCTCCAGGCCGAAATGGTCTTTATCAAGAATATTTCGCGCATCCGAAATATTAAGGTTGTCCTCGGTGCGCTGGCCCCATGGCACGTCGAGCAGCCACACAAGGTACGTGCGCGACTTCTGCGCTTCGGCGTCCTTCGGGTTCATCTGCGAGAGCTTGGCGAATTCCTTCAGCGTCGTGTCCTGCACGCCGGCGGGCATGCCGATCGCCGTCATCTTGGCCTTCAGCGTCGCTTCCGAGGCGAGGGCCTCATCCGACGACATGCTTCCCGGGTCGGAGGCGCCCGGCGCGGCTGGCTTCGCCGTCTTCTCCTTGAAGTGGCCGCTCATCTCGAGGATCACGGCCTGCAGGCGCGCCTCGATGGACGTCTCGGAGAGCAAGGACAGCTTGACCGCGTCGGTCAACGGCAGCTCCTGCGAGAGCAGGTTGGCCAGGCGTTCCGGGTCTTCCTCCATCAAGGCGTGGCCGACGAACTGCTCGTCGAGCGAGGGATCGAGGCGCGCGAGCTCGGCGAGGGTGTGCTGCGCGAGCGAGCCGAGCTCGAGGAGGCGCTTCGGGTTGGCCGGAGACATCTTGGGATAGGCCGCTTTCGCGAGGGTCACGCCGCCGTCGATCTTATAGCCGGTGATGGTCGCCGTCCGCAGCACGGTCATCAGGACGGACGCCTGTCCCTGGCTGTCCATGTGCGCGTTGGACAGCTTCACCAGCACGGCGGCCGGGCTGTTGCCTTCGGCGTCGGCGCCGGCGGAGGTCACGATCGCCATGCCGCCCGCGCGCATCGCCCTCGTCACGAGCTGGTTCTGATTCGCGTCCGCGATCGCGAAGCGGATCTGGTTGACGCCGGGGAAGAAGATCTTCGAGAGGGCGATGACCGGCGCCTCGGCCGGCGTCGGGATGACCGCGAGCGCGCGGCTGTTCGAGTCGCCGTCGTCGTCGCCGTCATCGTCTCCGAAGCGCGAGCCGCCGCCGTCGAAGCGCCGGCCCGACATCTGCGCGGCGGCGCCGTCCTTCCCGCCGCCCGCGGCGGAGATCAGGGACGCGATCGCGGAGGGGCTCGGGGCGGCGACGGCGGCGTCCGCGCCCTTGGAGACGGCGGCCGCGACGACGACTCCCGGCTTGAAGGCGACCGCGGCGGCCCTGTGCGAGACGATCAGGGCGGAGGGCTTGAGCGCGGCGGGCGCGAGCGCCGCGGCGGCGGGCATCGGCGCGACGGCGCCGGCGCTGGGAACCGACAGCGAGAGATTCAGCGCGGACAGCGGCGCCGAGAGGCCGGGCGCGGCCGTGACGCTGCCGAGGCCCGAGCCGACCGCGCCGGAAACGCCGGCTTGGCCGACGATCCCGACCCGGCCCGCGACCTGCGCGAACGACTCCCGGCTGCCTGGAAGCGCGAAGAGGAACGCGGCGAGAAGAAGGCGGGACATGACGGTCGAGGGCCGGCGGTTCATGGTCTTCATGTGAGAAGAATAACAGCGCCTGATGGTCAGCGGGGGGGCCATGCGGTCCCGCGCCGTCCGGATTAGGACCTATTCAGCGAGGGGCCATACGGTCCGACCAATCGACGTCCTTGAAGCGCCGGTGCGCCCACAGCGCCTGTCCCGGCACCGCGCGCATCCAGGCCTCGACGTGCGCCGCGAGGCGCTGGTTGTCCTTCTTGTCGTCGTCGGTGAGCGCGATCTCGGGCTCGATGATGATGCGCACGCGCCCGTCCTTCTCGCGCCTGGGCAGCACGGGCAGGATGGCCGCTCCCGTGCGGCGCGCGAGGGGCGCGATCGCGGCCAACGTGTGCACCATGACGCCGAACAGACGCATCGGCTCGCCCATCGGCGGCGACATGTACTGATCCATCACGAACACGACGCCCCCGTTGTCGCGCAGCGCCTTCATCACGGTCGGGATCGTGCGCGGCTGGTACGCGGCGCGCACCCCGACCGAGAGCCGCGTCTTCTCCATCCACGCGTGCAGCCACGCGGGCTTCAGCCGGCGCGTGACGATCGTCACGGGCATGTCCTTGATCGCGCCGATCGAGGCCGCGAACTCCCAGTTCGCGATATGCGAGCCGAGAAAGAGCACGCCCTTGCCCTTGGCCTTCGCCTTCTCCCAGTTGCCGTAGCCCTCGATCGAGACGTTGCGCTGGACGTACGCTCGAAAGTGCCCCGGGATCGGCGCGAACATGTGCGCCAGCTCGAGCACCATGCGCCCGTAATGCTCGTAGTTTTCGACGAGCAGGACGCGGCGCTTTTCCTCGGACAGCTCGGGGAAGCAGCGCGCGAGGTTCTCGCGCGCGACGCGGACGTGCCTCGTCGAAAACCGCGCCGCGCACCGTCCCAGAAAGCCGCCGAGCGCCATTTCCCAGGAGCGCGGCAGCGCGGCGACGAAGAGCCCCGTGCCGTGCAGCGGGATCCGCAGCAGCAGCGCGAGAACCGGGTTCAAGCCTTAGTTCTGGCCGGCGCGGCGCGGCAGGGTCGGCAGCATCGCGCGCGCGATCGTGGGCACGAACTCGGGGCGCAGCAGGCGCTTGTCGTAGGGCGCGAGCCGACTCTCGTTCTCGCGCAGGCAGAGCTCCACGAACTCGCGCGGGGAGATGTCGCCGAACTGCGCGTGCGCGTTCATCGTGAAGTTGTCCTGCTTGCCGTCGGCCTCGCCCTTGATGCGCATCGCGGTCTTCAGGCGCGAGAGCGCCTGCAGCCACATCGCGAGCCCGCGCCGGAACACGTAGCCCGGGCGGCCGCTGTACGGCAGCTGGGCCTGGTTGTAGGCGACCCAGTTCACGTGAAAGATGATGTGGCGGCCTTCCTCCTGCATGATCGGCTCGAAGAGCTCGACGAGGGACGGAGGGAAGAAGCCCGAGTCGCGCGCGAGCGCGAACAGGCCGAACGCGAAGAAGGAGTCGAAGCACTCGCCGTAGCCGATGCGCATGAACGCCCAGGACGGATCGAAGGGCGCGAGCGGCTTGAAAGCGGGAACGGGGATCCCGTATTTATCCGTCAGGAGCCTGAGGATGTCGGCGTGGCGCTGCTCCTCGTAGCCCTGCAGCGTGATCGCCTTCGACAGCACCGGGTCTTTCTCGGCGGCGCCCATCGTGAGCACGGCCAGGGCGGTCTCGGCCTCGGTGCGCACGGCCTCCTCCCAGATCGGGAGCATCCGCAGGCGCTTCACGGCGTCCTCGCCCAGCTCCGGCCACTTGAGCTCGGCGGGAATATAAGGATCGTGCGTCTCGGTGAAAAAGGAGCAGAGAAGCTCCTTGTGTTCCTTCGAGCCGATCACGAGCGCGGACGCTTCGGGAATGATGGTCTTCATGAGGTCCTCGACGAAGATTCTACAAAATTGACGGTTTTATGACCAGCGCAAGACGGCGGCCGTCCTTGACGCCTCCTTCGGACGCGAGTATGCTTGCCGCATGAGACACCTTCGACCGTTGGCCCTTCTATTCGCCGCCGCTTCCCTTTCCTCGTGCGGCCTCCTCTACACGGACATCAAGGTGCCGCGCGGCTACCGCACGGCGACGCCGGCCGAGGTCAAGGCCTCGCCCGACGATCCCACCGTGACCGGCAAGGCCTGCAACCGCACCGCGGTCTTCCTCTTCGCCTGGGGCGATGCCTCGTACGCAGCCGCGGTCGCCAACGCCCTCGGCACGCGCGACGGCATCATGTACGACGTCCGCGCCGACATCAAGGTCAACGCCTATGTCCTGGGCATCTACACGCAGGTCTGCACGATGGTCAGCGGCCGGGTCGCCAAGCCGTGAAGCTGAGCCTCGCCCTCCTCCTCCTGCTCTTGGCCTCGCTCGCCCGGGCCCGCGGTGAGAACGATGAGGACACGGCCGTCCCCGGCCTGATCCCTGCGGGTAGCTTCAACCTCTTCTACGACTCCTCGGGCCCGCTCTCCTTCGTCGCCAACACCCCGAAGGACAAGCCCACGGGCGCCCCCGAGCTCGGCCTCGTGAAAGGCGTCTCCTGCCAGTACGGCCTGTCGGTCCCCGTCACGGCCAACCTGCGCGGCACGAGCATCTCCGGCGCCATCGGCAACGGCAGCTTCGTGAAGGCCCTTGAGGAAATCAAGAAGAAGAAGCCCGAGCTCGTCGGCATTTACGACGTGCGCACCGATCAGCGCATCTTCAGCATCCTCGGGATCTACCGCAAGCTCTGCACCGAGGTGACCGCGCGCGCCTTCGGCGCCGGCAAGTAGCTTCTCCTACTGGCCCCACCAGTATTGGTCGACGTCGTCCTTCGGCATGCGGTAGGTGATCCCGTCGTCCACGAGATGGACGACCCGCACGCGCCCCTCCGGCGAATTGCCGCACTGCGTCGTATGCTGGGTCCCCGCGAAGAACACCGCCTTGGAGTCCTCGGACCAGACGTGCCGCCCCGGCGCTCCCCGCTGCCGCTCGATGCCGCCCATGCGGAGGATGCGGCTGCGCTTCCCTTCCTTCGTCTCCACCCAGTACGACCGGCAATCCAGGTACAAGAATTTATTGAATATCGTCGCGGACTTGTCCGGAGCCTCGACCTCGTTGCCGTCGTGCGCCTTGTACCTTCCGGTGTAGCCCTCGCGGCCCGACAGGGTCCGCTCCCAGTCGATGTATTCCGCCAGGTACTTCGCGGCCGGGCCGTCCTCGACGGGCCGCATCGTGTTGAGACGATCCAGCCTGATCCCCGCCCAGACGGCGAAAACGACGGCGCCGGCGGCGGCGTAGACCAGGATCACCCGCTGCCACCGCCCGAGGAACTCTCGGAGCTCGGGATTCATCGATAGTAGAACGGCTTATCCTGCAGCGTCATCTCGAACTCGCCCTCGTTTCCGCCGGACGCGTCCTTCCCGGTGAACATGTAGCTTACCGACAGCCAGCGGCTCTTTCGGAGGTCGATGGTCTTCGCCAGCTTCGCGCGTCCGCTCAGCGATTCGATCCGCAGCCGGCGCCTCCCGGCCGCGACCGGGACCTCCGTGAAGCCGGCCGGGCCGCCCTTGCCCTTTTGGAACCGCAGCTCGGTCTTCAGGACCGGCGCGTCGTCGATGAAGATCACGACGTCGATAGCGAGATCCTCGCCGTTCGCGCCGTTCATCACGCCGATGCCCGGGCGGATATTGAGTATAACGGGGGACTCGGAACTCATCCTTTTATTCTCCATGCACGCAGCCGCTCCGAGCACGCATACCAGGACGGACAGCGTGAACGAGCGTCCGCCCCGTCCGTTCATCGTTTTAAAAATAAGCCCAGCGCCGCGCGGATCTGTTTCGCTCGCACGATCCCGGGGTCCTTCGCGGCGGTTTCGCCGGCCGTCTTGATCAGATCGTCCAGCTTCTTCGCCATGTCCCGGCCGCAGTCCGCGGCCATCGCTTCATAGAACTCTTCCGAGAAATGAGCGTTTGATTCGAGGTTCAAATGCAGCGCCAGGGACAGGAAGAACATCACGCGGTACTTCGGGGGGAGCTTCCCTATTTTCCGGTGCTCCCGGTGAAAGATCATCTCCACGCCCAGCCCGCCGTTTCCCCTGCCCCAATCCGCGTCCTGCACTAAAAGAATCTCTCCGACGGCGGCCGCCACCTGCTTGTACGTCGGAGTCGCGATCTCCATCTCGTGGACGGCGAGCCATTGCCGTCCTGGGCTAACGTCGTCCTTCTCGATGTTGGAAGCGGTCGAGGGCATCGCGCATCCGATGAGGATGGCGGCGGTTAGCTGCAAGATCATGCTCGTTTCTCCGGCTTCACTCGTAGTGTGTCCAAAGACGGATCACTTTCACGGTTTTGATTTCCGACAAAACCTGATAGACCAAGCGGTGCTGGATGTTGATGCGCCGGGAATACGCTCCAGCGAGATCTCCGACCAGCTTTTCGTATGGAGGCGGGTTCTGGAAGGGGTTCTTCCGCGAGATTTCAAGCAGTGCTTCGGCCTTTGGCCGCAGTCCGGCGGATGAGAGCTTCTTTGCGTCCTTTTGGGCCTGCTTGGTAAAGACGAACCGCCAGCTCACCAAGCGAGCTTTTTAGACAGCTTTCCGGCGGGAGCCTTGAGGCCGGCGCGAATGGACTCGCGCATGCCGGGAATCGAGAGCAGATGGAGGGTTTCCTGGATCGAGCGCCAATCCTCCTCGGAGATAAGAACGGCGCTCGAGCGCTTCCCGGTGATTTGAACCGGCTCATGGGTAGAAGCCGTCTGATCAAGGAGCTTGTAAAGCTTTGCTCTAGCTGAGCTGGCGGTTAGAGTGGTCATTTTTGATCTCCCCTGTAAGCGTACCGGAAGACGTACGCTTTGTCAAGGTCCCGGCAGCGCGCGTCTGAAGGCAATGGTTTGCTGAAATAGTTTAGTTCTTGCCCTTGCCGAGCATGCGCTGAAGCCAGCCGACCAGGCCGCCGCGGTGGATGGCGCACTCGCTGCGCGGCTCGGTGCCCACGACGAACAGCTCGCCGTGCTTGCCCGGGCAGCCGGAGCGCGCCACCATGCCGGAGGCGGGGCAGACCATCACCTCGACGACCGACTCCGGGCGCGTGTAGGGTTCGCCCGGGCGGTCGGCGTTGGCTTCCTTCATGAACGCGGCCCAGAGCGGCAGGGCGTCCTTCGCGCCGGTGAGCTTGAGCGCCTTGTTCTGGTCGTCGCCGACCCAGACGCCGGCCAGCAAGGAGGAGGTGTAGCCCACGAACCAGGCGTCGCGGCCGTCGTTCGTGGTGCCGGTCTTGCCCGCCGTCGGGAAGGTCACGCCCATGGTCCTCAAGCCGCGCGCCGTGCCCTCTTTGACCACGCTCTCGAGCAGCGAGTTCATCAGGAACGCCGTCGCGGGATCGAGGCCGACGGAGACCTCGGGCGCGGTCTGCTCGAGCACCACCCCGTCGGAGTCGACGACCGAGGTCACGAGGCGCAGCGTCGGGCGCATGCCGGCGTTGGCGAAAGGCTCGTATGCGCCGACGAGCTCGAGCAGGCCGACCTCGGAGGCGCCCAGCGCGATGCCCAGGTCGCCGCGCATCGGGCTCGTGATGCCGCACTCGCGCGCGGTCGTCTGGATGGCGGCGACGCCCACGCGCTCGGCGAGGTCGAGCGTCGCCGCGTTCATCGAGTGGGCCATCGCCCGGCGCATCGTCGTGGTGCCCTGGTAGACCCCTTCGTAGTTCGCGGGCGACCAGCCTTTGCCGGCGTCGGGGTAGGTCTTCGGCTTGTCGCGGAGGATAGTCGCGGGCGTGAGGTTGGCTTTCAGGGCGGCCGCGTAGACGAAGGGCTTGAACGCGGAGCCCGGCTGGCGCTGCGCCTGCGTCGCGCGGTTGAACTGGCTCTCGCTGAAGCTGCGCCCGCCCGTGAGCGCGAGCACGGAGCCGTCGCGCGGGTCGATCACGGCCAGCGCCGCCTGGTGCTTGGAGGCCGACAGCGCCTTGCGCGCCCGGTTTTGAAGGAGCGCGTCCATCGCCGTGTGGATCGAGAGGCCCGTGCGGTAGAGCGTCTCGCCGCCGTAGCGCGGCACCAGCTGGCGCACGACCTCGGCCGCGTAGTAGGCCGCGTCGCGGCGGTCTTCTTGAGCCGTGCCGCGCGTGAGCAGCACCGGAGACGCGGCGGCCGCCTCGTGCTCGGCCGGGGTGATCATGTTCTCCTCGCGCATGCGCCGCAGCACGTGGTCGCGGCGCGACCGCGCGAGCGCGGGGTCGCGGAAGGGATTGTAGACGCCGGGGCCGCGGATGACGCCCGCGATCAGCGCGGACTCGGGCAGGGTGAGATCGGAGACGTCTTTGGAGAAGTAGTGCCGCGCCGCGGAGCGCACGCCCATCACGCTCGCGGGCCCGTCCTGGCCCAGGTAGATGTGGTTCAGGTAGAGCGAGAGGATGCGCTCCTTGTCGAGGCGGAGCTCGAGGTAGAGCGCGAACCCCGCCTCGGAGAGCTTGCGGCTGAACGTGCGCCGGGGGGTCAGGAAGAGGTTCTTCGAGAGCTGCTGCGTGATCGTGCTGGCGCCCTGGAGATCGCGGTGGCGCAGGTTAGCGAGCGTCGCGCGGACGATCGCGCGAGGGTCGATGCCGTGGTGATGCCAGAAGCGCTTGTCCTCCGTGGCCACGACCGCGTCCTTCAAGGACGGGGGGATCTGCTCCCAGGTCGCGGGCTCGCGGCGCTCGGACTTCTCGCCGGAGAGCTCGACGACGAGCTCGGGCTCGAGTATGAGGAGCGGAACGGAGCCGCCGAGGCCGTCGAATAAGCTCCAGGCGCCGACGGCGGAGCGGCGCAGCATGTAGAAGCCCTCGGCCTGCTCGGAGCCGGGGACGCGGTGGCCGCGCAGGTAGACCCCGAGCTCTGGCGCGGTCCAGCGGTACTCGCCCTTGGCGGGCGCGCCCTCGACGCGGTGGTAGCCGAGGCGGTCGAGGCGCTCGATGAGGCGCTCGGCCTCGCCCTGCGCGCCGTCCTCGAGGAGGAAGGGCGCGCCCCAGATGCGCGTCGAGAAGGAGACGCCGAGGCCGCCGAGGACGAGGGAGGACAGGCGGCGCTCGGCTTGGATCGCGAGGAAGGCGGACGCGAGGATCGTGGCGATGAGCAGCGAGGACGCGGCCCAGAGCAAGGTCGAGCGGGAGGGACGTCTCAGGCGCATGGAACTAGGATACCAACTAGAACTTAACGCCGATGCCGACGTGGTGGGTTTGGCCCAGCGAGCGCTTCTCGGCGAGCGCGTAGTCGAGCGAGTAGCGGCCCTCGCGAATCCCGACGCCGAAGGTGAAGCGCGCGAAGTCGGAGTTCAGGCGCCAGCCGGCGCGCAGCGCGACCGAGGTGTCGGGACCGAAGTCCGTCGCGAGCTCGCCGCCGACGGAGCCCGCGGTCTTCTCGTCGCGGACCTTCACGGCCTCGGCGGAGAGGAGGCCGCGCATGCGCGTGACGTCGCTCAGCGAGTCCTTGCCGGCGGGGCCCGCGGTGGACCAGGACCAGGAGGCGCCGCCGCGCGTCGTGAGCGGAAGGGGGTCGGAGTCCTGGTCGAACTTCACGGCGGCGCCGGCGTTCTGCAGCGCCGCGCCGAGCGTGAAGTTGGGGATCGGCGTGAGCCACTGCACGCCCGCGTCGCCCGCGAAGCCCGAGGCCTTCGCCTCCTGCGCGAGATCGAAGCGGAACGCCTTGGCCGCCGCGCCGACGGAGAGGCCGCCCGGGAGCGGGATGCCCCAGGCGAGGTGGCCGACGAAGTCGCGCTGCGCGGTCCGCGTGTCGATCGTGCCGTTGGCGTAGCGGAGGTCCACCTTCCCGGCGTCGTAATAGGAAATGCCGGCGGCGAGCGTGCCGAGCGGGAGCGGCTGCGCCCAGCCGAGGAAGCCGAAGGTGTCGTCGAGCACGCCGCTCGTGAAGAGCGTGTCGAGCTGGGAGCGGCGCGCGGCCGCGAGGCCCGCGGGGTTGGTGCTCAGCGAGGACAGGCCGCCGGGGACGGCCGTATAGGCGTCGGCCATCGCGGAGGAGCGCGCGGACAGGGACCGGCGCAGCGTCGGCGAGCCGACGGCTCCCGCGGGCATCGCGGCCATGAGGACGAAGGCTAGGGCTTTCATCGGATGACGACGATCTTGCTCTTGACGGAGACGCGTGGGCCGGTCACGGCCACGAAATAGAGGCCGCTCGGGACCGTCGTGCCGGAGGCGTTCTTGCCGTCCCATTGGACGCCGAAGCTGCCGGCCGCCTGCTCGCCGTCGAACAGCGTGCGCAGCGGGCGCCCTTCGAGGTCGTGCACGCGGATCGTGACGTGCCCGGAGTTGAAGATCTCGACGTCGATCGTCGTCGAGCCGCCGAGGCGGGGGCGCAGCAGGTTGCCGGTCAGCGTCACGTTGCCGGGCGCGAAGTCGACCAGCAGCGCGTTCGCGGCGGTTCCCGCCGCGCCGCCGATGTCCGCGTTCGTGACGGTGACATCCCACCTGCCGAGGCCCAGGCCCGTCGTCGCGAAGGTCGCGGAGACGTGCTGATCGTCGGTCCGGTTCGGCGCGGTGCCCACGACGGTGACCGCGCCCTGCGTGATCGAGACGGTGGGGGCGAGCGAGAAGACCTCGCCGGCGACCGTCAGCGTGGCGGGCGCCGCGCTGCGGTAGATCACGGCGGGCGTCACCGAGACGGGCGCGGGCGAGCCCGTGAGCGCGGAGCGGATGTCGCCCGTCGAGCTGAACGCCTCGAAGAACGAGTAATAGAGCCGCCAGCGGAAGGAGTCGGTCGAGCGCACGGGGACGGGGAACGCGAGGGCGCCCACGGCCGCCGGCGTCGAGACGCGGACGCCCGGCTCGTCGGCGAACGACGTGCCCAGCGCGTCGTTGGAGATCGCGCTCAGGATCACGGTCGCGCTCGAGCCCGAGGGCGGGGGCTGCGAGTAGAAGAGCCGGACCCGGCCGTCCGTCAGCTTCGCGACGCCCGACTCGTAGGCGGTCGTGGACAGCGCGATGGTCGAGGCGCCCCACGTCAGGCCCTGGTCGGTCGAGAGCGCGGTGAAGATCCGCCGGTCGGCGAGGTCGTCGCCGCCGTTGAAGTCGCGCGTGTAGTAGACGCGCCAGTCGCCCGAGTTCAGGATGACGACGCGCGGCACGCCGACGTACGTCGTCCCGCCGTCGATCGCGGGCGAGACGGCGTTGCTCCAGGTGAGCCCGTCGACGGAGGCCGCGGTGTGGATGCGGAAGGCCCCCGTCGTGGAGATGATCGAGTACAGCATCCGGAACCCGCCCGTGATCGGCTGCACGGCGGCGCCCGTGATCGAGCTCGCGGACACGGAGGGAAGCGTGTTCGTATCGACGCGCACGCCCGTTTCCTTGGTGAACGCGACGCCGTCGACCGAGGTCGCGGACAGGATCGCCGTCGCCGTGCTCGAGTGCGGCGCGGCGCTCGAGATCGCGGTGAGATAGTACATGCGCAGCGGCGCGTAGGTCGCCTCGCCCGTGAACGCCTGCGGCACGGCGGAAGACAGGATGATGCCGTCTTCCTTGTCGAAGCCCGGGACCGCGCGCGCGGGAACGGCGAGGCACCAGAGCAGGGCGAGCGCGCCTGCCGCCCGGCCGACCGTCCGAAGCGTCTTCTTCAAGAGCGCGAGCTTGCCGGGGCGCTCGAGCGACTTGATCCGCGCCTCCTCTATAAGGGCCGCGGAGCGCGTGAGCCCCTTGCGGTGATAGACGAGGCTGACGGGGCGCCGGCTGCGCGTGTAGGCCGCGCCTTTTCCTGAGTTGTGCGCCGAGATCCGCGCCTCCACGTCCTTCGTGATCCCGGTATAAAGACTCTCGTCCGCGCAGCGGACGAGGTACACCGACCACTCCTTGGGAGGCGTCACGGGCACATCCTAGCAGACCTTGCGCGCGCCCGTCCATGACGAGCCTGCTAGGTCTTTGGACCCATAAGACCCCGGGCCGTCGGACCCGTGTGGACCCATGCGGAAAGGCCTATCCTCGTGGTGTGAAGATCATGGGAGGAGCCCTCGCCCTCCTGCTGGCCGTGAGTTCGCCGGCCCAAGCGCTTCCTGACGCCGGCTTCTCCACCTCCTTCCCTATCCCGCATCCCGGCATGCCGTTCCTCCGCCCGCCGGCGCCTTCCGTCCCCGCGTTCGCGGCCGTTCCGCCGGTCCCCGTCGTCGTCTTTCACGGCCTCTCGCTGAAGAGCCTCCAGTTCAGCCGCGTCGACCGCATCCCCGCCGCCCTGGTCGCGGCGATCGACCGCACCGAGAAGACCCTGCTCCTCGCGCTGTACGACCTGCGCCTCTCCGAGGTCGGAGCGGCGATCCTGCGCGCGAAGTCCCGCGGCGTCGACGTCCGGCTCGTCTACGACGAGAGCCACGTGAAGCCCGCGGCGGCGGGCGCCGCGTCCGGTCCGTCGCCCGAGTATCAGGCCCTCGTCGACGCGGGCGTGCCGGTCCGCGTGCTCGACGGCGTCAGCTCCTTCGGGATCATGCACCACAAATACGCCGTATTCGACGGCGCGCTTCTGATGACGGGCTCCTTCAACTGGACGCGTTCGGCCGACGACAAGAACTTCGAGAACGCGGTGTTCAAGAAGGATAAGGCGCTGATCGAGGGCTTCACGCGCAACTGGGAGTGGATGTGGGCGTTTAAGACGGTCGGCGACGGTCCGCCGGCCGATCCGCTCGCGCCGGTCTCCTTCGGGGGCGGAAAATATCCGCGCTACGCCTTCTCTCCGCAGGGGGGCGTCGAAGCCCTGCTGCTGGACGCCGTCGGACGCGCGAAGAGCACGATCGACGTCGCGATGTTCAGCTTTTACTCCCAGCCCGTGGCCGACGCGCTGATCGCGGCGAAGAAGCGCGGCGTCGCCGTGCGGGTGGTCGGCGACTCGGCCCAGGCGCGCCGCTCGGCCGCGATGCTCGCGATGTCGAAGGCGAAGGTGGGCCTGCGCCTGAGCTCGGGGCGCGAGGGAACGGGGGCCATGCATCATAAGTACGCGCTCGTCGACGGCGCCTTCCTCGTCAGCGGCTCCTACAACTTCTCCCAGAACGCGGAGCTCAACAACTTCGAGAACGACCTGTTCACGGCCGCGCCCGCAGACGTCGCCGCGTTCGGCGGCGAGTTCGCGGCCGTCTGGGCGCAGGCGCACGCGCCGGCGCCCGAAGAACTTCCCGCCCCGAAAAGCTTATAATCGCGGCATGAACCTCGGCCGTGAGTGGACCGCGTTCGCGGGCGGCTTGTTCCTCCTGATGGGGACCTCCCTCGCCGCGGCCGCCCGCCGCAGCGCCGAGGACGCGCTGTCGTGGAGCCGGCAGTGGCATGCGGCGGTCGGCGAGACGGACGGCGCGCGCGACGAAGCGCCGCGGCGCAGGGCGCTGGTGCTCGCGTACCGGTTCGGAGGCGTCTTTTTCGCCGGCGTCGGGCTGGGCCTTCTGGCTTCCGCCGCGGCGGGGTTCTCGCCTTTCGCCGCGCGCGAGAGCCGCGCCGCCACGCTGGCCGCCGGGCTCTTCTTCACGGCGTGCGGCGCCGTAATGTCGATCAACGTCTGGCTGCGCCGCGCGCGCGCTCCGCGCTTCCTCGACGGCGAGCTGCTCGACTTCGACGCGCCGCCGCCGCTGGGAGAGCGCGTCGCGTCCGCCTGCTCGCGCGCGATGATCGCGCTGTTCCTCCTGTTCGGGCTGCGCCTCCTGACGCAGGTGGCCCGATGAGCCCCGAGGCCGTCCAGCTGCTGACCGCGCTGCTCATCATCGCCGGCGTCGCGGGCTCGGTGCTGCCCGCCCTGCCCGGCGCGCCGCTGATCCTCGTCGGGGCCGTCCTCCACCGCTGGCTCCTTCCCGGAAGCGTCTCTCTCTGGACGATCGCGGCGCTCGCGGTCCTCGCCGTCCTGACGCTCATCGTGGACGCCGCGTGCGGCATCCTGGGCGTCCGGCGCTTCGGCGGCGGACGCTGGGCCATGCTCGGCGCCGGCGTGGGCGCCGCGATCGGCATCTTCTTCGGCCCCGCCGGCCTCTTCGCGGGCGCCATCGGCGGCGCGGTGCTCTGCGAGATGGCTTTTGATCGTAAGGCCTTGCACGAGGCTCTCAAGAGCGGCGTCGGCGCGGGCCTCGGCATGCTCGTCGGCACGGTCCTGCGCCTGGGCCTCGCGGTCTTCATGTCGGCGTGGCTCTTGGCTGACTTCCTCATCAACTAGCCGCGACTTATCCACCGTACTTCCAACGTTGGAAGTCCTGGGGATAAGTCGCGATTTGCGCGCGTTCTAATTTCGCTCGCGCCGTAGTTATCCCCACTACCTCCAGCGCTGGAGGTAATGGGGATATCTCCCAGCACATCGGCAGCGTCGCGATTTCGCCGCGTGTGGTGATAAGGGTCGCCGGCGATCTCGCCGGCGGCCCGGCGCGAGCGTCCTACGCGTCGTAGATCGCGGAAGCGAACGACACCACGCCGCCGGCGGGATCAGGCGCCTGGCCGTACGTGAGCAGCCTCCCGGGCTTCGTCGCGCCGATCGCCTTCATGAGGCGCAGGCCGGTGTAGAGGGCGGACAGGCCGCAGACCTTGCGCCAGTGGCCGTCGGCGACGACCGACTTGTAGAAGCCGACGGCGTCGAGCGCGAGCGCGTCGATGAG
>Ga0163144_10018107_pt1 | contig 14292 bp, 8 predicted proteins | sample OliLak19BULKMAT1_FD_123175 | JGI IMG/M metagenome (GOLD analysis project Ga0163144, IMG submission 123175) | Freshwater microbial mat bacterial communities from Lake Vanda, McMurdo Dry Valleys, Antarctica - Oligotrophic Lake LV.19.BULKMAT1 | ecosystem: Environmental > Aquatic > Freshwater > Lake... | reverse complement strand
GGCCGGCGCACAGATCGTCGCGACAGTCACCACCGGCTCGGGCGAGAACGTGAAGTTCCGTGAACAGCGCGTAGCGTTCACATCGCAGGCCGCACGCGGGCCCGGTGCCATGATCTGGCGCACCACGCTCGACCTCGACGCGCTGGGTGTGCTGCCCGGCGATGAACTGTACTTCCATGTGCTCGCCAAGGATCGTCGGACACCGGTACCCAACGAGGGCCGCAGCGAGACGGTCTTCATCCGCCGAGCCGATACGACGCGTGCGCTCCTCGCGGAGTTCAGCGGCCTCGCGCTCAAGGTGGTGCCCGACTACTTCCGCTCGCAGCGCCAGATCATCATCGATACCGAAAAGCTGCTCGCCGAGCAGAAGGGGCTCCCGCTCGATCGTTTTCGAGAGCGGGCCAACGAGATCGGCATCGACCAGCACCTGCTCCGCGTCCGCTACGGCGAACTCGTCGGTGACGAGAACGAATCTGGGCTCGGTGCCGCCGCCGCCGAGCAACTCGAGTCGATCGGCATCGAGACCGGGGAATCGCATGCGCACGAGGCGATGCCGCAGGCGGAGCAGCTGGGCCCCAAGGTCGCAGAGCTGCCGGAAGATGCCGTGCATCGGCATGACGACAGCGAGAACGCCACGCGTCTTGCCAGCAGCGTCAAGGCGACACTGCAGGACGCGCTGCGGGAGATGTGGTCTGCAGAGCGGTACCTGCGCACCCACGACCCGCGCACCGCACTGCCCTACGAGTATCGGGCGCTGGAATTCCTGAAGCAGGTGCAGCAGGCCGCGCGGGTCTATGTGAAGCGCGTCGGCTTCGAGCCGCCGCCACTCGATCCGGTGAAGAAGCGGCTCACCGGCAAGCTGGACGCCATCCGCGACGTGAACCGCCAGGTGGCGCAGCCGCCGCGCGACAAGTATCCGGCCGTACGCGCCCTGCTCGCCGACTGGCCCGCCGTCGCCGTCCCGACCGCGGCGCAGCGCACACGTATTCAATTGGCGGGCGAGGAGCTGGCCCGTGAAGCGCTGGTGCGGCCGGGTGCGCACCTCGATGCCCTGCGCGACCTGCGCCGCTGGCTCGATGCCGGCGCCGCCTGTCCGACCTGCGAAGCGACGGCCCAAGCCGGACTCTACGCGGCGGTGCCGGCGCCTGAGCCCGCCGCACCAGCGCGGACGCCGGTCACGACAGCGCGGCGCGCCTTCCTCGACCGCCTGCGCAACGCGCCGTGATCGTCCTTCTCGCGTGTGTTGCGGCAGGGCTGTGCCTCGCCGCATTCGAATGGCGCCGACCTGTGCGATGGCCGGCCCTCCGCGCACTGCTGGTCATCGCGGCAGCCGCCGCGCTCGGTGGTCTTGGCGGCAAGCCGACGCGCTCGGCGGCGTCGAGCACCGATCTGATCGTTGTCACCCCGCACGCAACGCAGGCCGAACGGGACAGCGCCCAGCGCCTGCTCCCAGGCGCGCGTCTGTTGTCCATCGATTCCGTGGCGACCGCATCGGCGCTCCGGGCCAGGCTTGGCAACGGACGGCTGGTCCTCATCGGTGATGGCGTGCCCACGAGCTGGTGGCCGACGCTCGAAGCACTGCGCGTGGCCTGGATTCCTCCCTCCTCGCCGCTGCCGGAAGGCTTCGCGACGCTCGACGCCCCGACCTCGGTACCGCTGGGCGACGTCTGGATGGTGCGCGGCCGCCTGGCGGACACGGCCGACGCGCGCGCGTGGGTCGTGGCGATCGGACCCGACGCACGGCGAGACTCTGCTCGTGCTGCCTCGGGCCTGTTCACGATGGCCCTGCGGCCGCGGGCCGCCGGACTTTGGACCTGGCGGCTCGAGTATCGCGCCGCCAAAGCCACCGTTGGCGTATCCGTCGCGCCGCGCGCACTTCGGACGGTACTGCTCCTCGCTGGTGCGCCGACCTTCGAGCTCACCGCGCTCAAGCGTCGTCTGGCCGAGCGCGGTGAGCGCGTCATCGTCCGCGTGCGTTCGTCGAAGGAGCGCATCGTCGCGGAGTATGTGAACCTCCCGACGGGGCCGAGTGTGCCGCGAGTAGACGCCGCGTCACTCCGCAGAGTCGACCATGTAGTGGTGGTGGGGCGGGTGCAGGATGCGCTCGCACCAAACGAGGCCGCGGCGCTGCTCGCGAGCGTCCGCGGCGGCCTCGGTGTCGTCCGTGTCATCCGGCAGGCCGACGAGGTCGGTGATGCTGCCGTCCCGACTGCGCTCGTGCCCGGCAGCGTCACACGAGCGGAGGAACAGGACACCGGAACCGTCGGCCAGACCGCTCGCGTGCGCACGCTCGAGAAGAGCGCTCCAGTGCCGGTAGCAGAGGTGCGCTTCACGGGTGCCGGAACGGCGCTCCTGCGCGATGCCTCGGATCGTGTACTCGCGGTGCAACGTGCGGTGGGTGAGGGGCGCGTGGTGGGAACGGTGGTGACCGACGCGGCGCGCTGGCAGACCGCCGGCGATACCGTTTCGTTCGATGGCTACTGGCGCACGCTCTTCGACGCAGCAAGGCGGCCGGCTCGCGCTACACCGTGGCAGGTCGACGGTGACGCTCGCACGGCAGCCGAGCGTGTCGTGTCGCTCTCTCGCCTGGCCTCCACCGATTCTGCGGAGGCGCCGGTCGTGCTGACGACTCCGTCAGGCCGCAGCGACACCCTGACGCCGGTGCGCGGTGCCGACGACCCGCTACGGCGCGTCCTGGCGTTTGTCCCACGGGATACAGGCTGGTATCGGCTCGCCTCACTGGACCGTATCGCCGCCACGGGCGTGCATGTCACCGGCGTGTCGCGTGACGCTGCATTCGACGCCTTCGAAGCACGCACCGCCACCAGCCGCCATGCAGCACAGAGCGCCGACCTTGCCGCGGCCTCCGACGCCACGCGTCGTACGCGCGTCCCGCTGCTCTCCGATACGGCCTGGCTGCTCCTGCTCACGGCCGCTGCGGGCACCCTCTGGCTCCTGCAGCGCCGCGACGGCTGACCGGCGTTCCGCTCACGCCGCTGCGGCAAGCTCCCGCAGCACCGCATCGAGCGCATCCAGCACACCCACCAGATGCGCCCGCGTCACGTCGCCCATGTGGCCGATGCGCACCACACGATCCGTGGTCGGCGGCAGGCCATCAGTGATCGTCCAGCCACGCGCGGCCATCGCCTCCACCACCCGTGCCGCCGGCAGCGACGCCGGCAACTGTACCGCCGACACGGTCCACGTACGGTGGCCCAGGGCGGGCATCAGCGCCCACCCGTTCGCCAGCGACCAGGCATCGACGCAGGCACGAAGCGAGGCGTGCCGCAGCCACCGCTGCTCCACCGTCTCGATCCGGATGCGCTCCAACTGCACCTCGAGTGCGTTGATCAGCGGCATCGCCGGTGTCTGCGGAAAGGTGTCGCTTTCGGCGTTGCGCTGCGAGAGCACGAGGTCAAAATACCAGCCGCGGGCAGGCACCGACCTGGCACGTGCCACCGCTCGTTCACTTGCTACGGCAAAGGACAACCCCGGCGGCAGACCAAGACCCTTCTGGGACCCGGTCAGCACGAAATCGAGCCCCCAGCAATCGGTCTCGACCGGCATGGCACCGATGGACGTCACCCCATCCACCACGAGCATCGCCTCGGGCGCCACCGCGCGTACCACCTGCGCCAGCGCCTCGAGCGGGGCCAGCACGCCAGTGCCGGTCTCCGAATGCACCAGCGCTACCGTATCGACGTCCGGATGCTCCAGGAGGGCCGCCCGCAGTTCGGCCGGCGTGATCGGACGGTCGTACGGGACGCTCACCTTCACCACCTGCTTGCCGCACCGCTCGGCGATCGCCGCAAAGCGCTCCCCGAACAGTCCACCCACCACCACGAGTACGCGCTCCTGCACCAGGCAGCGCATCGCCATCTCCTTCAGACCGGTGGCGGCAGCGGTGGAAATGATCACCGGACGTGCCGTGCAGAAGATGCGGCGCAGCATCGGCTGCATGGCCCGCAGACGTACGGACATCGCATGGGAGCGATGCGACTCCATGGGCCGGAGCATTGCCCGCATCACCTCGGGATGCACGGCGATCGGGCCCGGCAGGAAGAACCGCGCAAACGGATCGTCGTCGTGCATCAGCGGCAGGTCAGACGGCACAGACCTCGTCCGTCGTCACGAGACGTGCGCCGTCGGCGGCCCACTCCGCAAGCAGCGCCTCCGTCTCGGCGGGACGAATGCCGCGCATCGCATCGGTGACCAGCCAGAGGTCGGCCTGCCGCCACCAGCGACGAATGCCGGCGACGGCGGCCCTGTTGCAGACATCGGTGGCGACGCCGTACAGCACGATGCGTGCAGGGGCAAGCAACTGCAGCAGCGGACGCGCATTGTCGTTGGTGAAGACGTCGAACTGCTGCTTGTTGAGCAGCCAGTCGCCGCGATTGGCGCGCACCAGCGAGGCCAGTTGCTGCACCGCCAGCGCGCGCGAGCCCAGAATGACCGGATCGGTGAGCACCGTCTCGCGCAGCTTCTGCTGGCCCGGCGTGCCGCGCATGCAGTGCGGCGGGTAGGTCTGGACGAAGTCGGGCGTCGCGGAGAGCTCGGCATCGTCGGGCTCGTGATCGTCAGCGCTCGCGACGATCGTGATGCCGGTCCGGTGCGCGTGCTGCGTCAGGCGCTGCAGATTCGGAATGATCGACTCGGCCTCGGGCACATACAGCTTGCCGTCGGGCCGCATGAAGTCGATCTGCGTATCCACATCCCAGAAAATGGTGCCCATCAGCATTCCTCCGTCCTAGAGGACCCGCTCGAGCCGCGGGTTGGGTCGATAGCCGCGCCCCACCTTGGCGCTCGGCGTTCCATCGACGAGCACCACGTCGGCCGTGAAGTCGTAGCGGCCCTGAAAGAGCGACGACCCGACGCCGTAGGTGTCCACCGGCACGTTGAGCCGCTCGAACTCGCGGATCTTGTCGACGGTGAAGCCGCCGGACACCGTGATCTTCACATGGTGGAACCCCTCGGCGTCGAGCGCCGCGCGCACGTTGCGCACGAGTTGCGGGTTCACGCCGGTCGGCTTCACCTGGCCCATCTGGTCGAACATCGAGCGGTCCACGAGCATCTCGCTGGTATCGAGCCGCACGCCGTACAGCCGATCGCCCATCGCGCGGGCCACCGCGAGCGCGGTACGCACGCAATCGTTCTCGAAGTCCACGAGCGTGACCAGCCGCACATCGGGATCGATGTGCTCGGCGAACTTCTTCGTCGCCATCACGGTGTCGCCGCCATAGGCCGCGATGAGCGCATGCGGCACGGTCCCGACGCCGCTCGACCCCCACCAGCTCGCCTGCGCATCGGTGCTCACGCCGATGGCCCCGGCAATGTGCGCCGCGTAGCCGTCACCGGTCTGCACCAGCCAGTGATCGTGGCGCGCCGGAAAGAACATCACATCCTTGGGACGGGCCGCCTCGACCACCGCCCGGGTGTTGGTGCCCACTCGCGTGCGGCGTGCAAGAACACCGAGGTAGAGCGTCTCGAGGTGCGCGAACGCGTCGTACGGACCCTCGACCAGCAGCACCGTCTCCCACGGCTCCACCGCGTCGCCGTCGAAGAGGGCATGCACGGTGAGCCGGTCCCACCCGGACGAGCAGAGCTTGAGGATGGCGATCGCCTCGTCGATACCGCCGAGGTAGGCCGCCTGCTTGCCGAAGACCTGCATCGTGACGTTGGGGCTGTAGCCGTCGGCCAGGAGAATCTCCCGAGCGCGGACGAAATATTTGTCGGAGTAGTAGCCGGACTTCATCTTCTCGACCGGCAGATTGAAGATCGCTGGGTCGAGGCGCTCGCGGCGGTTGGCAGGTTCCGTCATGCCGGAATCTAGACGTTCCAGACGACAATGTGACCGGGCGCCGGTGCCCGGCTCTGCCTGCCGGCGAGGTGAACCTCCGTTGACCGCGCCATCCCGGCGCACCTTCTTTCCCGCCGTTCCGCCGCATTGGTCCACGATTCCGGAGACGCTCTGCCCATGACCGACCCGCTCGATCGCCGCGGCTTCATCGGCTTGGCTGGCGCCGCCATGGCGGGCTCGCTGCTGCCTGCCGCACCTGCGGTACGCCCGATGACACCGGTGCGCGGCCCGCTGATCCGAACGGCTGGCCCCACGGTGGCCGTGGCGTCGAACAACGGCATTCGCGGCGTGGCGCTCGCGGCAGAACTGATGGCACGCGGCGTCGATACGCTCGATGCCGCCGTGGAGGGCGTGAAGATCCAGGAACTCGACCCGACCGATGATTCGGTGGGCTACGGCGGGCTCCCGAATGCCGATGGCGTCGTGCAGCTCGATGCGAGCTGCATGCACGGGCCGAGCAAGCGGGCCGGTGCCGTGGCGGCGCTCGAGGGGATCAAGACACCGAGCGAAGTGGCAAAGCTCGTGCTCAAGTACACGACGCACATCCTGCTGGTGGGCGAGGGCGCCAAGCGGTTCGCGCTCGACTACGGCTTCAAGGAGGAGGACCTTCTGACACCGGCCTCGCGTGAGAAGTGGTTGCGCTGGCGCGCCAACCGCGGCAAGGATGACGACTTCGTCGACGTCCCCACCGACCGGCCGATCCTGCCGCGCGTCACGGGGACGATCAACCTCAACGCGCTCAACGCGAAGGGCGAGATTTCCTCGGTGACCACCACGAGCGGCCTCGCGTGGAAGATTCCGGGCCGGGCCGGCGACTCCCCGATTGTCGGCGCCGGCCAATACACCGACAATACCGTGGGCGCAGCGGGCAGCACCGGCCTCGGCGAACTCAACATCATGGTCTGTGGCGGGTTTCTGACGGTGGAGCACATGCGCCGCGGCATGAGCCCCACGGATGCGACGCTCGAAACGCTTCGGCGCGTCATTGCGATGGCGCCGCCGAAGTATCTGGACGCCAAGGGTCGGCCTACCTTCAATCTCAACCTGTATGCGCTCGACAAGAACGGGCGCTACGGCGGCGGCTCGATCTATCCGAGCACCTATGCCGCGTTTGACGGCAAGGAGGCCAAGGTGCGGGACTCTGCCTATCTCTACGAGCGCGCGTCATGACGATGACGCGTCGCATCTCCCTTCTCGCCACGCTGCTCGGCACAGCCACCGGGGGCTCGGCGCAGGCGCAGGCCGCACCGGCGTCGGGCGCGCCGGCGCCAGCGGCCGTCGCACCCGATTCGACCGGCCGCTATCCGTGGCGCTGGGGCTGGTTGCCGTCGTTCGGCGGTGGCACCAATGATGGCCCGCTGATCGGTGCACGTGTGCGCGGCTTCCAGATGGCGGCGTACGACGACCGTGTCGCCAACCGCCAGACCCTCACCGCGCAGGCCGGCGTCAGCTTCCGCGGCAGCTTCCTCGGTCTCGTGCGGTACCAGGCGCCGCGCCTGGGAACCCGCTGGCGGACTTGGGTGCAGCTGCAGGCCAATCGTGACGTGCGGTTCGGCTATTTCGGACTTGGCAACGCCACCGTGAACGACCCCGACCTCGCCACCACTGCCGATCCGCTCCCCTACAGCGTCAAGCGAACGCGTTTCGAGATTCGTGCCGACGTCACCCGGCAGCTCATGGGCCCGTTGGAACTGGCGCTCGGCCTGCACGGTCAGTTGGGCCGATTCAATGCGCTGAACCAGAGCGCATCCACTTTCCGCGATGACTTCGGTGCCGAACTCCGGCAGGATGATGCCAGCGCACGCGTGGCGCTCATCGCCGACACACGAGACGTGGAGTACGATCCGAGCCGCGGCGTGCTGCTCGAGGCGGGCGCACAACTCGGCGCCGGCAACGGGGGCTACGAGCGCGTCTACGGCATCTTCCGCGGCTACGCTTCACTCGGCAGCAAGACGGTGCTGGCCGGCCGCATCGTCGGCTCCCGGCTCACCGGCACGCCGACGCTCGACGCGCGCTTTGTGCTCCCTGGGTGGGAGCAGCCGATCGAGATGCTCGGCGCACAATTCTCGCATCGCGGGTTGCAGTTCGGGCGGCTCGCTGGACGCAGTGCGCTCTTCGGCAACGCGGAGGTCCGGCAGGAGGTCAAGAACATCAAGGGCGCGCTGGACGTGGTGCTGGTGGGCTTTGTGGACGCGGGGCGCGTGTTCGAAGCGGAGTCATTTGCGCTGACGGCGCGTCAACTGAAGGTGGCGGGTGGCATCGGGGCCGGCTTGAAGATTCTGCGGTCCAGCGTCATCATCGTGAATCTGGCGCGCGGCCCGGAGGGGTGGCAGGTGACGGCGAACAACGGGTGGATGTTCTGATCACAACTGCGGCTCCGCGACCAGCTCGCCGAGCCGCTTCTTCGCTTCCTTGACATACGGCTGCAGTTCGGGATCGGCGGTGCGCCAGAGGTCGATGAACTTGCCGTACCATGCCGCGGCGACGCGCTTCTGGCCCAGACGTTCGGCGACTTCGGCGGCGCGCCACCGGAGGTAGGCCAACTCCAGCGGATCGCCGAACTGGCTCCCGGCGTCGCGGGCGTTCTCCTTCTGGGTATAGGCTGCCAGCGCCGAGTCCGGTTGCTGCATCGCCTCGAACGCTAGGCCGACGTCCAACAGCCCGCGCGTGGGACGGCCGTTCCGCTGGCGCTCCCGCATCAGGCGCAGTGCCGCTTCCGGCCGGCCCTTTGCCAGCGCAATCTGCGCCTCGGTGGAAAGCCGGCCCGATGAGTTGGCGTACACGGCACTATCCTCGGCCCCGCCGCGTGCCACCGCCCGGCCGATCTCGTCCTGCAGCGCCCGCGCCCGCGCCGCATCGCCGATGAACGCGTAATTGAATGCCAACCCCTGAAGGCGCCAGCTTTCCCACGCGCCCGCGCGTGCCTCCGGGGAGCGTACCAGCGAGTCCAGCAACGCACGAACGCCGGCCGTATCCCGCAGCCACAGCGCCCCCACCGCCAGACGGGTCTCGTGCCTGGCCCACTCGATGTCCTGCACGTCCGCGGCAGCCTGCGGGCCACTCTCCTCGCCCACGGCTTGAAGGTGCCCATCCGCCTTGCGCAAATGACCCCGGACCGCCTGGAGGGAGGCCAGCGCAAAGTGCGAGTTGACCCGCTCCTGCGCCGTCGCCGACTGCCGCAACAGGAGGTTGGCCACCACCAGGGCCGAATCGAATTGGCGCCGGGCCGTGGTCAGCGTGAGGAGGCTGACTGGGTACATCCTGCGGCCAGGATACCGTGTGAGCAGATCGCGCGATGCTGCATCCGCGCCCTGATCATCGCCGGCCTCGTACAACGCCTCGACGAGGTTGATCCGGGGTGCGGTGGTCATCGAATCGATCTGCATGGCGCGCCGGAGCTGCACCACCGCGTCGGCGGGGCGCCCCAGTGTCATCAGGTTGAGGGCGGCATTGTTGAATGGCGCCGTCCGATCCGGTGCGAGTTCGCCGAGCCGGACATAGGCTTGCAACGCGCGGACAGGGTCCCGCAGCACCCGCGAGAAGTACGTCGCCTCGACCGCCAGGCGCTCGGGCTCGGTGAGATTTGCGCGCAAGGCAAAGGCGCGCGCGCCGGAGGCGCGCATCTCCGTAAAGCTGCCACCGATGTTGAAGAAGGCTGTGGAGCGGACGTTCCAGCCGAGCGCAAAATTGGAGTCCAGCGCGATGGCCCGATCGGCCGCGGCGAGCGCCTCCTCGTTCCGGCTTTCGCGCACCAGGCGGACCGCATCCGTGTACTCGCGCAGCGCCTGCAGCGACGCCGTCGTCGCCATGCTGAGGGCCGGTGCCGCGCGCACGCGCGAGACCGACTCGCCGAGACGCTGCCGCAATGACGCACCCAGGCGCCCCGTCGCGACGATCAGGTCGTCCGCAGAGCTTGCCGTCTCGCGCTCGGCGGCGAGTTCCTCCCCTTTTGGCGTCACGATGCGCGCCGAGAGCTGGAAGCCGGACCCGAGCGGCGCCACTTCGCCTTCCACGATCGCCGCGATGCCTTCCCGCTCCGCCAGCTCCCGCGCCACAGCCGACGTGAGCGGCGTGTTCAGCGGCTTCGTCATCCGGCCAAGTGCTGCGCGCACCCGGTCGGGCGAGGCCATGCGAACGGCGACGACTTGGCCCAGATCCACCCGCAGCGCGGTCTGGAGCGTCGGCCCCAGCAGCGAATCGCTGGTGCGGTTGACGATGTCCGCCATCAGCACCGTCGCCTCGTTTTTCAGCTTGCCCTCGGCGATCAGCGATGACGGCCCGAATACCCCGGCGCGCCACGCGCCGAACGCCGCCAGCGCAACGACCCCCACCGCACCCAGAGCGATACGCCAGCGAAGTCGGTGGCCATCCTGCGCGGGGTGCGAGCCGCTGACATGCTCCAGCTGCGCCAGCACTTCGGCGGCACTCTGCGGTCGCTGCCCCGGCTCCTTTGCGAGGAGCTGCTGCACCAACGCAGCGAGCGCCGGCGACACACCTGGGGTACCGCGCAGCGTGGGCACGGGAGCCGTGGCGTGCATGCGCATCAGACTGACGGCATTGGCCGCTTCATAGGGCGGGCGCCCGCTCAGCAACTCGTAGGCAACCGCGCCCAGGGCATAGAGATCCGCGCGATGATCCACGAGCGGATCGGCGACGACCTGCTCCGGCGACATGTAGCGCGGCGTCCCGACCACCAGGCCGGCCGTGGTCTGCAGGCCATCGCCGCCCTGCGTGGAGGCAGCAGAAAGCGCCCGTGCAATGCCGAAGTCGGCCACCTGCAGGGAGCCGGCCGCGAGGAGCAGGTTGTCGGGCTTGATGTCGCGGTGCACCACGCCCTTCTCGTGGGCGTAGGCCAGCGCACGCGCCACGTCGCGCAGGAGCGCCACCACCTCGGGGACGGGCAGCGCGCCGCCACGGTCCAGGCGCTGCCGCAGCGACTCGCCCTCCACGAACGGCATGGCGTACCAGAGCATCTGCTCCGCCTCGCCGGCGGCCAGGAGCGGCACGATATGCGGATGCTGCAGCCGGGCCAGCAACTGAATCTCGCGCCGGAACCGGTCGGCGGAGAGCGTGGTGGCGAGGGATTCCGGCAGGACCTTCAACACCACGCGGCGGGCCAGCGCGATCTCCGTGGCCATGAAGACGCGCGACATGCCGCCGGCCTGAAGCTCGCGCTCCAACCGGTACGTGTCGCCGAGGACGCGGCGGAGAGTGGCTTCGACGGTGGTGTCAGGCATGGATGGATAGGCAATCTGCAGGGAGTGGCTCTGCGTCGCTACCCGCAGCGCGGGCAGACACCCGGACATTCGGGCGCCCGCCAGCGACAGGGGCGGCAGCGACGCCGTGCGCCGCTGCCGCCCCTGTCATTCCGGCCACGATTACGGCGTCAGCGACTTCGCCTTCGGCTCCAGCTTCGCCGCCCAGAGCCCCGTGTTGAAGTCGGTGAAGAGGACGTGTCCCTTCCACGGCATCGCGTTCATCACGAAGCTCGCGTTCGGCGTGTAGCCCTTCGCATCGAACGGCTTGTAGACGGCGATCTCGCGGCCCTGATCGGCGAGGTTGCCGAGCAGCTCGCCCGAGACATCGACCATGCGGACGCCGCCCTCGTAGTACGCCTGATAGAGCACGTCGTCTTCGACGATGATGTCGTGCGAGCCGAAGTCTTCGAGATGATAGCGGCCCACCTTCTTCGGATGCATCGGGTCGGTGAAGTCGACGATGTGCACGTAGCCGCCCGAGGTCTGCGGCGTGCCGCCGGACGTGAACATCTGGCCGAAGTACTGCGTGCCCTCCCAGGCACGGCCTTCGCGGTTCATTTCCTCGTCGCCGATGAAGAGGTACGTCTTCCCCGTCTTGGCCTGGAAGTACGGATAGATCTCGTGGCCCGAATTGATCGGGAAGACGGTGATCAGCTTCGGCTTCTCGATCGTGCCGCCGTACTTCCCGTTGCCGACATCCACCACCACCGTGCCCGCGCCACCCTGCGCCGAGTATGCGATGCCGTCACGAACCCAGAGATCGTGGATGCGTGCGTTCGGATGCCGGTACTCGCTCACGTACTTCGGCTTGGTGATGTCCTTCACGTCGATGATGACGTACTTGGCGCCGCCCGATACTGCGAACAGGTGGTCGTTGGTGGCAAACATGTTGTGCACGCCGCCGGTGAGTTCCTGATCGAAGGTGCTGGCCACCGTCGGATGCGCCGGGTTGGCGAGATCGAGAATCACCACACCATTGATCCGGTTGCTCGCGCCTTCGCGGGCCACGGCGGCGTAGCGACCATCGGGCGAGACGGTCACGTCGTTGATGGTACGGGCATCGACCTTGATGCTGTCGGTCTTGACCGGGTTGCCCAAGTCCGTGATGTCGAAGATGATGGCATAGCCGTCGCCGCCCCACGTCCCGACGATGGCATAGTCGCGGCCATCCTTGCCGGTCCACGGCCAGAGATCGGAGGTGTGCGTCGAGGTGATGTTGCCGCGGCCGGTGACATTGATCTTCTGGCGCACGTCACGCGGGGCCACTTCGATGGTGCGGGAATCCTCGACGGTGCCGACGCGCGCAAAGATCGTGTAGCGGCCCGCGTAGTTGCCGGTGAAGAGCCCGCCGTCGATGATGCCCGGGCCACCCGGCGCGGCGATGCTGTCGTCCGGCGTGTAGCTGTAGGTCCAGATGATCGGCGCATCCTTGAGCTCGCGGCCGTCGGCGCGCTTGGCCAGCGCGGTCAGGTGCAGGACGTCGCCCGTCTTGATGCGGCTATCGGGCGTCGTGATGGCCAGCGACGCCACCGGGTTCGCGACTACCTGCAGCGTCTTCCTGGTCGTGACGCCCTCGGCCGAAGCCGTGACGACCACGGTCAGCGGCCGGCGCGCGCGCAGCGACCCGAAGCGATCGAGGTCGACGAGCGACGTCGACGCACTCCACTGCACCGTGAGGCTCTTCCGCTCGCTGCCATCGGCATGCTTGCCAACTACGGCAAGCTGGACCGGCATCCGGTCGTAGATCGGGCCGCTCGGCGGGACGATCTCGAGCGAGGCGAGCGCCGGCCATGTCACGGTGACCGGAATGTCGAGCGTCACCGGCACACCGGCGCCCATCGCCTGCGCCACCGCCTTGAACGAACCCGCCGTAAACGCCGTGATCTTGCTGTCGGCGTACTGGAAGGCCCGACGCGGTCCGACCACGCGCACCAGCGCGTCCGGAATGACCTTGCCGTCGGCATCGTAGGCCGTCACCTTCAGCGGCATCGCTTCACCGGCCTTGAGCGTCAGGCTTGCCGGTTCGGCCACCAGCTTGGCGACCGGCGTCGGGGCCGGCGGCGTGGGCGGCTGTTGCGCCGCGAGTGGCAAGGCGAATGCGAGGGTGCACGCCAGGAGCGCGCGCCGGACGACCTTCACACGACGGGATGCTTGCATGTTCGACTCGTTTCTGGCGGATGGGGCAGCCGACAACGCCGACTGGCGTGCGACCGGTGCGACCCTGCGGATGCACGGCAGGGCGAGTGTCGCCGCACGCATCATGTGGTGTACGCGCCGGGGGGTCAACTCCGTTGGCGCCGTCGTCGCCGCGCTCCTCATCGGCGCCCTGCCCGCCACCGCGCAGACGCCGGCAAAGCCCACGAAGACGTACTACGCCTGGGTCGGCGCCGAGTCGGCCGACGTCCTGCAGCGCATCCGTTTCGGGCCGGACGGCGCCACGCTGGACAAGACGATCCCGATCGGTGAGCAGGCCGCCGAGATGGAAGGCCCGCACGGCCTGATCATCTCGAAGGACAAGGCGACGATGTACATGACGACCGGCCATGGGACGCCGGACGGGAAGCTCTGGACCTACGCCCTCGGCCCCGACACGCTCATCGCCCCCGGCATTCTGCTCGGCAACTTCCCCGCGTCACTCGACATCTCGCCCGATGGGCTCTACGCCGTCATCTCGAACTTCAACCTGCACGGCGACATGGTGCCGTCGTCGATGTCGGTGGTCTACACGCCCGAGAACACCGAAGTCGCCCGTATCGTCACCTGCACGATGCCGCATGGCAGCCGCTTCGAGCCGAGCGGGCGCTTCCAGTATTCCGGCTGCATGATGGATGATCAGTTGGTGGAAATCGACGCCGGCACCTTCAGCGTGTCGCGCCGCTTCTCGCTGGCCAAGGGCAAGGAAGGTCCGCTTGCGGTGGCGGCATCCGGGCACGACATGGGCGGCATGTCGCATGACATGCACGCGGCCGACGGCGCAAAGCCGGCACCGGCGCCTAAGGTGGGCCCGGTCGTCGATCCGGCCGACATCGGCTACAACGGGATGCAGCACACGATGGCGCCGAACAGTTGCTCGCCGACATGGGCGCAGCCCTCGGCAGATGGCAAGGTCGTCTACGTCGCCTGCAACAAGATGGACGAGATCATCGAGGTCGATCGGGCGTCGTGGCAGATCACGCG
>Ga0163144_10018106_pt1 | contig 14292 bp, 14 predicted proteins | sample OliLak19BULKMAT1_FD_123175 | JGI IMG/M metagenome (GOLD analysis project Ga0163144, IMG submission 123175) | Freshwater microbial mat bacterial communities from Lake Vanda, McMurdo Dry Valleys, Antarctica - Oligotrophic Lake LV.19.BULKMAT1 | ecosystem: Environmental > Aquatic > Freshwater >... | reverse complement strand
GTTGCTGCCGGCGTGCGGCGTGTCGAGGCGATGACGGCGCGCGCGGCCTTTGCACATCTTCGATCGCGCGAAGGGGTGCTCCAGGAAGCGGCGGACATGCTCAAGGCACCGCTTGACGCCGTGCCGAAGAAAGTGCAGGCGCTGATCGACGAACGGAAAGTGCTCGAGAAGCGTGTCGCGGAGGCAATGAAGGGCGGCGGTGGCGGCCTGGCCGATCTGCTCGCGAAGGCTTCGCAGATCGCCGGCGTGAAGCTGGTCAGCGGTGAGGTGACTGGCGTACCGGATATGAAGGCGCTCCAGGCGCTTGGCGATGCCATGCGCGACCAGATGGGGAGCGGGATTGGCGTCGTTGCGGTGCGCTTCGACGATGGCAAGGCAGCGATGCTGGCGACAGTGACCGACGATCTCCGAGCGCGAGGGATCGGGGCCGATCTCCTGGTGAAGGAGTTGGCGGCGATTGGCGGTGGGCGCGGCGGTGGCAAGGCGCATATGGCGCAGGCCGGGCTGCCGGGTGTCGACGCGATCGGGACGGTGCTGGATGCCGTATCCCGCGTCGTGACGGCGCAACTTGGCGCCTGATGCGCAGGCGCTCGGTTTATTGACTCAGGACTGCAAGGAGTGATCGGAATGACCACACCAGCGGGAGCATGGGTTGCGGCACACGCAGAGCAGCCGCCGGCGGCGCTGCGCGCGCGGCTCGACGGGATTCTGAACGCCGAGCGGGATGGGGCAAGCGCTCCTGTCGCGCCGGCGTTGCTGGCCGCCGGGGAGGAGCTGCTCGCAACCATTCTGCGGAGTGGGTCGACGCAGCGGGACGCCGCCCTTGATCTGCTGACGGCGGATGCGCTGGTGACCTATGCATTCGAAGCCGCCGCGGAGGACGCGTCGACACTCGATGCGCGCGCCGCGGCCGCAATGCGCGCGATCGCTGCGGTGCTGGATGCCAGTCCGGCCTGAAGCGGCGCGCACCCGCGTGCGATGATCGACATTCACACGCACCTGCTTCCCGGGGTCGACGATGGGGCGCGCACACAGGCACAGTCCCTCGAAGTCCTCGAGCGATTTGCCGCCGCCGGAGTCACCTGTGTCGTGTGCACTCCGCATCTCGCCGCCAGCGAAGCGGATCGCATGCCGACGGACAAGTATCGGCGGCTGCACCGTGAGCTGTGCGAGCTCGCGCCGGCCACGATCACCCTGCAGCGCGGCTGGGAGATCATGCTTGATAGGCCTGGCATCGACTTGACCGCGTCGCACCTGCGACTCGGCGCTTCGAATGCGATTCTGGTCGAGTTTCCGCGCGGTCCCTTGCCGCCGGGCACAGAACTCGAGCTCGCACGATTGCGGCAGAGCGGCGTGTTACCTGTGGTTGCCCACCCGGAACGCTATGGCGGTGCGACGCTCGAGCTCGTGCGCCGCTGGCGCGCGGCTGGTGCTGTGATCCAGACCGATACCGCCTATCTGCTCGGAGACAGCGAGCGATCCGCGTTGGCGCGCGGTATGCTGCAGGATGGGCTGATCGACATTCTGGCCAGTGACAATCATGGCGATCGGCGGTCGCTCTGGGCGGCCCACGAATGGCTGATCGAGATCGATGCCGCAGACGCGTCGCAGCTGCTCACGACGGTGAATCCGGAAGCCTTGCTCAGTGACCAGCGGATGGTCCCGGTGCCTCCGGTCCGATTGGAAAAAGGGATGTTTGCGCGCCTGCGCGAATTGGTTGGACTGAAGCGCGGCACGCCGTTGCGCAACACGCCGATTGCCTGAGGGAATGATGTCGAGATCCGAACACATGACGCGCGCGTTGCGCGAACTGGCAGAGACGGCGCTTCGCACCGCGGAGAGCATCGGACCGCAGCTCGATCGGGCGGCAGAGATGGTGCAGGAGACCGTCGCTCGGGGAGGGACGCTCTTCTTCTGCGGCAATGGTGGCAGTGCGGCGGACGCGCAGCATCTGGCGACCGAGTATGTCGTGCGATACACGCGGAATCGTGCGGCATATCCTGCGGTTGCGCTGACAACCGATTCGTCGCTGATGACTGCGGTGGGAAACGACTTGGGCTTCGATCACATCTTTGAACGGCAGGTGCAGGCCCTCTGCCGCGTGGGTGATCTGCTGATCATTCATTCCACCAGCGGTAATTCACCGAATGTGTTGCTCGCCGCTGCGGCGGCGCGGGCGAAGGGAGTTCAGGTCCTGGCCTTCACCGCCCGTGATGGTGGCGCTTTGCGCACGGCGGCTGACCACTCGGTGGTGATCCCGACGGATCACACCGACCGTGCACAGGAACTGCACCTGAACATCGAGCATGCCATCTGCGATCTGATCGAGGCGACACTATGATCGATCTCACGGGGCGGCGCGTCGTGGTGACGGGGGGCGGGCGCGGCATTGGTGCGGCAGCGGCGGTGCTCTTTGCGCGAGCCGGTGCCGACGTGGTTGTCGGTTTTCGGTCACGACGGGCGGCGGCGGAGGCCGTCGTACTCCGGTGTCTGGAGCACGGTGTGCGTGCGACCGCGATTTCGGCCGATCTGGCACAACGCGGTGGAGCTGATTCGCTCTGCATCGCCGCCACCGCAACGCTGGGCGCCATCGATGTGCTCATTGCCAATGCCGGTTTCTGGCCAACCACCCCACAGCCGATTGCGACAATGACGGACGCGCGCTGGCATGAGACGGCGGCGCAGAACTACGAGGCGATGTTCCAGATCGCGCGCGCGGCGGCACGCAGCGTCACCGATGGCGGCAGGATCGTCTTTGTCTCCAGTACTGCCGGACAGCGCGGGGAAGCGTTCCACGCTGACTACGCATCGGCCAAGGGGGCGATGATCTCTCTCACGAAGTCGATGGCCATCGAACTCGCACCCCGGCAGGTCACGGTCAATGCGGTCGCGCCGGGCTGGGTTGAGACGGATGCCATTACTCCGGTTGTGTTTGGTGACGAAGCCAGGCGCGTGGCAGCCAGCATTCCGCTCGGCCGTATCGCGTCGCCGGACGACATCGCCGGACCGATTGTCTTCCTCGCCAGTCCGCTGGCGCGACACATCACCGGCGAGATCCTGAACATCAACGGGGGCAGCGTGTTGTGCGGGTGATCACGCGGCACCGGTGCGCCCGATGATCGCGATGGTGTTCACCGGAGGGACGATCTCGATGCGGGTCGACCCGCTGGCGGGTGGGGCGGTGCCTGCGCTCGACGCGCGCGACATCCTCAGTGCGGCCAGAGGCATTGAAGACGTGGCTCCCCTGCGAATTGAAGAGTGGGGACGTTTTCCTGGCCCGCACATGGACACGGATCGGATGTGGGCGCTTCGCGCGCGGCTGATTGAATTGGTCGCAGAACCAGGGATCGACGGCGTCGTGGTGACGCACGGAACGGACACGATTGAAGAGACCGCCTACCTGATCGCGCGCTCCGTGCAGACGGCGAAGCCGATCGTCTTCACCGGCGCGATGCGGAATCTCAGCGAGCTTGGGTGGGATGGTCCATCGAATCTGGTGGATGCGGTGCGTGTTGCGGCACACCCGGACGCCCGGGGCTATGGCGTCTTCCTCGTCATGAATGGCCGGGCATACTCCGCGATCGACGTGACCAAGGCGCATACGCATGTCCTTGACGCATTCGAGAGCCCGGGACTTGGGCCCGTGGCCGAAGTTGATGACGAAGCCGTGCAGTTCCGCCGGGCGTTGCCGACGCAACGCGCGATTCTGTCGCCCGACGCGCTTGGCACACCGGTCGATATCGTCGGGGCGTGGGCAGGCGCCGACGCGCGATTGCTCGACGCGATTCTGCCCACTGCGCGTGGCGTCGTGATCTCGGCGCTTGGTCGCGGCAACGTCCCGCCGGTGATGGCCGAGGCAATCGCGCGCTGGCGCGACGCCGGCAAGCCCGTCGTGATCACCAGTCGAACGGGCCGGGGGCGCGTCGGGCAGACCTACGGATATCCTGGCGGCGGCCGGCGGCTCGGTGAGCTCGGAACGATCTTCGCCGGTACTCAGCGTCCAACGCAGGCTCGGATCGATCTGATGCTGGCGATCGGGGCAGGGCTTTCAGACGAGGCGCTGCGTGCGGTGTTCGCCGGCTCCTGAATCAGCGGCGAGTTGTCAGGCCAGCGGCGACGTGTCTGCACCAGCGGGGGCCCAGAGCCTGAAGCATTGCCAGCCGAATTCATGGGCGGCCCGGATCTGATCTGGGAAGCCGAAATGATCGACGTAGCCGAGCTGCTGCGCCTTCCATTCACAGTTCCACTCGAACGCGAATTCGCGTGTCACTCCGTCGTCGTCCGTCACCGTGATGGCTCCCGAGAAGTCGGCGCACCCGCTGACCGCGCGGACGTCGACCCGATCGATGGTGAGCGTCGGCTCGGCGTGGAGCAGTTGTGCGATCACGCGCAACACTTTCACCCGCGGGCTCATCGGCGAGGTCTGCACGCGCGGCGCCGGCTGTCGCACCGAGTAGGCCGCCAGATCGCTGCGAAACGCCGGCGTGGCGCGCGAGGTGCTGAGCATCGGCTCGAGGTCGGTGTTCGTCATGTGGTGAAAGGTAATCAGTCTGCCCTGATTAGCTTTCAGGCATGGATCGCACGCAGATGTTTCCCCGGCCGCACTGGACCGGATGGCCGATCACCCGGGCGGCTCGCGGGTCCGGCGGATGATGGTCCCTGCCGTCAGGCCGCCGGTTGCCGTTTGCGACATCGCAAGTCGACTCGAAGGGGCAGGGTATGAGACGTGGTGCGTCGGCGGCGCCGTCCGGGATGCCCTCCTCGGTGCCGCCGATCTCGATTGGGACCTCGCGACGGCCGCGACCCCTGATGTCGTGCGGCAACTGTTCTCAAGGACGGTGCCGGTCGGGATTGAGCATGGGACGATCGGTGTCTTCGGCCGTGACGGCCGGTTGCACGAAGTCACGACATTCCGGGCAGATGTCGAGACGGATGGACGTCACGCCGTCGTGAAATTCGGAGTCTCGCTCGATGAGGACCTCGCGCGTCGCGACTTCACCATCAACGCCATGGCCTGGTCGCCGTCCCGCAATGAACTGCGCGATCCCTTTGGAGGGCAGGACGATCTTCGCGCGTGCCTGGTGCGAGCGGTCGGTGATGCGCCGCGCCGGATGGCCGAGGATCGGTTGCGCGCACTGCGCGCGATTCGGTTCGCGGCACGCTTTGAATTTGTCATTGATGCCGCGACATGGGCGGCGATTGTCGAGAGTGCACCGGCGCTGACACGGTTGTCGGTCGAACGGGTGTTTCAGGAGTGGATGAAGACACTGGAGCAGGTGCGGTGCGCGTCCACTGCCTTCGACCGCTGGCGGACATCAGGCGCGCTTGAAGTGCTGGTGCCCGGCTTGCAGTCGGTGCCGCCGGAGTTTTTTACGGCGATTGACCATGTGCCATTGGCATCACGATCATCGCGACCTGAGCGCGCATCCTTGCGGAGCCTGATCCGTTTGGTCCTGCCCTTCATGCCGCTCGGCGAGGCAGGGGCACGATCGGCGCTCGCCGCGCTCCGCGCCTCGAACAGCGAGGCCGCCTTCGCGAGTGCCATGGCCGCCGCCTGGGGCTCGTCGGGTGTGGAACTCGCACGCCTCGCCTCGGCGCCAGTTGCGTCTGCCACGGCGCTGCGCCACGTCGTCGCGCGCATCGGTCGCCTGCGCGTCCATGGCACCGTGCGCACGTTCGCCGCAGTCTGGGCGGCCCGTCGCGCTGCGGGGCTGCCGGCGCCGACGCAGCACGAGACGATACGCCTCTCGCGCCGCCTGTTGCGGATCGCCTTCACCGATCCGGTCGCGCTGAGCGATCTTGCGGTCGGCGGCGATGATCTGCGCGAGGCGGGGATCAGACCGGGGCCGCAATTGGGACGGATCTTGCACCAGCTGCTGCATCGGGTTCTCGATGATCCGATGCTCAACACGCGCGCGCAACTGCTGACACTCGCCCGGTCTCTGGCGGAGGAGAACTGAGTGGCGTTTTTCCGAGGGCCGGTTCCCGAGGTCTCCGTGTGGCGACGTTTTCGTGATGCGACCGACACCTATGCGGTCATGCGTCGCGATGGCCTCGTGGGGACCCGGGCGATCGGCAATGCCGAGGCCATGGTCGAACTCTTCCTCGAGATGATTCCGGAGTTCCCGAACATCTTCTCGCTCACGGTCGACGACTGGCGCAATGACCGGATCTGGCGAGCGGAAGGCGTGACACAGTCGGCACTGCTGGATGCGTTCTACTCGCTGCGGGTGCCGATCATTGGCGCCGGAGGCGTCGAGTTCACCCTCGACAGTGCGGCCGATCAGCTGTCGATCTCTGCGCATCTGGAGGTCGTCACCTGGTCGAGTACCGATCGGTGGCTGTATCTCCACGAGCGGGCCGGGCTGCGCGAGCGGCCGCGGGTGCGCGGAAGACTGTGGCGCCCTGCCAGAGGCACGTTCCCGCCGGCCGGCACACTCACTGCCGGCGTGCGGACGCTGGTGCGATCCCTCGCCCTGAAGTCCGTCTGATGTCACGGCGAGGGATCGTTGGCACCGTCACGGCAGCGCCTGGCCTGTTCTCCGAGACGGTGAGCGCGGCGCCCCTCGCGCATCGACTGCGCCCGCGCACGATCGAGGAGTACGTCGGCCAGCGTCAACTCTTCACGCCCGGGACACCCGTCTACGACGCGATCGAGCGCGGCGTGCTTGGCTCGATGATCCTCTGGGGCCCACCGGGGACTGGCAAGACCACGCTCGGCCGATTGATCGCGCAGCGCGTCGGCTGGACATTCGAGCCCTTCAGCGCTGTCAGCGACGGCGTGCCTCGGCTGCGTGTGATTGCCGAGCAGGCGCGGCAACGCCTGCTCGCCAGCGGAGCGCGCACCCTGCTGTTCGTCGACGAGATCCATCGCATGAACGCCGGGCAGCAGGATGCGTTGCTGCCGATCGTCGAGGATGGCACGGTGACGTTGATCGGGGCGACGACGGAAGCGCCGAGTTTCGAGATCAATGCCGCGTTGCTCAGTCGCGCGCGCGTGGTTGTGCTCCAGCCGCTGGCGGCAGACGACCTGTTCGCGTTGTTGCAGCGGGCGCTGCGCGATACGGATCGTGGCCTTGGCGCGCGACAGCTGACGGCCGATGTTGATGCATTGCACGCCTTGTCGCGTTGGGCTGACGGTGACGCTCGGCGCGCGCTTGGCACGCTCGAAGCGGCCGCTGGGGCGCTTGATGACGGCGAGACGTTGACGATTGAGCTGCTCGAACGCGCCCTGCAGCAGCGTCTGCCGCGCCACGACAAGAGCGGCGAACAACACTTCGACCTGCTCTCTGCATATCACAAGTCGCTGCGCGGCAGCGATGTGCAGGGGGCGCTCTATTGGATGGCGCGCATGATCAACGCCGGCGAAGACCCGATGACACTCTTCCGGCGTGCCATGGCGATGGCGGCCGAGGATATCGGGGTGGCCGACCCGCGCGCGCTGCAGATGGCGGTTGCGGCTCGGGACGCGTTTCATATGCTTGGCGCACCGGAAGGGCTGATCCCGTTGGCCGAGATGACGATCTACCTCGCGACGGCCCCGAAGTCGAACCGCGTGAAAGTCGCACTCGATGCGGCGCTCGCGAGCGCCCGAGAGACGCCGAACGCACCCGTGCCACTCCACCTCAGGAATGCCCCGACGAAGTTGCATCAGTCGTTGGGGTATGGCGCGTCGTACGAGTACGCGCACGCGCAACCCGGCGGCGTTCCCACACATTCGCATCTGCCGGACGAAATTGCGGGTACGGTGTACTACGAGCCGTCGGCGCTGGGGTACGAGAAGGAGATCGCGAAACGGCTGGAGTGGTGGGCCGCGCGGCTGTCCGAGCGACGTGCCCAGCCATCAGATGCCGCGACGGGCCAGGAAGACGGCTGACCGTGCGCACACTCAACCAGGAAGTTCGGGAGGCTGCATGTGGGTGACCGACGCGCGACGAGCACTGGTGCATGCCGTCTTGCTGCTCTGCGCGGGGCTGGCCGGCTGTGCCAGCGCCGCGAGGGCAGTCTTCACTCAGCCAGACGTGACCTTTCGCGGAGTCGGGGTGCGTCGGGTGGCCATTGATGGCGCCGAGCTCGAGGTGCTCCTGAGCATCCAGAATCCGAATGCCTACGCGCTCGGGGCGTCGCAGCTCCGCTACCGGCTCCTGGTGGACAGTGTGGAGATCGGTGCAGGGGCGCTCGACAGTGGATTCTCCGTCGCCAGGCGCGACTCGATGCTCGTGCGGCTTCCGGTCCGCATCGGGTTTCGCGCGCTCCAGACGATCGGTCCGCGACTGCTTCGGGGCGGCGAGATACCGTACCGCCTCATCGGCGACGTTACCTTGAAGTCGTTCGTGGGCACCTTTGCCCGCGAATTCAATGAGGGCGGGCGGTTTGACGCCACCAGGACATTTCGCCAGTAGACGAGGTGTATCATCGCGCGTGATTCGATCACTCTGACGCCACCGACGGAGCGGGCACTGCTGGTAGGAGCACCGCGTAAGCGGACGGCAGCGCGACATCAGGTCGATGAGCATCTGGCCGAACTTGCCCGCCTTGCCGATACGGCGGGCGCAGAAATCTGCGGGACGCTCACGCAGCAGATCGACAAGCCGCATTCCGGCACCTACCTCGGCAGCGGCAAGCTGGAAGAGCTGCGCGAACTGGCGAACGAGAAGGACGCGACACTGGTGATCTTCGACGACGAGCTCAGCCCAACGCAGGGCAAGAACATCGAGCAGATCGTCGGCAAGCGCGTGATGGATCGGGCCGAGCTGATTCTCGACATCTTTGCCACTCGCGCGCGCAGCAGTGAGGCGCGCATGCAGGTGGAGCTGGCTCAGTTGAATTACATGCTGCCGCGCCTGACGAAGATGTGGTCGCACCTCGAGAAGTTCCGGGGCGGTATCGGCATGCGCGGCCCCGGTGAAACGCAGCTCGAAACCGACCGTCGACTGATCGGCCATCGTGTGCGCGTGTTGCGTGAACGGCTGCAGGATGTGTCACGCCACCGCGAGACACTCCGCGCGCATCGCGAAGGGGCATTCCGCGTCTCTCTGGTGGGGTATACCAACGCCGGCAAGAGTTCGATCCTGCGGACGCTCAGTGGGTCGGAGGATGTGTATGTCGAGGATCGCCTGTTCGCGACGCTTGATCCACTCACGCGTGATGTGGACCTCGGGGAGGGCTACCACTGTCTGCTGACCGACACCGTCGGCTTCATCCGCAAGCTGCCACATCATCTGGTGGCCAGTTTTCGGGCGACGCTCGACGAAGTGCGGGAAGCCGACCTGCTGCTGCACGTGGTGGATGCGAGTCATGCGAGCTGGGAGGAGCATCGCCTGGTGGTCGATGAAGTCCTGACCGAGCTCGGTGCGATCAACACGCCCCTCGTGCACGTGTTCAACAAGATGGACCTGCTCTCGGCCGAGATCGACGAGGCCGTGCGCACCCGCGTCGGCAACCTGATCCCTGACTCGCTCTTTGTGTCGGCCCAGCGATTCGAGGAGCTGGAACCGTTGCGAGCCCGGCTCCGGGATGGCGTGCGCGCGGTGCGTCCGATTGTGCAGGTGCGTGTTCCGGTGGCGAATGGAAAGCTGCTGTCGACGCTCTATCGGCAGGGCGAAGTGCTCGAGCAGTCGGCGGAGGGCGAGTGCCTGCTGGTACGCGTGCGGATAGACGCCGTGCTGCGCGGTCGGCTGGAGCGCGAAGGCGTCTTGGTCAAGGGGAAGGCCTGAGTCCGCTGTTGCAAGTGGCAGCAGTGGCTGGTCGGGAGCTATGGCCGTAGCTTCGCTGTATGCGATTCGGTCTGCGGGCGGTCCGCGGATCTGACGTTTCTCACTGAATCATTCATGACTCCACGCAAGGCGCTGATCACCGGAATTACCGGGCAGGACGGGTCGTACCTGACCGAGTTCCTGCTCGCCAAAGGCTACGAAGTGCACGGCATCGTCCGGCGTGCCAGCACGTTCAACACCGGCCGCATCGATCCGCTGTATGAACAGCCGCATATCTCTTCGGGCAAGCACCTGCAGCTGCACTATGGTGATCTTGGCGACTCGTCGTCGCTGCAGCGCGTGCTGGCGGCGGTCGTGCCGGACGAGGTGTACAACCTTGGCGCACAGAGCCATGTCCGCGTGAGTTTTGATGTGCCGGAGTATACCACGGATGTCGTGGGCACCGGGACGCTGCGACTGCTCGAGGCGATGCGGAGCCTTGGCATCAAGCCACGCTTCTATCAGGCGAGTTCGAGTGAGCAGTACGGTCTGGTTCAGGCGGTACCGCAATCGGAGTCGACGCCGTTCTACCCGCGCTCCCCGTACGCCTGTGCCAAGGTCTTCGCGCACATGCTGACGGTGAACTATCGGGAGAGCTATGGTTTCCCGGCAAGCTGCGGCATCCTGTTCAACCACGAGAGCCCGCGTCGCGGGGAGAACTTCGTCACGCGGAAGATCACTCGCGGCCTGACGCGCATCAAAGCTGGCGTGCAGAAGTCCCTCGCCCTCGGGAACCTCGACGCCAAGCGCGACTGGGGCTTCGCCGGGGACTATGTCGAGGCGATGTGGCTCATGCTGCAGCAGGACGAGCCGGATGACTTCGTCATTGCGACCGGTGAAACGCACACGGTGCAGGAGTTCCTGGACGTCGCAGCAGCGTATCTCGATCTCGACTGGCGCGCCGTCGTGACGCAGGATCCCCGGCACCTGCGGCCGGCCGAAGTGGATCTGCTGCTTGGTGACCCAGCGAAGGCGAAGCGCGTCCTCGGCTGGGAGCCCAAGGTGTCCTTTCGCGGACTCGTGCAGATGATGTGTGATGCCGACATGGCGCTCGCCCAGCAGGAAGCACGCTGAGGCGAGGCTCCACGCCACTCATTCCGATCCATCGCCCGTCATGACCCGATTTCTCCTCACCGGCGCTGCAGGCTTCATCGGCTCGCACGTTGCCATCACGTTGCTCGAGCGCGGCGACGAAGTCGTCGGCATCGACAATCTCAATGACTACTACGATCCGACGCTCAAGGATGCCCGGCTCGCCCGGCTGACTGGTCGGGCAGGCTTCTCGTTCCAGAAGCTCGATGTGGCCGATCGTGCTGGAATGGAGGCGCTCTTCCGCGCCGACCGTTTCGACAAGGTGATCCATCTTGCCGCGCAGGCCGGCGTGCGGTACTCGCTTGAGAATCCGCATGCGTACATCGACAGCAACATCGTCGGTTTCACCAATATTCTCGAAGGGTGCCGCCACAACGGCGTGCAGCATCTCACGTATGCCTCGTCGTCGAGCGTCTACGGCGCGAATACCGCGATGCCGTTCAGTGTACACCAGAACGTCGATCACCCCTTGTCACTCTACGCCGCAACGAAGAAGGCGAATGAGCTGATGGCGCACACGTACAGTCATCTGTACAAGCTGCCGACCACCGGGCTGCGCTTTTTCACGGTTTACGGCCCGTGGGGCCGGCCGGACATGGCAATGTTCCTCTTCACCAAGGCGATTCTTGAAGGGCGCGCCATCGACGTGTTCAACAACGGACGGATGCGGCGCGATTTCACGTTCATCGACGACATCGCAGAGGGCGTGGTACGTACGAATGATCGGACCGCAACGCCGAACGACGCCTGGGATAGCGGCGATCCAGATCCAGGTACCAGTAACGCGCCATACCGTCTCTACAACATCGGCAACCACAATCCGGTGGAACTGATGTACCTGATCGAGACGATCGAGAAGGCGCTCGGCCGCACGGCGCAGAAGAACATGCTCCCGATGCAGATGGGTGATGTGCCGGCGACCTATGCCGATGTGCAGGCGCTGACGCAGGATACCGGCTTCACGCCAGCGACACCGATCGAGGTCGGCGTGGGGCGGTTCGTGGAGTGGTATCGGAAATACTACGGCGTCTGAACGCGAGTGTCGGAGCGGTGGCGCGAGGTCTCAGCCTCGCGCCACACCCATCGCGATCGGCGTCCGTTCGATGACTTCCGACGTTGGTGTCGTCCGCATCACACGCCCCGGCGACTCGAAGTCCGGGACAATCTCCTCGAGACTGCGCCGCAGGTACGAATCACTGGCGTTGCGCATGGCCGATTCGATCAGCTGCACGATCTGCATGTAGACGCGCAAGTCCGGGGCATCATAGCGCGCCTTCATGATCTTCGGATGCGATGTCCTGAGCACTTCATCACCAGAAAAAAAGAGCTCTTCGTAGAGCTTTTCCCCTGGTCGGACGCCGTTGAAGACGATCTCGATGTCGTCGCCTTCGGTGAGACCGGACAGGCGGATGAGGTCCAGCGCCAGATCATAGATGCGCACTGGCTCACCCATGTCGAGGCAGAACACTTCGCCGCCGGTCCCGATCGCGCCGGCCTGCAACACCAGGCGCGTGGCTTCCGGAATCGTCATGAAGTAGCGACGCATGTCCGGGTGGGTGAGCGTGATCGGCCCACCGTTGCGGATCTGTCGCATGAACGTCGGCACCACGCTGCCGCGGCTCCCGAGGACGTTGCCGAAGCGCACGGCCATGAAGTGCGCCTGATGGGTGTGCGCCGCGTGGCAGACGATCATCTCCGCCACACGTTTGGTCGCACCCATGATGTTCGCCGGACGTACCGCCTTGTCGGTCGACACGAGGACAAAGTGCTGGACGCCGGCGTCGAGTGCACTGGTGACCACGTTCCGCGTACCGACGACGTTGTTGAGCACCGCTTCGATCACGTTGTCTTCCATCAGCGGCACGTGCTTGTGGGCTGCGGCATGGAAGACGGCGAACGGGCGCCAATCCTGAAAGATACGGTGAATTCGTTCGGCGTCCTTCACATCGGCGATGATCGGCACCGTCCGGACATCGGGGAAGCGCTCTCCCAGCTCGGCGTGGATCTCGAAGATCGAGTTCTCGCCGTGGCCCAGCAGGATGATGTGGTCTGGGTTGAGCGTCGCGATCTGACGGCAGAGCTCGCTGCCGATCGAGCCACCGGCGCCTGTGATCAAGATCGTGCGTCCGGCGGCAATCGACTGCAAGCCTTCGAAGTCAACTTCAACGGGCTCGCGCCGCAGCAGGTCACCGATCTGGACCTGCCGGAGTGCTGCAATCGAGACGCGGCCGCTCAGGAGGTCGTCGAGGCCTGGCACCGTCCTGGCTTCGACGCCGGCTTCGCGGGCGAGCTGGACGATCTTGCGGATTAACGTTCCAGGGGCGGACGGCGTGGCGATCACGACGAGGTCGAGGCTGGCCGCCTTGGCGATGTCCACCATGTCGCTGGTGTAGCCGAGGACCGGGAGACCGAGGATGCGCTTACCGTGGAGACTTGCATCATCGTCGAGGAAGCCGAACGGTACCATTCCCGTCCGGCTGCTGTCGGTCAACTCTCGGGCGACAAGTTGACCGGCCGAACCCGCTCCAATGATCAGCGTGCGTCGGCCATCTCGCGCAAGCTTCGATCGACCAAAGGCGCTCTGCCGACGTGCCCTCGCGATCAAGCGGACGCCGATGGCCGCGCCCATGAACAGCGTGGTGTCGAGAAGCAGGATGGACCATGGAACGGATGTGCCGCCCTCGAGAACCGACATGCGCCCCACCGCGCCGGTCAGAATCGACGCGATAATTCCGGTGTAGGCGAGCAGGACCGCTTCGCGGACGCTGGCGTAGCGCCACGCTTGCGAATACGCGCCTGTGAAATTGAAGACGATGATGCGGAGCACACACGCGACGAGTGCATACTCGAGGAAGATCGCACCGTACGGAGGCGGGGGGGGCCATCCCTCGAAGCGCGCAAGGAACGAAAGAAACGTTGCGCAGAAGGAACCTGTCAGATCGGCTGCGACAAGTACCCGGGTACGGGTTGTCGTGACAGGCGACACGGATTGGGGTGTTGAAACACCCGGCATGGCGGTCCGATTTGAGAAATCCAATTTGATCGAGTCCGACGCTCAGCTGCGCTCGTGTAGGGTACATCGCAAAGCCCCATCAAGTCACAACTTGCATTATAGTGGGAAGGTTAGGCCCAGAGCGCGCCTCGCGCGACGCCGTATTGTGCTGCTCACTTTCCTTCGTTCAACGGTGTTGAGTCTCGGCACCATTTTGCTTCCACCTCCTGAGGTGCTCTTCGTCTCGCAGCACGCTTCTCCGATTCAGGCCAATGACGCACCGATGCACGCAGTACTGGGGCTCGCGTACGGTGATACGTGCGGTGTTCCGAGCTGAGGTGCCAAAGCGAGATGGGCTGCGATCATCGATCCCAGGTTCTGGTGCGCTGAGAACGCCACATGCGACCCGTCGGACATTGCGCGGCTGGTTCTCGGCTTCCTGTTTCGACAACG
>Ga0163144_10018105_pt1 | contig 14294 bp, 11 predicted proteins | sample OliLak19BULKMAT1_FD_123175 | JGI IMG/M metagenome (GOLD analysis project Ga0163144, IMG submission 123175) | Freshwater microbial mat bacterial communities from Lake Vanda, McMurdo Dry Valleys, Antarctica - Oligotrophic Lake LV.19.BULKMAT1 | ecosystem: Environmental > Aquatic > Freshwater >... | reverse complement strand
TCCGTGAGTCGTTTAGGCCTTTCGCACCAACGGTGCTCGAAGAAAAAGCGAAAGAGTACTTCGACCTTGATCGCGAGAGTCCGTACATGCTCCTTGTCGCTGATGTTCACCCTGAAAAGCGTCAGGAAATTCCCGCCGTCACACACGTTGATGGCTCTGCACGCATCCAAACTATTCGCGCAGATCAGAACCCGACTTACCACGCTCTGCTTTCTGCATTCCAGAAACAAACGGGTTGCGGTGTCATCATCAATACCTCATTCAACGTCCGTGGTGAACCGATCGTAGAGTCCCCGAAGGACGCCCTGAACTGCTTTCTGAATACCGACATGGATTATTTGGTACTGGGAACCTTCTTGCTGGATAAAACCAAGATGCCAAAGGACCGCCTGAAGGGCAGGGAACAGTATCTGCAAAGCTTCCAGCTCGATTAAGTGGCAGGTGATCAGTGGGTAGTGGCTCATCCCCTCAATCACTAACCACTAACCACTAACCACTAACCCCTTTATACTTTCGACATGTGCGGCATCGCAGGCTTCATCGGCGAGGATCGCAGTAAAATCGAGCAGATGACCGCGTGCCTCGTGCACCGCGGGCCGGACGGTAACGCTGTATGGACAGGTAGCGGCGCCTCACTCGGGCAGGCGCGTCTTGCGATCCTTGATCCTACCCCCGCAGGCGACCAGCCAATGTGGAACGAATCGAAAACAATCATCATCACCTACAACGGTGAAATTTTTAACTACCGTAGACTGCGTGAGTCCGAAGACCTGACGACCAAAACTGGAACAGATACCGAAGTCCTCCTAAAACTCTACGAAAAGCATGGCATCGACTTCGTCCAAAAATTGCAGGGCATGTTCGCCTTCGCAATCTATGACACACGTACGAAAACACTCCACCTTTCGCGCGATGAATCGGGTATCAAGCCGCTGTATCTCACCTACGTAAATGGCAATCCACACTTCGCCTCCGAAATGCGCGCGCTCATGAGCGCGCTTCCGACGAAACCAGCGATCAATCTCTCCGCGATGTCAGCATTCATCCGACTTCAGTACGTCCCAGGGCCTGAAACGATGTGTGAAGGCATCGAATCCCTTCCAACTGGCACTATTCTGAGTTGGAAAGACGGCAAAGAAACGAGGAGAAGTTTCACGGCAGACGTCTCAAAACCTTTGATCGGATCGAAAGAGCAATTCATGCACGAATTCCCTTCGCTGATGCAGGAGGTAGTCACAGATCACATGATTGCGGATAAGCCGATCAGCATTTTCCTCTCAGGAGGCATGGATTCGTCCATCGTTCTGCATCACATGGCGAAAGCCTCCTCTGCTCCGGTACAAACATTCACCGTCCGCTTTGAAGCAACAGAGGCAGAAGACGCTGCCCGCTTCAATCGGGATGCGGAGCTCGCACGCATGACTGCCAAGTACTACGGAACGGATCATGAAGAGCTCGCTCTCACTGCAGAACAGTACCGATCGATGTACCGTGATACCGCCAGAGCACTCGATCTACCGAATGCGGATGCCGTGTCCGTAGCACAGTACGCGCTTTCGAAGATGGCCAAGAAAAAAGCTGACGTCGTGCTCTCAGGTGCGGGCGGTGACGAGCTTTTTGGAGGATATCCGCGGTACCGAATCGCAAAAATACTCTCGATGCTCGAATGGATACCGGCGTCTCTGCGCGGACTGGCGGGAACGCTGACCGGTCAGCCTCCGGATGTCCTGAAACTGTCCCCAGGTGCCCTGCTTGCCGAGCGTCTCATGGCTCGTCCTCTTACAGAAACACGATCGATCGTGAAAAACGGCTGGCTCGATGAGAATGTCGTCGCCCGGAAATTCCAAGAACATTTCTCACGCGTATCCGGAAGTCCCGTACGAGCGTTCATGGAAGTCGATCGTCATCTGTGGCTTGTCGATGAATCATTGAAACTCGCCGATGCCGTCACCATGGCGAGCGGCCTTGAGTGTCGTGTGCCTTTTCTCGATCCTCGCGTCATTGCGTGGTCACATGCGACGAAAAGCAACTGGCACGTTGAACTCAATCGGACCAAGGCGCTCCTTAAAGACACATATCAGCCGATTCTCCCCGCGCATCTCTTCACCCTGAAGAAAGCCTCGTTCTATCCCCCGCTCGCCAAGTGGATTCGCCGCGAGTGTGCTCCACTCGTGGAAGAAGCACTCGGAGGTCGTCGCATCAACGAATACTTCGATACGAAAACTCTTCGTCGGATGTTTGACGAACACAAAGCCAAAACCCGCTACAATTTGCATCCACTTGCGAACATCATGCAGCTGCACCACTGGTTCGAAACAGTCTACGACGCATGAAGTCCACTCGTTACCTCCTCGGCCTCCGAAAACTCCCCTTCGTTCGCGATGTCCTCACGATCCAAGCAGGGTCCATGGTGCTCATGGCAGCCGGATTTTTGAGCTCCGTCGCGTTCGCACGTTTCCTCGGCGTCGATGGCTACGGACAGTACGCCGTCATCGTCGCGTTTTCGGGAACGTTCAGCATGTTCTTCAATATCGGACAGGGGCAATCGCTCTACGTCTTCTTCTCGGAAGCCAATGGACGTGGAGACCGTCGTGCGATGTCTGCGGTGCTGGCAAACTTCCTGCAGGTTGCAATCGTGAACGTTGCTCTACTTGGAATTCTGGCGCTGTTGCTGCCGCTCCTCTCTCTCAAGCTCTATAACACCGATTCCATCGGCAAGTTGGCACGAATACTCTGCATTTTTCAGATGAGCGAAATATGGAACAGCATGACACTCATCATTCTGCAGTCGCTTCGACGTATCAAACTGAAAGTTGTTCTTGAGCAGGCCGCAAACCTCAGTTACATCGCACTTGCAATCCTGGTGCTCGCGCTCGGCGGCCGCATCCGCGCCGTACTTCTCACCCAAATGGCTGTCAGTTTGTTCTTTTTGCCTATTTCGCTTGCAACGCTTTCGATCGTCGCAAAACAAAACAAGCTCCCCGGTGTCCGTGAAGCTCTGAGAATCCCCTTCAGGGAAAGTAGCAAGTACCTCTCGCAAGGGCTCATCATCACCGCCGACAAGACGATCGGAAATTTCTTCCCACAGGGGCTCTTCTTTATTTTCTCGCTCTTTGTTCCAGCGTCGGCAGTGGGTATCGCCAAAATCGCGGTGTCACTTGCTAATATCCCACGTGGAATTCTGTTGCCGCAGGCCGGTGATCTTTCCACTGCTGCATTCGGCAAGATGATGTCGCAGGGATCGCAGGTCGTACGCACGAACGCTGCCAAGCTCATCAAGCACGCACTCGCCTTCCAAGCGCTTCTCACTATGGGCGCATCTGTCACGTTCCCGCCAATCATCTTCTACTTGTATGGCCCGCAGTATTGGGATGCGATCCCGATGACGTTGTGGCTGCTTTTGATCCTGCTCTTGAATTCACTCTACATTGCCAATTCACCTATTCTGCGGCTCTATCGTAAGAGTTATTATTCTATCTACGCAGGTATTGTGAATTGGACGCTCATGATCGCGAGCTTGGTCACCCTCGTACGGATCATCCCGCCCGCCCCAGCATTCTTGATCACATACGCGATCGGGATGACGACTCCGGCGCTCCTGACGGTATATATCTTTACGAAACTACTTCGATCAGAGTCAGCCGCCGTCCACTCATGAGGATTCTTCATATCGTCGACGGCATTCCTCCGTACGCCCTCGGCGGCACGGGGCGCATCGTCACCGAAATCGCGCGCGGGCAAAAAAAAATTGGACATAGCGTCGCAATTCTCTCTGCCGCAAAGCCTGGATCGCTTCCGGAGTCACTCGACGGCGTACAACTCCTTACCATTAAACCAAAAAGCGAACGCTTTGCGCATTACAGAGCCGTTTTTTCGGTATCGCGCGAACGCGAGGTTATAAAGTATATCGACGCTTTCAAGCCCGATGTCATTCACGCTCATACGATTTCAAGACAGATCGGATACGGCTGGATGCCGAAAGCAAAGAAGAGAGGGATAAAACTCATCATCACCTGCCACGACGTCTCGCACGTCGCGTACGGAAAAGTGCTGGGAACCGAGAAAAATCTCTGGCTGATCGAAATGAGGCGGCACAAGTGGAGATGGAATCCGTTTCGCACCGTTCTCATTCGTTATTTTCTGCAATCCGCTGATAAGATCTTTGCGGTAAGTGACGCGCTACGTGAGTATCTCAAAAAATGCGGACTTCAAAATGTAGAGACGATGCATAACGGCATCGATCTTGGCTTCTGGAAGACAGGAATCAGCAAAGCCGAAGCGAGGCAGAGGCTGAAACTTCCGGCCGACACATTTCTGTTTTTACTCGCCGGACGCATGGGAGTCGACAAAGGATCGACACTCATTGCAGCAACATTGCCAAAAAATGCCGATCTCGTACTCGCTGGTGACCGATTCTCAGAAGAATTTTCACCTGTAAAAGACCGGATGCATATTTTTTATAATCAAACTGCCGACGAAATGAAGCTCCAGTACGCGGCGGCCGACGTCGTACTCGTTCCGTCGCGCTGCTTGGACTGTTTCCCAACCGTGTGCCTCGAAGCGATGGCGATGGAACGACCGGTGATAGCCACGTCATGGGGCGGAGCCAGGGAATCGGTACTGGATGGCACTACGGGCTGGATTTTAGACCCGCTGAACAAGCAAGTATGGAGAGAGAAAATGGAGTGGTGTGAGAAAAACAGCGCCGAACTAACGACATTTGGAGCAGTGGCACGAGAAAGAATGTCCAGACACTTCGGACTTCTGACAATGCTTGACAAACTTGAAGTGATTTACCGTTTGTAGAACTGCTCCAGCATCGGCTTATTTTCCTTGAGCCAGTCGACGAGATTGACGATGCCTTTTCGTACGTCCGTCTTGGGCTCCCAACCAAGAAGCTTCTTTGCTTTCGTGTTATCACTCACGAAAATTGGCTGATCACCCGGACGCCAGCCTGAGAACGTGTACTGCATCGGCATTTTCAGGTCTGCATCGATCATGCCAAGGAATTCGAGCAGTGAAAGACTGTTCTTCATACCTCCGCCAGCGTTGAAGACCTGTCCGGAAACTGTATCGATGTTCTCGACCGCCTTTAGATAGAGATCGACGAGGTCATCAACATAGAGAAGGTCACGCACTTGCTTGCCTGTACCGTAGACCGTGACCGGACGCTCGAACATTGCGGCGATGAGGAACCACGCCACCCAACCCTGATCCTCAACACCCAGCTGATGTGGACCGTAGATGCACGACTGGCGGAAGACGACTGTCTTCATATCGTAGAGACGTGCGTAGTCCCGAACGTACTGATCAGCGGCACCCTTGCTGCATCCGTACGGTGAGTGAAAGTCGAGCGGGCACTCTTCATCGACTCCTTGCCGTCCATCTTGGAACTTCACGCGGTTACCATGTTCCACTACAGGCATGTGCTCAATGCCTCCATAGACCTTGTTCGTCGACGCATAGAGGATTGCAGGCTTATTTTTCGCCGCACGCGCTGCCTCTAGGACATTGAACGTACCGAGTGCATTGATATCAAAGTCCGTACGGGGGTCAGTAACAGACGTCGTGACTGCAACCTGCGCCGCAAGATGAAGAATAACATCGTTCTCTACGGCAAGTTTTATGAGAACATCATTATCCGTCCTGATGTCCGCTTTCACGAAGGCATATTTTCCTTTGAAATTATCTTCAAGAAACTTCGCGTTGATATCCGTACCCTTGCGAGAGAGATTGTCGAGCACCGTCACGCTATGCCCCGCACCAAGAAAGCGCTTCGCTGCATTGACGCCGATAAAACCGGCACCACCCGTGATCAGAACCTTCTTCATGCCGCCCAGTGTAGGACAGGAAGGCTCTAGCGGGTAGCCTTTACCGAGGGGCCGAGGAGCTCTACGTAGTATCCCATGTATCGACGAGCAATAAGCGCCCAGTCGTGACCTTTCGCGTACTCTTTGCCTGCAATGCCAAGACGCTTTCGCTCCTCGGGATCGATCGAAAGCTTCAGAAGCGCCTTCGCGATGCCTTCGGTGTCGCCGTCTCTGAGGATAATTCCCGTTTCACCGTCGATCACAGCATCCGCCACTCCCCCAGCGTCAGTCGCAATGCTCGGCTTGCCGCATGCTCCGGCTTCCAAGTACACGATGCCGAAACCTTCGAAGTTGTAGTTCACCACCTTAGGCGTGTGCACATAGATGTCGCAGGCGTGGAAGTACTGAACGAGCGCGTCACTATCCTGGCTTCCAGCAAATACGATGTGGTTCTCGACCCCGCACTCTTTAGCCTTGGCCTCGAGCACGCTTTTCCAATCACCAGCACCGACGAGAATGTAGACAAAGTCGTTGTACGTTTTCTTGAGAATCGCGAGAGATTCAATGACGAGGTCTTGCCCCTTTCTTTCCTTGAGCCCACCGACAGTGAGGTAGATCATCTTCCCCGTATACGTGCTACGGATAGCGGATGAATCGCAAGGGGCTGCGAAACGCTCAAAATTTACGCCGTTATGAACGACATCAATCTCATACTGTTTTTTCGTGTGCTTCAGGATAATGTCTTTCGTACATTCACTCGGCACGACGATTTTCTTTGCCTGACCGTAGGCGAATTCCATCGCAAGGCGGTCTGGGAAGCGAAGCAGCGGCACAACACCGTACGTTCCCTGCGAACCCATGATGAAAGGTTTCTTGTATTTCTTCGCGAGACGCGCAGCCAAGACACAATATGGGAAATCGAGAATCGAGTGCACGAGATCGTAACCCGAAAGATCTATATTTTTGAGGTACAGAAGAGATTTCGGATTCTTGAGCTCAAAGATATAAGGAGGAAGGACGAACTCGACCGGAATCTCGGGGATATACTGGGTGTGAAATTTCTTTTCTGCTTCGGGAAGGAACAGTGTGAATTCGGTTCCGAGGACTTTGAGTGCACGGCAGAGCTCCACGGTGATATTGCCGTAGCCGTTCTTGCTGTCCGCAGTCGAGGAAAAGAGCGCGATGCGCATAGCTCTATTGTAGAGACGTACGAATCGCACGTCTGTACCTTTGTGAGTCAGGTATGATCTCGGTGCCATGCCACCTCTCTCTCTTTCTTACCGTATTCGATCATTACGACGACGTATGGCAGTGCGTCTGAACTGGGCCGTTCGTGTGCCACTGTTGTTTTGCATGACAGTGCGAAATTGGCGGCCGTTTTTCGGATCTGGTACGAATGCAGGTGATATCACCTATGAGCTACGTAATGGAATGACGCTCACCGTGCCCCCCGGAACGACGAACGCGAATCCGTTCATCGATATTTGGCTCAATCACGTCTACGACCATTCGAGCATTTGCTGGAAAACGGCGACAATGATCGTCGATGTCGGCGGACATATGGGTGCGTTTGCGCTCTATGCTGCAAAAAAATCTCCGACCGCAAACATTTTCACATACGAACCCGATCCGGTGACGTTTTCGTATCTCCAGAAAAATATCGGCGATAATAAGCTCGGCGAACGGGTAAAATGCCGCTCTCTCGCCGTCGGCGGAGCGACCGGCGAAGCTGTCCTCCATGTGCTTCCGGGCCGCAGCGAAGCCAATTCTCTCTATGCGTCGCTTCCGGGAAGCCACGAGGTAAAGGTAGCAGTCACGACGCTCAAAAATATCTTCGATGAAGAACACATTACCCACTGTGAGTTATTGAAAATGAACGCCGAAGGAGTGGAATACGAAATTCTGTACGGATTGCCAGTGGAATACCTTAAACGCATCGATTGTATCGTCATGAATTATCACTTGTTCGTAAAAAAGCCGCGCGCAACACCCAAAGAACTCCGAACGTATCTCGAATCACACGGTTTCACTGTGACGGAACAAGGTAAACGAATCTTCGTCGCGGTGAAGCGCTAGCTATGCAACATCGGCGTTGCGGATAAGCCTAGGTTTCGGAAGCGGCATAATGAAGTCACCTTTGAATCCGCGCTTCTTCAGGCTTTTCATAAGCTCATCGCCGATATGCCACGACAGTAGCAGTGCATATTCGGGCTGATCGTCATAGAGTTTCGTTTCCTCGAGCACCGGAATGTTTCTCCCCGGCATGAATTTGCCGATTTTCTTGGAACCCTTGATCTCCATGACACATGGAATGAGGCCATCATCGAGACCGACGTAGTTCACAAGTGTCGAAGCCCTAGATGGTGCACTGATGGCGTAAACTCTCTGTCCTGCAGCTTTGATGTCGGCGAGGATGTTGTAGAGTCCGAGCTTGGAATCCAAAATTCCTTTGCGAAAACCTTCGATCCACGACGTACCGTTGAGCCCTGCCCTCTCTTCCTCTTCCAAAACCTCTGCAACAGATGCGTCGACTGCGTACTTTTTACCGCGCGTTGCATACACGCGGATCGATCCGCCGTGCGTTGGGATACGCTGCACCTTGAACACCGTAAAACCGTGCTTCTCAAGCAGGAACTTGATGCTCTCAAGCGAGTAGTAACGGAGATGCTCATGGTAAATAGTGTCGTACTGAAGTGTCTTGATGAGATCGAGAAGATAATGCGACTCGGAAATGAACACGCCGTCGTCCTTGAGAAGACGAACAATGTTTTCCACAACAGAATTCGGCTCAAGAATATGCGCGAAGACGTTTGCAGCAGTAATGACGTCAGCTTTTCCGTGAGACTCCAGAACCGTATCCGTCGCAGCCGTACCAAAGAATGTCATGAGTGTCTCTACTCCTGCAGCTTCAGCAAGTTTAGCGGTGAGAGAAGGCTCAACACCGAGAACTTTATGACCGCCTTCTTTGAAATTCTTCAGAAGCGTTCCGTCATTGCTCCCGATATCGACGATGAAGTGCTCCGGCGTGAGACCGATCAAGTCTTTTGCGTTTCTGTAGAGATCAGCGAAGTTCTCTCGGAGGATTCTCGTCGTACCGCTCGTATACGGATACTCGGGCGGGAAGACGAGTGACGGATCCGCGGTGTAACCGAGCTGCACGAGTGTGCACTTCTTGCAACGAAGCATATCAGCCGGAAACCAGTGCTCCTTATCATGTGGGTTTCCGAGTGTGTTCATGACGTTCACAGACGGCAGAAAGCCAATGAAGATAACGGACTCGAGATCTTTACATCCGCAAGTCTGACAAGCGGAGACGGGGCCGTACAGAGACATGGTCATGAAGGGAAAAAGAGTGCAGGTTCTGAGATGCTGCGCTTCGGTGCGCGGTTTTGGATATACCAATCTACAGTAGGGCTGAGGCCACTCTCAAGGCTGAAACGTGGCTTAAACCCAAGCGAAGTGAGCTTAGAGATGTCAGGACAGCGTCGCAAGGTTGCGCCCGACGCTTCGGGGCCACGCACGATCTCAATGTCGAGCTTCATCTGCACAGCAATCATCATCGCAAGTTCATCGATACGCACTTCATCACGTGTTCCGATGTGATAAATACCGAGATGCTCTCCTTTATCGACCATGAGAAGGAGGCCGGCCGTGAAGTCATCGATGTAAATGAACGAGCGAGTCTGCTCACCGGAACCTTGGATCGAAAACTTGAGTGGCTTCTCTGTAGACGTTTCAGAAAGTTCCTGCATTCGTCCAACGAATTGTGGAATGACGTGCTCGAAACCCATCGCGGGGCCGTACACATTGTGCGGACGGAATACCGTGACACGTTCGAAGTGCGTGCGACCGTAATTGATAGCCATGAGCTCACTGATGATCTTGCCTCCGCCGTACGAATAGCGCGCATTGAGCGGATCAGGAACCGAGAGTGGTACCGACTCCGGGGTCGGAACCATCGGTGGGGTCTGATAAACCTCCGAACTTGATGCGAGGACGAAATCTTTCACACCTTCCTGAATCGACGCATCAAGTACGTTCACCATCCCTTTCACACCGACATCCAGAACATAGGCCGGATACTTATAGAAGTATTCGGTACCGTTTACGAACGCCAGATGCATGACGCGATCCGTTCCTTTGACCGCTTTGCGTACAAGTGCCGGATCGCGGATATCTCCAGCGATGATCTCGACTTCCGAAGAGGCATTTCCTAATTTCTCGGTAGAACCACGTGATGAATTATCAAGCACGCGTACGTTCTCACCGCGCTCGACAAGCGCCTTCACGAGGGATGCTCCGATGAAACCGAGGCCGCCGGTGACGAGAGTTTTTTTCATGACGAAAGCACTTTATTTTGAAGCCTAGCCCATGTCCACCCAACTTCGAGCTTCCGCAGACGCACGAACGCCCTCAAGGAAGAACTGAGCCCGCACACCGTCTTGAAAGGATGGGCCGAACGTACGATCATCTTCTTTGATAGCCGTGATGAGGCGTGCTGCAAGAGCTTGAAATTGTGGGATTCTCGCATCTATACCGGGGGTTGGCGCAGGATCTTCGTAGATGACTTTTGCCGAGTCAGGGGTTGCGCCCTCGCGAACTCTGAGCCCGCTGCCGTACTCCTGTGACGTACTTTCAAGAAGGAGCATTCCTTTTTCGCCGCGTACCGTAATGCTGAACCCTGTTCCTTTGGGGTCAACATTTGAAAGAAGCATGCGCACAGGAATGCCGTACTTACCTTTGAGCTCAATAGTCGCATGATCCTCACTTGTAACCAGCTTCTTTTTGCCATCTTCATCTTTGCGCTCGGTGATAGTGATGCCTGTCGTTGCCTGTACTGTATCAAGCGGTCCAAGAATAGACTCTGCTACGTTATAGAGATGAACACCGAGAGCGGTAAGAACGCCTCCCCCCTGCGCCTTATCACACTGCCACCTCCATGGACGCTTGGGGTCAGCCCACGTACCAACGATCCACTTAAGCTCACCGAATACGATGCGACCGGTGCTTCCAGCCATGAGACGGCTCAAAAGAAACTTCAGTGCCGGCAGTTCGCGAAATTCAAAATCAGTCGCATGAATGATGTGACTGGCGTTGGCCAATTTTAGTAGCCCCTTCGCAGCACTCGAGTTCATGGTGAATGGCTTTTCACAGAGAATGTGCTTGCCCATCTCAAGAGATTTTTTTACAAGGCACTCATGTTCGGCGGGTGCGGTTGCGATACTGATGAGGTCGATCTCATCAGACTCAATAAGCTCGTCGTATGACTGAAAGGCCATCGGAAGCTTATATTTCTTTTGGAGCTCAGCTGACCTCTTTGGGTCACTGGAAGCTATACCAATGACTTCAGCATCCTTCAGGCCGAGGAAACCAGGTAACTGTACAGATGCTCCAAAACCGGTGCCAATGATGCCGACGCGAACTTTATGGGATGCCATGCGCTTCAAATGGTACACTAAACGCAATGTCTCAGCTTATTTCCATCGTCGTACCTGTCTTCAACGAAGGCGGAAATATCATATCGTTCTTACGTGAGCTTGAGTCTTCCATGAAAGAACCTCATGAAATTCTCATCGTCTACGACTTTCCGGAAGATGACACACTTCCCGCAATCGCCACGATGAACCCTGCATCGCCGAACGTCCGCCCAGTCCACAATACCATTGGCCGCGGGGTGCTCAATGCATATAAAGCCGGCTTCGCTGCAGCCCAAGGCGATGTCATTGTGACGATGGTATCGGACAAAGCTGACGATCCTCACGACGTGCCTGAACTCGTCCGCTTAGTGCGAAGCGGATTCGATGTCGCAGCAGGTTCGCGCTACATGCGCGGTGGTCATCGCATAGGCGGACCACTCCTTGGACGCATTCTCTCACGCACGGCGGGTCTGACGCTCTACTGGTTCGCACGCATTCCGACTCACGACGCGACGAACAACTTCCGCGCCTACAACCGGCGCATTCTCACGCTGCCGATTGAGAGTAAGGCCAGCTTCGCGCTCGGACTGGAGCTTATTCTCAAAGCGCACTGGAAAGGATGGAAGATCACCGAAATGCCGACGATCTGGCATGACCGCACCGTGGGTCAGTCAAAATTCCAGCTCTGGGCATGGCTGCCCGAATACCTCCGGTGGTACCTCCTCGGTATGCAAAGAGCCTGGCTGCCGTGGACGATCAAGAGGGACTGATTGACCCTGTTCCGGTTTACGCCGAGAATGGTTCCGTCTTTTCCCTCATGTCTTTGCAAGATCAATCCATCGTCATTGTGGGAGGCTGCGGCCACGTCGGCTTGCCACTTGGTATGGCTTTTGCAGAGAAGGGATACATGGTTCATCTCCTAGACATCAACGCCGAGAGTGTAAAGAATGTCATGACGGGCACGATGCCGTTTTTGGAAGAAGGTGCCGACGAGCTTCTTCCGAAGGTACTGAAATCCGGAAAACTGAAAGCAACAACTGATATCAATATCCTGAAGGAAGTCGACATCGTCGTGGTCACGATCGGAACACCAGTGGATGAATACTTGGATCCATCTGTGAGTTCGTTCGATGAATCTATACACAAGATTCTAAGCGCGATGAAGTCCGGTCAACTCCTCGTTCTGCGCTCAACGCTCTTCCCAGGCGTCACAGATCGTCTTGGGCGTCAGCTTTCTGACATGGGAAAGAGTGACATAGACCTTGCGTACTGCCCTGAGCGCATCGTGCAAGGAAAGTCCCTCGAAGAACTCCGCGAGCTCCCGCAACTTATCGGAGGCTTCACGGACAAAGCCGCTCAGCGTGCATCGGTACTCTTCAAAAGCCTTGCGCCCATCTCCATCTTCATTCGCCCCATCGAAGCCGAACTCGCCAAGCTCTATGCGAACGCATGGAGGTACATCAACTTCGCAATCTCAAACCAGTTCTGGGTCATCGCGGAGGAATTTGGCGCAGACTTCGACAAGATCCACGCCGGACTTCGCCAAGATTATCCGCGTATGAAGTCATTTGCGCGTGCAGGCTTTGCCGCTGGCCCCTGCCTGCTCAAGGATACGATGCAGCTCGGCGCGTTCAACCACGGCTCGTTCGTGCTCGGCCAAGCCGCAATGATGATCAACGAAGGAATGCCGTACATTCTCGTGCAGCGCATCAAAGAGAAGCATGATCTGAGCAAAATGACGGTCGGACTTCTCGGTATGGCGTTCAAGCCGGAGAGTGACGACAACCGTAGCTCGCTTTCGTACAAACTGCGCAAAGTCCTAGAGCTTGAAGCCAAGGAAGTCCTCTGCGCTGATCCGTACGTGAAGTGTGAAGGCCTTGTCTCACAGGAAGAAGTACTCGAAAAAGCAGACATCATCGTCATCGGCACCCCGCATTCGATCTACAAATCGATTTCGTTCAAGCAACCGGTCGTCGACATCACAAACACGATTAACGAATAATCTTGTAGAGGATCTGCGTTGGTGCCTCGGGCGCCGCTACCACCTGTTCAAGGCGCAGGTTTTTGTGCAAATACTGGTACAAAACGTCGCTGCGCATCTCCAGGCTTGGGATGAGCAAGTACGTCACATTGAGCTCCGTGAGATACTCCCTGAGAGTGCCATCATTGAGAGCCTCTGCAACTTTTGGGTCTATGTTACCGGCAAGATCTTGAATGATAACATCGCCGAACATCGAGATACGTCCGTAGTCACGCACTCCCACGATCGTATCGGGTGGGAGATTATCCCTAATCCAGTCGATGGTGCCCCAGAATTTTTTCGCCTTTACCGGATCCGGCGTACCGACGTAGCTCATGTACTTGGCCCATGGCACACGTGACGTCATTTGGTAATGCTTGTAACCAGAGAGGACAACGAGGGCTGTCGTCAGGAATACTGCTGCTGGCATCTTCCAGCGCTGAATAGGCAGTTGCCACAAAAGCGCTGCAACGAAGATAAAGAGGAGATGAACCGCAGGATTGATGTAACGGAGTCCGTGCAGATTTGCGAAGTACCACTGATACCCGACGAGTAGTGCGAAGAAAATACCGAGATAGATAACAGTGAAGATGCCAAGTACACGAAGCTTCCTCTGTAAAACACCACTCGTAAGACCTGCGAGCATGAGCATGGATCCTCCGGTTGCGATGGTGATGAGTTCATCGAGCTGGAAGACGTTCCACACGACGATCTTGAGGTATTGAGGTAGCGAGAATGTGTCGTACGAGAAGTTATGCCAGGCAAGCGCGAGCCCGCGGCGTCCGACTTGGTTACCTGGAAGCGGTGAACCTGTCTGAAGAAGCTGCCACGTCATGAAAAATGCGAAACACACACCCGAGACGAGGATGATGCCTCCCAGTGAACGCAGGTGTTCCTTTTTTTCCCAGAGCGGAGCCTTGTAAATTTCATACAACTTGGCACAACCAAGTGCGAAAGCAACAAAAATTCCATCTCCGCGCGTCATCAGTGTCAGTCCCAGCGCAAGTCCTGTAACGCATCCCCACTGAAAACCAGTCCATTTTTTTG
>Ga0163144_10018103_pt1 | contig 14294 bp, 13 predicted proteins | sample OliLak19BULKMAT1_FD_123175 | JGI IMG/M metagenome (GOLD analysis project Ga0163144, IMG submission 123175) | Freshwater microbial mat bacterial communities from Lake Vanda, McMurdo Dry Valleys, Antarctica - Oligotrophic Lake LV.19.BULKMAT1 | ecosystem: Environmental > Aquatic > Freshwater >... | reverse complement strand
TTTATTTTTCCCAAACCACCACTAGAGTCCCGCCCTCCCGTTTATGCTCCAAGACAATCCACTCTGGCATCGCCTCACTTCGCGCCTCCAAGTCGCCATCGCCATGGTAGTGGCCTTGTTGCTCACATTTTTTCTCGCGATTTCCATCGGTAACGGGGAGCCGGCCGAGGTGGCCATCATCGTCGTGGCTGTGGTCTGCATCGCCTTGGTCATCATGCTCGGCGACAAATACTGGATGCTGATCCCCTTTGCTTTTTCGTCTCAGCTTCCCGCCGTTCCGATCCGGGGCCGACTCTTGGAACTGCCGGAAATCGTGGCAGTATTGTGCAGCTTGGCACTCGTGGTGCGGATCGCCATGAAACGTCAGAAATTCACCATCTTTCGCATCCAGCATGTTCCGGTGTTGCTCTATGCCGGCTGGGTGGTCTTCATTTTCTGCCTGCACCCAATCGGCTTTAGTGGCTTGGCCGACTCGGGTGCCGGACTCGGCGGCGCCCGGTTTTACGCGAAAATTTTAATGGCACTGGCCGTCTTCCTGATCATGGCCAACCAAGAGGTCACCGAGCGGGACTGCAAGCGCATGCTGGTCTCCATTATCTTCGGCACAGCGGTCGCGAGCGCATGGCAGATCGGAGTTTACTTTTTGCCGAGCTTCCTCGGCACTTATGTCGATCTCTCCTTGGATCCGGATGCCTTCTATACGTGGCAGCAGTCGTTGGCGATTGTGCCGCTTTTACTCATCACCCTTGGTTTCTCGCGTTACCGGTCCTCGGAATTGTTTTCCCTACATCGACTCTGGGCAGTTTTGGCGTTTGGTCTCTGTGTGGTCTTGATCGCGTTCAGCGGCAAGAGGCAAGCGCTCGCAACGGTTCCGATGCTGGCCATTTTGGCAGCCTTCATGCGGCGGGAATGGGGGTTTCTTATGCTTTGGGTGGGTGGAGCCATCCTCGCCGGATGCATCATCGTCGCGGGCCACGGAGAGTTGTTCCGGTTCCCTCTGATCGTCCAGCGCGCCTTGTCCGTCCTGCCGGCCCGCTGGGATGCGGAACTCGGAACTGCGTACGCGGGAGGAAAGGATGAGTTCCGCGAAGAACTGCGGCGGCAGGCGATCAAGAAAATCGAGCTCGACCCTTGGATCGGCGAAGGTTACCAGATCGACCTTAGTGTCGGTCAAGCGCTGAGTAATCAGTATGCCACTCGGGGTGGCGATATCGAACTGCAGTGCGCTCCTTTCGCCTTAGGCTCGGCCTGGCACAATACTTGGTTAGGTTACGCTGCGGACTTCGGAATTCCCGCGTCGGTGATTGCTGCCCTGATCTTTTTTTCCGTCATCAGAGCCTCCTACAAGCTCACCGGTCAGTTCCCGCCTGGATCGCTCCGCGCCACCCTGGTCTGCTACATTTTTCTGACCGCCACGGCACTACTTCTGCGCTCTCACACCAGCGGCCATAGCTCGAACGACGCCTTTCAAACTTGGTGGTCATTTGGGCTTCTCGTCAGCATCGCGGTGCAAACGACCAAAGATCAGGCAGCCGGAAAATTGGGTCTGGGTGGCACTTCGCCGAGCCCGAAAGGAGCGGCCGTCCTGCTGCCGCTCGGGGTAGGCCAACCGCAACGGCCACATCGGCCCGCAGCGGTGGGTCGTTAATCTGGGTTCCTCTGCTCCTTGTCTTCCCCAAGCCCGATGAGGCACTCGCCGAATCCTTTGTTCAATCCATGAAGCTACTGCGCGGGTGGCGTGACCGCTTACAAGGACGGCACACCGTGCAGGCGCATTTGTGGCAATCGCTCGCGAACTACACCCAGCAGGGCTTCGGTTTGGTTCTGGGTTTGATTCTAGCCAGACTCTTACAGCCGGAGGACTTCGGTGCCTTCGGATTTGCCGCCGCCTCGGTCTTTCTGGCCTTGCTGCCCGCAACCTGGAGCTTGGCACCCACGCTGATCATGGATGCGGCGGCGGCACCGGCCTTTTATGCCACGGCGGCGGCCTTTGGCTGGTGCGTGGTTTTTGCGCGCCTCGCAATTGTGGCCGGTTTGGTAACGTGGTTTTACTTGAGCGGCCAGCATGAGACCGCTTTCCTCTGCCTGCTCTGCGGCATCATTGAGTCCTGGAAAGAGCCGAACACCGTCCAGCGCGCCTACCTCGAGGGGCAGGGCAACTTCAAGCCGAACCTCATCTCGGCGGTGCTGGGGGTCATTTTTTGTCTCGGCGTGGTGGTGCCGGTTGCCCTCTTTCTCCGCTGGGGGCCTTTCACGCTGGTGCTTCCCGGCCTCGGCATCGCCTGCATGGATTTTTTCCTCTACCGGCATTTTTCGGGTCGAAGCGTCTTCGTCAGGCCGACTTGGAATGTGGGCGGAGAGGCTTTTCGTAAGGGCTTCTGGATCTGGCTGATTTGCGCCTCGGAAGTCGCGCTGGGCCGCCTCGATAGCTGGTTCATCGGAAAATTTCGCGGAGACACGGCACTCGGTTACTATAATCGTGCCTTTGGCTACGCTCCGATCAGCCACATGCTCCTTAGTTCGTTCCTTGGAAACGCTTCGGTGGTCGGTTTCGCCCGTTGTGAAAGCGGCGCAAAACGGCGGCGGCTCTTTTTTAGGACGGCCTCAATCGTCCTCGTCGGCGGCGCGCTCAACTGGGCCGTTTTCTTCTTTTTTGCCCGGCCCGTTGTGCTTTTTGCCCTGGGCCCGAAATGGGAGGGAGCCGTCCCCGTCTTCCAGGCCTTTGCCGGCCTCAGCCTCGCCTATATGTTCGCGCTTTTGCCGTACGCTTTGCTGCTCTCAGCGCGCCGTTATCGCGAAATCGCGTTGGTGCGCGTCTGCTGCGTCGCCTTGTTTGCAGCGGCGCTGTTCGTTGTCCCCGGCGCACGCTCGGCGGTAGCGGTAGCCTGGCTGGTGCAGGTTACCTTGCTGGTGCAGGGACTGGTCTTGCTTTTCCGGTGCCGTTCGCTTCTTGTGGATCGGTTCGCCTGCCGGGATGCGGATGCCGGACACCTGATCCCGTGAGCCTCGCTCATGAGGCTGCCACAAAAACCAAAAGACAGGATCCGCTCAAGGCCCAGACAGATAACGATTAAGACTCACTCCACACTTTGTTAAATATGATTAAAAACTTTCTCCGCAACCCCGCTCGTTTGCTCATTCACGGCATGAGGAGCCTTAAGCAAAATCTGGAGGAATACGGGGTGCGCCGGGTCATCTCCGATTATTCTGCGACCGAACCTGAGGCGGCGGCGTTGCGCTTTTATTCGCAGTGGGGTGAAGACCGGCTGCTCCGGCGTATTTTCGGCGCGAAGACCACCGGAGTGGCCTTGGAAGTCGGCGGCTTCGACGGTGTCAACCTGAGCAATACATTTCATTTCGAGGAACAGGGGTGGGAAACGATCATCGTGGAACCGATGCCCGCTTTCGCCCAAAAAATCCGGTCGCGCCGCAAGGCCGATCTTTATGAGTGCGCCGCCGGCGCACAAGAGGGCGAAGCCGTGTTAAACATTGCCAAAGGTGCGGAAGAACTCTCCACCTTCAGCCCGTCGGGATACCAGCTTGAGAACATTAAGTTCCATGGCGCGGTTCTCGAACAGGTCACCGTCGTGGTGCGGACGCTGGACAGCATCCTGGCTTCCGCCGGAGTGACCAAACTGGACTTCGCGACCGTGGATGTCGAAGGCCACGAGACCGAAGCCCTTGCCGGGTTCGCGCTTTCGCGTTGGAAACCGGAAATTGTCATCGTCGAAGACGCGTCGATGGGGACGAACCCAGCGGTAAAGGATCTCATGGAGGCGCAAGGCTACCTCCGCTTTATGACGACAGGATGTAACGACTGGTACGCCTCTTTGGAAAACCGCCGCTTGGTTCACCGGGACAGTCAGATCCGCGACAGGATGCGGACGCTGATCTGCAAAGCTCTCGCGCTGCGCGACAGGATTGCCCAGCCCCGGCAGGCGGCGTGACCGACTCCGACCTTTACCGCCGTTAATCCCAGCCAAGCTGGGGGAGAGCCGCCCGGAGCTGGCGGGCCCAGACCGGCATCAGGACTTCGTGCGAGTATTTTGCAACCGCGGCCTCCCGCGCTGCTGCACCCAGTCGCCGGCCGAGATCGCGATCCGCGAGGAGGCTCAGTAGCGACTTCTCCCACTCGGCTTCCGTGCTAGCTAGAATCCCGTTGACGCCCGACTCGATGACCTTGGTGTGATGGGCAACGGGCGAAGCCACGATGGGTATGCCAGCGGAGAGGTAGGTTTTGACCTTGTAGCCGCCCTTGCAGCGGGCATAGGGACCGTCTTCCAGCGGGGCCAGCCCCGCCGCCGCGCCGGAGAGCGCCTCCGATTCCGCCGCTGGATCGTAGGGCAGCCATTCCCACGGAAACGCGGCCTGTAGCGGCGGTTTGGTTTCGCCGCAGATGATGCGGAGCTTAAACGGAAATTTCGCGTGAATCCGCCCGAAAATAGCGCTGAATTTTTTCAGGTCGTCGAGGCTGGCCGTGTGTCCGCTCCAGACGAAGAAGGGCACGTCCGCATCTCCCGCCAGCGCCAGCGGCCGGACGCGGTCGATGTCGATGGCTTCCTCTAGCACCACGACGTTCACCTTGGGAAACAGCATGAGGATTCGTTCCTTCAGCGGTTCGGTGGGCACCACCACCAGCGACGCCAGCCGCATCCTCGCCTCCGCCAGCGGACGAAGCCATGCCACGGAAAACCAATCGTCCGCCAAGTGGAAAATGTAGGGTTTGCCGGCCTTAATAATCGCACGTTCGAACCAGCAATTCACGTTCAGTGGACTGGCCGAGCCGCTGATCCACACCGCGCGGGCAGTGGAGATTTTTCGGCGGTGCCACCCAAGACTTAGCAGCGCCGGTCCGTACTCGAAAATCCGTTGCCGGCCTCGAATGGACGAAGCCCAAATTCGTTTTGCCCACCACTGCGGCCACAGCTCATGCTCGGAGCATGGAATCCCCGCGCTGCGCAGGCCGATGATCGTCTTCCGACTGATGACGTCTGGGGCAGATCTCATCACGCCCGGAGGACGGAAGATTAGTAAGTCATTCATAGACTGATGAGCGCGAATCTTCGGGCTGTGAGCTAAGCGCCCGCCAACCGCGTGTGTGTAAAATAAACGTCCAGTTGGGCCACGGGCGCGGCTCGGAGCTCTGTCACTCGGTGGATGTCAGTGACATTAGCAAGGGTAAAGCCCAACTGAAAGAACGACTGAAGAAGTGCCATCGCCTTTTCCGAGCCGAGCCGAGCAAAGGAGACTTCCAGCATCACTCGGTCAACATGATGGGCAATCGTTTCCTGCCCGCCTTCGACAACTTCCGGCTCGAAGCCTTCGACGTCTATTTTTAGCAAGTCAACCCGTCCGAGATTTGCATCGCTGTGCAATTTATCGAGGGTTATTAGCGGGACCACTTCCGTAGCGCCCGTCGGTTTTATCTGGCCACCAAGAATTCCTTCGATTTCGGCACCGGGAGGAAGCAATGTCGAAGACGCCAACTGGGTGGCGACGTGCAGGGTGGCCTCGCCCACGGCGGCGCCGACGGCAGCTCTCACGGCTTCCACGCGACTTCCACAGCGCGCGCGCAATTCATCGAATGCCTCCCGGGAGGGTTCAACCGCCAGAATGCGCGCCGCAGGACAAAAAAGCTCCGCGGCCTTTGAAAACAGCCCCACGTTTGCACCAATGTCCACTATGCACCTGGCCGTTCTGGGCAGCGGAAACTCGGCCATCTTTAGCACAAAACCGTTTACATAATCCCGGTGCCAGACCGGACCGCCGCGATACGGAAAAAGCGCGGGGTCAAAATGTTCCAAAGAACGCCCGGCCTTCCAATAGCGTCTGAGGGTTCTAATTTGTTCGATCATAATTAAGCCTGAGTCTTTCACCCCCGAAAATTCGTAGGTCTTCGTTTTTCAAGGACAGCGCAGGGGGGATGACAACGCAGAGCTGGATCGAATGCGCCTGCTCGGCGGGAGATCCTCATCAAATCAGACTCGGGCTGCGGGATTTTCATCGTTGGGAGCATTCATTGCCTGCAGACCGGGTTCAAGGAGATTTAAAACGTTTTGAAAGGCGGACGGCGGGCCGCAGGTCCGGGAATCCGAAGCGCAGAGTGATCAGGTAGTGACTGGGAAGCCCGATAAACACTTGACGCTGCGTGGAGGGGATGGGATTCAAAGTCCCCCATTATGAACGCTCATTCAAGCCGCACGCTGAGCCTGATCGCGTTTGCGTACTCCTCTCAGCTGCTCGGCTACGTGTGCGAGCAAGACGGTCGGGGCACTTCGATCCAGAACGTCCATGAATGGTGCAGGGCGAGCGGAATGGACGCGCGGCATCACGGGATGATGCAGAAGCTCGCGGAGGCGGTGCCGTAGGATGTGCGGCATCTGGTGCTTTTTCGGAAACCGGCACGCTGAGGACCGGTTGGTAGATATTCCGCACCGCGGGCCGGACGGGCGCGGCAGGGAGGATTTCCGGCACGGCGAAACCGAGGTGGAATTGGCGCACTGGCGGCTGAGCATCCTCGATCTTTCGCACCGCAGCGATCAGCCGATGGCGTATCGCGAGGGGCGCTATCACGTGGTTTTCAACGGCGAGATTTACAACTACCGCGAACTCCGCGCCGAGTTGGTGGCGGCGGGCTACGAGTTTCATTCCGACGGCGACACCGAAGTGATCCCGGCGGCTTACGACCATTGGGGCGAGGACTGTCTCGTGCATTTCCGCGGGATGTTTGCGTTCTGTCTTTGGGACCAGGAAAAGGGCGTTCTCTTCGTGGCGCGCGACCGTTTCGGCATCAAGCCGCTCTATTACTTCGTCTCGGATCGCGGCGTGGCGTTTGCCTCGGAAATCAAGCAGTTCGCAGGGTTGAAGGCGTTCCGCGCAAAGGCCAATTACCGGCGCGTGGTCGAGTTCCTCGCCTACGGCGCGCAGGATCACACGGAGGAGACGATGTGGGAAGGCGTCCGCCAGCTCCGCGGCGGACAGTGCGCAACGCTTGATGCGCGGACCTGGAAGATGCTGCCCGTGCGCCAGTGGTACACGCTCCGCCCGGCGGCGGAGTTCGAGGGCCGCTTTGAGGAGGCTTCGGAGCGGTATCGCGAGCTGTTTTTGGAAACGATCCGGCTGCATCTGCGCTCGGACGTGCCGCTGGGCTCGTGCCTTTCCGGCGGCATGGATTCGAGCGCGATCGTCTGCGCGATGAACCGCATCCTTTCCGACAAGGGGCGCGGCGAGATCCAGAACACGTTCTCGTGCTGCTTCGAGGATCCGGGCTGCGACGAGCGGCCCTTCATGCAGGCGGTGGAGGACTTCACCCGCGTGAATGCGCATCGCATATTTCCCCGAGGCGAAGACGCACTGCCGCATCTCGAGCAGATGATCTGGCATCAGGACGAGCCGGTGAACAACGCGAGCGTCTTTTCGCAGTTCACGCTTTTCCGCCGGGTGAAAGAGGAAGGCGTGAAGGTGATGCTCGACGGCCAGGGAGGCGACGAACAGCTCGCGAGCTATCCGCAGTTTTTCGGGCCTCACCTCCTCGGGATGCTCTCGAGAGGCCGGCTTGCGAGCGCGCTGCAAGAGGCCCGCTGCTTCCGCACACTGCACGGCTGGACGCTGCGTGACACGGCCAAGAGCCTCCTCTTCTGGTTCGGACCGGACTGGGCCGGACAGGCCAACCGCCGCCGCCAGCAGCGCCGCCAGCAGCCGGCATGGCTCGCCTGGAAGGAGATGGAGACGCGCGGGCTGGAACTCGGGGGACCGTGGGAGGGCGTGGACGGCGGGCGCAAGCCGGCCACCACCGAATGGCTCTCCCGCATGATGCTCACAACCACGACCATGCCCATGCTGCTCCACTGGGAGGACCGCAACTCGATGGCGCACAGCATCGAGGCGCGCGTGCCGTTTCTCGACCACAAGCTCATCGAGTTTACGCTCGGCCTGCCGGACGCATTCAAGACGCGCGACGGCGTGACCAAGCGAATCCTCAAGTCCGCGATGCGCGACGCCATGCCGGAAAAGGTCATCGCGCGCACCGATAAAAAGGGCTTTGCCACACCTGAGGAGCTGTGGCTGCGGAGCGATCCGGGCGGCGCGTTTCGCAAGGCGCTGCTGGATGCGGCGCGGGAAAACCCCGCCGTGCTGTCAGCGGTGGGTGTGGAAACGGAGTTCGACCTTTTCCTCCAGCGGCGGAAACCGTTCAGCAACGTCTTCTGGCGGATGATCACGCTCGGCGTCTGGACGCGGCGCTTCGGCGTCGAGATTTGAACTGCGCTACCGCTGCTTCCCTCTCAAAAATTTTGATGCGAGTCCTCTACGTCAATCACACCACGCAGAAAAGCGGCGCGGGCATCAGCCTTTCCACGCTGCTCCGCAACCTGCCGCCGGAAATTGAAAAATTCTTTCTTCTCCCGGCCGCATCGCAGATCGACTCCATGCTCGGAGCGACGGCGGAGAGGACGTATCGCGAGCGCCATTTGTGTCAGTTCATGACCACGCTCTACACCCCGCAGTATCCGCCCCACCTCATCGCATGGCATCTGGCAAAGATTCCGGTGGCGTTCGCCCACATCCGCCATTTGATCCGGAGCTGGAAAATTGACCTTGTGCATGTGAACGAAACCACGCTCGTCGCCTACGCGCTCGCCGCTCGTCTGGCCGGCGTCCCCGCCGTGCTCCACGCGCGCACCGCCATCGCGCCCCGTCCTTTCGAGCACTGGCTGCTCGCACGCCTTGGGCGGATGCCGCGCGCACGCGTCGCTTGCATCGATGCGGAGGTCCGCGACTCGCTGCCCGCCGCGTGTCGCGGCATCGCGGAGGTGATCCACAATCCCATCGACCTCGGCGCCGCGCCCTCCCCCAGCGAGATTGCCGCGATGCGCGCCGCGTGGGGCTGTGGCCCGGAGCATGTGGTCGTCGGCCAGGTCGCATCGCTGCACCGGCAGAAAGGCATCTGGCTGATTCTCGATATGGCGGAAAAGCTCTGCGCAGAGTTTCCGCTGCTGCGCATCGTCCTCGTCGGCGACGATTCGGCAGATGCCGGCGAGGGGCCAAAACTGCGCGCCACGATCGCGCAGCGCGGACTCGCGGGACGGATTGTTCTGCCCGGTTACGACACGCGCCTCGCTACGGTGTACGCGGCGCTTGATGTCGCGCTCTGCCTTTTCGGCGGCGCACTCGGCGGCGTCGGCCGCGCCGCCTACGAGGCGGCGCTCGCCAGCAAGCCGCTCGTCGCCACGCTGCCCGATCCGCACCACTCCGAAACCCTCGTCCATGGAGTCAGCGGCATGCTTTTCACGCCGAATGACCGGGAGGGTATCGCCGCCGCCTTGCGCGCGCTTGTGAGCGACCGCTCCTTCCGCGAAAATCTCGGCGCCAGCGCGCTAGCCACGATCGGCCCGCGCCATTCACCACCGGCCATCGCCCGGCAAATCACCCGTATCTACGAAGACCTTACCATGCACACCTGACCGAAGGCCGCAAAACTCATTCGCCAAGCGGGCACAGCCACCGGCACCGAGATGCTGAGTTGGGCCGGACTCGAAGGAATTGGCCGGTGTCTCTTAATCGAAGTGTATTGAGTCGGGATGAGCAGCCTATTTTCGGACGTAGAACCCCCTGATCGTTTCAGTCACGTATTGCTGCTGGTCGCCGGTGAGTTCGGGATAGACGGGCAGGGAGATGATCTCGCGGCTGTGCTGGGTGACCACGGGGAAATCCGCCGGCGTGTGGCCGAGGTAGGCGTAGGCTTTGAGGAAAGGCAGCGGCACCGGGTAGTGGCGCGTGGTCTCGATGCCCTGCTCTTTCAGGAAAGTCTGGAGCGCGTCGCGGCGTTGGGCGCGGAGGACGTAGTTGTGAAAGACATGGCTCGCGCCCGCGCGAATTTTTGGCGTGGTGACTTCGGGGATTCCGCGGAGCAACTCGTCATACTGCGCGGCGCGTTCCTGCCGGGCGCGGGTCCAGGCGTCGAGGTGCGGGAGCTTGGCGGAGAGGATCGCGGCTTGCAGGCCGTCGAGCCGGCTGCACACGCCTTCCAAAAGGTGCTCGTGCTTGTTCACGCGGTCCGCACCGTGGTTGGCAAACATCCGCACTTGCTCCGCGAGGGCGTCGTCGTCGGTGATGATCGCGCCCGCATCGCCATACGCGCCGAGGTTTTTCCCAGGGTAAAAGCTGAACGTCCCGGCGATGCCAAACGTCCCCACGCGCCGCCCGCCGAACGCGGCGAAATGCGCCTGCGCGCAATCCTCGACGACGTGCAGTCCGCGGCGCTGCGCGATTTCCATGATGACGTCCATCTGCGCCGGTTGGCCGAGCAGATGCACGGGCAGGATCGCCTTGGTGCGCGGCGTAATCGCGGCCTCGATCTTCGTCGCATCGAGATCGTAGCAGTCGTCCTCCACATCCACGAAGACCACGCGCGCGCCGGTCAGCGTGATGGTTTCCGACGACGCGATCCAACTGTTGCTCGTGGTGATGACCTCATCGCCCGGCCCGACGCCGAGCATCTTCAACGTGATGAAAATCGCGTCCGTGCCGTTGCCACAGCTCACGCAATGCTTCACGCCGTACGTTTCCGCGTAGGCCTTTTCAAAGTCGGCGACGAACTTCCCGCGGATGAAGGCGGTGCTCTCGATGACCGCGGCGATGGCGGCGTCAATCTCGGGGCGATGCGCGCGATACTGCGCTTTCAGGTCAACAAAAGGGATGTGCATGGGTGAATGAATTACTCGGGAGGGACGGTGAGCCCGTGCAGGGCCGCGACGGATGCGATGAATTTTCTGCACAGCGGGTGCAAACGCGGGGCTACCTCCCGGGCGCAACGGATCAGAAACTGCAATTTTTCCGGGATGAATTCGATCTCGTAGGCGTGGTTGCAGACATGCCGGAATTGCCGCAGTTCCTGCAACGGCTGGTGCAATTCTTTCGGGAAGAGTTCCGGCCTCATTCCTCCAATTGGAATGCTCATGCGGCGGACCAGTTCGGCATGCCACCCCTTCTCGTCGTCAATGTTGTTTTCGAATGCTTTCGCGATGCGCAAAGACAGTTGCTCGACGACGTTGAACAGCCGCGCCAGATGAAACGCACACGCCTCCCGGCTGCCTGGAGCGCCTGCGTCACACAGTTCCGCCGCCCGCTCCGCCGCCTCCGCCGCGACCCGGGAATCCTGCCGCATCTCGTTCCACAATGTTGCGAGCCCTACGTCGTCCATACTTCTCCTTCGCGCAGGATTTTCTCCTTCAGCCGCGTGTTTTCCAAAAGCAGGACATCCACATGCCGCCGCAGGCGTTCCTCAAGCTCCGCCATCAGGCCGAAGGTGCTTTTTCCCGCCGGCTCGGCGAACAGCGCGAGGTCGATGTCCGAGGCCGCGTTGAACACCCCGCGCTTGGTCAGCGAGCCGAAGACCATGACCCGGCTCGCCGGCAAAACCGCGCCCAGAGCCATGCGCAGTTCCTCGCGGGTGCGGTCGAAAAGCACGAGCCGCTGGCGCTGGCGTTCGGCGTCGCGTTTTTGCAGCAAGGTCATGGTGGCCAGCATTCCGGTGAAGCGCCTCGGGTGCAAGCGCCCTCAAAGGCCGCGCAGTTTGCGCGCGGGATTGCCCGCGTAAATGCCGGGCTCGGTGATGTCCCGCGTGACGACCGATCCCGCGCCGATCACCACATGGTCGCAGATGCGCACCGGGAGCACCGTCACGTTGGTGCCGATGGAAACGTGGTTGCCGATCGTCGTGGATTTCCAGCACTCGCGTTTCCCACCCGCCGGGCCGCCGGTCTGGAAAAGATCGTTCACAAACATCGCGCCGTGCGAGACGAAGCAGTGGTCGCCGATCTCCACGAGTTCGCAGATGAAGGCGTGCGATTGGATTTTGCAAAAACTGCCGATCTTCACATCGCGCTGGATCTCGACGAACGGCCCGATAAAGCAGCCTTCGCCGATGGTGCAGCCGTAAAGATTCACCGGCTCGATGACGGTGCAATTCGCCCCGAAGGTCACGTCCACGATGCCGCTCTGGCGCAGGCGGGGCGGCTCGCTCATGACTTCGCGGCGCTGAGGATGCGCACCACCTCGCGGGCGTGGTCGGTGCCGGTGAGGCACGGCGTGCCTTCGAGGATGCAGTCGAAAAAGTGGTCAATCTCCACCTTGATCGGCTCGCGGAAGGAAATCTGCGGGATGAGGATGTCGCCGCTGCGATGCGTGAACTGCTGCGGCCCCGGCGGCTGATCGAAATCCATGCGCTGGCCGAGCACCGCCTTGGGCTCGATGCCCTTGTCGTAAATCTCGATCTTGTTTTCCGCCACATCGTCATACACGGCCATCTTCTTCGTTCCCACGACCGTCATCTGGCGGACCTTGTGCGGGTCGAGCCAGCTCACATGGACGTGCGCCATGACTTTTCCTGGATAGACGACATGCAGAAAGACCACGTCCTCGATGCCCGGCTGCACGTAAGCCATGCCCTGCCGCGTGACCGACACCGGCTCCGGGTCGCCGAGCAGATACTGGATGATGCTCACGTCGTGCGGCGCGAAATTCCACAGCGCGTCCACGTCCGGCCGGATGCGCCCGAGATTCAGCCGCTGGCTGTAAATGTAACGCACCTCGCCGAGTTCCCCGCTGGCGATGAGCTGCTTCAGGTAGCGCACGGCGTCGTTAAAAATGAAGGTGTGCGCGGCCATCGCCACGCGTCCCGCCTGCCGGGCCGCGGCGGCGATGCGGTCCACTTCCTCCACCGAAGTGGCGAAGGGTTTTTCCACCAGAATGTGCTTCCCCGCCGCGAGGCAGCGCAGCGCCAGCTCGCAATGCGTGGAAGCCGGCGTGGCCAGCACCACCGCGTCGATTTCCGGGTCGGCGAGCACTTCCGCAAAGTCCGCCGTCGTCGCCACGGCGGGGTAAAGTTTAGCCACGAAATGGCGGCGCTCCTCCGAGAAATCCACGGCGGTCTTCACCCGGCAGCGGCCATTCGCCACGAGATTGCGCAAAATATTCGGCCCCCAATAGCCGATACCGGCCTGGGCAACGACGAGGGGTTTTTTCGGAGTGGGGGACGCGTTGTCCATGAGGGCGGCGAACGTCTCAAATCGGCTGTCCGGCGCAAGCGGAATCTAGCCGTAAGAGGCGTGACAAGGTGCGTTGGACTACATAAATTCCGCGCCACCCGAACTATGCAGAGGCGCAGAGGCGCGGAGGGCCAGAGCTTTAAGTCATCGAAACCACGAAAAGACCGCTCAGCCGGTGGGTGGTTTCGTGGCCATGGCGTGGTTCGATCTTCTTTTTCCTCTGCGCCTTGGCGTTTTGGCGTTTCCCTGCCTATTTCCGGTTTTGGGAGAGAGCACGCGAAGGCGACTCTCGCGACAAATCGGGGCATGAAACCGGCTTTGACACCGCCGAAAGTAGATATAATTTCCACATCTTATGATTTTTTCTCTCGTCCGTAGCCTCGGATTGTCTGCCTTCGTCCTCCTTGGCACTCTTCAGGCGCAGGTGCCGCAACTGCTCAACTTCCAAGGCCGCATCGCCGTCGCGGGTGTGAACTTCGACAGCACCGCCGCGGGTCATGCCGGCCAGTTCAAGTTCGCCCTAGTGGATGGAGCGAATCCGCCGGTCGTCTATTGGAGCAACGACGGCAGTCTCAACGGGCAGACCACGGCCAACGCGCCCGCCGCCTCCGTGGCGCTGCCCGTGGCCAAAGGTCTTTATTCCGTACTGCTGGGAGATACCGCGCTGACCAATATGACCGCCATCCCGGCCAGCGTCTTCAGCAGCCACGCCGATGTCCGGCTGAGGGTGTGGTTCGACGACGGGATCAATGGATTTCAACTCCTCGCGCCGGATCAACGGATTGCCGCGGTCGGCTACGCGGTCATGGCGGGCCACGCCGCCGTGGCGCTGACCGTGCCGGACGGAGCGATTACCGCAGCCAAGCTGGCCGACGGCGCGGTCAGCAGCATCAAGCTCGCACCCAATATCGCGATCAACGGTACGGTTCCCGGTTCTTTCGGACTCTCCCTGCTCGGTGCCGCCGACGCGGTGACGGCGCGCACCGCGCTCGGTGTCGCGACGAGCGCTTCCCCAGCCTTTACGGGGACGAGCACGCTGACCGGCACTCAGCCAACGGCCTTCCTGACTGAAGATGTCGGAGGTCACAGCGCGAGTATTTCCCTAGCGGCTAATGCCAGCGACTCGACACACCGATTCCTGATTGTGGGGAATAACCTCAAGGCGAATCCCAGTCATGGGTTCACGGGTATCGAGGCCGGCCCGGCATGGGGTTTCGGTCTGGAAAACAACTGGACGAATCCCGAGAC
>Ga0163144_10018102_pt1 | contig 14294 bp, 2 predicted proteins | sample OliLak19BULKMAT1_FD_123175 | JGI IMG/M metagenome (GOLD analysis project Ga0163144, IMG submission 123175) | Freshwater microbial mat bacterial communities from Lake Vanda, McMurdo Dry Valleys, Antarctica - Oligotrophic Lake LV.19.BULKMAT1 | ecosystem: Environmental > Aquatic > Freshwater > Lake... | reverse complement strand
TTTTTTGGATAAATGTACTTGGTTTTGGGCTAACAAGTGCGGAAATTTGTCTTTGAAGGGGGAGATGGGTGGGGGTAGATTTGTAGTGCTAAATAAAAAGAAGCAATAGGAGACTGGCCTTATGCTAATAATGCAGTTCCTGATAACACCAAGTCCCACGAATTCCAACCACCGGTAGCAACCCGCAGAAAACTACACCGAAACATTATTGCATACTTTAAAATCAATTTCTTCGCATGAAAAAGTCAATAGTTTCCATTCGATTTAGCCGAGCAATCGGTTTGCTGTTTTTCCTCCTCGCTTTTGCCGGCGGCCTGCTCGGCCAGGCGACGCTCTCCGTGCAGGGGGTATTGAAAAAATCGGACGGTACGGCCGTGAACGACGAATCCTACAGCGTCACCTACACCCTCTGGAAATCCCAAAGCGGCACTTCTCCGTCCGACAGGGCCTGGGAAGGTATGATCCCGACCGAAACCAAGGGCGGCGTATACAGTGTGGTGCTCGGCGGCCCCAACAGCCCTGCGCTCACCGCCCCTTTTGACACCATCTACTACCTCGGTGTAAAAGTGCAAGGCTCCAGCCAGGAACTCCAGCCGCGGCCCCTGCTCACCCACGCTCCGTACGCCATGTCGCTGCTGGGGCAAACGAACAGATTCCCTTCCAACGGCAATGTGGGCGTGGGGACGACCAAACCGAAAGCTAAACTGGAAATATCCAGCCCGGCTCAAAATCGAGGCCTTTTGAAATTGAGCGCCACTACCGGGGCCATAGGCGACCGGTGGTGGATGGGCTTCACACACGACAGTGTCGGCGGAACCGACGCCAACGACCGCGCCCGTGTGGGCGTCCGGATCAAAGGCGGCGGTGCAGGTGAGTTGTTTTTCACGGCTGGTAAAGCCGGTAGCCAGAAGGAAGGGATGCGGATCACAGCATTGGGAAACGTAGAGGTCGGTGACACCATGAAATTGCTCAACAATCCTAATCAAACCGAAAAGCCGAAATTCAATGTACGCGCTACGGAGAGCACTGCGGACAAGGCCGTTTTCAATATTCAAAACGATACCGGAGATGATATCATGACGGTGCGAAATGACAGGAGTGTTGTTATTCATGGTGTAGATGACGGAGACAATTTTCCTCTTCAAATTGAGGGTTATGCAAATTTTTATCTATTCACACCGTTCCCCTTTGCTACCAGGGGGTTTGCTAGTCAACCTGGTACTTCCCTTGATAATTATTCGAATGATACCAAGAAGTTTTCTTTAAGGTGCGAGAGTGGAGTAGTCGCCGCATTATTTTCTTCCTATTCTGATAAACGGATAAAAAATATCGTCGGTTGTTCCAAACCTGCTGAGGACTTGAAAATTCTTCAAAAAATTAGCATTACCGACTACACCTTCAAAGACTGGATTTCGAACGGTAACAACGTCACTAAAAAAGTCATCGCCCAGGAAGTAGAGGAGGTGTACCCCCAAGCCGTGTCCAAAAGCGTCGGCGTGGTGCCGGATATCTACCAACATGCCCAAATCAAAGCCGGGCGCGTGGAAGTGCCCAACAACCTCCAGGCCGGCGAACGGGTGCAACTCATCTTCGGGAGTCGCCGGGAAATAGTGGAAGTGCTCAGCGCCGATGCTACTGGTTTTACCACACCGATAAAAGCAGAAAGTTCGGTATTTGTGTACGGCCGGGAAGTGAAGGACTTCCGCTCGGTGGACTACGATGCGCTCTCCATGCTCAATATCTCCGCTACCCAGGAGCTGGCCCGTCGGCTGGAACTGCTCGAAAACGAAAATGCTGCGCTCAAGACCGAAAATGCCACCCTGAGCGCCGGGCAAAACGCCTCGGCGCAAATGCTGAATGGGTTTGAAGAAAGAATTAAAGCGCTGGAAGCGCGGGCCGTATTGGGCGGGTCGAAGTAGGCTCGCCCACCCCCTCTTTTGTCATCCCGACTGCGCCAATACAGGAACGGTAAACTTCAACCACACTCCAATACCTGCATATTCAGCCATGAACAAGATATATTTCAACACCATACTTGCCGCAATATTTCTGCTGTCGACAGCCCTTCCGGGGGCATTCGCCCAGAACACTGCGGCGCAGTGCACGCCGACTGAATCCCTGAGCATTTACCCGAGCGTGGCATTCTTTAACTACGGCGCCGGCACCAATGTCCGCAACACCAGCCGTACGATGGATCTATCTATCGGCCAGCCGGTGGTGGATGTCGCCTGGGATTTATCTACCAACCTCACCTGCGAGTTCGGCTACTGGGGGCAATTCCTGGTGCCGCCGAAGTCGCCCATGGTTACTGCCACGCAGGGCGAGCTGCTCGACCGCATCCAGTTGAAATGGGCGCTGGAGCCGCTCGGCGCGCTACCCAGCGAGGGGTTCAATATCTACCGCGACAGTATTTTTTTGGTGGCGGTGGCCAACAATGTCCGCAGTTATAATGACTTCAACGTTATCGCCGGCAAGCCCTACCAGTATGACGTGCGCGGCATCAATATTTACGGGGAAGGCGTTGGGGGCAGTGCCATAGGCTTCCAGGTACCCAACGGAACCGTCACCGGCTGGGTACAAACCCCCAGCGGTAACCCTGTTCCCGATGCGCTGGTGGCGCTCACGCCCATGCAGGGCTTTTCAGCGAAGTTTCCACCAGGTGGCGGCGCATTCGCCAAATCCAACCCCGGCGCCGCAGACAACCTGATCCCCCCGAATAACGGCGAATGGACGCTGGCATTCTGGATGAAAACCGAAAGCGCGGAGCAGCACGCAGGGGTCGTCAGCCTAACGCCCTTCGATCTGGTGCTGCGCGCCATTCCCAGCGCGAGCGGGCAGGAAGGGATTGAAGTAGCGCAAACAGCCACCGGCCCGGCGCTGCTCACCGGCATATTTCCCGACAGCACCAAAAAAGACTGGCATCACGTGGCGTTCACGATGGATAGCGACGGTATCGGCCGCTTGTATATTGACGGCGTTTTGGCGGACTTGGGTATGCCTTCCCCGGTACCCTCTGCCTCCGAGTTGCGCATCGGCGGGCGTACGGGTTCGGCTGCGGTATGGGCGGGCTATTTGGATGAATTGCGCGTTTATCACCACCGCCTCGACGAGATTGATCTGGGCGAGGTCAAAATGGGGACGGCCTCCTCCCTCACGCCCGGATTAAAATACTACTGGAAAATGGACGAGCAGTTGGGTGTCGGTTCGTTCGATGTGTTGAAACGCAACCGCCTGTACTTCTGCGACGCGGGGTTTAGCGACGACAAACCGCCGGTGCGCACCATGGGCAAAACCAATGAAGAGGGCTACTACCGCATCGAATCGGCCAACTACGGCACCGGCATCACCTTTCTGGCCGAGCCGATGAAAGATTTTTACATGTACAGGGCATTGCGCTTTATGCGCGACTCACTGAGTTATGCCACGCTGCCCAACTTTTCGGTGACCCCCAAGGCCACCTTGGAAATATGGGTGAACAGCGCCGGTCCGGACAACGAACAGTGCTTGTTGTCCAAACAATGGCCGGGCAACGATTTCCGGCTGCTGCTGTCGCCCAACGGCGGCAATAGCAGCGATGTCAAATTTTACATCAACGGGCAGGAGGGTAATTTCGGCCCGCTGGGCATGGGCTACCAGCACCTTGCCTTCACGATGGAGCGCAACGGCAGCGATCTGCAGGTGACGGCCTATCAGGACAGCGTGCTGATGGGCAGCCACAGCTTCAGCGGCGTCAGCGGCGATTGGTCTGACCCCGCTACGCGCTGGATGCTCGGCGCCCGCCCAAGCGGCGGCGGTCAGACGGATTATTTCGGCGGCCTGATCGATGAGCTGGCGCTGTACGATACCACGCTCAGCGTTGCGGCTATTGCGGGGCACTTCAAAAACGGGCGGGAGATGCAGGAGCCTGGCCTCCGCGTGTTTTTTGCCCTGGACGAAGGCAACGGCAATCGTCTGAACAACAGCGGCTCCGTGCTGATGCCCATCGGAACGACCTTTAAAACATCCTGGACCCCCTTTGCAGCCCGGCAAAAAACGGAGCCTCACAAATTTACGCCCAAAACCCGGCAGGTGACCATGAACCCGAGCGTGACCTCGGTGGATCAGGTGGATTTTGTAGACCGCAGTACCGTGGCCGTCAGCGGCTATGTGCGCTTCGCGAACACCGACTGCTTTGCCAAAGGTGTGGAGATACAGGTGAACGGCGCTTCCTTCAGCCCGAAAATACTGACCGACTCTACGGGCATGTTTGTGATTGATTTCGATCCCGGCGTCACCTTTACGCTGACACCTGTATTTGAAGACCATGATTTTGAGCCGGGGGAGCGGTCTATAAACAACCTGGTGACGCCGATCACAAACCTCTTGTTCAACGACATCACCACGCGCCAATTGTCTGGCAGGGTGGTCGGCGGCAGCAAGCCGACTTGCCTGAACTCCATTACAAATCCGAACGGTGAAAACGATTGTATCATTTCCATCCGTACGTTGAACGGCTGCTACGAAGACACCCTGGAGGTAGATATCAAAGATGGTTTTTACGAATTCCTGAACCTGCCGCCGGTAAAATTTACGGTCTCCATCTCGAACCACAACAACCCCAACATCTACAATTTTTTCCAGGCGGCCGGCGGGCGTACCATTGACCTGGCCAAAAAAGATTCCTCGGATGTGAATTTCATCTACACGGCTTTGCCGAATGTGGAGATCGCAGGCTTGGACGATTATCAAACGGGATGTTCCTACGAGATTTCTTCGAATGAAACCATCAATAATTTGATCGTGTTTCCCCAATACGAATCGGCGTCGCTGAACATTAAGGTGTACGAGCAGTACGGTCCGCAGAATACGATGGACATGGCGGATCGGTGTTATCTGGACACCGCAGCGTTGACCATTATCAATACTTTTGACCAGGCCTACGATCCGATAAAACCCATTCAGGACTCTCTGAAAGGTACAAACGGGGCAACGTACCAATACAATTTCACGGTAGATTATCCAACCCCCACGCCACCGCACCTGAAAGAAATGCAGATCACCGCAGATGTGGATGGGAAAAAGGGGACGAGGTTGGTGAAGGCATTGATCACCGGCATATCCATCGGTCCAACTTTGTTTACGACCAAGTCGCCCATGGTTCCAAACTTCGTGCTGCGCGACCCGCCGGGTGACGGCAGTTCTGCTTTCCTGGAAGCTGGCACCACTATTTGCAATTCCCTGAGTATCGAGAACGGCGGCGGCGGCGGTGCTTATTTTGCCAGCGCAATTAGCGGAGGTGCGTCTGCAAATATCCGGATACCTTTTATCGGCACACTTGTAAAAGCCAGTTTTTTAAACGGGAATAAAACGGAGTTGAGCACGATGGTGGTTTACAACAATACCCAATCCATGGAGTATTGTATTACGACCAACGAGCGAATTTCAACTGATGACAATGATATTATCGTCGGGGGGATGACGAGTTTTGACGGGGGCGAGACGGTCTATAACGGGAATGACATCTACATAGGTACGGCTTTCAATTTTACCTTTTCCAAGTCTCTGGAGATCAAGTATGACAACTGCCTGGCCAGTACCAAGGAGATGGCAACCGTCAGTGCAGACAGTTTCGCTACTACTTACATGTATTCCGGGTGGAATATCCAGAATAACGTGATCCGTTACTTGAAGGATCTGGTGGATCTGGGAGAAGACCCGGATGGTACGAACTCCAATGCCATAAAACGCTGGGAGTCATTTATGGCATTAAACCAATTCGCCAAAGAGAAGGCCGAGTTTGATCGAAATATCTCCTTCGATGCCGGCGTGCAATATGAAAACTCCAACACTATAACCGAGACGGAGCAGGTGGAAAATTCCATACAGGAAACAATTGAAGGGTTGTTTGCCAACATCATTGATGTCGAGGTAGAGCCAGGTGTTGGAGCATTAAATGAAGAAGCAGAGATAGGCGTTAAGTTTCAGGGCAATTTTCTTCAAAAAATTGGCGAAAGTTGGAGCAACTCCGTTACGACTGGCTATACACTTAAAGACGACGATCCCGGCGACAACTGGACCGTAGACATCAAACATGACCCCATATTCAAGACGCCGGTATTTGACATCATTGCCGCCCAGACCTCCTGCCCATGGGAGGTGGGGACGGCCAACCGGGAAAAGCCGGTGCTGGGCCTCTCTCCCCTTCAGATACTGGAAGTGCCGTCCAACGAAGCGGCCGTGTTCCACCTCCAACTAAAAAACGAGAGCGGATCGGAGGAGACCTGGACGTACAGCCTGGTGACTTTCCCGGAAAGTAATCCTGACGGCGCCGAGATCAAAGTGAACGGAGAAGTTTTGAATACTTCCTCAGAGTTGAGGTATATCGTTCCCTATTTGGGGACGGTTGATGTAACCCTCACTGTCGAGCGTGGCCCGGAAGCCTACAATTACGAAGGGCTGCAAATCGGTTTGGTATCCGGTTGTGAATATGATCGCAACCAGGCACTCTCCTTCGGAACGGATATTTCGGGCGATAAATTCTACAGCATTCGCACGCTGAACGTATCCTTCATAGAGCCCTGCAGCGAAGTGGATCTGTTCAATCCCAAGGACGGCTGGCTGCTCAAGCAAGGGTCGGCCAACCTGGTGATCACCGTCGTCGGGTACGATAAAGAAGACGATGATCTGGAGGGCGTCCGCCTGCAATACCGCCCGGCAGACGGCAACGGTGCCTGGCTCAATATGATCAACGGCGCGCCTGATTATATACCGAAAGCGGATCTGGGCAATGTATTTACACAGTATAATTGGGATACCGGCGAGTTGGGCGACGGCCCTTACAATGTTCGCGCCAGTACGGCATGTAACGGCGGGCCGAGCGACAATCCTGGATACTCCCATGTTATTTCGGGTTTCATTGACCGGCTGCCGCCGCAACTGATTGGCACGCCCCAGCCCTCCGACGGGGTGTATCATGTAGGCGATGAGATTTCCTTTACATTCAATCAGGAGATCAATTGCAGCAAACTGAATCTGAATCCCGGCGCCACCTTGCTGGATAAGATATTATTGTTCGATGCGACTACAAATCAACCCATCGGTATCACCTTCGGCTGTTATGAAAACAAGATCGTGCTGACACCGACAGCGGCATTTCAAAACGAGTTTTTTGAAAACAAACTGATACGCGCCGAATTGCACGATATTAAAGACCTTTCCGAGAATAGTTTCGAAGGGACTCGGGCGAACAAGGGCATCTGGGAGTTCTACGTAGACCGCAACGAACTTGCCTGGCTCACAGATAGCCTCGGCATGACCAAGTTCGAAGACCAGACCAAGACCGCCGTGGCCAATATCCACAACCGGGGCGGCTATCCGGTGCCATTTACGATCAATGGAGTGCCCGACTGGGTGCATGTGGTGCCCAATCAAGGTACGATGGCCCCCAATGAAATCCGCCCGATCAGTTTCAGGGTGGATTCCACCCTTGGTTTTGGGCTTTGGTCTGACTCCATCACTTTGCGTACCGAAACGGGCCAAAATCCATTTTTCATGGGAGGAGAGGAAGGATTGCCATTTGGGGTGCGGGTCGTATGCCGTCCGCCGAACTGGGATATCAACCCGAATCTCTGGGAGAATTCCGAAAATATGGTGCTCGAACTGAACATTCAGGGCGAAGTCTCCAAGGATGTTGAGGATAAGGTAGTGGCCTATATTGGCGACACGCTTGTGGGACGAGCCAATGTGCAATATGTCCCGGCCGTGAACAAATACCTCGCTTATCTCACCATTTATGGCAATCCGCACCATGTCCTGCAACCCTTGCGACTCGAGATCTGGGATGCATCCGCTTGTCTGCGCTATGCCGTGGAAGAAAATGATTTCTTGTTTCAACCCGACGATGTGCTCGGCGATCCACTCGCGCCACTGGTAATTCACACCAACAGTTATGTGCTGCGCGATGTGCCCTTTGGTTTTGGCTGGAATTGGTTGTCCTTCAACCTTGCCTTCCCCAATCCAGACCTTGATTCCGCATTGGTATCGCTACAGCACCCACTAAATGACCTGATGAAAGGTCAAAATGCCTTTTCAACTTATCTGAATGGTGCCGGATGGCTGGGCTCGCTCAATGCTTTGGGCAATACTTCCATGTATATCTACCGCGCGGATCAAGCCGACACCTTGAAGATGCTGGGCACAGTGCTCAAACCTGACATGTCCCCCATTCCGGTGTCGGCCGGCTGGAACTGGATCGGCTACGTGCCGAACTATTCGCTTCCGGTGAACGCGGCACTCGCCACTTTGACCGCGCAGACCGGCGACTTGGTCAAGAGCCAGATATCTTTTGCCCAGTACATCAACCCAACGTTTGGGTGGATCGGGAACCTGAAGTTCATGCAACCGCCCAACGGCTACCAGGTCAAACTCTCCGCTCCGGGCACTTTGATCTATCCCCCACCCGCTTCAAATTTTGGTGGCGGCGGAGCTGAAAAAACGGCACAGTCAAGAGGTCCGAACGAGGAAGGGCCGCCCGGGGTCAATTTCTGGATGGTGGATCCAACGCAGTTTGAAAACAGCATGACCCTTATCGGCATGTTGAAAAGCAACAATACCAATGTGACCACCAGCACGATGGAACTCGGCGCTTTTGTCGGAAGCCAGGTGCGCGGCACCAGCAAGGCTATTTTTATTCCACCGCTTGAGTCGTACCTGTTCTTCCTCACAGTGTATGCAAACTCCAGTGGCGAACAAGTCAAGTATCAACTGTTCGACAGCAGCACGGGCAACATCGCAGACCTGAATGAGGCGATGTTTTTCTCGCCGGATCTGCATCAGGGTAGTATCGAAAATCCGGTACCGTTTACGTTGCCAACGTCCTCCACGGCGCATGTACCAAACAAGTCCCAGTCGTTCGAAGTGCAGCCCAACCCCTTCCACAACGAGACGGTGTTGCGCTTCGCGCTGGCAAAGGCACAGGATGTACGGGTAACGGTTACGGACATGAGCGGCAAACAGGTGTCCAACCTGACGGTCGCCGCCAGCGAGGGCCTGAACACGGTGATCTGGCGGGGCCAGTCCGACAATGGGACGCGCCTAGCCAACGGGTTGTACTACGTCATGCTGCAAACAGAGGCGGGCAACGTCGTTCGCAAGGTGGTGCTTCATTGATAAGTTCCTCATCATCAACAAAATTGAGCAAAAATGAACCGCACATATAAAACAAGAGGGCTGATTGCCGGGCTGCTATTGGCCTTATTACTGGGCACGGGGCTACAGGCCACTGCCGGCGCGCCCCAGGCTGCTCCTCCCAACTGGGCCATAAATCCTGATGATTTTGAGTTCAACATGAACCTGATCGTCCGGGCGAGCTTCACGGGAATACCGAGCAACGACGCGGGCAACCTGGTGGGCGTATTCGTGGGGAACGAGCTTCGTGGGGTCGCCACGCCCATCAACGTGCTGGGCGACCAGTACTTCTACGTCACGGCGTATTCCAACCAGTATTTTGGGGAGACCCTGAAATTCAAGGTCTATTACGCGCCAAACGAACAGGTTTATGCCACGCCGGAAACCGTGACTTTCATCCACAACTCCACTGTTGGATCTCTTGGTATGCCCTTCTGGCTCAATATTGACCCGAACCAGGACTACCCGCCCGAACTGCTTCCGATCCTGGCCGACACCACACTTCAAAACATTCCTTTTGATCCGGTCAATCTGGTGGATTACTTCGTCAGCGTGGATGGCGACCCGGTGACCTGGAGCGCAGCGGCCGGTCCAAACCTGAATGCCAGCATCCTGAATGGAGTCCTCACCGTTACACCCGTCTCGAACTTTTGGACGGGGACAGAACTCGTGCGCATTATTGTAACAGAGAACACACCCAATCAACTGGCGGACACCATTTTCGGCTCTTTCACGGTGCTACCGGATTATGGCCCACCCGTTTGGCAAACCATTCCCAACCAGACTATTTTTCCGGGCGGTGGATTTACTTCCTTCGATCTGGACGACTACCTGAATTTTAATGGCCCTTGTCGCCAGTTTGATTTTGATGTGTTTCCATTTGCTGGCAGCGACCTAGACCCTGCCTGGTCTGTTGTCCCCCCCGGTTCCAATCCAATGACGGTGATTGCCCGGCCACTTTTTGTGGATATCCAATTGGCCGGAGCCGGCGCCAAATTGGCCGGTTTCGTAAACGGAAATCTTGCCGGATGGGCCTCGCCAACGGGCGTTACGCCCAATGTCTCCTACAATCTGACTTTGGCCGTTGTGGGAGCGGGCAATATCACTTTCCAGTTCTACGATGCTGAAAATCAGTATCTTTATACAGGTAGTTCCAGCCTCAATTTTGTTGCAGGTGGTTCCACAGGGACGATTATATCGCCGCATCTGATCCAGTTTTCCCCGCTGTTCCCCGCGCTGAATGCCAATGGGATAGTGAGCATCGCTATCCTGGACAGCTCCTGGCTGGGTTCTTACCCCGTTGATTTTATCATCTGGGATTGTGATTACCCGGACCTGCGACGCGATACCACCCAGGCTATCTTTACCATCACGAATGACGAAGCCCCACAGGTTACCTCGCCTGCTGCGGTAAATTTTCAGGAAAATGCCTGCTCTGTACTCTACGACACACAGACGAGTGACCCAAATGACAGCGAAGGTGCCGGCTTGATCTACGCCCTCGCTGGTGGCGCCGATGTAACCAGATTTGCCCTGGACGCCGTGACAGGCGTTCTGAGTTGGGCCATGGGCTTCTCCCCTGATTTTGAGGATCCACAGGATGCCGACATGGACAACCAATACGAGGTCAATATCCAGGTCACCAACGCTTTAAATCTAACAGATGTGCTGGCCTTGGTTGTCACCATCACCAATCAGGCCGTCGAGCCTTTTGCGGCAATGATCAATGGCGGGGTCAGCCTTTTGTGCACCACCGGAGACGTCAACCTGATTGCAACGGGCGGAATCAGTTATGTTTGGAGCACCAATGCAACCACGGCTTCCATTGTGGTCAATACGGCCGGAACTTATACCGTTACAGCAACCAGCACCGGCGCTTGCACAGCCATCGATTCCATCGTGATTGCTCCCCCACCAAGCATTACGGCTGCTGGCAACACCGGAAACGTATGCTTAGGCGCGACCATCCAATTGAGTTCAACCCCTTCCGGTGGTACCCCACCATACGCTTCTTTTTCGTGGGCAGGCCCGGACGGGTATTCAGCCAATGTCGAAGATCCTGCAGGATTCCCGGCGACGGCGGCTTCCGGAGGCACTTATACTGTTACGGTGACGGATGCTGCCGGTTGTACCGCTACCGCCACAAAGATCATCACGGTGACGGCCAACTTTGCTCCAACGATCACCGCTTCCAGCAATAGCCCAGTTTGTGTGGGTGTCAATATTACCCTGAGTTCCACCCCCAGTGGTGGTTCCGGCATTTACACCCAATTCAGTTGGGCTGGGCCGAACAATTACACTGCATCGGCCAAGAATCCTACGGGCTTCTCCGCTTTGTTGGCCTCAGCAGGAACATACTCTGTAACCGTAACGGACAATGCAGGCTGCTCTGGCACCGGCACCACCGCCGTGGTGGTCAATCCCGCTCCAACGATCACAGCGGCGGTTAACAGCCCTATTTGTATAGGTGGAACGGTGTTATTGACTTCTACGCCTGTAGGTGGTTCAGCGCCATACAACCAGTACAGCTGGGCCGGGCCAAACAGTTTCAGTGCAAACATCCAGAATCCAGCAGGTTTCCCAGCAATCATAAGTGCAGCGGGAACATACACTGTGACAGTTACAGACAATGTAGGTTGTACCGCCAAGGGCGCTACTGTCTTGTCGGTAAATGGGCTTCCATCCATCACCGCTACCTTACTTGGTCCGGTTTGTACCAACGGCACTGTTGCCCTTGGGTCTACTGCGACGGGTGGTTCCGGTCAATACTCCGGTTACGCATGGTCTGGCCCCAACGGATATTCGGCCAACATAAGGAACCCTGCTCCATTCCCGGTTACGCCCTTGGTTGCAGGTACTTATACCGTGACCGTAACAGATGTGGCTGGTTGTACAGCTACGGGCTCTGTGGCCGTGGTTATCAACACACTACCATCCATTACCGCTATGAACAATGGTCCGGTCTGCGCTGGTTCGAACATAACCCTTTCTTCTACCCCTTCTGGCGGTTCCGGAATTTACAATGGCTTCCTTTGGACAGGCCCGGATAGTTATGTAGCTTCTGTGGAAGACCCTGTTCCGTTCTCCACCACTGCTGCCTCTGCGGGCATTTATCAAGTGAAAGTGACGGATAGCAAAGGCTGTACGGCAACGGCAACAACAACGATAGCGGTCAACCCAAAACCAAGCCTCACCGCTACCAGCAATTCCCCTTTGTGTACTGGTTCAAACATCAATTTGCAATCTACCCCGACAGGGGGCTCAGGAGTGTACAGTTCCTTTACCTGGACGGGGCCTGACAGCTATACCGCCAGTGTGGAAGATCCGGCCGGCTTTGCTGCCACCATTGCAAAAGCAGGCATTTATCGGGTAACGGTAACGGACAACATGGGTTGCACAGGCACCGCTTCCACCAGTGTCGCGGTTTCAACCCTTGCAACGCCAAGTATTACCGTGACCAGTAATAGCCCGGTTTGTGGGGGGATGAATTTGATCCTCAGCTCAACTCCTTCGGGTGGATCGGGCATTTTTACCGCCTTTTCATGGGCTGGTCCCAATAGCTATTCTTCCAACATGGAAGATCCAGCTCCTTTTGCAGTATTCACCAATGGAGGGGGCACCTATACGGTGACGGTAACGGATTCAAAAAACTGTAAAGGAACCGCTTCGGTAGCCGTTGTGGTTAATGGCCCCAATAGTGCACCTACCAGTAACAGTCCGGTATGCCCCGGCGGCACTATTTTGTTGAACGGTGGGCCAGCACTTTCCGGAACGGTAACTTATTCATGGTCAGGGCCTAACAATTATTCCTCCAACCAAAGAATACCACCGGTGTTCCCGGCGATTCCCGCAGCAGCGGGCACTTATTCCCTGACCATTACACAAAACGGCTGTAGTGGCATTGGCACAGTAACAGTATCCACGGGTGATATTACCCCGCCCATAATTACCTGTCCAGCAAACACAAACGTAGCAGCAGATGGCAGTTGTGCGGGTATCGTAGGTACGCACGCACCCCTGACTGTGAGCGACAATTGTGCCGCCAATCCAACCGTGACCCAAAGCCCCGCTTCGTCTACAGCGCTCAATGGGCACAACGATGTAGAGACCATCACCCTGACGGCCAATGACGGCAATGGAAACACTGCCAGTTGTACCCTCACTGTGACCTTGAAAGACGTGACCAAGCCCGGCATCGTTTGCCCGACCAACACAACCGTAGCGGCAGATGGCAGTTGCAGTGGCATTGTAGGCACGCATTCGCCCGTTTCGGTCAGCGATAACTGCAACCCAAGTCCGGCGGTGACGCAAAGTCCTGCACCCAATACGGTACTAAATGGTCACAACGACGTGGAGACCGTCACGCTTACCGCCAATGACGGCAACGGTAACCTGGAGTTCTGCTCGTTTACGGTCACCTTGAAGGATGTGACCAAGCCGGTCATCGTTTGTCCGGCCAATACCACCGTCGCAGCAGATAGCAGTTGCAGTGGCACAGTAGGCATTCGTTCGCCCGTTTCGGTCAGCGACAACTGTGCCGCCAACCCGACCGTGACGCAAAGCCCGGCACCGAGCACGGTTTTAAACGGCCACAACGACGTGGAAACAGTGACGCTGACGGCCAACGATGGCAATGGCAACACCCAGTTCTGCACCTTTACAGTGACATTGAAGGACGCGACCAAGCCCATCATCATTTGTCCGGCCAACACCACGGTAGCCGCAGATGGCAGTTGCAGCGGCACGGTTGGCACACATTCGCCCGTTTCGGTCAGCGACAATTGTACAGCGAACCCAGCGGTGACCCAAAGCCCTGCACCCAGCACGGTTTTGAGCGGCCACAACGACGTGGAGACTGTGACACTTACCGCCAATGACGGGAACGGTAACACCGAATCCTGCACGTTTACCGTGACCTTGAAAGACGTTACGCCTCCAACCATAACATGTCCTGCGAACGTCACCATTGCTGCCAACGCCAACTGTAGTGGTGTAGTGGGCGCGTATTCGCCGGTTACCTTGAGCGACAACTGCAATCCAAATCTGACGGTAACCCAAAGCCCCGCACCCACAACCGTATTGACGGGACACAACGACGCCAAGACCGTTACGTTGACGGCGAACGACGG
>Ga0163144_10018101_pt1 | contig 14295 bp, 12 predicted proteins | sample OliLak19BULKMAT1_FD_123175 | JGI IMG/M metagenome (GOLD analysis project Ga0163144, IMG submission 123175) | Freshwater microbial mat bacterial communities from Lake Vanda, McMurdo Dry Valleys, Antarctica - Oligotrophic Lake LV.19.BULKMAT1 | ecosystem: Environmental > Aquatic > Freshwater >... | reverse complement strand
TGGTACGTTGCGACGTCCGAGAGCAGGGCCGGAGATTCCGCTCATTCGCGATCTTTCTCGGTTGACGCAACTCCGCTCGCCGTCGGATAAGGCTCCACGCACAGCAACCAGCAGGCACCCATTGGTGCCACAACTTTCGAGTAGGAGGGAACATGCGCAAGGATTTCATCGTTCGCAGCACCAGGATCGTGGCCGCAGTGGTCGCGGGCCTCGTGGTGTCGAGCACCACGGCGTCGGCACTGGTTCTCGTCGAGAAGAGCGAGGAGCAGAAGCTCCGCGCCGACATCCAGAAACAAACGCACGGCTACGTGTCCTGCCTCGTCAAGGCGGCCACGAACTGTGAGAAGTCTGGTCTGCTCATCGCGAGTGAGTGCGACCTGACGACCGGCACCGCAACGGGCAGTGCGAACTCGAAGCTCAAGTTCGCGCCGGACATCGCGAAGTGCGATGCGAAGCTCGACTTCCTGAAGAAGGCCAAGCTCCTCACCGCGAGCACGGGCTACGTCGCGATCGGCTGCCCGGGTGACTCGAACGCCGGCACCCCGCTGGTCGACGAGCCGTACGCCGACATGGACGGATGGCAGGCGGCGACCCCGGCCGCCACCAAGGCCCAGATCAAGACCCTGGCGACGGCGCTGGGCGCGATCTCGGGCTGCGACACGCTGCTGACCGTGAAGGATCAGCAGAAGTGCCAGGCGGACCTGAACAAGCGCGTTGCCGGCTACGCGGCAGCGATCCAGAAGTGCCAGCTCGGCTGCGAGAACGATTACAAGAACAAGAAGGGCGACGGCGGCAACAGCGACTCGGCCACCGCCTGCTCGCTCAACGCGACGGCCTCGGCCGGCACGGGCGATCTGAACTTCAACGCCTGCATCACCAAGGCATACCTGAAGGCGACCAAGACCGCGCTCCCGGCGCTGGTCGACCTGCTGGTGATGCCGGCGCTCGCGACGGCGCTCAGCGACGCGAACAACGACGTCAACAACCAGAACGATTGCCCCTGATCTGAGGCGATCCTTCCGCGATGGAGAGGGGCGGCGGCCATTGGTCGCCGCCCCTTTTCTATTGCGCGCACGGTTTACCGGCGCACCGCGGCGTCGCCGGCGCCGGCGGCTTGCGAGCACCGCCGATCATTGCGAAAGCTCCCCGCGATGACCGCATCTCTCCCGGGCATGTGCCCGCCAGGTCGCATTGCCCGGGCAGGACGCCGGGCGACACGCCGGCTCCGCAGCCCGGCTCTCGCCGCGCTCGCGCTCGGCCTCGCGTGTGCGGCGACGTGCGGCACCGCGCACGCGCACGCCCGCCTCGAGCGCTCGACGCCCGCCGCTGGCGCCGTGCTGACCGTGCCGCCGGTGGCGGTCGAGCTATCGTTCAACGAGCTGCTCGACGACGAGTTCAACGACATCACCGTGTTCCGCGCGAAGCCCGACGGCACACCCGCCGACGGCAGCAGCTTCGCCACGGCGAAGCCCACCGTCGACGAGGCCGACCGCACCCGCCTCACCACCGCGCTCGCACCGCTCTCCCCGGGCGCGTACGTCGTGCAATGGCGGGTGCTGTCACGCGACGGCCACAGCGCGCGCGGACGCGTGCTGTTCCGCGTCGGTGCGGCCGAGTAGGCGGTGGAACATTCCGTCCTGCATGCCACGCAGCTCATCGGCGTGCTGCTCACGCTCGCGGCGCCGATCCTGGCGCTGGTGGTCCTGCTGCCGGCGCGCGACGCCGCCGCACTGACCTCGGCCGCCGGGCAGCTGAGCGACGGCCTGCTGGCGCGCGCCGCGCGCTGCGCTGCACTCGGCGCCCTGGTCGCGGCGGCCGCGTGCTTCCTGAATCTGCTCGTCCAGGTGGCGGAGTTCGAGGGCGTCACCGTGCTCGCCGGCCCCAACCTCGGGTTGGTCTGGCGCTTCGCGTCCGCGACCACCGTCGGGCAGCTCGCGCTGCTGCGCGGCTTGCTGCTGCTCGCGGCGAGCGCCGCCTGCTTCCGCATCGCACGCGCCCCGCTGCGCGCGCGGACGCGCACCGCCTGGCTGCTGCCCTTGCTGCTGGCCGCCGGCGCCGTGCTCACCTCCGCGCTGGTGAGCCACGCCGCCGCGCAACCGATGTTCCGCGCTCCGGCGATCGCCTTCCACTTCCTGCATCTGGCGGCGGCCGCGACCTGGATCGGCGTACTCGGAAATCTGCTCATGACGCGACACCTGCTGCTGGCCGCCGACGACCCGCAGCAGGTGCAACTCGTCGCCGCGGTGGTCGGACGCTTCTCGCCGCTGGCACTGCTGGCGGCCGGCACGCTGGTCGCGACCGGGGTCAGCGGCGTCTGGTTCTACCTGGGTACCCCGGCGGCCCTGCTCACCTCGTCCTACGGACTGACGCTGGCCACCAAGCTCAGCCTGATCGCGATCCTGGTCGCCGGCGGCTTCGTCAACTATCGCGTGGTGCGTCCTGCCCTGCTGCACCTGGCCGCAACACCCGAGCTGCTGGCGCCCCGCGCGACCGGCGCGCGGCCGGCGCAGCCGGTGCTCGCCCGCCTGGTGCGCACGATCGAGCTCGAGGTGACGGTCGGCCTGCTGGTGGTCGCGACCGCCGGCATCCTCGCCTCGGTGTCGCCACCGACGCGCGCCGGCGAGGGCCGTCTCACCGCGGCACAGATCGCCGCGATCCTCGAGCCGCGCGCGCCACGCACCGCGATCGTCGATCCGGCGACCTGGGTCGGCAGCGCATCGAGGACCGACGACGACCTGCGCTACTCCGAGTTCATGCACGGCTGGTCGGGCGTTCTGGTCTGCCTGCTGGCCCTCGCCTGGCTGGTGCAATCCGTCGGCGGCAACGGCGCCGCGGCACGCGCGGCGGCCTGGGTCTGGCCCGCGCTGCTGATTCCGTTCGCCGTCTTCGTCGCGATCGCCAGCGACCCCGAGGTCTGGCCGATGGGCACGGTGAGCCCGTGGGTCGCGCTCACCGATCCCATCGTGCTCGAGCATCGCATCGGCGCGCTGATGATCGTCGTGCTCGCCGGGCTGGGCTGGCGCGAGGCGCGCCGTGGTGGCGAGCAACGTCCGCTCGGTCGTGCGCTACCGATCGTGATGATCGCCGGCAGCTTGCTGCTGCTCGGCCACGCGCACTCGAGCTTCTCGGCGAGCGACGAACTGACGACGATCATCAACGTGCAGCACGCGATCCTGGGGGGCCTCGGCGTGCTGGCGGGCGTCGTGCGCTGGCTCGAGCTGCGCGACCTGGTGCCACGCCGCGTTGCGCGCGTCGTCTGGCCGACGCTGGTGCTCGCGATCGGCCTCTTCATGGCGCTGTCCTACCGCGAGCTCGTGTAGCGTCGCGCCCGCGGGTCAAGCCGCGATCGGGTCGATCGGCGTGCGCGTGCCGAGCGCGGCCTCGATCGCGGCCGCCGCGTCAAGGCAGAGGTCCTCGCGGAAGCGCGGGCCGGTGATCTGGACGCCGGACGGCAGGCCATCGACCACAGCCGCCGGCACCACGGCGGCGGGCAGGCCGAGCAGGTTCGCCGGCAGCACACAGCGAATCAGCTCGAGCGTGCCGTTCGCCTCTTCGGCCGAGGCGATGTCGCGCCCGTGCGGGAACGCGGTCTCAGTCCACACTGGCGACAGCAGCAGCGGATGGTCTTCCTGGAACGCCGACCAGGCGCGCGCGATGCGATGCCGCTCCGTGAGCAGCTCGCCGAATGCAGGCAGGGCGAGCTCGCCGAAGCGCTGCATGACGAACTGGAGAAAGCGGATCGCGTCCGGTCCCATCAGCTCGGCGAACAGCGGCAGCACCGGCCGCAGCTCGTTGACCAGCCAGCCGCCCCAGACCTCGACCGTGCGGTCGAGCAGCGGCGGCTCGGCAGCGCTGACCGCGAATCCGGCGCGCTCGAGCGCGTCCGCCGCACTGCGCACCGCCGCACGCACGCCGGGCTGCGTCGCAGCACCCGGCGGCGCCTCCAGCACGGCGACCCGCACCGGGCCGGGAAGCGCTGGGCCGCGCAGCGGTGCCGGCACGATGAAGGGATCGCGCGCATGCGGTCCGGCGAGGATCGACAGCGCGAGACGCAGATCCTCGACGTGGCGCGCCATCGGGCCCTCGACGTGCATGAGCTGCGCCGACAGCGCGCCGTCCTCGGGCTGCAATGCCGAGGCGTGCGGGATGCGTCCGGTGGTCGGCTTGAGCGACGCGATGCCGCAGCAATGCGCCGGGTTGCGCAGCGAGCCGCCGATGTCGTTGCCGAGGCCGATCGGGCTCATGCCCGCCGCGATGGCCGCGGCCTCGCCGCCGCTCGATCCACCCGCCATCGACGCTCCTTAGCGGGCCTCGCCCGGTGCTCAAAGCACTGCGGCGTCAGCGACCGCCGACGCGCTCGCGAATCGTGCATGCGCCGAGTTCGGTCGCGACGCGGTAGTGCTGCCGCAGGTAGGCGTCGAGCGTCGAGAAGAATCCGCTCGCACCGGCGAACGCCGCGACCCGCGGCGCGCCGGTCACCGCGAGCCGCGGCGCCACGCGCTCGAGCTCGGCGATGGTGCGTTCCTCGCCGGCGCGATCGGGACGGCCGGGCACGAAGTAGACGTAGAACGACGGCGACGGGCGCGCGGCGAGAAAGCCGAGCCCGGCCAGGTCCGGAAAGTAGAACACCGCCTCGCCGACACCGGTCCGGCTGGTGATCTCGCGCACCGCCTCGCCGAGCCAGCGCTGCTCGCCGACATGGCTGGCCGCGATCACCAGCGGCGCCCGCGGTCCGGCTTCGAGCGCGACCAGTGGCTCGCCGAGCCGCACCCGGAGTGCCGGCGCGGCACGCGCGACGCACAGCACCAGGACCAGGCCGGCCACCACCCACGACAGCGGGCGGTCGAGCCTGCGCACGCGCTGCCCGTCGAGCGGCGCGGTCAGCCACCACCACATCCCCGCGACCGCCGCCAGCAACGGCGGCGCGCCCATCGCCACGTGGATCAGGTCGGGCCGCGGGAAGAGCTGCAGGGAATAGATCGTCGCGAAGACGAGCAACCCGTGCACGCGCGCGGTCGCCGGCGCGCGTGGCAGCAGCGCGAGCCCCACCACCAGCGCGACCGGGCCGAGCCAGAGGCACACCTCCTCGGCCGTGACGCGCACCGGTGCGTCGCCGCCGAGCACCGCGGCGAGGCCGAAGCCGAGACCCAGGGTGCCCGGTGCGAGCCAGCGCGCGACGTCCCGCTCGGCGGCGGGATCACGCGCGCGGGCGCGTCGCGCCAGCAGCGCCGCGAGCACGCCGGCCGCGCAGAGAGCCAGGGCAGCGGTTTCCGGAAACGGCAGCGGCAGCAGATACGCACCGATGACACTGCCACCGTCGAGCAGCAGCACCTCGCGCGCGAAGCGCGCCACGCCGAGCTCGCGCAGCAGGGGCACCGCCCAGATCACGACGGGTGCCACGAAACCGGTCGCGAGCAGCGCCCCGTCGCGCAGCGGTCGCACGTCCGGGCGTTCGCCCAGCGGGGCCGAGCGTAGCGCCGCCAGCAGCACCGGCAGCAGCAGCGCGACCGCGTACGTCGGCTCGAGACTCGCCCCGCCGAGCAGCACGACGGTCGCCAGCAGCGCCGCGCCACGAACGAGCCAGGCCAGCGTGCGGGCCGTACGATCGGCGCCCGGCCAGCTCGCAACGAGCGCCAGCAGCGCGCCGGCGAGCACGAACAGCCCGGCGTTTGGCTTGACCGAGAAGGCGACCCCGGCGGCGAGCCCAGCCGCCAGCACCGGCCAGGCGTGCGCGCCGCGCGCGGCGTACACCGGTGCCGTCGTCAGACGCGCGTGCACGACCGCCGCGATCGTGACCTGTGCAGCCAGCGCCAGCGGCGCGGTGAGCCAGCCCGGATACGGCGTGTTGAAGGGGGCACCCAGCCGCGGCGACACCGGCAGCAGGAACGCCAGGTCGAACGCGGCGACGCAGACCGCGAGCAGCGGACCGAACCAGCGCCGCACGACGGCGAACAGCAGCGCGATGGTCGCCGCGTGCAGGACCACGCCGAACGTCCGCGTGGCGAGCAGCTCGGCGGCGCTCAGGCGCCACAACGAGGTCTGGAGCAGAAAGTACCAGGGCGTGTAGCCGGTCTCGAAGTCGAGGTACGGCCGCGCGCCGCGCGCGACGCGGTCGATCTGCGCGAGCTGCGTACCCTCGTCGACGACGTCGAAGCCGTAGGTGCGAAACAGCCACAGGTAGGCGAGCACGCCGAGCAGAACGAGCAGCGACTCGCCGGCGACGCGGGCGACACCGCACTGCGCGGCTGCGGGACGCGTCACCCGCGCCCCGCCTCGGCCCGCTGCGCCGCCGCCAGATAGACGTCGCGCGTCTGCTCCGCCGCGCGCCGCCACGACAGCTCGCCGGCGCGGAGCAGCGCCTGTCGGGCCGTCTCGGCACGCAGGGCGGGGTCACCGAGCAGGCGCGCGAGCGCTGCGGCGACCAGCGCCGCGTCCGGGCGCTCGACCAGCAGACCGCCCTGCCCGACCACCTCCGGCACCGAGGTCGCAGCAACGCCGACCACCGGACAGCCGCAGGCCATCGCCTCGACGAACGTCAAGCCAAAGCCCTCGAAGCTCGACGGGCTCACCATGACGTCCGACGCGCCGTAGAGCTCGACCAGACGCTCCGGCTCGAGCTCGCCCACGACGCGCAGGAACGGCGGCGGCGACTCGAGCCACGACGCCGCGTAGCCCGGACGGCGCCGTCCGGCGATCACCAAGGTCACCGGAACGCCGTCTGCGCGCAGCCTGGCGACGGCCTCGACCGCGACCTCGATGCGCTTGCGCGGCTGCGCGGTGCCGACGAACGAGACCAGGAAGCCCTCCTCGACGCCGTAGCCGCGCCGCACCGCCTGACGCCGGCGCTCGTCCGCCGGCGGCACGAACTGCGCGCCGATGCCGTGCGGCACCACCGCGATGCGCTCGGGGGCGACGCCGAGCCGCGTGCGCACGTCCTCCGCCGCATGCAGCGACACGCAGACGATGCGATCGGCGACGCTTGCTGCGTGACGCAGGTGGACGGCGAGCTGCAGGCGCTGCGCAAGCGAGAAGGTCTCGGGCTCGACCAGCACGGCCAGGTCGTGGATCGTCACCACGCGCGCGATCCGCCGGCCGAGCGGCAGCAGCGGCAGGGCGTGCTTGGTGCCGTGGTAGAGGTCGGCGCCGAGCGCGCGCAGACGGCGCGGCACGGCTGCATTGTCCCACCACGGCTGCCGCCAGGCGGACGGCAGCGGGATCTCCTCGATCTGCGCACGCGGCAGGGCGGCGAACAGGTCGGGACGGTCGGTCAGAACGCGCAGGTCGAGCCGCTGCGCGTCGTCGAGCGCGGCGAGCGCGCGCACCAGCTCGACGGCGTAGGTCGCGGGCCCGCCCGTCACCCCCGCGATCGCGCCGATCGCGACCTTGAGCGGCGTCAAGCTGCCCCACCCGCGGCGGCCGTCTGGGACCGGCCGAGCGCGTGGCGCACTCCTTCTGCGACGCCGCGCCACATGGCTGCGACCACGGCGCCCTGGCCGCGCACGCCGTAGAGAACCGAGCTCACCACCACCAGGGCGAAGAACAGCGGCAGGAACACCAGCCAGTCGGCCACACTGCCGTGCTCACGCATCAGCAGGAGCTGGTTGCGGCACTTGAGGCGCGCCGCATAGGGCTGCAGCCCGGCCGCGAAGCCGCGCATGCCGTCGTGCAGGACGATCGCGCGCGGCACCAGCAGCGGCTGATAGCCGCGCGAGCGCGCGCGCAGGCAGAAATCGACCTCTTCGTAGTAGACGAGCAGATCCTCGCGGTACGGCCCGACGCGCAGGAAGCATTCGCGCGTCACCATGATCGCCGACCCCATGATGCCACCCACCGGATACGGCGCGCCGTCGCCCTGCGAACGCACCTTCAGCAAGGTCCGCGGTACCGCCAGCGACCACGCCGAGTAGCGCTCGCCGAGCGACAGCGGGCGGTGCGGCGGGGTAAGATCCAGGAGCGCAGGTCCAATGACGCCAGCCGCCGGGTTCGCGTCCGCGGCGGCGACCAGCAACCGCACGCAGTCGGGCGCCAGCGTCGTGTCGTTGTTGAGGAACAGCAGGTGCGTAGCGCCGATCTCGAGCGCACGGCGCGCACCGGCGTTGACGCCGCCCGCGAAGTGGCCGTTCTCCTCGAGCTGCAGGATCTCGACGTCGGCGGCGGCGCCGTAGTCGTCGAGCAGCAGGCGGCGCTCGTCGTCGCGTGACGCGTTGTCGACCACCAGGATGCGCAGATCGACACCCGCGCTCGCACGCAGCGACGTGACGCAGGCGCGCGTCACGGCACCGCCGTTCCACGTCACGACGATCGCCGCGACCACCGCCGGGCGGCCGGCGCCGGTCGCCGACCCGCCGCTCACCCGGCACCGCCGGACACGCGCACCGCTGGCGCGTCCGCGACGCCGACCAGGTCGAGCGCCGCGCGCAGGCGAGCGGCGCGCACTTCAGGGCCCGCGCTGCGCGCGACCGCAGCGCGGGCGCCTTGCGCGAGCCGCGCCCGCAGCGCCGGGTCGCGCGCGAGCGCGAGCAGAGCGTCGGCCAGCGCGCGCGGCGTGGGCTCGATCGCGTGGATCGACTCGCCGTGCACGAACACCTCGCGGATCGCGGGCGTGTCGGCGGTGACGACCGCGCTGCCGACCGCCGCCGCCTGGTACACCTTGTTCGGCACCACCATGCGCGCCTTGACCGAGGTACCGAACACGCCGAGCACCACGTCGGCGGCCGCGATCCGCGCCGGCAGCTCCTCGTAGGGAATCCAGTCGACCAGCCGTACGTGCGGCAAGCGGCCGGCGAAGGCGTCGGTGCGCGCGCGCTCCGGGCCGGTGCCGACGAGCTCGAAGGTGATCCCGCAGTCGACCGGGATCAGACGCGCGGCGAGCGCGATCACCTCGCTGCCGTGCAGCGGCAGATACTGGCTGTAGCAGAGCACGCGCAGCGGCATGACCGTGCCCGATACGGGCGCTGCCGGCGCCGAATCGCTCGCCGCTTCGGCCCCGGCACCGGCACCGGCGGCGGCGAACGGCGGCTCCGCACCGAGGTACTGGACCAGCACGCGCTGCGGCGGGATCGCGAAGCGCTCGACCAGATAGTCGCGATGCGCCGCGGTATCGATGACCACCAGATCGGCCGCGGACAAGGTCAGCCGGTCCAGCGCGCGCAGCAGGCGCCCGACGGGCGAGCCCTCGGAGTAGGCCGCACGGTCGTCGACCAGGGTCTCGCTGACCGTGACCAGCGGCGCGAACACGATGCGGCGGCGCCGGTCGAGCGCGCGTGCCAGCAGGACGTCGAGCTGCCCGTTGAAGCCGATCACCAGCGCGCTGGTACCCTGCGCCGCGTCGGTGAAGCGGCGCGATAGACGCCACGCGGTGGCAACGTAGCGCAGCGCCAGGCGCGCCAGACCGAGCGGGGCGAAGTACGGCGTGTTCTTGTCGCGCGTCTCCTGCCACAGCGGCTCGTGACACTCGCGCACCTCGACCCCCGCGGCGCGCAGATCCGCGCGCAGCAGAGCGTTCGCCGCGTGTCGCGAGTTGTAGGTGCCGAACAGGAGCGCGATCACCGCGACCATCCCGGCACGGCGCGCGTGCGACAGGACACTAGTGTCCCGAGCCGGGCTGCCCTGCCACCGGCGGCGGATCCTCCGCCTCGGGATGGTAGCCGGGCTCGATGTCGGGCAGCTCGCCGAGGCGCAGCTCGATCTTGCGCACGCGCAGAAGCGTATCCTCCGTCAAGGACCGGCTGAGCGCGATCAGGTCGGCGATCAAGCCCATGAGGATGGTCTGCACGCCGATGATCGACAGCGCCGCAGCGAGGATCAACGACTGGATCTTGCCCGCGCCGACCGGGTCGAACAGGTAGTAGTAGAGGAAGCGCACGCCGATCGTGAAGCCGGCCGCGACCATCAACCCGCCGAGCGTCCAGAACACGCGGATCGGCTCGTACAGCGAGTAGATCCGCACCAGCGTGACGAACGAGCGCCGCAGATACGACGGCATGCTCGAGAACAGCCGCGACGGCCGCGTCTCGCGCGAGCGCACCGGGACGTGCGTCACCGCGAGCTGCTTCTTGCCCGCCTGGACGAGCGTCTCCAGCGTGTAGGTGAAATCCGAGATCACGTTCAGGCGCAGCGCCGCGCGCCGCGACAGGGCGCGGAAGCCGCTCGCGGCGTCCGGCACGTCGGTGTCGGACAGGCCGCGCACCACCCAGCTGCCATAGAACTGCAGTGCGCGCTTCAGCGGGCTGAAGTGGGCGACGCTCTCCGGACCGCGGTCGCCGATCACCATGTCGGCGCGGCCGTCGAGAATCGGCTTCACCAGTGCCGGGATGTCGTCGGCCTCGTACTGATTGTCAGCGTCGGTGTTGACGATTATATCAGCACCGAGCTTGAGCGCGGCGTCGATACCCGCCGAGAATGCCTTCGCCAGACCCTGATGCTGCGGAAACCGCACGATGTGATCGACGCCGGCTCGCCGCGCAACCTGGACGGTCGCGTCCGTTGAGCCGTCATCGATGATCAGCACCTCCACCGAGTCGAAGCCATCGAGCTTGCGTGGCAGGGCCGCGACCGTCTTGGCCAGGACCTCCGCCTCGTTCAAGCAAGGGATCTGGATGATGAGCTTCGGCATGGCCGGACGGCACGCGCGAACGTGCTCTGCGTTGCTGGCATGCTGGCCGCGAGCTTGTCAACGCGGCCTCGCGCGCGGCGCAGCGGCTGGGCTGCTCGCGCTGTCGCTGCTGCTGGCTGTCGCGCACGCGGCAATGGTCCTCGCGGCCGAGCCCCGCGCGGCGGTGAGCACGGACGCGGTCGTGACGCGGCCGCCGGCGCAGGCACGCGTCCTGTTCCTGCGCGTCGCCTTCCCCGATCAGCCGTCGTCGCGCCCGGCGAGCGACTTCCGCAACCCGAGCCGCAGCGGCCTGATCGACCGCCTGGTGTCGTACTACGACGAGGTCTCTTCGCGACGCTTCCACATCGAGCCGATCGTCTCCGAGAAGGTCTACACGCTGCCGCGCAAGCGCGCCGCGTACGTGAGCCAGCCCGCGAACATGATCCGCGACGCGCTCGAGCTCGCCAGCAAGCCGGCGCCCGACGGCGAGCGCGAGCTGGTGCGTTCGGCGCGGCCCGACTTCGTCGTGGTGACGTTCGCGGGGCCGGGTGCGGAGTCCGACATCGCGAAGAAGACGCCTGGGCTGCCGTGGTCGAACGCGGTCGAGGGTCCCGGCTTCGTGCGCGCCGGCGACGTCGCCATCGATCGCGGCATGGTCGTCGCCGAGGATCCATTCGCGCCGCTGTCGCCGTTCGGCGTCATGGCGCACGAGTTCGGCCACGTGGTCGGCCTGCCCGAGCTCTACGCGCCGAACAAGCCGCACGAGGGCATCGGCATCTGGGGGCTGATGGGACAGGGCACCTGGGTCGGACGCGGCGACGTGCCGCCGCACCCGTGCGCGTGGTCCAAGCTCACGCTCGGCTGGGTGGATCCGATCGTCGTCGAGCGCACGCAGCGGGTGACGCTGCCGAGCGTGGCGCGCAGCGCGCAGGTGGTGAAGATCTTCGCCAAGGGACCACAGGAGCCCTGGGAGTACTTCCTGATCGAGAACCGCGAGCAGCACGGTGCCGATCGCCGCATCCCCGGACCGGGTCTGCTGATCTGGCACGTCGACGAGCGCCAGACGAGCTACCGGCGCTCGCAGGACGATGCGGCGCACAAGCGCGTCGACCTGCTCACCGCCGACTCCTGGCCGTCACACCTCGACGTCGGGCACGCAAACGGCGGCAACCGCGGCGACGCCGGCGACCCGTGGTTCGATCGCAAGGACGGCCCCGGGCCCGGCACCAGACCGGGCACCGGCGCCTACGACGGCACGCGCGGCCGCTTCGCGATCAAGAACATCTCGCCCGCGGGCGAGGTGATGACCTTCGACGTGGTGTTCCCGGACGATGCGCCGGGGACGTGACCGCCAGCCGCGCGCTGAGCGCACGATCACGTCGAGCGACAGTCGGAGAGCACCCAGGTTCGTGAGCCCGCGTTTTGCGACGCGACAACTCGTCTCCGTAGGTGGAGAAACTCTCCGATCCCTGCTTTAACGCGCGGCACATCGAGGAGGCCCATGTATCTTCGGAGAGTCGTCGTCGAGAACGTTAGAGGGTTTAAGGCACTCGACTTCGTGCTTGAGAGAGGTCCCGACTCCTACGCCGGGTGGACTGTCATCACCGGCTCGAACGCGTCGGGGAAGACTGCCCTCCTGAAGGCGATCTCGCTCGCCCTAGTGGGTCCCGATACGGCTCGCTCTCTTCAGCCCACGCTGGACGGCTGGATATCGCAAACTGACGATCAAGCACTGATCGCCATCGAACTAGTGGCTGGCGATCGCGATCGATTCGACGCTGGCCGTCGCTACGAGAAGCCGTTTTGGGCCGAGTTCCGACTATCTCGACGAAACGACCACACTGTTTTCCACCCTACGAGTGAGTATGGCCGGAAACGGAAAGGGCCAACCCGTGGACCGTGGCAAGACGTCCCGGAGGGATGGTTTGGCGTCGGGTACGGGCCCTTCCGACGCCTATACGGGCACTCACCCGAAGCACAGCGGCTCATGTCTACCAAGGGGAAGGTATCCCGATTCGCCACGATGTTCCGCGAGGATGCCACCCTGGCCGAGTCGGATCTGTGGCTACGAGATCTCAACTATCGAAAGCTCGAGGGCGACGAGCAAGCCGAAACGGTCTTGAATCAAATGATTCAGATATTGAACTCGAATTTTCTCGAGAACAATCTCATAGTCGACCGCGTCGACTCAGACGGCCTATGGCTACGACAGCAAGATGGAACCGTATTGTCACTTGACAATATGAGCGACGGCTATCGAGCGAGCCTGGCCATGCTCGTGGACATAATTAGACAGCTAATCGATGTTTACGGCAGCACTGAACTTCTTATAAATCGATCCGATGGCGATGCCCAAATTCGACACGGCGGGATCGTATTGATCGACGAGATTGATGCGCACCTTCACCCCGAATGGCAGCGCAAGATCGGATTTTGGTTCAAGGAGCTGTTTCCGCAAATCCAGTTCATCGTGACAACACACAGTGCTCTTATCTGCCAAGCGGCAGATGCGCACGGCCTCTTTCACTTGCCGCCACCGGGCTCGGAGTTAGAGCCCTACGAGGTTGCTCCGGACGACTGGCAGAAGGTGATTGCCGGAAAACCCGATAGTATACTTCTCGGACCGGCATTTGGGTTGGAGCATACTCGATCACCAATAGCCGTCGCGGCCCGTTTGAGGTACGCAAAATTGGAAGCGAAACGCCGGGCGGGAGGATCGCTGGGCCCCGACGAGAAGAAACAGCTGCGGCTGGATTTACGATTCGTGACTCCTTCAGAAGATGAGACACCTAACCAGGCCGCCAGTTAGCCCTAGAGCGCAGTCGTACCTAACGGCTTGGGGCAATGCGATAAGGTCCTACGACGACGCCAAGAAGATCTGGCCCACGAAGCGACAAACCGCGACGATTCGCGGTATCTACAATACGCTGTGCTCGATGGTAGGTACTCGCCAACGATGCATGTACTGCGAGGACTCGCGCGGCACAGACATAGAACACTATCGACCGCAGCGCACATACCCCAAGCTTACGTTTACGTGGTGTAATCTGCTGCTGATGTGCGCTGGCTGCAATCGCAAAAAAGGAGCTCAGTTTCCAATAGATTCCATCGGAACCGCGTTGTTGATCGATCCCACGGTCGACAAGCCCTGGGATCACCTTCAATTCGACGAGAATACCGGGAACCTCGTAGCCCGATGGACAAATTTAGGCTTCGACCCAAAAGGCGCAGCAACGACAATCCCCACAACACTTCCGTTGAACATCGAGGCGATCCTCGAAGGCCGCCTCAGGACTACACGACGGCTTCGGCGAAGTGTCGAGACATATTTGCGAGAGCGAGCCGCCAACGGTGATCCCAACGTTGCGCTGATCTCTCTACGGTCCGCAATCGCCGACAATGACGACTTTGGCTTGAGCCAGTGGTTCTTTCGTCTCGACGGGGTCAATAGCCAACCTTTCGAGAGCCTTCGTCGAACTTTCCCAGTAACCTGGACTTCTTGCCTTGAAGTGGTGCCTTAGGAACGAGCAAGAACCCGCTACGCGCGGCGCAGCGGACGGTACTTGATGCGGTGCGGGCGATCCGCCTCGGCACCGAGCCGGCGGTGCTTGTCGACCTCGTAGTCGGCGTAGTTACCGGCGAACCACTCGACGTGGCTGTCGCCCTCGAAGGCGAGCATGTGGGTCGCGATGCGGTCGAGG
>Ga0163144_10018100_pt1 | contig 14295 bp, 12 predicted proteins | sample OliLak19BULKMAT1_FD_123175 | JGI IMG/M metagenome (GOLD analysis project Ga0163144, IMG submission 123175) | Freshwater microbial mat bacterial communities from Lake Vanda, McMurdo Dry Valleys, Antarctica - Oligotrophic Lake LV.19.BULKMAT1 | ecosystem: Environmental > Aquatic > Freshwater >... | reverse complement strand
CGCAGTGACCTCGCTCTGCCCGACACAATCACGCTGTCAGCTCGACCTCGCGCGCGCGGCGCTCGAGGCGCGTGAACCGGCGCGCAGCGTCAGCGCAGCACGCGAGGCGCTGCGCTTGGACGCGCGCGATCCGGCACCTGCGCTCGTGCTCGCGGCCGCGCAGCTCGCGCTGAATCGGCGCGCCGAGGCCGCGGAGGCGTACCGCGAGGCGCTGCGCCGTCACCCGGGCGACTTGCGCGCGACCGAAGGGCTACGCGCCCTCGATCCGCAGGCGCTCGCGCCACCCGACGACGCGGGCGCGCCTCGCTGACGGGCGGCGCGCCGAGTCGCGGGCTATGCTCGGAGCGATGTTTACGTCAACCCGCATCGTGCTGCTCGCGCTGCTCATTGCGGCGCCGACACTCACCGTCGCTGCGCACGCCGCGGCGCAAGAAACTGAATACGACCCGCAAGGTCGGCGCATCGCACCCGCAGCGGTGCCCGACGGCTATGTCGCCGCCGACGACGCGCCGCCAGCCGCGACCCCGCCAGCCGCGACAGCGCCGAGCGGAGAAGCTCCGCAGGGCGCTCCTCCTGCCGACGCGATCCCACCACCTCCGCCGGCGCCGGACGCTCCGCCGAGCCCATACCGCATCGACGCGGACGACACGCCCCGCTACCCGCGCGCAGCGCCAAGCGAGCAGCTCGACGACACGACCGATGTCGGCGTGCGGCTCCCCTCGCGCATCTCTGCGCGGCTGCGTGCGCTCGGTCGCGACTACGCTGCGCTGTCGATGCGCGGCTCGAGCGGCCTGGTCGACGGCATCCTGTCGATCGTGACCGGCGGTCTGTCGATCGCGCTCGGCGCCGTCCTGCCGGACACCGCGAACGGCTTCGCCACGTATTTTTACGTGTTCGGCGCCGGGAACATCGCGCACGGTCTGGTCGATCTGTTCATCACGCCGGATCCAGTAGAACCCGCGCTGATCTTCGCGCACATGCCGATGGGCAGCGTCGACGAGGTGAAGGCGCGCCTTCGCTTCGGCGAGCAGTCGCTCGAGGCGCTGGCCGATCGATCGCGGCTCGGTCGCATCCTCGAGGGCTCGCTCGACATCGCCACCGGCGTAGCGTTCATCCCGTTTTATCTGGGCCCACGCGACTACGCGTTTACCGGAGAGTTCCTCGACATCGTGGTGATGACCGCCGCGCTGATCCGCGTCATCAGCGGCGTGGCGACGCTGATCATGCGCACCGACGCAGAGCGTCGCTGGAGCGCATACGAGACGCTGCGCGACGAGCTGCGCGAGCGGCACCGCCAGCGCAGCCGGGTCCACGCAGACATCGGCGCTGCTCCGCTGCCAGGTGGCGGCGCGGTAACACTCGTCGGCACTTTCTGAGCTGGATTTCACCTCGATTCTCTCGGAGAATGGCCCTCATGACTCGCGCGCACCTTTCCATCTTCGCTTCTACGATCGCTCTCGGCTTGCTCCTCGCGCCTGACTCTGCGCTCGCGCTCGACCTCAACAGCGAGGGCGGCCTGCGCTTCGACATTCAGGACACCTACGACGGCTCGCTCAGTGATGGCGCCGGCGATGCGTATGACGGCTGCTACGGCTTCGTCGTGAACGGAACCGCCTACAACACGATGCGCGGCAGCTCGAGCACGAGCCTGTCGGGCCGCCAGGTCGACATGCCCGCGGTGAGCATCGGCATGCTCTCTGCGCAACGCTTCATCTACGTGCCGAGCACCGGTGGCGACTACGCGCGTTTCCTCGACGTCGTGACCAACACCGGCGCGACGCCCGCGACGGTCACGCTGGCGATCACCTGCAACCTCGGGTCCGACGGCTCCGAGACCGTATTCTCCACGGGCAGCGGCGACACCACCTGCACGACTGACGATGCGTACTGCAACTCCGATGACGTGGAGGCCGGTGGTGATCCGTCGCTCGGCCACGTGTTCCAAGGCATCTCGCCGACGACGCGCGCGACCACCGTCCGGGTTGGCAGCGGCGAGGCTGGCTGGTCGTTCAGCGTCACCATTCCACCCGGCGGTCGCGCCGCGATCCTCTCGTTCGGCATTCAGAAGCGCGCGCGCATGCCGGTCACCGATGAGGCGACGGCGCTCTCCGATCCGGACGACGCCGCGCTCATCGGCCTCGACGACTATCTCGACGACATCGTGAACTTCTCCATCGCCACCGCGGGTGCGCCGCGCGTGATGTTCGACGCGCCGTTCGTCGCCGACGAGGGCGCGGCGATCACGATCGGCGCGACGATCAACGATCTCGAGGGCGACCCGACCACGTGGAGCTGGGACCTCGACGGCGACGGCACGTTCGGCGAGACGCCGGGCGCCACCAGCTACGCGGTGCCCGCCGGCACGACGGACGGGCCGACCTCGAGCGTGCGGGTTGGCATCGAGGCGTCCGACGGCACCAACGTCTCGCAGCGCTATCGGACGATCGGGATTACCAACCTGCCCCCGGTGATTACCTCGGCGATCCCTGCGATCGTCACCGGAGTAGGCGCGAACTATCTCTATCAGATCGTCGCGACCGACCCGGCCGGCGCCCTCGACCCGCTGACGTATTCGGTGGTCGCGGGGCCGACGGACATGGCGATCAGCCCGACTGGCCTGCTGCAATGGACGCCGGACGATCTCGACGTCACGCGCCTCGACGAGCTGATCCGCATCGAGATCGCGGTCAACGACGGCGACGGCAGCTCGGCCTCGCAGCGCTGGGAGCTCACGGTGTCGCCGAACCGCACGCCGTCGACGCCGGTGCCGGTCTATCCCATCGCGGATGTGGGCCTCGTCGACATGATGCCGCGCCTCGTCGCGAGCAATTCGTCGGACGCGGACTTTGATCCGCTCACGTACTCGTTCGAGATCGACGCGACGCCGACGTTCGACTCCCCGGCGCTGCAGCGCGTCGAGAGCGTCGCGCAGACCGCTGGATTCTCGTACTGGTATCCGACGACGCCGCTCACCCCGGGACGCTGGTACTGGCGCGTGCGCGCGAACGACGGCACGACGTCGAGCGATGCGCAGATGGCGACGTTCTACCGCGTTCCGGTCGCGTCGGAGCTCGCAGATCTCGGTCCGAGGCCCGACGGCGGCGTCGTCCCTGGCGTCGACGGCGGCACGACCATCATGACCACGCCCCCGCGCGACGAGGGCGGCTGCAGCGTCGGCGCAGGCTCGTCGTCGCGCAGCAGCAGCCTCTGGGCGCTCAGCGTGCTCGGCCTCGCGGCGCTCGTGATCCGCGCCCGCCGCCGTCGCTGAATGACGTGGACGTCGGCGCTCGCACCGCCGACTGACCTCTGCCGGCTCGCTCTTGCAGGCGGTGATAGGCTCGGCCGATGTCGCGCACTATCGAGCTGCTCACTCGTTGTTTTGCCATCGCAGTCGCGGCGACCGTCTCAACCGCTTGCGGGGACGACTTGCGCCCGCCGCCGTCACCCCCGCTCGAAGCGGGCGTCGACGGAATGCTCCCATGCGCGTTCGGCTGCCCGCAGCCGATGGACGGCGGTCCGCCCGACGCGGCCGCACCGGAAGATGGCGCGACGATCGACGGCGACATGGCAGAACCGAGCGGACTGTGCGCCGACTTCCCGCGCGCCGGCAGCTCCGTCACGCGGCCAGTCGGCTTCACGCCAACCGACATCGTCGCGCGATGGAACCGCGAGTCGTGCGCGGTGCCCGAGCTCATCGTGGCGCTGACGGAAGGTGACTGCGGCCTCACGCGCGGCGAGCGCATCGAGCTGCGCTTCAGCGAGTCCAACTTCACCGATGGACGGATCGTGATCGGCGCGAATTCGATCTTCTCCGACGGCACGCATCCGCTGCGGATGACCTATGTGAGCACGACCGTGCCGAGCACCCGCGTCGGCACCTGCGGCGCCGGTCTCATCGAGATCGACATGCTCGCGCTCAACCGCGGCGGTCGCCTCATCGCGCGCTTCGACGTAACCCTCGACAATTGCGAGGTGTTTGGCGATCCGGGAGTGTCGCTGATTGGCAGCTTCGACGTGCCGATCCTCGAGAGTTCCAGAGACGCCTGTCCTTGAGCGCGCCAGTCTATGGGAGTCACGGGTCGAGCGGATCGCGCGCGTCGACGTGAAAGGACCGCAGCTCGAACAGAAAGCAGGAGTCTTGGTTGGAGACGGTCTGCATCTCGGTGAACGGCGGAAAGCCGAGCTCGTCGACACAGCGCTGCGCGAGAACGCTCGAGCGGATGTAAGCGGTCTGGATACGGTCGCTGGTGACGAGCACCGGGCGATCGGTCGGGAAGCCACCGCGCACGAGCAGCCGCGTCGCGTTGCGGAGGTTGGTCGTCGTGTGCCGCGCGTACGGATCGACGAGAATCGCGTTCTCCGGCACGCCGCGCACGTCGATCAGATGACGCTTCATCTCGATCGCCTCGGCGAACGTCGTGCGATCGGGATGCACGTGGCCGCCGGTCAGCAGCAGAAACGGCGCGACGCCCGCTTCGTAGCGATCCGCGGCGGCGTCGGCGCGGAGCCGCCCGGCCGGGTTGAGCGCGGTCACCGCGTCGTCGGGCCCCTGCCCCGGGACGACGATGGCGACGAAGCGAAACGCCGTAAAGTCGACGCTCGCGACCCGCGCGAGCGCGGCCGCGTTCTCACCTGCGGTGAGCGGCTCGTAGCGCGCCGCGCCATCACGCTCCGCCGCGACCAAGCCGCCGAGCGCGACATCGCGCGCGGGGCCCCAGAGCTTCGCCGTCGAGGCCGTCAACGCCACCGCGTCGACGACCGCGTCGAGCGCCGACGCGCCGAGCTCACCTGCGACGCGCGCCTCGAATGCACCGCTCGTCTGCAGCAGCGCCTCGGCCACACAGGCCGTCGCGAACGCCTCATCGCTGCTGCCCAGATCGAGGAGAGCGCACGCTCCCGAAGCGCGCAGCGCTCGGACGAAGGCGGCGCGCTCAGCGCTCGCCGTGAACATCGCGACGATCGTCGCCGCTGCCTCGATCGCCTGCGGCTCCGACCAAGCGATCCCGCCGCGCACGCAGCTCAGCTCGCCCGCGCACTCTGCTGCCGTGACGAGTCCGGCGCGACGTCCGTCAGTGCCGTCGATCGACGCGAGCGCGTCGAACGAGTCGAGCACGGTGAGCACGGGAAACACACGATCGGCGAGCGCCGAGACACCGACGCTCGGCGCAGCCTCACGTAGCGCTGCGGCATCGGGCACGCGACCCCGATCGATCTCGCAGGGCCCGAGCGTCGACGGATCGAATGCGCGGCGCCCAGCATCCGTCGCGAGATCGGCGGCGTCGGGCAGCGTCCCCGCGTCGGTCGGCACCGCAGGATCCGCAGTACACGCGGCGACGATCAGGATGATCGCGGCGAAGAGGAGGTGAGATCGAAGCACGCGCGCAGGTTATCCGAGCGCAGTGTCGCGTTCAACGCAGCCCGGCTGATGGAGCCGCGTGCGCCGCGCCTTCGGCTGCTACGGTGCGCGCCCCATGCCTCTCGACTTCACGGTGACGGCGATCGACGGCGCCTCGCGCGCGCGCCGCGCGACGTTGTGTACGCCGCACGGGGCCGTGCAGACACCGGTGTTCATGACGGTCGGCACGCGCGCCACCGTCACCGGGCTCACTCCAGATGATCTGCGCGGCGCAGGCGCTCAGGTGCTGCTCGGCAATACCTATCACCTGATGTTGCGCCCAGGCGTGGAGCTGTTTCGTCGCGTCGGCGGTATTCATCGCTTCATGGATTGGAGCGGCCCGGTGCTGACCGACTCCGGTGGATATCAGATCTTCTCGCTGCCGGGCGACCGCACGATCAACGAGAAGGGCGCGCGATTTCGCAGCTACATCGACAAGAGCATTCACATGCTCTCGCCCGAGAAGTCGATCGAAGTTCAGACCGCTGTCGGCGCCGACATCATGATGGTGCTCGATGTGTGCCTCGACTCGACGTCGGACGCCGTGACGATGCGCGCCGCGATGGAGCGCACGCATCGCTGGGCCGTGCGCAGCCTCGCCGCGCGCAGCAACGATCATCAGGCGCTGTTCGCCATCGTGCAGGGGGGTGTCGTCCCGGAGCTGCGGCGCGAGTCGGCGGCGTTCCTCACCGCGCACCCGTTCGACGGCTTCGCGCTCGGCGGACTGGCGGTCGGCGACACGCGCGCGGACCGCGAGCGGATTACCGCGATGGCGACCGATCTCCTGCCCGCCGATCGTCCGCGCTACCTGATGGGAGTCGGCACTCCGCCTGATCTGCTGCAAGCGATCCTCGGCGGCGTCGACATGTTCGACTGCATCCTGCCGACACACCTCGCGTGGCAGGGCACGGCCTTCACCTCGACCGGTCGGGTGAAGCTGACGCGCGCGTACCACGCGAGCGACGACACACCGCTCGACGCGACGTGCAGTTGCCCAACCTGCCTGCGCTTCTCGCGCGCCTATCTGCATCACTTGATCAAGTGCGCGGAGCCGCTCGGCCCACGGCTGCTCTCGCTGCACAATCTCCACCACTACCACTCGCTGATGGCCGACGCGCGCGCGGCGATCGAAGCTGGCCATTACGCCGCGTGGGCCCGCGCCAAGCTCGACGCGATCGATCGGCACGAGCACAGCGACCGGCGCATCGGCGCGCGGCCAAACACGGCCGATGAAGTGTGAGGTCGTCACTACGCGCGGTGGCGCGCGCGCCGTGCTCGATCGCGACAGCGGCGAGGTCATGCACCCCGTCGTCGGGCCGCTGATCGAGTCGCTGCGCCTCTACGTCGAGCCGTCGCGACTCGCTGCGCGGCTAGCGCTGCCGGCGACTGACGCGCTCGTGCTGCTCGACGTCGGACTCGGCGCCGGCTCGAACGCGCTCGCGGCGTGGCGCGTGTCCGAAGCGCTCTCGAGCGAAGCGCGACGGCTCACCATCATCAGCTTCGATCGCAGCGCGGAGGCGCTCGCGCTCGCGCTCGATCATCCGAGCGACTTCGCGCTCGACGGCGAGGCGGGCGTCGCGGCGCGCGCACTACTCACGCACGGCGAATCGCTGACCGCGCGAACGACATGGCGATTTCACCGCGGAGAGCTGCCAGAGACGCTGTCCCGCGAAGCAGCGGAGTCCGCGGATCTCGTCTACTGGGACCCTTTCTCTCCGCGCGCCAATCCGTCGCTGTGGTCGTACGCGGCATTCCGCGCGCTGCGCGGCCTGTGTCGCGACGAATGCACCGTACACACGTTTAGCGGCGCCACCGCGACTCGCTCTGCGCTACTGCTTGCTGGCTTCGCTGTCGGGCTCGGCGAGCCGATCGGCGACGAGAAGCAGAGTACGTGCGCGGCGGTCGACGTGGCGAGTCTCACGACACCGCTCGATCAGCGCTGGCTCGAGCGCTTGAGTCGCTCCTCCGCGCCACTGCCGAGCGACGCGCCGCCTGACGCGATGACGCAGATCGCGCGCTGCGCGCAGTTCGTCGCGCGCTGACGGACTGCGCCGCGCACTGGAGGGCGCGCGCCCCGCGCTGGAGACTGCCGTTCCCAGTAAGCGATTTTCGCCTGACACGCTGCGCTCCGCTGCCCCGCGATTCGCAGGCGATCTGCGCGGTGCGCACTTCGCGGCACGTGCGTTGCACTGGTACGCAGACATGAACAGAGCACTCTGGATCCTCGCCATCCTCGTCGTCACGGGCTGCAGCGCGGAGGTGCCTGCTGCGAGTGAGGCGAGCAGCGATCATGGGCACGACACGGCGTTCGCGCTCACCGATGGCACGGCCATCGCCGCTGAGCTGACGATGTCGCCAGTGCACGAAGCGGAAGTCGCGTTCGCGCGCGTCTCGTACCTGCATCGCTCGACGTCGCGTCTGCCGATCGAGCTGAGCACGAGTGCGGAAGGTGTCACTTGGTCCGAGTGGAGCGCGGGCGTCGTGTCCGACGAGGCCTCGGACGAGGAGTTCGGCGTGTGGGTCAGCGATCTCGACGTCGTCGACGGCGAAGCGCGCTTTTGGCGCGTGCGCAGCGCGGACACTGCGCTGCCGACGGAGCTCGCGCTGGTCACGCAGACGATCGACGAGGTCGCGGCCGATCTCGAGAGCGCCGACGACGCGCCCTCGAGCGAGGCCGCGAGCGCCGGTCCCGAGGTGGGCGCCGCCACTGGCGCGCTGACCAGCTTCCGGCGCTATCGCTTCGACCTCGGTCGCGTCGGCCGCTCGTGGCTCTGGCTGCTCCGCGGCGCGCGCAATCGGGGCTGGCGCGGCAGCCTCTATGGCCCGCGCACCGGGCTGCGCACCTATGCACAACAGGCGTCGCTGTGGAACGCGTATCAGAATGGCACTGGCGCGCCGGCGTTCCCGCCGTGGGGGCCGTCGCGCCACCTGATTCGCAACGTGCGCAAGGTTGGCACTTGGTATCAGGCGGTCGACACCTCCGACGTCTCTGGCCTCGTCAGCCGCGCACGAAACATGGGCGTCTCGCTGCACGTGCCCTATTCGGGTGAGTCGTGGCACGTCGAGTCGCGGCGCGCGTTCGGTCCGCCGCGAGGCTGGAATCCGTGAGACGCGTGCGCTCTGTGTTCGATACGCGATGTGCGATTCGCCGTGCGCTCTTGCTCGCACTGTCGCTGGTCGGCGCGGGCTGCGGAGGCGGGACGGAAGCGCCGGACGCTGCGGTGCTCGGCGACGCGGCGGCCGAGCCCGATCTGCCGTACGTCGAAGCGACCTGCACTCCAGCCGCCGACGACACGTTCTGTCCGATGTACGCGGCGGCGTTCTGCGCCGGACACTTCGACTGTTGCACGGCGACGGAGGAGCCCGGACTGCGCTACGCGACGATGGAGCTCTGCATCCAGCGCACCACGTGCATCTGCGTCGCCGGGCGCAGCGGCGACGCGTTCGCGGCAGGCCGCGTGACGTTCGACGCGCCCGCTGCAGAGGTGCTGCTCGCACGCGTGCGCGATGGCGCGGATGGGTGCAGCGCACTGCCTCCAGGCTCGCTCGAGGTCGAGGCCGCGCTGGTCGGTACGCTCGTCGAGGGTGCCAGTTGCTCGCCGGATGGCACCGACTACTCGAACCTGTTCGCGTGCGCCGCGGGCCTCTATTGCTACGTCACCGACTTCGGCGGCGGTCCATCTCCTGCCGCAGCGGACTGTCGTCGTTATCGGGCCGAAAGCGAGGCGTGCGACGCGAGCGGCATGACCTGCGCTCCGGGCCTCTACTGCGCCGACGGAGCGAGCATCGACGATCCCGGTATCTGCCGCGCGCAACGCGGTGGCGGGATGGCTTGCGCGAACGACTTCGAGTGCGCGAGCGACCTCTGCGACGCGCTCGCTGGCGACACGTGCAGCGAGCTCGACCGCGACGACACTTGGTGCGTCGACGGGGAGTTCGGCCGCTGAACACGAGATCGCTCCGCATTTGCGGACGCGCTCGCTACTCGACGAAGCCGTCCGCGCTTCGGCGCCGCCCGACGAGCCACCAGATGAGCAGCCCGAGCAGCGTCGCGCTGGAGAGCGCGGTGAGCGCGTAGCCGAGCGGGCGCCCGGCCTCGACCTCGGCGGGCGTGCGCACGTGTCGCTTTTGGATCCCGCGCTCCCCGCAGTTGCCGCAGACCTCGAGCACCCGGAGCCCGTCGCGCTTCAGCTCAACCGTCACGGTCGTGTCGCCGCCGAGGGGGAGCCGAGCGCCGGGCGCGTCGACCATCACCAGGTAGCTCGCGGGCCAGATGTCGTCTCCGCAGAACAACGTCCCGCCCTCGCCGTCCGCAGCACCGGCCACCGCGAGCGCCGTCGAGCGCACGTGCAGGCGAACCGGCGGCTGCGTACTCGCGCGCCACGCCTCGACGCGCGCTCGCAGCCCGGCGCAGTCGAGACTGCCCGCTTCGGGCTCGAGCTCGGGGCGTGGCGCCGGCAGGAAGCCGGCCACTAGTCCTGACATCAGCGCGAGGAGCGCGAACGTCAGAATGATCAGCTGTCCGGGTGGTCCACGACGCACCGCAGCAGCGTGCGAGAGAGCGCTCCTCGGACGCAAGGCCAAAAATCTCGAAGCAATGCACGGACGCGAGAGAGGCTCCCCGATCAGCGCCGTGCGACGCGGCGTGCGCGCACGACCCGCGCGATGAGCGCGAGCTGCGCTGCTGCGCCCATCCACCACGGCGCCCGCGCGCTCGCTCCGGCGGCGATGGTGCAGCTACCCACGAGACCTCGCGAGTCCGCGCGATCGGGCGTCGCGCTGGCGGCCGTGGCGGCGTCGCGCGGCGACTGCACACCCGCGTCGGGCACCTCCGGCTGCGGCGGCGCAGCGTCGATCACGTAGACCGCCGCTCCGCTGCCGCGAACGAGCCACGGACGTGCGTCGAGCCTCGCGCCACCCTCGAGCGCAGCGAACGCCTCTGCGTCGACTGCCGTGATCGCGCTCCAGTCGAAGTTCCACGCGTCCATCGCGTCTGGGCTCGGCACGTGTCGGCGCAGCGCGCCGTCCGCGAGATAGACGCCCGGGTCAGCGTCCGTGCGCAGAAGCTGCGGCGCGTCGGGCAGCGGCGCACCGTCGGCGTACGCATCGAGTAGAGCGTCCTCGATCGTCATCACGTCGTTCCAGTCGAACTTCCACGCCGCGAAGATCTCCGGGCTCGCGACGTGTCGGCGCACGCCCGACGCGGTTGTATGCGCGAGCGCTGGCGGATCGCAGCGCAGGATCTGCGGCGCACCGGCGAGCTGCGCGTTGACGCCGCCCGACGCGCCGATCCCGTAGGCGAACACCGGCCGATCGACTCCGTCCATGAAGCCGTGGGGGACGCGCAGCGCGAAGCCGTGCGCGCAGTGCCCGAGCGCAGCGCAGAGATCGTCGCGCGCGCGATCGGCGTGAAGCGGATAGCCGACCGCGAGCGGATCGCCCGCCGGTCCGCCGACGTACACGTGCGCGTCGATCGACACGCCGGGCGCATCGGCGTCGCGCGTCCAGCCGCGGATTTCGTCGCAGCTCGCGCTGTCGAGCCAGCCCTCCGGCGCGATGTCCGGACAGTGCGCGGCGGGCCCAGCGCCGGTCGCGACGATCGCAAAGTGGTTGGCGACGACGCGCTCACGTCCATCGCTCGGGTGGCTCACGACGCCGCTGCCGGCGAGCCACATCGCCGAGCTGCCGCCACCGTCCATGTTGGTCACGTCGTCTGCGCCGAGATCGCGCAGCATCACCGCCACCTCGTCGCAGCGCATGCCGATGCGCGTGCTGCTGCGTCCGTCGATCACCGCGACGAACAGCGTGCGTCGGTCGGCGCTGAGACCGAGCGCGGTGCGCGGATGCCGATTCGTGCAGAGCGGATCGTCGGAGTCGCGCACGGCGCCGTCGACGAGGATCGTCGGGTGTCCGCTCACCACCTCGCGCATCCACGGCTCGGGTGCGCCGTCCGCTTCGTGCGCCGGCATCTCGACACGGCGATCCCCGAACGCGACGGGCGCGACGTAGCCGTGATCGCTGCCGCCCCACGCAGCGCCGCCGCTCATCGAGACACCGTCGGTCGAATAGGTGTCGAACGAGAAGAAGTCGCCGTTCACCGCGGCCTGCGCGCCGACGAGCGCGCCAAAGCTCGACGGCGTGCGACGCCGCTCGCCACCACCGGTGGCGCGCACCGAGACGCCGCTGGCGCAGAGGTCGACGACGAGCACCTGAACATCTTGATTGCTCGTGCGGCGATGCAGGCGGCGCACGCCCGGGAACGGATCGGACCAGCTGTCCTGTGCGCGCAGATCCGATGGGGACATCGCGAGCGCGATCAGAACCGAAACCGCGACGCCGAGCGCCAATTCGTTCTTCATGGGGCGGCTATGTGCAGGTTCCGTGCGCAGCGCTCACGCGGAGGAGAGAGCGCATTGGCGGCTGGCGCGTGCGGTGTCGCGTCCGCAGATCGAGCGCGTCTGGCGCGTGCAGGCGAGCAAGCGCATACGGCGCTGCACAAAACGTGGACGGTCGCGCTGAGATGCCCGCTGAATCGCAGCTCACGCCTCGCCGCCGCGCGTGCCCCAGCCGCCACCGCCGCCTGTGCCATCGCCGCCCTTGCGCCGCCTCGTGGGCGGTGGCTGTGACCGGGGCAGCGCGGGCGGTGGACGCGACGCCGCTTCCTCCGCCGTGAGGCGCGGATACGGCAACGTGGCGCTGACGCGCGCCATGCGAAACGCGTCGACGAGCACACCATCGCGCAGCGAGAACGCGCGCGCGACGCCCTCGATGGTGAAGCCGCGCGAGCGGTAGAGCGCGAGGCCACGCACGTTGTCGACGTGCACATCGAGCTCGAGGCGCTGCACGTGGAGCCAGCGCTCGGCGAGCGCGATCGCGGCGTCGAGCAGCGCAGAGCCGATGCCGCGCGCGTGAAATGACTCGTCCACCATCATGCCGATCGCCGCGACGTGCCGGCGGCGGCCGACGCGCTCGAGGAGCAGCGAGATGTTGCCGACGACGCGCTCGTCGAGAGTGGCGACGAGCATCCGTCGATGGAGATCGTCCGCAGCGAACATCGCACCGTTCTTCGCGATCGACTCATGCGGCGTGCGCATCGTGCCGGCGACCACGGCAGGCTGCTGAAAGATCTGCGCGAGCGCTTCCGCGTCGCTCGGCTCGAAGCCGCGAATGATCACCTGACGACTCGAGCGGGCGTTTCGTGGCGAACTGGGACGGGACATGGCGCGCACATCTTACAGGCGCTCGCTGCCGGTGCTCGCGTCGAGGCAACGCGTGCTATCCCGACGCGGCATGAATCTCTTTCGCGACCCCCGCTGGGAAGTCGGCCTGTTCCCGTCGATTGGCCTGCTCGCGTTGCGGCTCGGCGCCGGCGCGACGATGGCGATCGCCCACGGTGTGCCGAAGCTGCTGAAGCTGCTCGGCGACGCGCCGATTCGCTTCGCTGATCCGTTCGGCCTCGGCATGACGACGAGCCTCGCGCTCGCGGTCTTTGGCGAGCTGGTGTGCGGCGTGCTCCTCGCGCTTGGGCTCGGCACGCGCGCGGCCGCGCTGCCGTTTGCGTTCACCATGTTGGTCGCGATCTTTCACGCGCACGCCGCCGATCCGTGGAGCGACAAAGAGCACGCGTTCTTGTTCCTCGTCCCGGCGATCACGCTCGCGCTCACCGGCGCCGGCAAGCTCTCGCTCGATCATCTGATCGCGCGTCGCTCCGCGCGCTAGCGGCCGATGGGCGCGGCGCGGGTGGCGCTCAAGCGCGACCCCAACGGCGCCGCACGAGCCACTCCGCGGCGAATAGAAGCGCGGCGAAGAGGGCGACGGGCCACGTCGAGAACGGCGCGTATTCGCGGATGCCGAGCGAGCGCGTACGGGTCGCGTCGAAGCGCGCGAGCACGGGTGCGTCGTCGGGCGAGGCGTAGTAGCTGCCGCCGGTCGCCTCCGCGAGCGCGCGCAGGAATTCCGGGCGTGCACGCGGATCGGCGAGCTCTTCGCCGCCGGTCTCGACGAGGAAGACGTCTTCGGCGAGCGTGACGCCATCGACCTCCGCCACAGCGCGGTACGCGCCAGGCGACGTTGGCGCGACGAGCTCGACGTGCGCGTTGCCCTCGCCGTCGGTGCGCGCGCCGACCCGCGCGACCTCTGCGTCGTCACGCCTCACGACGACTGACACTGCGCGATCGGCGATCGGCTCGTAGCGCGCGTCGCGCAGCAGCACCTCGACGGCTGCTCGACCGCGCGGTCCGTACGAGCTGCGGTCGGTGCTGAGCTGCGCCGGATCGAGCGCCGGATCACGCGCGAGCCAGCGCAGCGTGCGATCCCAAAAGCGGTCGTACGCGCTCGCGTCACCTGTCGCGCCCGCGGTCGCCATGCCCCAGCGCCAGCTCTCGTCGCTCATCAGCGCGAGCGTGCGGCCCTTGCCCATCGTGCCCACTGCGAGCACTGGATGCGGCTTGCCGCTCGCGTCGCGCAGCGTCGGATGGACCAGCAGCGCGCGACTGTCGCCGCGCAGCCCGCGTACGACGTTCACGCCGTGCAGCGGCGCGAGCGCGCGAAACGCCGCGGCGCTCTGCGCGCGATCGGGCTGCAACATCACCAGCGGATGCCGCGCGAGCTCCGGCGCGACCTCGGGGCGGAACGTCGCCGTGTCGATCGCTTCAGTCTCGGGCGTCGAGGTCGGCGGCACGACCACCGGCAGCACATCGGCGATCGCCGTCTCCGCGTACGCGCCGCCAGCGAACGAGAGTTCACCGCCCAACATGCCGAACGATCCGCCGCGCTCGACGTAGTCGTGGATGCTCGGCAGGTACTCCGCCATCTGATAGGGCACGTAGTCGAAATTCTGAAACAGCACGATGTCGAACGAGCCGAGGTGTTCGCTGAATAGCTCTTCGGTCGGGAACGGG
>Ga0163144_10018097_pt1 | contig 14296 bp, 6 predicted proteins | sample OliLak19BULKMAT1_FD_123175 | JGI IMG/M metagenome (GOLD analysis project Ga0163144, IMG submission 123175) | Freshwater microbial mat bacterial communities from Lake Vanda, McMurdo Dry Valleys, Antarctica - Oligotrophic Lake LV.19.BULKMAT1 | ecosystem: Environmental > Aquatic > Freshwater > Lake... | reverse complement strand
CTTTTTGTCACCCAATGCTACAATTCCAAATAAACTATTGTCATTTCTGATTGGGATTATTAATTTGACTTTACATTGTTCAAATATATACTTCAATTCATTCGTTAAATCAGTAGTTTTAATTGGTACTTTGACATTAATAAAATTCTCAATTAATTTTTCACTCAAAGAAATCACATATTGTCTTAAGATATTATCATTAATTCCAATGTAATGTTGAGCCAAAATACTATTGTTATTAAATAAAATCAAAGAAGATTGCTGCACTTGTAAGTATTGAGTTAATTTAGATAATGCTTCTTTGGAAAGTATTTCAATATTTGAGTTAGAATTAAATAATACATTAAACTCTTCTGAAGAAGACTTATAATCTATTTTTACTTTATTAAATCTCAAATCTAAATATGTTTTTACCGACTTATTTATTTTTCTTAGAATTATAAAAAAGACCGTAAAAAATATTAATACTAAAATCTTTGAATAAATTTTATAATTTTTATCACTCAAAGGAGAACCCAATACCTCAATATATGAACCCGAAAAGTGAAGATTAGGTATAAAAAAATCAGGAATTGAAATGATATATAAAAATAATATAGTTAATATTATAGCAATTGTTCTCCAAAGATATAGAAGCGAATAATATTGAATATTTCGTTTGATTTTTACAGAAATATCATAAGGTTTGTATTTAAAAATGGAAATCCAATATGATATTGGTATAATTACTACACCCCAAAAGCTTAGACCAAAACTATACTCTTGGAATCTAAATATATTAACTATCGAATCAAATAAAAATAATAATATATATATAATAAAAGTGAATAATAATATTTTTGATTCTGACCCAAATAATTGTTGCTTTTTTATCTTAGAAATTACAAACATTACCAAAATCGAAACAATGATAATAATGTCTGATAACAATCCGCTAAGATTATAATAAGTGAAAGTAATATCACTAACTTTTAGATAAATTGAAATCATTAATGAAATTAGTTTTAAAATCACAAAGAAGGTAAATAATTTTTTTGTAACTGTACTTAGCTTGTTTTCCTTTGGAAAATGAATTAAAGTAAATAAAATTAATAGAGTAGAAATATGATTTGTTAGGAGTGAATATATGGTTTTTAAGAATTTGTAATAAACATTAAATGCTAATTCTATACCAACAGTATTTATATCAATAAATGTTTGGCTAAAACATAATAAACTTATACCAACTAATACTGAATAATTATTTTCAATATTCTTAAAGATAAAGAAAGCACCAGTAAAGATTAAAATTAAAGCAATTAAAAGTGAATATATATTTACAAATTTAATTCCAAATCTAACTAATTCTAATTTTATATTCAAATATTCATTTTTTCTCAGAATTTCATAATTTATCGTTTCTCCACTGATTTTCGAAAGTGATATTTTACTCAATGCGACATCATTATCAAATTCTTTACCATCAACTCTAACAATCAAATCTCCAATCTTCATACCACTTTTGTCAGCCACTCCGCCTTTATCAATGTATATAATGATTGCTAATGATTTTAAGTATTTAAATGAACTTTCTGGTATATCACTTTTAAGTATTTTAATTTTTTCATTTTGTAGGTTGTCAACATTCAAATAAATTAAATCTAATGTATCGCTGGCATCACATTTTGATATTTCATCATAAATATCCTCAACTTTCTTTGTCTTAATATTATTGATTGATAATAAAATATTACCTAAGTCTAATTTTGATTGATTTTTTGTATTATATTTTGGAATAGTTGAAAATATATCCTCTCTGATATATATTTTCGATTGTGGAGTTACGTATAAATTTCCATCATAAGGCATAGTAGCAAAATCAATAAAGTCTTTAAGTGTTATAAAGATTGCAATTATTATTATGAAAGATAGTATATATTTCTTTATAGAATTAAAATTAAACATATTTACAGATTTATTGTCTAAATTAATAATGCATTCAAATTATTATTGTATTAAAACACTAAGTATATTTACAAAATGGTTACAAATTATTTACTAATTTGAAAAAATACCCAAAAATTCTCTAAATTACTTATTATGTATTGACAAAATTAAAAATAAAATTACGATAAAAATTAAATTTAGTTATAGAAATTATAATTAAATTGTAAGTAAACAAAAAAAAATATAAATTATTTAAAAAATGTTAGAAAAAAATAAAGTTAAAACTGAAAGAGAAATTGGAATTGTAATTTCATTTTTTACCAAAAAAGATAATAGAGAAAAGTCGTTAAGTAAACTTGATGAATTAATTTCTCTTGCAGAAACTGCAAACATTGAAATTGTTGAGAGGTTTTACCAAGAATTAGTGAAACCAAATAGAGCTACATTAATTGGTAAAGGTAAAGTTGCGGAATTAGCTGAATATATTAAAGAAAATAAAATAGATATTATTATTTTTGACAATGAACTAAGCCCGATGCAACAAAGAAATCTAGTAAAAGAATTTAATAATACTGTACTTGATAAAAGTGGATTAATTATTGATATTTTTGTGAAAAGAGCAAAATCTAATGAAGCCAAAATCCAAGTGCAACTCGCACAATTAAAATACCTATATCCAAGACTAACAGGAATGTGGACACACTTATCCAAACAAGCTGGAGGTGGCAGTGGTGGTACCTTTACCAAAGGTACAGGGGAGACACAAATTGAAACTGATAGAAGATTGATAAAAGAAAAAATTTCATACTTAACAGATAAATTGGAGCAAATCTCAAAACAAAATACTCAACAACGAAAAGGACGTGAAAATATACTGAAATTTGCATTGGTGGGATATACCAATTCTGGTAAATCTACATTGATGAAAAATCTTACTACGAGTGACGTATATATTAAAGATGAGCTTTTTGCGACAATTGACACAACTACCCGAGTGCTAAAAATGAATAACGGACAGGATACTTTGTTAAGTGATACTGTCGGCTTTATTCAAGATTTGCCTACGCATTTAATCGCATCATTCAGATCAACACTCGCCGAAGTTAAAGAAGCAGATTATTTATTACACGTTATTGATGTTTCTGATAGTGATTTTGAGAATAAAATAAATGTCGTAAATGCAACCTTAAAATCTTTATTTGTTGTAGAAAAAAGTATAATTATGGTTTTTAACAAAATTGATAAATTAGAAAGCGATGACTTTTTTATTCAATCTTTGAAATCTCAATATGAAGATTCTGTTTTTATTTCTGCGTCCAATAATATAAATATTGATACAATCAAAGATTTGTTGCAAGAGAAATTTGATGAACAAAATATTATAACAAAAATATTCCTAAAATACTCTGAGATGCAGTTGGTATCATTCATCTATAAAAATTCGGAAGTACTCGAACAAAAAGATAATGAAGACGGCTCTGAATTTACAATTAAAATTAAACCAAAAGACAAATCTATAATTGAATCTAAATTAGGTAAATTAAATTTATAATTATTTATTAATTTACCTAATTCTTTTATCACTACCTAATTATCAATACTTTTTCTGTGAGTGATTGGTTCGGTGTCTGTAGCTCCAAAATGTAGGTGCCGTCTGAGAAATCACGGAAATTAATATCGAAAGTCTTTTCAAAAATATTGTCCCCAACTATAAAAGTCAATAGCTCTTTTTTACTACCAGTAATTGACGTCAAAAATAGTCTGTGTGTGCCTTTTTCAGCAGTGCTAACACTTACCAAAATATTGTCTGTTGCTGGGTTGGGAGTAATATTTAGTTTTGTCAAGTGTCTGAATTGAATTATTCTCAAATTTTGGGTACAAACGCCCACAATCTTAATATTTCCATCAATTTGTTCAACATCAGTTTTTGGAATATTATGCTCAAAGTCTATGATATTTATAGGATTATCAATAAACTCACTTAAGAAAGTTTTACCCAAAATAGTAGCAATAATATTCTCGCCTTTTATAATATTTGTCGTTCCAGTCAATTCCACAACTCTTTTATTATTAATAATTGTGGTCGTAAAGTTCGGTAAATAGACATCTATATTGATTTCAAAAGTCATTTTATAAATCAAAAGAAACGGATACATCAAGTCATCTCTACTAATATTAAAAGTAAATGGCAGTTCCACATCTTCCAAGCCAGCTTCCGTATCAATAGTTGGAGCGATGACTTTAGCCTTGTATCTGAGCGAATTTACACCTCGTCCAACGAATAATATTGTCGCAGTTGTATCGCAATCTCCACCAAAATCTATGACTATTTCGCCAGAATAAGACTTCTCATCTGTCGGCTTAAATACCATCTCATTTGTGTTCATATCATAAGCAAAATCGCCTTTAATTTGTATTTCTACTTCACCAGGAATATTGAATTTTACTCTTTTTTCTGCTCCAATTTCTACATCACCAAAGTCGTAATCTGTGAAATCTAAGTTATATTCTCTCGGACTAACGAATATAATTTCAATATTATTTACACTTACACAACCATTCAAATCAATTGCTGTAACTGAATATAAACCACTATTTGTTACTGCGATTTCTTTTGTATTCTCGCCAGTTGACCATTCATAACTCGCAAAATCTTTATTCGGACTTAATGTTACTATTTCACCAACGCAAAGTTTGCCGGTGGCTATAATTTCAAATTCTTCTGGAATAAACTCAATTACGTCAATTACTGACGAAGATTTGCAAAATTCGTCCAAACTTATCTCAACGGAATATCGCCCACCTTGGCTGATTATTATACTCGAAGTTGTGGCACCAGTTGACCACAAATACGTATATTCAATGCCCTGTGGCTCAGCTGTTAGAGTGATTTCTCTGCCCTTGCAAAGCATATTATTCTGCACTATATTGCACTCTAAATTCGCATTTACTTTGATTTCAATCTCAGCAGAATCTACACAATTAGAAAACTTGTGTTTAATTACTAATCTATAAACTCCAGACTTGGTTACCGTAATATTTGGGACAGTTTCGCCTGACGACCACTTGAAAAATAGGTCGTTGGAATTGACGCCACCGCTCGCTCTTAGCTCCACTTTTCCACCCTCGCAAAAGGTTGTCGGTCCAGTCACAGATATAGATGCAATCGGCTTTTGTCCGAAGGTAACTGTTACGCTTTTACTTGTTTTGCAGCCGTTTGTGTCCGTTACCGTTAGCGTATAGACGCCATTAATTGTCGCGGAGATTTCGGCAGTAGTGGCTCCAGTATTCCATAAATAAGTAAATGTAGTAGGGAAGTCTCTATCACATCTCAACTTAACGGCACTACTCCCACACTCCTCTCCAATTTTCAGCACATCAAATTCTGGGGGTGTTGCATTTTCTATTGTAATAGTTTGGGTAGTGGAGCATTCTGAACACTCATTTTCACTATTAAAAGCTGTCAAAGAGTAAGTCCCTGCTTTGTTAATCCAAGTAAATCGAGTTGTATCGCCATTTGACCAAAGGTATCTTTTGAAGGATTGGTCGCTGTTTAATCGCACTTTATCGTTAGAACATAATAATTTAATATTTGATGGAACTATCTTAAAAACTGGCTTGAAATTCACCACCAAATCTATGTATCCCTTATATAATGTAGTGTTTTTTTTGTCAAAAACTTCGCAAGTATAAACGCCCTCATCTTTTTTTGTAATGCTATTTTTGAATGGGTTTTTTATATTAGAAGTAAAACCATTAGGACCTGTCCATCGGTAGTTTGTATCTGGCAAGCCATACAATACTTCGGCGTCCAGATAAAAGTCATCGCCCTCACATTTGTCTTGCACGCCATCAGTACGTACCTGATAAAATGTAGAATTCACCACATTGTTATCCAAATCCCATTCTGTATATACACTATGAGCAACATTATTAATATTATTTAAAAGAATTTCAGTGTCAAAATTTAGTAAAGGTTTAAGATTTGAAAATGTATGTGATTTAACTGGATGTGAAAGATATAATGATGATAAATAATGAGGGTATAAAACATTAATATCAATAATTTCTTTTGTAATTTTATAAATATTAAAATATTGTTTATGATTTGATCCATAAATATGTGAATAATTATGATTAAAAACAATGGGTTCAATTACTTGATTTATATAAACTTTTTGAATTGAGTTCTCAATATAATCTTTATAATAACAATTTAATTCGAATTGGAATATTACTCTTGGACCATTCAAATATATAAAATTATTTAAAAATGAAAATGAAAAAACATTTCTGTTATAATGAAATTCAGATAATGAATTCCAAGTCGTTTCATTATCATAAATTTTTAAATTAATTTCTAATGTGTTTGAAATAATACCATTTACATTATCAAATTTGGAAATTATAAAAATAGGCTTTTTAAAAAAATTGTTCAAATCTGGAGCAAAAAAGAATATATCTGTGTTATAAATAATATATTTACTATCTGGAGATATATTTAAATAATAATTATCATAAACTAAGCCGAAGTCGTTGTGGTCATAATAATATGATTTTAAATGTTTTGTATTTAATTTAACTTTGTTATTAACTTTAAAAACTTCATTACTATCAATTAAAACTGTATAAATTAAATCATCATTAGATTTAATAATCAACCAGTAATCATTTTTATTATAGTGTTGAGTTATTGAGAAGCATTCTGTAAAATTAACATTAAAATAATAAATTTCATTATTAACTACAAAACTGTTTCCTATTTTATTAATTATTAAATATACTAATTTATTTTCTAAATTATTATATATAAAATAATAACTATTTTGTTTATAATTATTTTTTAAGAAAATACAAGTGTTCTTTTTTTTTTTTAATTTCATATTATTATTAACAAGAATATCACCATTTAATAAAAGATTATCACTCTTATCTTTTATAGTATTTTTATAGAATTGTAGTATAATATCACCATTATTATCACATATAAAAATATTTTGACTCGTATGTGTTTCATTATTATATATTAATCTATTATAATCTATTTTTGAAGTAGAATCTTTTGTAAATATTTCTTGATGATTTTTTGTTTGCAAAGTACCTACGAAAGGGTATCTTATTAAACTATATTCATTTTGAGAAAATAGTAAATTATTATTAAAATAAAAAAATAAGAAGGAGAAGCAAAATATGCTTCTCCAAATTTGTTTATTTAATAAGATTTTATTTATTGATATTATCATTATAAATTAATTCCATATTTTGATTAAATAAGTTAATATAATATGTTTTGTTGTTAACAATATGATTTGTTTTTAATTCAATTATATTTTGACCTTTTACGACTTTTGAATATTCTTCAAAAACTACAATACCTAAAATATCATAAATTTGTATTTTTAATAAATCATTATCTTCAGATATATATTCTATATTTAAATATTCGTTAAATGGATTAGGATAAATTTTAATATTTTTTACAAAATCAGAATTATTTTCAATTGATATTTTTGAAAGGATGTATTCATCTGGATACAACTGACCATTACATACCTGAACACATGATGTTGGAAGTGGATTACAATTAATCCAAGTAGGTGATGATCTAACATATCTATTGAGAATTGAGTTATATGTATAGTCAGCAACACAACAAGTTTCATAAGTACAAGGGTATCTAATTATTCCTAACGTTTGCCAACAAGATTTAATTAAAAATCTAATATTAGGGATTGGAGCGTAAGTATTTTTAACATATTGTGCAATTGAGGCTAAACCTTTACTCAATATTGCAGTAGTAGCATCTGTGGTACTACAAGTTCCAATTTGTACAGTACGTGTAACAGCAATTTCAATAACACCATTACAATATCTTATAATAAAGTAAGACCTATATGTGCAACCAGATGGTAATATATATTCTACATAATTATCAAAATTAATCCATTCACCAAAACAATCTTCATTACCACATTCATATTCATTAGGTTCATACAGTGGAGTATTCAGAGGAATAATTTGGGAATTACAAATATATGATCCACAAAAACCACCAACAGGTCTGAAACAAGTGGTATCAGTTGCAGGAATTTGAGAAGAACCAGTAATTTTATAATTATAATCAGTTTTTACAATAGTATCGGTTACAACACAACAATAAGTACTATCACAAGGTAAAAAACGTAAAGTATCACTTACTGTTGTCTTATTCCAACAATTTTGCGATATCATATTTACAATATGTGTTGGTCCAATAACATTAAATATTGAATGCGATTTCCAAAGCACTCTTTTAATAGCTTCATACATAATTTGATTTTCAGACATACCTGAACAACTTGCTGACATTTTCATAGAAGTTATTTGTAAGTCTCTTTTAATTACTCCACCGACAAGACACTCTTTGTACCTGTAACTAATTAAAATATCACAACCACCATCTATATGTAAATAGATTTGTTCGGCATCTGAACTATAAGTCCAAGGTGTAGAAGAACAATCACCATTACATTCTGCCTCTAAATCTTGGGCATCTATGAAAACAAAAAATAAAGCAAACAATGAAAATATTGTTGCTGATTTGAGATAGGAAAAATTTTGAGGTTTATACTTTGCCAGTATATTTGATAGATTTGACATATAACCTCTAAGTGTGTATATATATATACTTACCTGTATTAGTAGATGTATTCTCAACATTTCTACTTTGAGATCCAAAAATCATAAAGCCTCCGAAATTAAAAAGTGTTTAATAAAAAAAATTAAAAGAACTTTTAAAAAGAGCAGAGAATTTTTATTCATTTACTTTTACAATATAACTAAAAAAGTTTTTATTTACAAAATTATTTTTACATTATATTGAAAATATTACAAAATATAAACTAATAAAGTAAAATAGAAAAATATAAGAAGTAATTTGCTAAAATAATGACTATAAATTTATATTTCTCGTCTGTGAATAAATAAATTTTAATAGATTAGAAAAAAATATATAAACATATAGAAAGAATAAAGTTATGGTTGTAGCAGTTGTAGGTGCCACAGGATTGGTCGGTAGAAAAATGATTCAAGTATTGGAAGAAAGGAATTTCCCGCTGACGGAATTAAGACTTTTTGCCTCTGAGAGGTCAAAAGGTAAATTAATAAATTTTAAAAATCAAGATATTGAAGTTGAAGTTTTAGACGAAAATTCATTTTTGGGAGTAGATGTAGCATTATTTTCGTCTGGCAGTGATTCGAGCAAAGTTTTTGCACCGATTGCAGCCAAATCAAATTGTTTTGTGATAGACAATAGTAGTGCGTGGCGTATGGATAAAAGTGTTCCATTGGTAGTGCCAGAGGTCAATCCACACCATTTGAATAATGAAAGCAAAATTATTGCTAATCCAAATTGTTCTACAATCCAATTGATGGTCGCTTTGAAGCCAATTCATACAAAGTACAAAATCAAAAGGGTGATTTGCTCAACTTACCAGTCTATTACAGGAGCTGGTCAGAGTGGTTTAGACAAATTAAATGCTGAATTGAACGATAATGATTTGAATTCTGATACCCATAGAATTGCCTTTAATACTATGTTCCATCAATTTGATGATAATAGTTTTACGGTAGAAGAAAATAAAATGATAAATGAGAGTAAAAAGATTTTGGACGATCCCAATTTTAATATGGCTGTTACTTGCGTTAGGTTGCCAATTATTGGTGGACACGCTGAGTCGGTGAATTTTACTACTGAATTGCCTTTTGATTTGGATACTCTAAAAAACGATCTAAATAATTTTGATGGACTTGAAGTTTTAGATGATATTAAAAATAATAACTACCCAACTCCAAGCATAGTAAATGATAAAGATGGCGTTTTTGTAGGTAGATTGAGAATTGATGAAACTGAGGTAAATTCAGCATATATGTGGATTGTGTCTGATAATTTACGTAAGGGAGCTGCCACAAATGCAGTTCAAATAGCAGAGAAATTATTAGAAAAGGGATTGATTAGCTAATATTAATAAAAATAGATAAAATATATTTGAAACTATTTTTTATTTGGTTCGTTTAGAAGATAAGATTTTTGCGAATATTTAATAATTTATATAATTTGGGAGTTGTATTATGGCATCTGCAATAAGTTGGTTCGAGATTCCGGTATCGGATATGGATAGAGCTTGTAAGTTTTATTCAGAAATTATGGATTACAAAATTGAAAGTTACGATGTAACTATGGGAGACTTTACTACCACAATGGCGATGTTTCAATTTAATCCAGAAGAAGGTGAAATAGGTGGAAGTTTGGTTAAAAATCAGCATCATAACCCAAGCAATGATGGAGTATTAGTTTACTTGAAAGGTGGTGAAGATTTGAATGGTATATTAGGTAAAGTTGAATCTTTCGGTGGTAAAATATTATTACCAAAAGCATCAATTGGCGAAAATGGATTTATGGCAATGTTTTTGGACACCGAAGGAAACAAAATAGGTTTACATTCTACTAAATAATTTACAATATTAATTATTTTAATTACAAAACTCTTCTAATATTAGAAGAGTTTTTGCATATTACTATAAAATTATAGAATATTAAAAAATTTGTTTCTAAACTCAAAAACGTATTTGTAAATTTTATATTAATTACAAAACTAAAAAATATTAAATACACACTCCTCTTAAATTAAGTTTTATGGCATTTTTTTGTTAAATTAGTAATTATTCAAATTTCATAAATTAAATAATTGTTTAAAGGGACATAGATGTTAAAAAAACTACTAATTTTACTTTTCATTTCAATCTCAGTTTCTTTTGCTCAAAAGAAAGAAAAATCTGAAGAAAGCAAAAAATGGGACGTAAATAATCCTCCAGGGAAATATAAAGACCACGAATTTAATACTGAAACCACAACTTGGACTAATTTAGATGTTAGCCCTGATGGAAAAGAAATCGTTTTTGATGTATTAGGTGATATTTACATTGCTCCAATTTTAGGAGGTGAAGCGAAATTACTTAGAGAGGGCTTAGCTTGGGAAGTGCAACCAAGATTTTCACCAAATGGTAAATATATTTCATTTACTTCGGATATTGCTGGTGGTGATAATATTTGGTATATGGAAAAAGATGGCAAAAATCCAATTCAAATAACAAAAGAAGATTTTAGACTTTTGAATAATGCAGTTTGGACTCCAGATGGAAATTTTATAATTTTAAGAAAACACTTTACAGCCACTCGCTCTGCTGGTGCTGGCGAAATGTGGATGTATCACATAACTGGTGGAAGTGGAATTGGACTTACAAAAAGAAAAAATGACCAACAAGATGTAAACGAACCTTGCATTTCACCTGATGGCAAATTCCTATATTATTGCGAAGATGTTTACCCCGGTGGCTCTTTTCAATATAACAAAGACCCAAATAGTCAAATCTATGTAATCAAAAGATTAAATCGTGAGACAGGGGAGAATGAAACTATCATTTCTGGCTCAGGTGGTGCTTTCAGACCGCAAATATCAAGAGATGGCAATACTTTGGCTTTTGTTAGAAGAATCAGAACTAAAACAGTTTTAATGTTACATAATTTAAAAACTGGTGAACAAAAAGTAATTTATGATAAATTGACAAAAGATCAGCAGGAAGCTTGGGCAATATTTGGTGTATATCCAAACTTTAATTGGACTCCAGATGACAAATCTATTATAATTTGGTCTGAAGGGAAAATACGTAAAATTGATGTTGCTGATGGAAACGAAGAAATTATAAATATCAAAATTAAGGTTAAAAAAAGAATTTATGATGCTTTAACTATCGAACAAGAAGTTTCACCAAAAGAGTTCAATGCAAAAGCAATAAGACAAGCAGTAACAACTCTAGACGGCAAACAAATTATATTTAATGCTGTTGGGTATTTATGGATAAAAGATTTACCTAATGGCACTCCACAAAGATTAACATCGAGTGTAGATTTTGAATTCGAACCAAGTATTTCCACAGACGGAAACAAAGTAATCTATGTTACTTGGAACGATGAAAATTTAGGGAAAATTATGGAATTTAATCTAAAAACAAAAATTATAATTGAATTAAATTTAGAAAAAGGAATTTACAGAAATCCAAGTTATTCTAATGACGGTTCTAAAATTGTATTCGAAAAAGAAATTGGTAACTCTAATCAAGGTTATACTTTTACCAAAAAGCCAGGGATATATTATTTGGAATTAAATTCGAATGAACCCAAATTTGTTACAGACGAAGGGGATTACCCAACATTTAATTCCAAAGGCGATAGAATATTCTATCAAACTGGTGGTTATTTATTTGGTGCATTAGAAAAAGGTTTCCATTCTGTGGATTTGAATGGTTTTGATAAAAGAACTCACTTTACATCTAAATATACGAATAGATTTGTACCAAGTCCAGATAATAAGTGGATAGCATTTAATGAATTACACAAAGCTTATGTTACTGTATTTCCAGAAGCTGGCAAAAGTATTGATTTGTCTGCCTCTACTACATCTGTACCAGTTGCACAATTAACCAAAGATGCCGGTATAAACTTACATTGGACAAGTAACTCTAAAACTATTTGTTGGACATTGGGGGAGCAATATTTTGCGAATGATTTGACAAGTAGATTTAAGTTTTTGGAAGGTAGTAAATCCGAATTACCACCAATGGATACAGTTGGAATAGCAATTAATTTAAAATTGAAAACTGACTCTCCTGACGGTTTAATTGCACTGACAAACGCTAGAATAATAACCATTGACAAAAATAATAAAGTAATTGAGAAAGGAACAATTTTAATTGAAAATAACAGAATCAAAGAAATTGGTGAAAACGTAAATATCCCAAATACTGCCAAAATAATAGATTGTGAAGGTAAAACTATAATGCCCGGAATAGTAGATGTTCACGCTCATTTAGGTACATTTAGATATGGACTTAGCCCACAAAAGCATTGGCAATATTACGCAAATTTGGCGTATGGAGTAACAACAACTCACGACCCATCATCAAATACAGAAATGGTATTCTCTCAATCAGAAATGATTAAAACAGGGAATATGGTTGGTCCAAGAGTATATTCGACTGGGGTGATTTTATATGGTGCCGATGGAGATTTCAAGGCAACTGTAAATAACTTAGATGACGCTCTTTCTCACTTAAAAAGAACAAAAGCTTTTGGTGCATTTTCAGTTAAAAGTTATAACCAACCAAGAAGGGAACAAAGACAACAGGTTATTGAAGCAGCGAGACAATTAGGTATGTTAGTAGTACCAGAGGGTGGTTCACACTTTTTTCATAATATGTCAATGATTGCCGATGGACACACAGGTATCGAACATAATATACCAGTTGCACCACTTTTTGATGATGTTTTGGGATTTTGGGGCAAATCAAAAACTGCCAATACACCAACTTTGATTGTGAGTTATGGTGGCGTTAGTGGAGAATATTATTGGTATCAAAAAACTAATGTTTGGGAAAAAGAAAGATTATTAAATTTCACGCCAAGAGATATAATTGACTCAAGAGCAAGACATAGAACTATGATTCCTGATGAAGAATATGAAAATGGACACATTTTAATTTCTAAATCATTAAAAAAACTAACTGATGCTGGAGTAAAAATAAATCTTGGTGCACACGGACAAATCCAAGGGATTGGCGCACATTGGGAATTATGGATGTTAAAACAAGGTGGAATGACCGAAATGGAAGCACTTCGCTCCGCTACTATTAATGGTGCAGAATATATCGGAATGGGCAAAGAGCTTGGTTCGTTAGAAAAAGGGAAACTTGCCGATTTGGTTATTATGGAAAAAAATCCATTGGAAGATATATATAATTCTGAAACGATTACTCATACTATGATTAACGGTAGATTATTTGAAGCAAATACTATGAATGAAGTAGGGAACTACGACAACAAACGCTCTAAATTCTTCTGGGAAACATTTGGAGGTAATTCATACTTTGATGGAAATGATTTAGAAAATATAAATACAAATTCAAAATGTAGCTGTGGTCATTAAGAATAATAAGACAAAAAGATACTTTTAAAATTATATTTGAGGGCTGGGAAATTTTTCTCACCCCTCTTTTTTTTGGATGTTTTTGTGAAAAAAATATTTTTTCATTTTATTTTTTGACAAAATATATTCAAAGAAATAAAAAATATTTATGGATAACACACTTGCTATAAATATAGTAGATGAGATAAAATCAATAATTAATATTTCAAAAACCAATGCAATTAAATCCGTTGATTTTGAAAGAACGAAGATGTATTGGCAAATTGGCAAAAGAATATTTGAAGAGGAACAAAATAGTCAAGATAGAGCTAATTACGGTGATTATCTCACTGTATATTTATCTTCAAAAT
>Ga0163144_10018095_pt1 | contig 14296 bp, 22 predicted proteins | sample OliLak19BULKMAT1_FD_123175 | JGI IMG/M metagenome (GOLD analysis project Ga0163144, IMG submission 123175) | Freshwater microbial mat bacterial communities from Lake Vanda, McMurdo Dry Valleys, Antarctica - Oligotrophic Lake LV.19.BULKMAT1 | ecosystem: Environmental > Aquatic > Freshwater >... | reverse complement strand
CGGCTCAACAGCAAGTTCCCCAACGAGGTGCTGGCGGTGCTGGACGGCCGCGCGGCCATCCCCGGCAACGCCACCCTGGCCCAGGTCGGCGCCATCACCCGCGCGGTGCAGGCGATGTCCAAGCTCGGCGGCGTGGTGCTATCCTCGCTGCCCGACCTGGCCGTGAACGCCGCCATGCTGCGGCACAACGGCATTCCCCTGTTCCAGGCCTATGCGCGCGAGATGATGGCGTTGATCCCGAAAGGGCCGGACACCACGCAGGTGGCGCGCGCGCTGGGCGTCGGCATCGACGGGCTGCTGGGCGACGTGGCGGCGCGGCTCGGCACCGATGATGCGCTGTCCGGCCGCATGGCGAGGGCGACCAACACTTTCTACAAGTGGAACGGCCTGGCCTATTGGACCGACAGCATGAAGCGCACCAGCGGCCTGATGCTGTCCGCCAACCTCGCCGACAATGCCGGCCGCCAGCTCGCCGACCTGCACCCCCTCCTTCAGGTCACCCTGCGCCGCTACGGCATCGAGGCGGCGGAGTGGGACCAGATCAGGGCCAGCCCGCAGCGCGCCGCCGACGGCACCAGCTATCTGCTGCCCGAAGCCGTTGGCGTTGAGGATGCCAGCCGCAAGCTCGCCGCCTACTACGCCGACCAGGTGCGCGAGGGCATGACCGAAGCCACCGCCGGCGTGCGCGCCATGAGCTCTCTGGGCACCCAGGCCGGCACCCCGGCCGGCGAGCTGGTGCGGCTGCTGGCACAGTTCAAGACCTTCACCATCACCTACATGACCCGCAGCATGGGCCGCGAGCTCAAGCGCGACGGCACGGATGTCGGCGGCATCGCCCACCTGATCGCCGCGACCACCGCGCTGGGCTACCTTTCGATGACCCTCAAAGACCTGGCTAAGGGCCGCAATCCGCGCGAGCCCGACGACGCCGCCAGCTATGCCAAGGTGGTGGCCGCCAGCTTCGTCCAGGGCGGTGGCCTCGGCATCTACGGCGACTTCCTGTTCGGCGAGGCCAACCGCTTCGGCGGCGGCATCATCGGCACCCTGGCCGGCCCCACCGCCGGCAGCCTGGAGCAGCTCCACAAGCTCATGAGTGCGGCCCGCGGCGAGGGCAACTTTGCCGCCGAAGCCATCCGCACCGGCGTGGGCCACACCCCGTTCCTGAACCTGTTCTGGGCACGCTTGGCGCTGGATCATGCGGTGATCTACCGCCTGCAGGAATGGGCCAACCCCGGCTATCTCCAGCGCATGGAGCAGCGCGTAAAGCAGCAGAACAACCAGACCTTTTGGCTGCGCCCCACCGATGCCGTGCGATAGGAACCCCGCGCCATGACCATCACCAGCAATGAAACCCGTGTCGCCTATGCCGGAAACGGCAGTTCCGTGGTCTTCGCCGTGCCGTTCCAGTTCTTCGGCCCGGACGAATTGCGGGTGTTTTCGATCTCCGCGCTTGAGGTGCAGACACAGCTGGAGCGCGGCGTGCACTACACCGTCAGCGGCGGCGCCGGCAGCAGCGGCACGGCCGCCACCGGCACCGTGACCGCCACCACCGCGCCCGCCACCGGCGTTACCCTGGTGATCCGCCGCAGCACCACCGTCACCCAGCAAATCCTGCTGCAAAACGCCGGGCCTCTGCCCGGGCCGACCATCGAGCGCGCCCTGGACCGGCTGACGGCCGCCGTGCAGGAAAACGCGGCCTCGTTTGGCCGCGCTCTCCGCGGGCCGGCCGGCGAGGCTGACGATATCCCGGTGCTGCCCGGCGCCCTCGCGCGCGCCGGCCGCGTGCTGGCCTTCGACGCGCTCGGCGATCCCGCCCCCGCCACGTTTGTCACCGGCACCGTGCCGATCAGTTCCGCGCTGGTGCCGGTCGTGGGGGCGGCCACCCTCAAAACCGCGCGCGACCTGCTGGGGGTCCGCCGGCACGTCGACGTGGTGCGGGATTTCGGCGCCGACAGCACCAACGGAAGCGACGCCAGTGCGGCCATTCAGGCGGCCATCAACAGCCTGATCAGCGGTGTTGTCTACTTCCCGCCCGGCACCTATGGCCTGGGCTCCAGCATCACGCTCAAGCCGGGCGTGATGCTGGAAGGGGATGACCCTTACTCCACCACGCTGATCGCCCGAACGAACAGCGTGGACCTGCTGCGCTACACCTCCACAACCCTCCTGGCCGGCCCGTTCGCGGTGCGCCGGCTGGGCTTCGCCAGTGGCGGGTTCACCAGCATCCGGCACGTGGTGCTGAACGGCACCGACAGCGCCAAGCGCATCAGCCTGGTGCACCTGGAGGATTTGTATTGCGGGCCAGGCACCCACGGGATGCACCTGAGCTGGTGCGCCAACGTCCGGATGGAGAGCGTCAAAACCAATACGACCAGCCTTGGCATCTATCTCAACAATTGCGCCGACACCGAAATCAACGGCGGGTGGAGCCAGAGCGGCAGCGGCCAGGGTATCTACGTCGTCGGTGGACCCGGTGCATTCGATGAAGGGCTGCGCATCACGGGCTACAGCACCAACGGCCAGGTCAAGGGGATCGAGGTATCTGGCCAGGACTGGGGGCAGATCAGCAATTGCAGCCTCACCACCTGCACCGGCGGCCCGCTGATTTTCATCGCCGCGCAGAACTGGAAAGTCTCGGGCAGCCAGATGGCGACCGGCACCGGCGCCCCCGCCACCCCGGGCGTGACGGCGGACGTGTCGTGCGTGGGTATCCAGATCGATAACTGCCTGATCGCCGTGAACACGTTCGGCGTCAACCTGCTGGGCCAGCAACATGTAATTGCCAACAACAGGTTCACCGGCAACAGCAACGTCGATATCAACCTGCTGGCGACGAGCTGCGCCGTGATGGGCAACGTCTGCCACAGCACCGGCACCGCCGCTTCGATCCTGGAGCAGGTCGGCAGCAACCACAACGCGATCGCCGGGAATGTGACCAATGGCACGGTGACCACCGTTGGCGCAAATACCGCCGTCAACGGCAACAACGTCGTCTACTAGGAGCGTGACAATGGCCGAGCCGCAGGGTGATGTGTCGCAACTGCAATGGGCGGTCGGCCTGGTGGCCAGTGCCGCCACCGCTTCGATCGGCTGGCTTTGGTCCCGCCTCGCCACCGTCGAGACGCGGCTCGACGCGCGGGTGAGCAGGCACGAAGAGATCGTGCGCAGCTCCGTCAACACCGAGCGCAGCACAGCGGACATCGAAACACGCGACCTGTGGGCCGCCATCAACGACGATCGCCGCGCCAACGCGGCCTTCCGGGAGCGCGCCTCCGAACAGCTGGCGCGGCTGCCGACCCGCGACGATCTCCGCGAGCTGGAGGCCCGCCTGATGGCGAACTTCGCCCGCCACCCCTGACCCTGTAGGAGTTTCCCATGCGCTACCTGATCGCCCGCGCCGCTGAGCCCAGCACCTGGGCCACCCTCACCGCCGTCCTGGCGGCCGTGGGCTTCGCCATGCCGCCATCCATCGCGCAGAACGTGGCATTGATCGGCATGGGCCTGGCCGGCCTGGCCGGCGTGCTGCTGCGCGAAAAACCCCCGGGCTGACCGCGCCCCCCGACCTGTTCGCCTTCCGCCCGCCACCCCCGATCGCCCCACCCGGCGCGTCGCCGCTGCTGGGTGCGATCCTGCTGGCTATCGAGCTATGCGAACGCCCCGACCAGCTCGCGCAATGGTGGGACTGGCCAGCCCACTTCGACGCGCGTTGGCGGCTGACGGACGAGGAACGCGCCCTGGCAATCGCCGCCCGCATCCACCGCGAGAAAGCCGTCCAAGCCGCCCGCTGACACCGCGCGACCCGGGCGCATGAGTTGGACAAGATCGAATTAAGCCGTTGAGTTCACGCGATTATCCTCGTGATCGCCCCACGCATTCGTAATCAGTAGGTCCGCGGTTCAATCCCGCGCGTCGGCACCAATCTTTTCAAATAGTTAGCGGCTCAAAAATGCGAACGGATGGGGAACTGTCCAACTGTTGTCCAACTGCTGCTGTCCAACTCGATTGCGAGCGAGGCTGGCCTGGTGCAGGGCGGTTCTCAGCGCCAATGGGCACGGCGCAGTGCGTTGCGGCTGGTGATGACGCGAAAGCCGTCAGACAGGAATTCGACCAGGCAGCTGTTCATCGTGCCACGCGCGAGCACGATCAACTGTTGGCCGTGGCGGTCTGGCAGCTTCGTCCTCCAGTGCCACACGTAGACGCGCGGTATCTCATGGACGGAACCCGTTTTAAACGCCGTCGCCGCCCCGTCCCACGCCCATATCCCCAACAGCCCGGGCAAGACAAACAATGTCCGGCTCATGCCCCCGGCTCCGCGCTCGCGGCGATCATGGCCCGCCAAACGACACACCTGAACGACTCCATCGTCGCGGCAGTCGCTTTAGCCGCCGCGTCTTGCATTGCCTGCGTCGGCTCTACTGGCACCACCGCGTAGCCGGCGGCGTGGAGGGCGGCGATCTGGGCGTCGGCCACCAGCTTGGCGTTTGGAAACTCCAAGCGCGCCAGGGTGCGGGCTATCACATCACACGGGCTCATGCCCCCGGCTCCTGTGTTGCTGCGGCGCTGGCGTCGTAATCTTCGCAAGCGAGCCCGTTTCGCTCAAGTTCGTGCTGAGGCAGTTTGGGCATTCATCCGGTTCATCGATGGGGCTACCGATCCAGTCGCAATCATCGCAGACGAGCTCCTTGCGGTCAGCCATCACGCCGCGCCCTCCTTCGCCAGCCGTGCCTTGAACGCCCGCTCCGCACCTTCGCTGGTGCGGATCAGGTAGTGCCGGTCGAGGATTGCCTGGACGCCCTGGACAGTGTGGCCCGTGATGCTGGCGATGGCCAGGGCGTCGAGGCTGGCCTGGTGCAGGGCGGTGACGGCGGTGTGGCGGAGTTCCATCCAGCGCAGCTCGGTGCAGGCTGGCATCGGGGGGATGCCCAGGGCGGGATCTCCGGCGGCGGCGCGGGCGCGGATATCGGCGAAGATATGGGTGAAGGTGTAGGCCTGCCAGGGGCGGCCGGTGCCTTCGTGCAGGAGCAGGTGGGTGAGGCTGGCGACCGCGGTGGTGCGGGCGCGCTCCGCCTCCAGGCGCGCGACCAGCTCGGGGACCAGGTGGACGGGCAGGGAGACGCGGCGGCCACGTTTGCGTTGCTTGAGGACGATGGCGCCGGTTTCCAGGCGCCAGGGGGCGAGTGCGAGCACGTCGGCCTGGCGCTGGCCGCACCAGTAGTTGAGCAACATGGCGGTGGCCTGGCTGCGCCAGCCCATGGCGTCGGCGGTGGCCACCAGGTGGTCGAGCAGCGCGCGGGTCCATAGCACCGGCTCACGCTGGCGCTGCACGCTGATACCGGCGCGCAGCGCGGGGTTCGCGGTCACGTAGCCGAGGCGCACCCCGGCGGACATCAGGGCGGACAGCACGCGCACCGCGGCGGCGGCGCGGGCGGGGGTGTGGATGCTGCGGCGCGCCTTGCCCTTGCCTTCGGTGCGGCGCTCCATCGCGGCATGAAACGCCTGGACCGCGCGGGGCGTGATGGCGCGGGCCGGCATATCACCCGCCCAGCCCGCGATCGCGGCGAGGTAGTGGCCGTAATCCTTGCGGGTGCGCTCGCCTGCGGGCCACCATTTGCTGTCCTGGTAGGCGGCGATCATCGCGGCGACGCTGCCGGCGGCGTGCTGGTGCTGCGCCGGGGCCTCGCCCTGCTGCGCGCGCCAGGTGTCGAGCTCGCCGTTGAGCAGTTCGGCGCGCGCCATGGCTTCGGCGAGCGAGGCGACCTGCAGGCGCTGCGACCGCCAGCCGAGGGCGCGTAGCGGGGCGGTCGGCTGCCAGAACCAACGCGGGCCGGTGCGGCCGGGCTTTTCGACGAGGTGGCGGATGCTGTGGCGGCTCATGGACATGCTCCCGGGGGTGGCGGATCGGCGCGCATCATGTCGTGGTGGTCGGCCAGTCGTCGCTCCAGCCAGGCCGCGACGTCGGTCGGGACCGAGTAGCCCGGTTTTGTCCAGTTGCCGACGGTCCCCTCTGGCCGCGCCAGCATCCGGGCCAGCCCTCGAATGGTCCATCCGAGGGTGGACAGGGTTTCGCGGAGGGTGGTGGGGGTCACGCGGCCGCGAGGGCGGCGGCTTAGGCCCGCAACTCTGCCGCCATTGCCGCGGGGCTGGCCGCGGCTTCGGGGTAAGACCCGCGCCGCTCTGCCATATCAAAGCCCTCGTTACCGGCGGCACCGCCCTCCAACCGCAGGGCAATCGCCTCGTCGTCGGTCAAGGCAGCGGCGGCGTAGAGATTGATCTCGTGTCCGGCGTTGATCGCGTCGCAATACGCGGCTGCGTCCGCGGCGGTGCCGTAGCCGTAGAGCGCCTGGGCATTGTAGGCCGTGATGCAGTGCCACGTGGCTCGGTCGGCGGTGATGTCCATGCTCGTCTCCTGTGCGGGTGGGGGTGTCTAAATCCACCCGTGGTTTGTGGGTGTGGCTTGGGCCTTCTTCTCCGCCGCCACCCGGCGGATTTCGGCAATGATCTCCGGGTGCGCCGCGTCAAATGCGACCAATTCTGCCCGTGCCGCCTGTGCAGCCAACCACGGCCGCGATCCGGGGAACGCGCTGGAGTATGTGCTGCCGCTGATAATCAGGCGGGCTTCGGTAAGGCTGTTCATCTTCCTGTCTCCGGGGTGGCGTTTCTGATAACCACAATATGAGGCCATCCGCCGCAGCCGTCAACCACAAAATGCGGTCATCCCCAATCTTTTTTTTGAGCCTAATCCGCCGCCAGCATGGTGCGCGCGCGGTGCAGAAGGACGGCTTCGGCGGCGGCGACGTCCTGGTCCGTGGCGGCGGTCGGGGGTGGTGTGGTCGGGCGGGCGCCGTTGATCCAGGCCAGGATCGCGGCACGGCTGTAGCGACGGCCGCCGCTGCCGGGGATCGCGGCGGGAAAATGGTGGACGCGGCGCAGCTGGGCGATGGTGTCCTGCAGGGTGGATTTGGCAATGCCGAGGAGGGTGGCCACCTCCGCGCTGGTGATGATCGGCGCGGGGTCGGACATGCGAACCTCCGTCACAGGATCAGGCCGATCTGGCCGCGGCGGTCCACCGGGGCGAGCCGGGCGGTGTTGGTGATGTGCGTTTCGTCGTCGTTGCCGGTGCACAGGTTCAGCAGCCGACCGTCGACAGCGACGATATCGTTGAGGCAGGAGATCTTCGGGTTGTCCGGCCAGTGCGCCGGCACCGTGCCGTGCCGACCGTAATCCGCGGGCTGGACATACAGGATGCTCCAGGCAGGCGCGTGCGGCAGCGACAGGAACTGAGTGTAGGGGCCGCGCACCGCGACGACGATGCCGCCGGTGCCGTAGCTGCTGCGCACGGTCATGCCGACCTGCACCAGGTCGGCGACCGTCGGCTGCCCGGCGGGCGTTTCGCGCCATGCCGCCGGGCGGGTGCCGTTGAGGTGGTGCTGATAGGCGTTCATGTCGGCTTGATCGGTCGGGGGCCGCCCATGACGGTGACGATCTTGCCGCCCAGCATGCTGATCGCCAGCTCAGCAGTGAGGCGCAGGTGCTCTTGCCCTCGCTGCCGCGCGTCCAAGACCACGTTGTTCAAGGCGGCCAGCGCAATCTGCTGCACGCCCGCCTGATTGGCGCAGCCGATGGTCGAGATCAGCCCATCCGACTCGTATGCGTGGAGCATGAACGCATCCTCCACCCCCGCCGCGTCCAGCTCGTCCAGCTTGGCGCGGGCCAGGGCGATCGCGGTGGCGCGGCTTGGCGGTTGCAGTTGCGGGCGCAGGCCGGGGGGGAGTTCCTGGCTCATCGGAACGTCCCGACGCCGTGGCGCAATCCGGCCACGGCATTGGGGGATAGCGCAGGCTGCACCACTGCGGCGCGGGGGCGGCACCAAGAGGGCAGGGTGATCGCCAGCCAGTCGGCGGTGGCGGTGAACTCGCAGGGCGTCGGCCGCTGCTTGGCTTTTTCCTGATGCGGCAGCGCCGGGACCGCGACGCGCAACGCTCCCGTGTTGCGTCCGGTCACATTGCCGACGCGGAACGCACTGCCGGGGACCAGGCGCAGTTGGCCGGCATCCAGGCCGGTCCCGACCTGGACGGTTACGCTTTGGCCCAGTGCCAGCCATGGCGGCGCGGCGGTGAGCCACAGCGCAGGGCGGATGACGACCCACAGGGCAGGGCGAAACCGGCCGCCGAAGCGGGTGGCCGAGAGCGTCACGCCATGCCGCACGGCGGTCGGCGTGATGCTGGCATACGGCTCGATGTTGGCCCAGGTCATGCGGCGGACCCTCCCCCGCCGCCGTGGTGGGCGACGCGCCGGGGGCGTGTCGGGATATGCACGACGGCGCCGGTGGCGATGGCCTGCGCGCGGGCGCGTTCGGCGTCGAGGGCTTCGACGGTGAGTTCGTCGAGCGCGGTTTCGTATTCGGCCAGGGTGAGCAGCGTTTTTTGGAGGGTGGCGGTGTAGGCCAGGACGGTGGCGGCGCTGATGAAGCCGAAGCGGGCGTGCCGCGCCAGGCAAGACAGGTCGGTGGTGGCCAGCAGCGCCTGGTCGGCGAGGCTGGCGGGCAGCGGAAGCGGGTGGTGGTCGGTCATCGGGCTCTCCTGCGGGAAAGCCGGGCCAGCAGCGCCGGCCCGGTGGGCTCAGCGCTTCTTGGCGGGTGGGTTGGCCCAGGTGGCCACGCACTCCACCAGCTCGAGCACGTTCACGGCGATCAGGGTTTTCGCCGAAGTGTCCCCGCATTCCGGCATCACCACGAAGCCGCCGATCGCACGGCGGATGCTGATAAATTCGGACGTGGGGCGCGGCGGATTTGTGCCTTTGCGGGTGGCTGCGCTGATCGGCAAAGTCCTTTGTGCGGACATATCGATGCTCCATCGCGTGAGTGCGATGGTGGGCAGACTGCGATGGGATATATCCCCTTGTCAATCGTCGCGTGTGATTGATCTTGTCATCGGCGCCACGCAGGCTCCGGCGGAGTGTCGTCGGGTGGTGCGAGATGCCATGTGTATTCGTGCTGGGTCGCCAGCAAATGGCCGAACGACGCCAAGTTGAGCGCGGCAAAAAGCAGCATGGCAATGCGGGTGGCGCGATCCTGTGCGCGCCATGCCGCGATGAGGAGCGCCGCGCCGAAGAACAGCATGACGCTGCCCATCAGGTCCTCCGCAGGAAGATTGCAGTGCGGGCGTTCTGGACTATGCTACGGCGCGCTGACAGCGCCTGTTCCATGCGATCTTCAAAGGGCAATATTCTGCCGATACTTTGAATGTCGCGCCAGACTTCGAGCGCCAGGCGGCAGACAGTACGCCGGTCGTGCGGCATGTTTTCTTCGCGCAGCATGTCCTCGACGCGGGCGTTGACCTCCGCAAAGCGGTCCGCCTCATCCTGCTGGATGGAAATGAAGGCATCCGGCGGCGCCTCGCTGAAGCCGCCGCCCGCCTCGCCGGTCAGTTCCGCCACGGTGCAGGCCAGCACAGCGGAAAGCCGCTGCAAGCCTTCGAGCGTGGGGTTGTGCGAGCGGGATTGCAGCAAATCTCGCACATAGGTTTCGCCACGTCCGGCCGCCAACGACAGGCGTTTGGCGGTGGTGCCGCGTTCTTTCATGCGGGCGCGCATCTGCGCCTTCAGTTGATCCAGGTTCATGTGGGGATTATCCCACACGCGCATAAAGCCCTACAGAGGTGTTCAATCCCCTTGACGCGGTGTGTTTTGTCACACTAGCGTCTGCCGCATGAGCGACCGAGCGGCCCTGTTGTGTGAAATCGATACCTATCGCCAGCGCGCGGGCATGGCCGCGACGCGGTTTGGCCGCCTGGCGCTGAATGATGGGCACTTTGTGCGGCGGTTGCGCGAGGGCGGCAATGTCACCCTGCGCACGGTCGAGCGAGTGCGCGCCTTCATGGGGGCAGAACGCGCCGCGCCCCAGCCCCAGCAGGAGGCCGCATGAGCGACGATCCGCGCCTGGTGGTGCTGCTGTTGGTGCTGGCCGGGGTGTTCCTGGTGCTGCTGGTGGCAACGGCGCTGCTGGAGGCGCGGAAATCGCGGAAGCCTCGGGTGACGCGGTGGCGCCAGGGCCGGATGGGTGAGCCCTGATGGGTCCGAAAGCGCACCGCACAGGGGATCAACTCCAACGGGGCTGGACGCCGGCGGAGGATGCGCGGATTCGCGCGGTGTTGGAAGCCCACGGTCCCCGGAAACTGCCGCACGGCACGGTGCCGCGGCTGGCCGCGGACTGCGATCGCACCGTGTCGGCGATGCAGCAGCGGGTGAGCCAGCTGCGCCATGGCGTGGTGCCAGCGGACGGTGGGCCGGCACAGCCGCGGCGAAGGCCCAGGAGGAGCGGCCAGCATGGCGCCCGCGCCCCGGGGCAGCACCGGGCGGAACTGCTGGCCGAGCATCCGCCGGAGCATAGACAACGGCGCTGTGCGGCGTGCCGGGTGCCGTTCACGGCGACCAGTCGGTTCGTGTTCCGGTGCGACCCGTGCCGGCGCCGCGCAGCAAAAGCCGAGACGGACGCGTGAGCCGGGTGCACGCCTGGACCTGGGCTGATTATGCGCGCACCGCCGCGCAGGAGGAGATGCGCGCCAGGACTGCCGCCCCCCGGCGGCTTGGGCTGGCGCAACAGGATGGCGCCGAGGGCCGCTCCGCCGCACCAGGTGGGGTGGCCCGTGTGCCGTGTGAGGCCCCGAGCGCGGCTGCGCCAGGATCGGGGCAAGACGTGACGTGCTTGCAGGATGTCTCCCACACCTTGGCGAGCGCGGTCGGTTCCCCCCGCTCAGTCTCGCCGGCGGCCGGTGCTGCGTTCGACGCGGCGCCGGCCGGTTTCTTGGGGGAGAGCCCGTCGCCTGGGGTGTGCTGGGCGTGGGCGGCGTTGGCGCGTGGGATGGCGCTCGACAAGATTTTGCGCAGCGGTGGCGATCGGCTGACGTTTCGCGATCGCGCGGCGTTGCGGGCGGAGGGCGGGCGATGAAGTCATACCGCCTGCCCGGGATCGGAAAGACCGTGGTCGCGCAGGCGGGGCGCCTCGCGGTGCGGATCGGCGAGGGCGAGACGATCGACATCGCCGTGCGGCTGGTGTTCGGCCCCGATGGCGCGCTGCTGCGCGTGCTGGTGCCGGTGGGCGCGGGGCGGCTTGATCCACGCGACCAGGCGGCGAGGCTGCTGGTGCAGAGGCTCGATGCGGAGCTGGCGCGGCCTCGCGACGCGTTCGGAAGTGGCCCCGGCATGGTGGCGCTGCGGCGCGAGGCGGAGCTGGTGCTGCACCTGGCCGAGCAGCTGGAGGCGCTGGAGGAAACGCACGGGCCTGCGGCGGCCCGTGGCCTGCGGCTGGGGGAGGCATGAGCGTGCGCGCGCTGTTCGCCCCTCGCCCCGCTGCGTGCTGCGCGCCCCCTTCCCCGGCACGCGCGCGAGCCTCGTTGCGTCCCGCCCCCACCCCCAAGGGGGAGAGGGCGAACAGTCGCGCCAGGCGGGGAACTGTAATGCCTGAAATGGGCGCATTGCGGCAATGAATTTACGAAGTTCGCAGTCGGGATCAGGCAGGATGGCAAACTGTAATGCCTGTAATGCCTGTAATGCCTCGCGCGCATGTGAGGGAGGGGCCGAGTGCGTTTTGCATACCGCTCCATACCATTACACCCATTTCAGTCATTTCAGATGGATAGATAGAGGTGGCTTTTCAGGGGCTTGGCGGTGGTTCGTTGCCGCAATGCCGACTGAAATGCCTGAAATGGGGAGGGGAAACCGTTGAATAGCGCAGTGGCGGGGGCGGCGGCGGCGCGGGTGGATGATGTGCTGCCGGTGCAGGAGCTGCTGGGCGATCTGCTGGGGTTTCCGGCCGATCGGCCGGCGTTGGTGCAGCTCGAGGCGCGGCGGCGGGCTGGTGGGCGGCCACTGGGTGCGCAGAACAAGCGGCTGGATGAGATCGCCCGCCTGGTGCGGGGTCGGTTCGGCGACGTGCTGCTGATGCAGGTGGCGGTGGCGACCATGCCGGTGGCGGACCTGATCGCCCTGGGGCTCAAGCCGAAGGAGGCGCTGGAGGAGAAGCGGCTGGCGGCGGGGGTGGTGCTGCCCTACCTGGAGCAGCGCAAGCCGTTGCAGGTGGACGTGACGGGCCGCTCGGTGGTGTATCTCGACATCCAAATCGGCGGCGGCGAGGTCGAGCAAAATCAAGGGGTTGTGGAGGGGATGGTCCTCCAGTTGGACAGCGCGCAGTTGGACGCGGCGGCTAACCTGTTGGGATCGCAGGAGGTTCATGCCGGCGCGCAACTGATTGAGGATCAGGCGGCGGCGGCTGGCGATGCGCACGCGAACGCCCAGGCGCACGCGATCGGCCGCGCGCCGGCGACCCCCGGGGGGGGCGGTTTTCGGACCCGCCGCCATCTGTCCGCCCCTGCCACCGTGGTTTCTCCCGAACGGCAGGTTTTCGATGCGCACGGAATACCGGGCCTGATCCAGACGGGGGAAGGGGAGGGATGAGCGCCGCGCCGCACATCCGGCTCGGCTGGAAGGCGCCCGGCCCGGTGGCCGATCGGTTCATGCGGGACGAGGCGGAGATCGTCGGCATCAACGGGCCGATCGGCAGCGGCAAGACCACGGCCGCGATCATGAAGGGCGTGGCCAAGGCGTCGCGCCAGGCGCCGTCCCGCACGCTCACGTCGCCAGTGCCGGACAGCACCGAGCGCTGGCCGGTGCGGCGCGCGCGGCAGTGCGTGGTGCGCGACACCTATCGCCAGCTGTGGCGCAGCACCATGCCGAGCTGGTTCTCGCGCTTCCCGAAGACCATCGGCAGCTTCACCGGGGCGGAGAACGCGCCGGCCAGCCACGTGATCACCTTCGCGCTGCGCGACCGCACCATCGTCGAGCTGCAAACCGACTTCCTGGCGATCGGCGACCAGGCGGTGGAGGACGTGCTGCGCGGCTATGAGCCGACCTGGTTCTACCTCAACGAGATGGATTTGCTGGCGCAGGATGTTTTTACCTACGCGATCGGCCGCTATGGCCGGTTCCCGCCGATGGAGGATGGCGGCCCCACCTGGTCCGGCATCATCTTCGACTGCAACGCGCCCGAGCTGGACAGCTGGCTGTACGAGGATCTGTTCCTGGCCACGCCCGACGAGCTGGCCGCGCGCAACATCGGCTTGCACCGTCAGCCCGGCGGGCTGGATGCCCAGGCGGAGAACGTCGCCCACCTGCCCGGCGGCCGGGCCTATTACGAGCGCCAGGTGGCCAATGCCGAGGATTGGTATGTGCAGCGGATGGTGCACAACAAGCCCGGCTTCAGCCGGTCGGGCAAGCCGGTGTATCCCGAGTTCAACGACCTGTTGCACGTGGCATCGGCCGACCATGGCGGCGTCGCGGCGCTGCCGCTGATCGTCGGGCTGGATGCCGGCATGTCGCCGGCGGCAACCTTCGCGCAGCGCCTGCCGTCCGGGCTGTGGCTGATCCTGGACGAGCTGGCGAGCGAGCCCGGCACCGGGCCGCGCCGGTTCGGCGAGATGCTCGCCCAGCGCCTGCGCGACCGCTTCCCCGACTTCGGCACCGTCATCGGCATCTGCGATCCCTCGGCGCTGTATGGCGCGGACAAGAAGGCCGGCGAGAAGGACTGGTCGGAGATCGTCGCGGCCCAGGCCGGCATCGCAATCCGCCCGGGGCCGACCAATGATCCGGTGTCGCGGTGGGAGGCGGTGCGCCGGCCGCTGACGATGCTGATCGACGGGCGCCCGGCGTTGCAGCTCAACCCGCGCTGCCGGGTGCTGCGCAGCGGTTTCAACGCCGCCTACCGCTTTCGCAAGATCACCGGCAGCACCAGCCGCTTCAACACCGATCAGGCCGAGAAGACCGCCGAGAGCCACCCGCACGACGCGCTGCAATACGGCATGAGCTGGGGCGGCGAGGACGTGGCGATCCGCCAGCGCCGCGGTGCCGAGCAGGCGCGCGGCACCAGCCTGCCCGCCTACTCCCCCGCCTACGACCCTTACGCCCAAGCTGGAGGCTGACCATGCCCGTGCGCACCGCCGAACTTTACTTCACCATCGCCAACGGGGCGAGCCTGTCCGACGCCCGGCAGCTCAACGGCGTGATGGCCGAGGCGATCACCATGCCGGCCGCCTGGACGGCGGGTGGGTTGTCGTTCGCCGCGAGTGCCACGGAGGCGGGAACCTTCCTGCCGCTGTTCGACGCGCTGGGGGTGGAGATCACGCTGACGGTGTTGGCCGGGCAGCGCATCGTGCTGCCGCTGGGGCTGATCCGCAGCCACAACTGGCTCCGGCTGCAAAGCGGGACCTCGGCGGTGCCGGCAAACCAGGGTGCGGCGCGCACGCTG
>Ga0163144_10018094_pt1 | contig 14297 bp, 9 predicted proteins | sample OliLak19BULKMAT1_FD_123175 | JGI IMG/M metagenome (GOLD analysis project Ga0163144, IMG submission 123175) | Freshwater microbial mat bacterial communities from Lake Vanda, McMurdo Dry Valleys, Antarctica - Oligotrophic Lake LV.19.BULKMAT1 | ecosystem: Environmental > Aquatic > Freshwater > Lake... | reverse complement strand
GCGACTGCATCCAGCCCGGAACCGCCACCGCCATCCCCATGGTGTGGAATCCTTTGTCCACGTAGACCGTGGTTCCGGTGATCCCGCTCGCGAGGGGCGAGGCGAGGAACGCGGCGGTGTGGCCGACTTCCGTGGCCGAAAGGGCTACAGGCAGCGGAGAGTTGATTTCGCAGTACTCGACCATGCGTTCGATGATGCCGATGGCACTCGCCGCGCGCGACGCGTAGGGGCCGGCGGAGATGGTGTTCACTCTCACGCCCCATTTCCGGCCGGCTTCGAAGGCGAGCGTCCTCGTATCGCTTTCCAGCGCCGCCTTGGCGGACGACATGCCGCCGCCGTAGCCGGCAATGACCCTCTCGCTCGCCATGTACGTGAGCGACAGGACCGATGCGTGGGGGCGCATGATGGGCCCGAGGCGGGCAAGCATTCCCACGAGCGAGTAGGCGCTGACTCCAATAGCCGCCAGATAGCCCGCGCGCGACGTCTCGAGCAGGGGTTTCTTGACTTCGGGGCCGTTGGCCAGCGAGTGCACGAGGATGTCGAGGCCTGACGGTCCGAAATCGGTCGTTAGGCGCTGGACGAGTCCATCGATGGAGAAGTCGCCCGTGTCCTTGTAGCGCTTGTTGCTCCGAACGTCTTCGGGTGTGTCGGCGAGAGTATCGTATGCGGCGTCGAGGGGGTAGATGCGTTCGAAGTGCAGCAGTTCGCCATTCGAAAGACGCCTGGAAGCGTCCATCTTTCCACGTTCGAGGAGATTGAGGAAGATGTTGAGCGCGGGGGGCCAGGTGGCGACACACACGGTCGCCCCCGCCTCGGCCAGCGCTTTGGCGATGGCGAAGCCGAAGCCACCGTCGTCGGCGACGCCGGCCACGAGGGCGCGTCGTCCAGTCAGGTCGATTGATAGCATGGCGGTATATGCCGCAGCCTCGGTGCCGTCGCAAGGCATGGCGGAGAACATCACGGCGTAGCGCCCGGCGTCCCCTTCTCTGGACACGGGTGCCGCGCTAAGGTCCAGCAACCCTTGGCCCCGGTCATGACCACCTCGCTTCTCGATATCCCAGCCCCATCGCTTTCCTTGACCGCGTTGTACGAGGCGCCGCCCCGGCCATCGGCGGCCCCGGCCTCGGAAGAAGACACGGTGCGGTTTATCATCATCACCGCTCGGGCGTATGCGGCCGTGGACGAGATTCCGGCGCGCATCGAGGAGGGGCTGGAGTTTCTGGCCAAGAAGTTCGGTTTCGCGGCCGACTGCACGGCGACCGCGACGGCGATTTTCATCACGCTGGCTAAGGGCGGTGAGCGCTGGACCGAGGTGATTCGCGTGCGCGCACCGGGCCCTGACTTTACGCGCGCGGTGGCGCTGCATCGGTTGCTCGAGCGGGTGGTGTGCGACGAGATCACGCCGCGCGACGCGGCCGACCGCGTAACGACGCTACTCGCGTGGCGTGCCCCGAGATCGCTCTGGCTCACCACGCTGGCCAGCGCGCTGTTGAGTGCGTCGGCGGCGCTGCTGCTGCGGGCCGACCTGACCGAACTGGGGCTGGTGGCGGCGTTGGGCGCGGTGGTGGGGGGCACGTTGCACCTGGTGGCGGGGCGCGAGCAACTCGTGCCGCTGGCCACCGTGCTTCTGGCGGCCGTGGCGTCGGCGGCGGCATTTGGCTTCGACCGGTTAGGGCTTGGCGACGTACGTCCGGTGGCGGTGCTGGTGGCCAGCCTGGTGGTGCTACTGCCGGGGTGGCGACTGACGGTGTCGATGGGTGAACTGGCGCTGGGGCACTGGACGGCGGGCTCCGGGCGATTTTTGGCGGCGGTTGTCACGTTGCTGCTGCTGGTGGTTGGAGTCGTAGTGGGGCAGCAGACGGTTGACACGCCGGACAAGGTGCGACTAGTGCTGCCGGCAGCGACCAATTTGCCGGCGTGGGTGCGGGTGCTGTCTCCGTTGGCGGCGGGGTTGGGCCTCACCCGACTGTTCGGAGCCCGCCGACGCGACGCGGGGTGGATCATGCTGATGTGCGTCGTTACGTCGCTGGCCGCCTTTGGGGGGGGGCGCTGGCTGGGCTATACCGCCGGCGCCTTTGTGGGATCGTTCACCGCCATGGCCATTGGTGGCCTGCTGGCGCGACGGTTGCGGCTGCCCTACGCGGTACTGCAGCAACCGGCCACGGTGCTCCTCGTACCGGGCACCATCGGCTTCCTGAGCTTTGGGTCGTTAGTCGACCGTAACGTAAACGGCGCCATCCAGACGGGCTTTCAGATGCTGATGGTGGCCTTGACCCTCTCGATCGGCGCGCTGCTGGCGCGGGTGGCGCTGAGGCCGGTCATGGCGCGCGAGTATGAGCGCCGCTAACCAGCCGGAGCCACCAGAGAGAGTGGAGATCGCGGGAGTGGACGACGACGACGTGTCGATCCTCCTGCCGAGCGCGATTAGCGGTCCGGGTATTCTCCCGCCGGCCCAGCGCACGCGGACCTTTGCCCGTGCCCTCTGGCGAATAGCCGCCGCCGACGTGTCGTGCGACAATCGGGTCACGCTCCTGCGAGACGGCCCCGCCACCTTCGACGCGATGGTGGATATGATCGATGGCGCCACGGACACGGTTGATTACGAGGGCTACATTTTTCGCGCCGACGAGGTGGGGCAGCGATTTCGGGACGCGTTTGTGCGCGCGTCGCAGCGCGGGATTCGGGTCAGAATCCTGGTCGATTGGGTCGGACGCATGGGGACACCCAGCGCCTTTTTCCGCACGATGACCAATGCAGGAGCGGAGGTGTCGATTTTCAACCGCCCCGGCTGGCGGCGATGGCTTGGCGTACTTCCCCGAGACCATCGCAAAGTGCTCGTCACCGACCGTGCCGTGGGCGTGACGGGGGGCATCGGGATCGGGAAGGAGTGGAAACGCGGCGTGATGCGGAGAAAGAGCATGCCGTGGCGCGACACCGCAGTGCGCATCGCTGGGCCGGCAGCCATCGATATGCGGGACTCGTTCGAGCGGATGTGGGCGCGAGCACATGGCCATCGTCCGCACGGCCCTCGGCTCATTCGTCGTCCACAGGCATCGTATCTCGATCCGGCGGTGGACCCCCCCGCATTGGTGGGGATCGTGGACGGAGTCCCCGGACGAACTCGCGTGTCGCGGGCCCTGCAGATGCAGGCGTTGAGCGCCGAGCGCACCATCTGGATCGCCAGTGCCTACTTCGCCCCGTCCATTGGCGAGGTGGAAGCGTTGGCGGGGGCGGCGCGTGATGGCGTGGACGTACGCGTGCTCGTGCCAAGCCGCTACGATCATCCGTGGCTTCGCACCCTGCTCACACCGTTCTACCAGCGCTTGCTCAAGAATGGTGTGCGCATGTGGGAGTGGCGCGGCGAAATGATGCACGCCAAGACGAGTGTGGTCGACGGGCGCTGGGTTCGGGTCGGCTCCACCGACTTCAACATCCTTGGCGTCGCCCTCAACTTCGAACTCGATGCGCTCATCGAAGACCCTACACTCGGACAGCAGGCCGAGTCGATGTTTCTCGACGATCTCGAGCATTCGCGCGAGATCACGTGGTGGCGCGGAAGCGCCGTGCCCGCCGGCGTGGTCGCGGCAGCGCGCACCGACCCGCGCGCTGCCGTCTCGCTCCCCGCCCGACCGGAGCCGTAGGGCGGGCGGAGCGCCATGGTGCGTCGCTATCTCAGGCCGATCGCGAGCCCCGCGCGCAGCACAAGGTTGGAGCCGTTGCCACTGGTACCTTCCACCTTGGTATTGCCGGCGCCGGGGATGGTGACCTCAACGTCGCCGAATTTGATGAGTCCGTAGGTGGCGCCGAGGTCGAGGTTCACTTTCGGCGAAAGTCGAATCAGCACGCCACCACCCCCGTTTACCTGAGCGCCGCTGGCCGTCGCGCTGATCTTGGTACCGTTCACCGAGAGGTCAATTGACTGCTGGAGGAAGGCCACGCGTCCCGAAAGGTACGGGGCAAACTGTGAGCTGCCGACGTCGATGACCCGGCGGGGTTCGATGAATACTCCAGCCAACGTCACGTTCTCGCCAGACAGCTCGGCATCTTCGAACTTGTGAACCGATCCCTGGACACCGACGCCGAACGACCAGGCGCTGGGTGTGTACCGAAACTGGGCTTCGAAGCCCGGGCCCCCCTTGAGTCCGTCGTACGCCTCGCCGAAGGTCCCGACGAAGATTCCGGAGAGCTGCACCGAGAATTTCTGTGCCGACTGTGCGTGGGAGGCGAGGGGCGAACAGAGGAGCGCCAATACCGCGGCGCCAGCCAGAGATGGAGTGCGAACGGACGTCATGGTTGTTCCTCGTGAAATGGTCGCCCTGATGGGCTGTACTGAGCGATGGATGAGGCGCGGTGGGCACGCGGTGGCCTTCACGTGGGACACGCGCAGACGGGCGTGAAAAGGGCTCACCTTGCTGTTTTGCGCGCTGCGGGCGACCGTATTGAGACATCGAACAGATCAGCTGGCCTGCATCGTGCTTCAAAGCCGGAAGTGCACCGCACCTCCTCTCGGGCTTCCCTTCTCACGCTGACAGCCGCCATGTCGCCTCCGGATTCTACCCCGGTTCCCGCATCTCACGATGTCACCCGGCTCCTCATCGACCTACAGCGTGGCCGCGAGGGTGCGGCCGACCAGCTAGTGCCGCTGGTGTACGCCGAGTTGCACGGACTAGCGGTGCATTACATGCGGAACGAGCGCGGCGACCACACGCTGCAGCCGACTGCGCTGGTGCATGAGGCCTACATGCGGCTGGTAGATCAGCGCAACGCAACGTGGCAGAACCGCTCCCATTTTTTCGGCGTCGCATCGCAAGCCATGCGGCGGATATTGGTGGACCACGCGCGTCGCAAGCGGGCCGGCAAGCGTGAGGGAGGAGACCAGGTGACGCTGGATGCGGGGGTGGCCTCGGTGCAGGAGCGCTCGGTGGACATGATTGCCCTGGACGACGCGCTGACCAAGCTGGCCACCCTCGATGCGCGACAGGCCAAGGTGGTGGAGCTTCGCTTCTTCGGTGGGCTCGACATCGAGCAGACGGGAGAGGCGTTGGGCATCTCGGCGGCGACCGTGAAGCGGGACTGGACCTTCGCGCGTGCCTTTTTACAGCGGGAAATGGACGACCGCGACGCGTAGCGCGGGCTGCGGATGAGCGGGCGGCCACCTGCCCGACCTGGCTCGATGCGGCGCAGCATGAGCCGATTGCTCACGATTCTACGCCTGTTCGAATGGACGACATAGGCTGCGCCGGTATCGACGGTTTGAGGGGTCGGTCGTCGCACAGGCTCGACAAACTTCCCGCACCGCCCATTCTGCATGAGTGCCGCCCCCATCACTCCCACGCGCCTGGTTCGCATCCGCGAACTGTTTGACAACGCGCTCGAACTCGAGACGGGCCAGAGAGCCAGCTATCTGGTCGGTGCCTGTGGCAGCGACGACACGCTTCGCTCGGAAGTGGACAGCCTGTTAGCCGCTTTGGAACGCGGCGGTGACACCTGGAATCTTCCGTTGGGCGGGGTGCTGGCCAGCGCCCTGCTAGACGCCGATGAGGAGGGAGTGGTGGGCCGACGTGTCGGACCTTACCACGTCAAACGCCTGATCGGATTCGGTGGGATGGGAGCGGTGTACGAAGGCACACGCGTCGACGATCACTTTCAGAAGTGTGTCGCGCTCAAATTCCTTCGCCGCGGAATGGAAGGCGACCTCGCCATTCGCCGCTTCCGATATGAGCGGCAGATTCTGGCCGATCTGAATCACAAAAACATCGCCGCGCTGCTCGATGGCGGCGTGACAGCAGACGGGCAGCCGTACTTCGTGATGGAGTACGTGGACGGCATTCCGATTACGACCTATTGCACCGAGCAGCGACTCACCGTGCGCGACAGGGTGCAGTTGCTGCGCCAGATCTGCGCTGCGGTGCAGCATGCGCACCAGCATCTGGTGGTGCATCGCGATCTCAAGCCCGGCAATATTCTCGTTACGCCCGACGGGACGGTCAAGCTGCTCGACTTCGGGATCGCCAAGCTGCTGCGCGAGGCCGAGGGGCCGGACCAGCTTCCCATGACGCAGGGCGGGGCGCGCGCTTTTACCCCCGACTACGCCAGCCCCGAGCAGGTGCGGGGGCTCCCGGTGGCCACCGCGTCCGACGTTTATGCGTTAGGCGTGATTGCCTCCGAGCTCCTGTCGGGCCATCGCCCATTTTCGTTGGCGGGACGACTCTTTTCCGAATGGCAGGAGACGATTAGCCGCACCCCCGCGCCAGCCCCATCGTCCCTGGTGACGGAGGCGGATGCGCCGCCCTTTGGCGAACGCAGCGCCTCGCGCCTGCGCGCGCATCTCAAGGGCGATCTCGATGCCATTGTCCTGCAAGCGCTGCGCAAGGAACCGGAGCGCCGCTACGGATCGGCCGAGCAGCTGGGGCAGGATCTCCGGCGATATCTCGACGGTCTCCCGGTGTCTGCCCAACGCGACCGGATGGGCTATCGCTTCGGAAAGTTTGTCAAGCGTCGGCGCATCGAAGTGGCGGCCGGTGTTCTGGTGGCGGTCTCGCTGGTGGGCGGCATCGCGGCGACCACACGGCAGGCACGTCGGGCCGAGCTGGAGCGCGCGAAAACGGATCAGGTCAATAACTTCCTGACCACCATGCTGTCTGCGGTGGACCCCGGCTACCAGGGACGCGACGTCACCGTCGCCATGGTATTGCGCCAGGCGGCCAAAGGGATCGAAACGCAGAAGCTGGATCCCGAAGTGGAGGCCGAGATACGGCATAGCATCGGGCAGACATACTACGGACTCGGTCTCTACGACCTGGCCGAAGCACAGGCGCAACGCGCGTACGACCTGCGCCTCAAGGTCTACGGGCGGGACAACCTCAAGACAGCAACGTCACTGAGTTACGTGGTGGCCCTGCTCGAGGCGCGGGGAGAGTTTGCCAAGGCGGAAATCCTCGCCCGCGAAGCGGTACGCATGACCGAGCGCGCCCCCGACGCCGATGCCGGCAATCGCGGCAACATGCTGGACAATCTCGCCCGGCTGGTGCAGTCGCAAGGTCGCTTGGACGAGGCGTACACGATTCAGAAGGAGGCAATCGCCTGGCGGCGCCAGGCCACCGATTCGGTGGGGCGCGCATCGCTGGTGTACGGCCTCAACAATCTTGCCGTCTCGCTCACCTATCAGGGAAAGCTGGCGGCGGCGGAATCCCTCTATCGCGAGTCCATTCCGCTCGAGGCGGAACTCCACAGCCGGCAGACCCCGAACTACGGGGAGTCGCTGCTCGGCCTGGCCGCTGTACTGGCCGACCTGAATCGATTTGCCGAAGCCGATTCCCTGTATCGTGAGGCGCTTCCGCTGATGGAACGAACCCTGGGAGAGAGCCACGCCAACTACCTGCGGGGCGTGAACGCCTTCGCTCGTTTCCGCAATTCACAAGGCGACGCAGCGACCGCGGCGCAGCAGGCACGAAAGGTGGTGGCGCACATCGGCGGCTCCATGCCCGAGGGGGACAACACCGCGTCGTACGCGCTGCAGACGTTAGGCATCGCGCTCGATTCGCTGGGACAGTACGCCGGAGCCGACTCGGCGCTCCGCCGGTCGCTCGCTCTGCGCAAGAAGTATCTCCCGGAGGGACACTGGGCGATTGCGTCGTCCGAGTCGGTGTTGGGATGGCACCTCGTGCTGATGCAGCGTGTTGGCGAAGCGGAACCGATGCTGCTGAGCGCCTACACGCGGTTGGCCGCCGCACGGGGAGCCACCGCATTGCCCGCACTCGACGCGGCCAAGCGCCTCGCCGCCATGTACGAGCGTACGAAGCGACCCGCCCAAGCGGCGGAGTGGAGAAAACGAGCCACGTCGTAGCCACGTGTTGGACGCGTTGAAGCAGCGTGAGCCGATTTCCTCCGGCCCTGCGCGTGTTCTGGTGAGCAGTACAGTCAAGCCCCGCTTTCCCCAGTCCACGACAGCCAACACCAGCCAACACCAGCCGACGCTACCCGTGCGTCGCGCGCCCCGGACTCCCGGAGGAGACCACAATGGAACGCGTTATTCTTCGCCACCTGAAGGGATCGAAGGCCAGCCAGATCGAGGAGTTCCCCCTGCAGCAGTTCGTGGAACTCACCATCGGGCGCGACCCCACGTCGGGTATCCGCTTCGACCCCGAAAAAGACGACCTCGTCGGCCGCCAGCACGCCCGCATCACGCGCGACGCGTCCGATCCGTACCGCTTCAGGTTGCAGGACATGAATTCCCGCAACGGGACCTTCCTCAACAAGCTGCGCGTCGTTGGGGACATGCCGTTGCAGCCGGGCGACGTGATTCAGCTCGGCGCCGGCGGCCCGGAACTCCAGTTCGACCTCGATCCCCTTCCGGCGCAATATGTGAAGCAGACGCGGTTGGGTGTGGCCGGACCGGCAGGCGCGACGGTGCAGGGTGTGGCCGAGACGCGGATGAGCGCCACGGCCGGGTTGGCAGGTAGCGGCGCGCACAGCAACGCGCCGATAGGCGTCGGCGCGCCGAACGCGATAGGAAAGGCGACGGTCGAGCGCATGATTGGCGAGACCAAGTCCCGCTCCAACCGCAACTCGATCGTCGTCGGATCTGCGGCCCTCATCCTGGTCATCTCGGCGGCCGGTTGGGCGAAGATGAACGGCGACAAGAAGGACCAGGAGAGCAAGGATCGTCTCGCCTTCGCGCAGGACAGCATCCGCAAGGTGCAACTGCAGTCCAACGCCGGCATCGACAAGCTTGGCGGCAAGTTCGACTCGCTCTCCAAGATTCTGACGCCGGCCGAGATTGCGAGCAAGTTCGGCGCAGCGGTGGTGCAGGTGGACTTTTCCTGGAAGCTCACGTATCGCGGCACGGGTGGCCAGGTGTATCACCGCCTCATTGCCAACAGGTACAAAGGGAAGGACGGCCGGATGCACCCGATCATGGACAACGGGCGCGAGTCACTCCCCGCGTACGTGCAGGTGCAGAGCGCCATCGAGCCCGCCCTCACGCTCGACCAGAACTCCGGTCGTCCGATCGGCGTGAGCTCGCGCGGTTCGGGGTTTGTGGTGACCTCGAACGGCTTCATCATCACCAACCGTCACGTGGCCTACAACTGGCAGACCTGGTATCGCTTTGATTCGCAGGGTGATGTGGGCGCGGTCATCGACTCGCGCACCGGTGGCGTGATGCTCGACGAACAGGGGCAGCCGACGCTTACCCGTCCGCCCTCGCAATGGATACCGTCGGAGACCAAGCAGGCCGGCCCCAAGGGAGACATCGGCGATTTCCAGGCGCGCGTCGAGTATCTGATGGTCCGCTTCCCGAAAGATCCGACGCCGTTCGAAGCCAGTAACGTTCGTCCGTCGCAGCGCCACGACGTCGCGCTTATCAAGGTGGATGCACCGCCCACCCTGGCCTACGTCAACATGGTCGACACGTACAACCGGACGCAGCAGGGCGATGCGGTCACGGTGATGGGCTACCCAGGCGTCTCGGACGAGATCATCACGGTCATCAAATCACGCGACATGTTCAACCGCGAGGAGCAGCAGCGGGTGCTGCCCGCCCCGACCCTGTCCACCGGCAACATCGGAAAGATTCTGCGGGCGGCCGACGCCGAAGTGCGCGACGGCTTCATGACCTTTGCTCCAGGCGGAGACACGTATCAGCTCACGATCAACTCCACCGGCGGCGGCAATAGCGGTGGCCCCATGTTCGACAGCTTTGGTGGCGTGATCGGCATCTACTTTGCCGGCAAGACAACCGATGCGCAGATTTCCTTCGCCATTCCCATTCAGTATGCGATGGAGCTGCTCAAAATCGGCGATCCCACGTCGTCCAAGCCGTAATTCCGGCTCACGCGCACCTTCATACGCACGTTCACGCCCATGTCCGCCGGCCTCCCCATGCGACTTTCGATCGGCCCGTACCGGGTGATCGACCTTGTGGGGGCCGGCGGCATGGGAACGGTATACCGCGTGGCGCATCGTGCCACGGGCCAGATTGCCGCGGCCAAGCTTCTGAATGCAGGCGCCATGGGATCGACGGCGCTCGAGCGGTTCCGCAACGAAGCCCGTATTCACCAAACACTGGCCCATCCCTGCATCGCCTCCATGCACGAGTTCCTCGAAGTGGACGGCGTGCCCTGCCTGGTGATGGAGTACGTAGACGGCGAGACGCTTGAAGAGCACCTGCGCCAGCGCGGCCCCCTCGCGCTCCGGGAATCGCTTCGGATCTTTGGCGCCCTGAGCGACGCGGTCGGCTACATGCACCAGCGCGGCATCGTCCACCGCGACCTCAAGACCAACAACGTCAAGCTCAGCTCGCAGGGTGTGGTGAAGCTGCTCGACTTCGGCATCGCCACCGCAGCGGGTTCTCCCCGCCTCACGGGCACCGGTAACGTGGTCGGCACGCTCATGTGCCTCTCACCCGAGCAACTGCGTACCGGGCGCGCCGAGCCACGGTCCGACATCTGGGCGTTGGGTATCCTGTTCTACGAAATGCTGACCGGGCGGGCCCCCTTCGAAGGTGAAGCACCCGGCCTGCTGACCGAGCGCATTCTCAACGGCTCGTATCTGCCACCATCGGAGGTTCGCCCCGAGCTCCCGCGCGAGGTCGATCGGATCGTCGCTCGCTGCCTGCGCGTGCGTCCGGAAGATCGGTATGCAACCGCCGAAGCGCTGCTCACCGAACTGCGCACCTTGCAGACTGGGGGAGCACAAGGCGGTAGCGCATGGCGACCGCCACAGTTGCTCATTCGCAGCAGTGGAGAGCTGGCCACCGCGTTCGCGCGGCAATGGCGACTGATGGCGTCGGTGGGCGCTGCGGCGGTGGCGCTGCTCTTCTTCGCGTGGAGCGTCTGGCCGTCGCCCACTCCACCGCCGCACGATCCGCCGCGACCGCTCGAGGTCGTGCGCGATACGCCGACCCAACCGGGAGAGGGCAGCGGGCTGGCCGAGGTACCGGGCCTCACATCGAGCGTCACCCCGAGCGTGACCCATCGCGTCACACCCGGACTCGCGCCGCGTGATCCCATGGCCGATCCCGATGCGATGAGCCGCCGCCGGGTGATTATCCGCGTGTTGGAGGGGCCCACCGACATCTATATCAACGGCGTGCGGGTGGGCGTCACTCCCTACACACTGGATGCACCGATCGGAGCGGAGATGTCGATTGTGCTCAAGCGTATCGGGTGCGACGACTTTGCCAGAACGCTGCGGGTGGAAGAGGGCATGAGCGAGTTTGTCGAAAGCCTGCGGCACTGTCGGGTGCCGTGAACGTTTACCGAGGGGAAGTGATGTCCTTTCTGGACAAGATGTTTTCCGGCTTTGGCGCTTCGACACGCGAAGCGTCGTCGGTGCGCGCGACGAGCGCTTTTCCCATCGGCGCGCCACCGTCACCCGAACTGCGCGTAGAGGCGGGGGTGGCCTCGGACCCCGGCTGCGTGCGAACGGTGAACGAAGACGCCTTGCGCGTGATTCGCCCGACCACGCCCGAGGGCATTGCGCACTTTGGCGTGCTGGCGGTCGTATGCGATGGCATGGGTGGACACGAAGCCGGGGAAATCGCCAGCCACCTTGCCCTGGAAACGATCGTCAAACGACTCGAGAGCGACGATCGTGATCCGCCCCTCGCACTCGTGCGCGCCGTGCAGGCGGCCAACCGCGCCATTCACGACGCGGCGCGCGCCAATCCCAAGTTGCATGGCATGGGCACCACCTGCTGCGCCTTGCTGCTGCGTGGGGGCGCCGCCTACTGCGCCCATGTCGGCGACTCTCGCCTCTATCTCGTGCGCGGCAGGCAGATTTTTCTCATGACCGAGGACCACTCGGCCGTCATGGAATTGGTGCGCCAGGGAGTGATTACCCGCGACGAGGCCCGTTATCATCCCGACAAGAACGTCATCTCCCGCGCCCTGGGAAGTCACAAGGAGGTGGAGGTGAGCGCCTGGACGCAGCCCTTTACCGTGTATCCGAACGATGCATTCCTCATTTGCTCCGATGGACTTTACGACCTCGTTGGCGACGATGAACTGATGGACGTGGTGGGTGAAGTCCATCCACAAGTGGCCTGCGATCGGTTGATCTCGCTCGCCCGCGAGCGCGGAGGGCATGACAACATTTCTGTTGCCGTGCTTCGCATGCGCGACGACGCGGAGCGTTCCCCACTACCGCGCGACACCCGTACCATCGAGCGCGCGCCATGATCGGGGCCACGTACGGCAACTTCCGAATCGTCGAACGCCTGGGCGACGGCGGCATGGGGAGCGTGTACCGTGCCGTGGACGAAATGCTCGATCGACATGTCGCCATCAAGGTGCTCCGCCCGGAACTGGCGCGGCAGAAGTCGCTCATCGAACGCTTCCGGCAGGAGGCCATCGCCCTGGCGCGACTCAGCCATCCGCGCATTACCGCGCTGCACGGACTGGAAAAGCACGGCGACGACCTGTTGATGATCATGGAGTACGTGAAGGGGGAGACGCTCGAGGCCATTGTGCAGCGCTCGGGGCGGCTGGCCTGGCCCCGTGCCGCCGAGTTGTGTGTGGCCGTACTCGACGCCCTCGACCATGCGCACGACAAGGGGGTGGTCCATCGCGACATCAAGCCGGCCAACGTGATGCTCGCGCATACCGGCGCCGTGAAAGTGATGGACTTCGGCATCGCCCGCATGATGGGAAAGAACCGTCAGACGCAATTTGGGCACGCAGTCGGGACGCCGACGTACATGGCGCCGGAGCAACTGCGGGGCGAGGAAGTGGACGGGCGCACCGACCTGTACGCGGTGGGAGCGGTCCTGTTCGAGCTGGTGACGGGACGCATGGCGTTCGAGGCCGATTCCGATTACCGGCTGATGATGATGCAGTTGAACGATCCACCCCCTCCGCCCAGTAGCGTCGTACCGGACGTACCGTCGGTGATCGACGATATCGTGGTGCGCGCGATGGCCAAGCGCCCCGCCGACCGCTTCGCCGATGCGAATGAGTTCGCCCGGGCCCTCGAAGATACCATTGCCTCGTTAGGCCCCAAGCTCTGGCGCGCGCCATCGCCTCCCACGCGGCTGGTGGCGGAGTTGCCGGTGGTCGGCGCTACGGGCGACTCGGCCGTGGTGCGTGCGGTAGATCTCATCGGCGCCGTCGGCGAGACGGCCGAACGTTCGTTAGGCGTGGCCGAGACCCGCCTGGTGTCATCGGTGAGCGCGTCGCTCGGCGGTGATCTGGCGTATGGTGGACCCGTTTCGGCGTACAATTCGCCAGCGGTCGAAACGCGGCTGGCAGATGCGGCCGGACCTCGCGTCACCCCGCCGGCTACACGTGTCGGGGAGTCCGGGCGGTCGGCACCCCACGCGGCCATGTCACATGGCTGGACCCGGGACTGGCGCACCTTTGTGGCTACCGGCGCCTTGCTGGCGGCGGCGGGCCTGGGGGTGCGCTACGCCCGTGAGCCAGCGCCTAACGACAGCCGCGGTAGCGATTCGACCCTTGTTGTCGTGGCGGACACGACGAGTCTTCCAACGGTGAGTGATAGCGTGGGCGCGGGCCGTGCGCCAACGGCCGAGAGCGCGACGGACCTGCTGATCAATCTGCCTGCCACAGTTACCGGTGGACGAGGTGACGGCGGAACAGTGGTAGCCGACAAGGAAGTTCCGCGAAAGCGAGTGGTGACGCCGCCCGCACGCTCCGACGCGCCTGCCAGCGGTGGACCAGTGACGCCTACACCCACTCCTCCCAGAGAGGAGACGCCCAACGCGCCGCCTGTCGAGCGCGGCGAGAGTGAGGCGGAGGCGGCCGCCGCGATCGGCGACGCCATAGCCGAAGCGGTGGGTTCCCTCAGCGGAAAGAATACCGGCGCCGCCGAGTCGCTCTTGCTCGGCAGTGGGGTAGCGGATCAGTGGATCGCCCTCATGAAGGAGGGGCGCGTGTCGATGAGCGCCGACGGGAGCCCGGCGGTGCAAGTATTCGGATCGCGCGCGACGGCCGAATTCGGCGCTTCGGTCAATGTGCGGTCTCCGTTCGGAGCCAACCGCAGGCGGAGTGCGCGCTTCGCCGCGCAGCTGCAACGCAGCGGGGGAAGGTGGCGGGTGACGAGCTTGCGGCCGGTGGGGGGGGTGGAGCTGAAGTAGGGGGACTACAGGATTGAGAAGACGATTACTACAGAAGACGATTACTACAGAAGACGAGAAGACGATTACTACAGAAGACGAGAAGACGATTACTACAGAAGACGAGAAGACGAGAAGACGATTACTAAAGAAGACGAGAAGACGAGAAGACGAGAAGACGAGAAGACGAGAAGACGAGAAGACGAGAAGACGAGAAGACGAG
>Ga0163144_10018093_pt1 | contig 14297 bp, 16 predicted proteins | sample OliLak19BULKMAT1_FD_123175 | JGI IMG/M metagenome (GOLD analysis project Ga0163144, IMG submission 123175) | Freshwater microbial mat bacterial communities from Lake Vanda, McMurdo Dry Valleys, Antarctica - Oligotrophic Lake LV.19.BULKMAT1 | ecosystem: Environmental > Aquatic > Freshwater >... | reverse complement strand
TGGTGGAGAACCTTAAAATATTTGTAAGAGCGGCTAAACAACGAAACGAATCGCTGGATCATGTGCTGCTGCACGGCCCTCCGGGACTTGGAAAAACCACGCTATCCTATATTATTGCTAACGAATTGGGAGTGCAGGTCCGCGTAACCTCCGGCCCTGTGCTGGAAAAACCAGGCGATCTTGCAGGACTGCTCACCAACCTGGAACCCAATGATGTTTTGTTCATTGACGAGATACACCGCCTCAATACCACCGTGGAAGAATATTTATATTCTGCTATGGAGGATTATCGTATCGATATCATGCTGGACAGTGGGCCAAATGCCCGAAGCGTACAAATAAAATTGAATCCCTTCACACTGGTAGGAGCAACCACGCGTGCAGGCTTGCTCACTTCCCCGTTGAGATCCCGCTTTAGCATTAATCTGCGTTTGGATTATTACGATGCAGCGCTGATCAAAAAAATTCTGCTGCGTTCATCCTCTATTTTAAATATTTCTATTGATGATAAAGCGGCCGATGAAATTGCCCGCAGAAGCCGCGGCACACCGCGTATTGCCAATGCCCTTCTCAGGCGCGTCCGCGACTTTGCACAAATCAAAGGAACAGGCAACATCGACCTTGCAATTGCTGAGTACGCTCTCAATGCTTTAAACGTAGATAAGCACGGGCTGGATGAAATGGATAATAAAATTCTATCCACCATCATTGAAAAATTCCAGGGCGGACCTGTTGGAATTACCACCATTGCCACTGCGGTTGGCGAAGAATCCGGCACCATTGAAGAAGTATACGAGCCTTTTCTAATCAAGGAGGGATATCTTAAGCGCACTCCGCGTGGAAGAGAAGCTACAGAGCTTGCGTATAAACATTTGGGAAAGACTCCTAATATAAAAGACGGGAGTTTGTTTTAGGCTGTTATTCCCCCTTTATGAAGGGGGAAGTTTCGGCTCTGCGAAACTGGGGGATGTCTTTTTGGCATACCTCGAAGACTCGGACCAGGCTATCTTCTATAATCTTTTTGAAACAAATAGGATTTTCCTTTCTATCCCTCGGACTAACAATTCATTAGTCACTTAAACCTGTTGCACCTGTCGGCACCACATTATTGGGAGTGATTCCATGACCCACAATTTCATAAAGATGCGTATTTAGTAATTTGGATACTAAAGGAATCAAAAGTGCACTTAAGCAATCGGAAAGTGATGATTCTACAAGGGATGGAATGGATATTGCGCTTTGTTCCGTTGATATGGAAAGGCGCATTGTAAAATATGCCGGTGCAAACAGGCCAATTTGGATTATTCGCAAAGATTCAACTTCTGTGGAGGAAATTAAGGCTACTAAGAAAGCCATTGGAGGTTTTACGGAGAATAATCAAGATTTTGATAGTCATGAAATAAAATTATATGAAGGCGATTCTTTTTATTTATCCACCGATGGCTACGCAGATACCTTTGGAAAAGACGGAAGAAAAATGATGACAAAAAAGTTTAAGGAAATTCTGCTTGGCATTCAAGACAAGACGATCAAGGAACAAGAAAAGTATTTGGATGAATTTGTGGAAGCCTGGAAGGGAGGGACTGAGCAAGTTGATGATATACTTGTAATTGGTATTAAACTTTAAGAGTTCACTACTTAATCACCTACCCTCTCGCAAACACACTGCCCTAATCAAACAAGAATCAAAGCGCCTCGGCTTTGATTTCTGCAAACCCCGACAATTGTAAATCCGAAACAATTTCTTATCTTTGTGGAAACGTTAAATACAATGACTTTACACCTTGAATATATTACTGACGGTAGCGGAAAACCAAAATCCGTTGTCATTCCGCGAAAAGAATGGGACTTCATTCAGAATGATTATATGCAAATGAAGAATAAACTTGCAGTATTGCTTGGCTTACGCGATGCGATGAAAGAAGTTCGCGAAATACAGCGTGGAAAAAGGAAAGCAAAATCCCTTTCTGATTTTCTGAATGAGCAATAGAATTATCCTTACCCGCAACTTCGAGAAAGAAGCGAAACGTTTCATAAAAAAATATCCTTCTCTCACTCAAGAACTCGCTGAACTTAACAAGCAATTACTCGCAAATCCTCATTCTGGGATACCCATAGGAAGAGGTGCTTATAAAATCAGATTGGCAGTTAAAAGCAAAGGGAAAGGCAAGAGCGGTGGTATGAGAATCAGCAAGGAAGACTTGAAGAAATTAATTGAAGGGAAATAACTCCTTGGCCATTAAAAAAGTTTTTCAGGGATATCCCGCCAGTTAAGCACATCTACATTCTTCAGTTTAAACGTATTTTTTCCGTTGTAAACAAGATATCCTTGTTTATTGTTGTTTTCTTTCAAATTACGCCAGGAAATAATGTTTTTTAAAAAATCGCTGTGAAAAGTGGAGGAGGATTTAATTTCCAGAGGCAATAATTTACCCGCTTTGTCAATGATGCAGTCTATTTCCTGTCCCTTATGGTCGCGCCAGAAATAGAGGTTAGGCGTTTGCAAGGCATTATAGTTTCTCTTAAACAATTCTGCAATTACAAGGTTTTCAAAGATTTGCCCTTTGAGATAATGTTTTTCAATCTGTTTATTTTCTTTAATTCCCTGCAAGTGACATAACAACCCGGTATCATAAAAATAAAGCTTAGGCGATTTAATGAGTCTCTTGCTGAAATTCACAAAATGCGGAGGCAACAAAAAAATAATGTAAGAAGCACTCAATACAGATAGCCAGGACTTTACGGTATTTACTGATATGCCAATGGCGTTGGCAACATCGCTCAGATTTAGTACGCTTCCGCACAATCCGGACAAATACCGCATGAACTTTACAAATTGGTCAAAGTCCCCAACATTTTTTAACATTCTTACATCGCGTTCTATATATGTTTCGATATAGTTGGAATAAAATATTCCCGCAGGTATTTTTCGGTCGTATAACCCGGGATAAAAACCGGAATAGGCCTGTGCGTAAAAATCTTTTTTAAGCAATTTTGCTTTACGAAGTTCTGAAAAACTGCAAGGAAGAAGTGTCGCTTTTCCTACTCTGCCTGCAAGGCTTTGTATTATTTTTTCATTGAGCAAAAAATTCTGCGATCCCGAAAGTATAAATTTTGATTTTTTATCAGTGTCTACAATGGTTTGGATATAGGAGAACAATTCCGGCATGCGCTGCACTTCATCCAGGATAACTCCTTTGCTGTGTCCAGATAAAAAACTTCGCGGATCATTGGACGCTGCGCTGCGCAAGTCCGGATCCTCAAAACTCAGATACTCGTATGATGGGAAAAGGGTTTTTAAAAGCGTGGTCTTGCCTGACTGCCGCGGGCCATTCAATGCAAGTACAGGGTAATATTTTCGCAGCTTCAGAAGGTGCGGTGAGATATCTCTTCCTATCATCCGCATAAAGGTAGTACAAATTTGCAATTCAAATGAAAAATTGTACCAATTATTTGCCGGGCGCTTGTTTGTGCAAAAATGCGTGATTTGGCAGCTTAACCTTAATTTCGCACCCAATGAAGCAAAAGCATACCACCCTCATCAAACAAGAATCAAAGCGCCTTGGCTTTGACTTTTGCGGTATTTCCAAAGCGGAATTTTTGGAGGAAGAAGCCCCACGCCTGGAAAAATGGCTGAAAGAAGAAAAGAATGGTAAGATGCAGTACATGGAGAATTATTTTGACCTGCGCCTGGATCCAACTAAGTTAATGCCGGGGGCAAAGAGTGTGATATCGCTTTTGTTGAATTATTTTCCTGCTCAGGATGAGAACCCCCCCGTCCTGACCGGAGCGGCAGGCGTCCCCCTTTTAAAGGGGAAGAACAGCCAGCAGCCCGGGATTTCAAAGTATGCCTACGGAAAAGATTACCACTTTGTAATAAAGGAGAAATTAAAGAACCTTATTTCATTTATTGAAGAAAATATTGGCGCAGTAAATGCCCGAGCTTTTGTGGATTCTGCTCCGGTGATGGATAAGGTGTGGGCAAAAAAATCAGGGTTAGGATGGATTGGAAAACATAGTAATCTCATCAGCAAAAGTAAGGGATCCTTTTTTTTCATTGCAGAACTTATTGTTGATCTGGAACTGGAATACGATGGGCCTGTTGCAGATTATTGCGGAACCTGCACCAAATGCATTGACGCATGTCCGACCAATGCCATCACGGAGCCGTATGTGGTTGATGGAAGCAAATGCATTTCTTATTTTACGATTGAACTGAAAGAAAATATTCCTGCCGATATGAAGGGCAAGTTTGATAATTGGATGTTTGGTTGCGACATCTGCCAGGATGTTTGCCCCTGGAATTCATTTTCGACTCCGCATACTGAGCCTCATTTCAAGCCAAAGCCTGAAATTCTGAACTTCACAAAAAGGGACTGGCAGGAAATTTCGGAGGAAACATTTAACAAAACATTTAAAGATTCTCCTCTTTCACGTCCGAGGTTTGAAGGGATAAAAAGGAATTTGGAGTTCTTAGCCTCACCCAAACCCTCTCCAGAGGAGAGGACTTAATTTAAAGACATGAAATCAATATTCATATTTCTTCTAAACCTTTTTATAGTATTCTGTCTGTTTTCAATTGCCACGGATCATCTGTGGTCTTTAGATACTTTTTCCATCATTAGAAATATTCTGTGCGCGGGGTTAGGACTTTATTTAAGCTACAATGCGATCCGAATCTATGCCTTGAAAAAAGAAAGTCCGGAGCAGGGATTAATTTACCGGGTGGTTGGCAAATTGCAAATTTATTTCGCAAAATTTTATACTTACATTAAGCCTGTGCAACGCGAGTTTTTAATTTGGTTGGGAATAGCTGTGGGAATCGGTTTTATCAGCCTTGTTTTAGTGGGAATTCCCGGAGCGTTCTTAATCAGCATTCCTGCCTGGTTAGGACTTACAAAAGAATTGGAAGGAGATGGAGTTTGGCCGGCAGCGATCTTAGTTTCTTTGCTTTGGCCAATAAGTTTACCGGTTGGTGTACTGATTAAATACCGTTTGAAGCAACAAGGAAATGAAAAGTATTCTCTTTTCGGGTTTATAGGAACCGTGTTGCTGGCAATAATCCTGTCGACCCTCATCGGAATAGCACTGGCCGCACAATAAAGCAGGAACTTAATTCTTAGTTACCGTTTGTCTGAACACCTCTAATATCACATCCTTATACATTCCAAACTGGGTAAGGCACCAAGCATACAATAGGATACGCTTTTTGGGGTTTAACCATTTAATTGCTTTCATCAGCTCCTTGCGAAAAAGTGTTTTATCGAAGCTCACCTTCTCAAGTATCATCTGCGACATTTCATACATTTTGTTCATGGCAATAAATTTTAACGATAACGAAGATAACCCATAGTTATTAAAAATCAATGCATAATAAATGTTAAAAACATAAATAGCTGAAAAAGACCCCTTTAATGTTAAGACGGTTGATAAGTGGTTTTATTGTAGGATTGAAAAATCAAAGTATAAGCGCTCAATCGGTTTGGAATAATTGTATAAATTTGAGAACCTAAAAGGATGTATGCAAAATTCAGCCCAAGACTACCTTCCAATCCTTATCACCTTCTTGGTTGCTGCGGGATTTGTGGTTACTACCATGTTTGTAACCCATCTTCTTGGGCCCAAAAGAAGGTCTAAAATAAAAATGGAGAGCTTTGAGTGCGGAATCGAACCTCAGGGCAACGCACGCATACCGTTTTCAATCAAGTATTTTCTGGTTGCTATTTTATTTGTTCTGTTCGATGTGGAAGTAATTTTCATGTACCCATGGGCAGTAAATTTTAAAGAACTAGGTATCCTCGGATTAATGGAAATGGGATTGTTCATTGCATTTTTCATGCTTGGGTTTTATTACATCATGAAAAAAGGAGCCTTGAAATGGGAGTAAGATACTCACGATTTTACCTTGATATTGGATAGAATATTCGTAACTTAAAGCATGGAAGGAAAAATAAACATAGTACCGGCACCTGCAGGCGTAGAGCAGCCGGGTTTTTTTGCTACTTCCCTCGAAAAAGCAGTAGGATTGGCTCGTAAAAATTCCATTTGGCCTTTGCCTTTTGCGACTTCCTGCTGCGGTATTGAATTCATGGCCCTGATGGCCTCCCATTATGATTTAGGTCGTTTTGGTTCCGAGCGCCTTTCTTTTTCTCCGCGTCAAGCCGACTTATTAATGGTCATGGGAACAATTGCAAAAAAAATGGGCCCCATTGTAAGACAGGTATACGAGCAAATGGCAGAACCTAAGTGGGTTCTCTCCATGGGTGCCTGCGCATCGAGCGGTGGAATTTTTGACACGTACAGCGTATTGCAAGGCATTGATAAAATAATTCCGGTGGATGTATACGTGCCCGGCTGTCCTCCTCGTCCGGAGCAAGTGATTGACGGCATTATGCTCATACAAGACATGATAGGGAAAGAAACTTTCAGAAGAAGACATTCTCCGGAATATAAAGACCTGATGAAGAATTACGGAATGGAAAGTCAGTAACTCGTCATTGCGAGGGAGTCTTCGAACCGAAGCAATCTCCTCTCGAAAATGAGATTGCTTCACTTCGTTCGCAATGACGGAAAAGAATAAAATGGAAAACACATTACTAAATACCATTCACGAAAAGCTACTTACAAAGTTTGGTGAAGCAATTATTTCTGCTGAACAGAGCTATGATTTTCCGGTATTTGTTATTAAGACAGACTCTGTTTTTGAAGTTGTAAAATTTTTGAAGGAAGATCCGGAGATGGGTTTTGAATTTATGACCACGCTTTGTGGATTACATTATCCGGATAACAAAGGGCAGGAGCTGGGGGTAATGTACCAGCTTCATAATCTTCCGAAAAACTTGAGGATACGATTAAAAACATTTTTTCCGATATCAGATCCTAAAGTACAATCCATGACACCGCTTTTTTCTTCCGCCAACTGGCAGGAAAGGCAGGAATACGATTTTTACGGGATCATTTTCAAAGGTCATCCAAATCTCAAACGCATTTTGAACATGGATGAGATGAATTATTTCCCTATGCGTAAAGAATATCCGTTGGAAGATGGAACAAGAACGGATAAAGATGATAAGATGTTTGGAAGATAGCAGCCTCTCCTAGCCTCCCCGAAGGAAAGGAAAGGAAAAAGTAACTTATGCAAAAGACAGAAGCCGCAAAAGACCAATCAAAAACTTCCCTCCCTAACGGGGAGGGACAGGGTGGGGTCAAACAATACTCCACTCTCAATTTAGGTCCAACCCATCCTGCAACTCATGGCATTTTTCAGAACATTCTGAAAATGGATGGAGAAATAATTATGGATGCGGAGCCAACTGTTGGATACATACACCGGGCTTTCGAAAAAATTGCGGAGCGCAGGCCTTTTTACCAGATAACTCCGCTTACGGATAGGTTGAATTATTGTTCTTCCCCCATCAACAACATGGGCTGGCACATGACGGTGGAGAAACTTATCGGATGCAAGGTGCCCAAACGTGCAGAATATATCCGTGTTATCATCATGGAGCTTGCGCGTATTTCCGATCACCTGGTTTGTAACAGTGTTATCGGAGTTGATAGTGGCGCCATGACAGGATTTTTGTATGTGTTCCAATTGCGTGAACATATTTATGAGATATACGAAGAAATATGCGGAGCGCGTTTGACTACCAACATCGGCCGCATTGGAGGCATGGAGCGCGATTTCAACGAAACTGCCTGGAAGAAACTTCAGAAATTTGTGGATGAACTTCCCAAACACCTTGAAGAATTCCAAAAACTATTAGTACGCAACCGTATATTCATGGACCGTACAATTGGAGTTGGACCAATTTCTGCAGAACGTGCTCTCAATTATGGTTTTACAGGACCAAACTTACGTGCTGCAGGAGTGGACTATGATGTGCGCGTGATGAATCCATATTGCTCTTACGAAGATTTTAAATTCAACATTCCTGTTGGGAAAAGCGGGGACGTTTATGATCGCTTTAATGTACGTGAACAGGAAATGTGGGAATCCCTCAGCATCATCAAACAGGCAATGGCCAACATGCCGGACGGACCTTTCCATGCCGATGTTCCTGAATTTTACTTGCCTCCGAAAGAAGAAGTGTACAATAACATGGAAGCGCTGATCTACCATTTTAAAATTGTAATGGGAGAATCTGATGTTCCGAAAGGAGAAGTATATCATGCTGTTGAAGGCGGAAACGGAGAACTTGGATTTTACCTCATCAGTGATGGAGGCCGTTGCGCATACCGTTTGCATTTCCGCAGGCCCAGTTTCATTTACTACCAGGCATATCCTGAACTTATAAAGGGCAGTCTTCTTTCCGATGCTATTCTCACCCTGAGTGCGATGAATGTGATTGCAGGGGAATTGGATGCCTGACTGCTATTGGGCAGAGGTAGCACCAATCCAGTAAAATTTACAAACAAATGCGATTAATGGATGTTTTTGCAATGATTTTCATATTAACATTGTAACGTCAAAATTTTATCAGTCTTTTTTCCAATTAAAGATTTCATTTTATAACTTTACAACACAATGACTATTATAAATCATAAAAGGGAAATTGGAAGTGGGGTTTACACAATCCCAGACATAAGTCGTTTGTTGGGGTTTCCGAAACAAACTGTTGCTCGTTATCTTGAGCAATATTGGGATGAGAAACTCGGAAAAAAATTATTTAGCGATACATATTCTTGGTCTGCCGATGGTCGTATTAAGGCAGTTAATTTTTATGTTTTAATAGAATTGTACACATTTTTTTCCTTGCAAAAATTTGGTGTAACAACCCGCCAAATTCTAAAAGCAAGAGAGCACATTGCAAAAGAATTAAACACTCCTTATCCATTTGCTAATGCTGGTTTGCTTACAGATGGCAAAAAAATATGGTATGAATTTAAAGATTCTATTATTAGTGCTGACGGTAGCAGGCAAACCAATATTATTAAAATAATTCGTGATTTTTCAAAAAAAATCGAATTTGGAAATAATAAACTTGCGAAAAGATTTTTTCCAACTGGTAAGGATAGTGCGATTGTTGTTGATCCTCATCATAAATTCGGTCAGCCAATAATTAAAGGAACAAATATTAACACTGAAGTGCTATTCTCAATGTATAAGAGTGGTGAGCCAGTTGAAAACATTGGTATTCTCTATGATTTAACTGAAAGAGAAGTCGAAGAAGCTATTCAGTTCTATCGTAATGCGGCATGATTCATTTTTATCTTGACGAAAACCTGTCTGAGTACGTTGCCTCAGCGTTAAACTTCCTTAATAAAGGTTATTTTCGAGACATTCAAGTTTTTTCCACAAAAGAGAAATTTGGTAAAGGTGTTGCAGATGAACAAATTATACCTGAAATTGGAAAAGAAAGGGGAATTTTGATTACTAAGGACATTAATATCCACAATACTCGCCTCCAGTATGATCTCTGCCAAAAATATTCATTAGGAATATTTTTTATTAAAATGCCTAAAGGTCAGGATAAGCATTGGGAAATTGTAAAATCCTTGATGAATAATTGGGAAGAGATTGTTTCGATATCTCAAAAGGAAAAATTTCCATTTGCTTATAGAATAAAGCTAATTGGCAGAATGGAGAAAATGTGATTTAGTAGTTTCTAATATTTGTCGGTGGTTTAGAGTATGAGCAACCATTTCACCATAGTAGGAGCCGGGCTGGTGGGTTCATTGTTTTCCATTTATCTTTCTAAGAGAGGATACAATATCTCTGTTTATGAGCGTAGGCCTGATATGCGCAAGAATAGAATTTCTGCCGGACGTTCTATTAACCTCGCATTAAGCGACAGGGGATGGAGAGGATTGGAAGGAGTGGGCATTGATGCCGAAGTACGAAAGATTGGCATTCCGATGAAAGGAAGAGAGATCCATAACCTGGATGGAAAAATTACTTTTCAACCTTATGGAAAAGATCATCAGGCGAATTATTCTGTGTCGCGCGGAGGACTTAACTGCCTGCTTATGGACCTGGCGGAAAAACAAGGCGTGAAATTTTTCTTCAACGAGAAATGTACGGATGTGAATTTGGAAAATGGCGTTTGTACATTTGAAAACATTGAAACAAAAAAACTCTCGGAAATAAAATCAGAAAGGATATTTGGAACGGACGGAACTGCTTCTGCTGTCCGCGCTGCCTTGCAAACTTCGCTGAAGAATTTTACCGGTACGCAGGATTATCTCGATCACGGATACAAGGAACTAACTATTGCTGCTAATGCAAAAGGGGATTTCGCTATGAACGCTGATACGCTGCATATCTGGCCGCGTGGACAGTTCATGCTGATTGCGCTTCCTAACCTGGATAAAACATTTACCTGCACTTTGTTTTTCCCATTCAAAGGAGAGAATTCCTTTGAGGCGCTCGATACCAAAGAGAAGATGCTGGAGTTTTTTAACAAAATGTTTCCGGATGCAATTCCGTTGATGCCTACACTTGTTGAGGATTATTTTGCCAATCCTGCTTCTACACTTGCAACTATCCGCTGTTTTCCCTGGAGGTTTGAAGACAAGCTTTTGCTGCTGGGTGATGCTGCGCATGGAATAGTTCCCTTCTTCGGACAGGGAATGAATTGCGGGTTTGAGGATTGTGTGGTGTTAGATCGGCTCATCAACAGCCACCTCTCCCCATCCCTCCCCTCCAGGGAGGGGGTTTCTCACCCTGCGGGTGAGAAAGAGGAGCGGATATGGAATTCCATATTCAATAAGTTTGAAAACCAGAGAAAACCTGACAGTGATGCCATTGCTGAACTCGCTATTGAAAATTACATTGAGATGCGGGATAAAGTCGCTGATCCGAAATTTTTGTTGCAGAAAAAAATTGAAGCGCGCTTTTCGGAGAAGTATCCGGATAAATGGATTCCACTTTATGTGATGGTTACTTACCGCAGCGATATGCGTTATTCCGAAGCACTGGCTAAAGGTAAAAGGCAGGAAGAGATCATGAAAAAGATAATGGCACTGCCTGATATTGAAAAGAAGTGGGATAGTGAGGAAGTAGAAAGGGAAATTCTAACATTATTACGAGGACACGGAACGAAGTAAAAATGCACGAAGTAGCTCCACAATTATGAGATTGCTTCGTCCCAATCAAAGCATCGGGACTCGCAATGACGTTTCTATAGTTACTTCTCTCTAAAATGTATCTGGATAGGCACTCCGGTCATATCAAATTTATCACGCAATTTATTTTCAATAAAACGCACGTAAGATTCTTTGATCGATTTTGGGAAGTTTGTAAATATAATGAAGACAGGGGAGTGGGATGTGATCTGTATCATGCTGTATAATTCTACCAATCTTCCTTTGTCCGAGGAAGGTTGTTTGCTGGTAACTACTGAAATAATAAATTCCTGCAGGATCTCATCCGGAATTTTTTCCCTTCGTTTTTTCTGAACTTTTTCTGCTTCTTCCACCACCTGCATAATACGCTGACTGTTGAGTGCTGAAATGAAAAGTACTGGAACATCCTTGAAGGGAGCCATTTTTTGTTTGATCTTCTCCTCAAATTCCTTGGCTGTTGCTGTTTTTTTCTCTACCAGATCCCATTTATTTACCAGTATGATGACTCCTTTTTTATTTCTTTCTGCCAGGCGGAAAATATTTACGTCCTGCGCTTCCATTCCCAGCTGTGCATCCAGCATGATCAGGGCCACATCGCATTCTTCAATAGCACGGATAGCACGCAGGTTGGCGTAAAATTCCACCACTTCTTCGTATTTTCTTTTTTTACGGATACCTGCAGTGTCCACCAATAAAAATTCATGGCCGAATTTTTTATAGTGGGTATGAATGGAATCACGGGTAGTGCCTGCGATAGGTGTTACAATGGCCCTTTCTTCGCCAAGCAAGGCATTCAACAGGGAAGATTTTCCGGCATTGGGCCTGCCCACAATGGCAAACTTTGGCAAGGCTGAATTATCTTCCATGGGTTTATCAGGAAGCGCTTCTGCTATCTTTTCCATTAATTCTCCGGTTCCCCTTCCGGACACAGAAGAAATACAATTCACATCACCCATGCCTAGCTTATAAAATTCTCCGGACTGAATTTCCCGTTCGTGTGTATCGGCTTTGTTAGCTACCAGTATTATTTTTTTGTGTTTGGCATCCTTTAAAATTGATTTTCTGAGGAGTGCGGCTACTTTTTGATCCTGATCCGTAACCCCGGCCATAAGATCCACCATAAAAAGAATCACATCTGCTTCCAGCAGGGCAATCTCCACCTGTATACGGATCTGCTTTTCAAAAATATCATCCGAACCAAACACATAACCTCCGGTGTCGATCACGGCAAATTCTTCCTGTCCCCAAAATGCTTTTCCGTAATGCCGATCGCGCGTAACACCGGGCTGTTCATCCACAATCGCTCTCCGCGTTTCCGTTAAACGATTAAAGAATGTTGATTTCCCAACATTCGGACGGCCTACAATAGCAATGGTGTTGCTCATACATTAAAAACTTATTCTTTATCCTGGTTACTAATAACAAATCTATTACGAATGTAACAAATCAGGTGCGTGTTCATTCGTAATATTAGTTGCTATTCGATATTGGTAACCTTTCGATTTATTCTATGTATCCAAACTTCCTCAATCTCTTATCATCGTCTCTCCAGTCTTTTTCCACTTTAACCACCATTTCCAGAAACACCTTTTTGCCCAGGAAGTCTTCTATATCTTTTCGGGCTTCTGTGCCGACAATCTTCAATGCTTTACCGCCATGGCCGATGAGAATTCCCATTTGTGATTTACGTGTTACAAAAATAATGGCACGTATGCGGGTGATCTTTCCATCGCCTTTGGTAGCATTTTTTAACGGAGCATCTTCTACATACTCTTCAATGACCACTTCTGTTGAATAGGGAATTTCTTTGTGATAGGTAAAGAATATTTTTTCGCGTATGATCTCCGAGATAAAGAAACGCTGGGATTTATCAGTGATGTCATCTTTTGGAAAATAAGGCGGTGCTTCCGGAACGAGCTCTACTATTCTTTTAAGCAGGTAGTCACAATTAAATTTACGGGTTGCGGAAACAGGAACTATTTCTGCATTGGGTAACAGCTTCTTCCATTCCACCACTTTGGGCACAAGAATATCCTGGTTGCCTAAATCTATTTTATTGATTACGAGGAGCAGGGGAGTCCGTGTATCTTTTAATATGGCAAGCGTTTTTTCATTAATGGGATTAGGATCGCCAATTTCCATTACGAACATGATCACCTCTGCATCCGAAAGTGCTTCGGAAACTACAGCCATCATAGCCTTGTGAAGTTTGTAGTGAGGGTCAATGATTCCTGGAGTATCCGAGAATACTATCTGGTAATCATCGGTGCTTACAATTCCTCGGATCCGATGACGTGTGGTCTGGGCCTTTGGTGTGATAATGCTCAACTTCTCTCCCACCAATGCATTCATCAGCGTGGATTTTCCCACATTAGGCTTACCAATGATATTTACAAATCCCGACTTGTGCATTTCTGCGAAGGTAGTTCAAAGTAATGAGTGGCGTACAATCAATTTCCGATCATCACAAAGGCAGACCAGAAATAGGGATCAGGGAAGGTTTTTTTAAGTTCCAGTTGGGCATAACGGAATGCAGCGTGTTTGTCACCGGTCTCCAGCCATTTGGTATAGAAAAGGGTCATGAGCTTTTGTGTGGCATTATCACTCACTGTCCATAGGGACATAATAATAGTTTTTGCACCTGCAGCCATGAATGCACGTTGCAATCCGTACACTCCTTCGCCATTGTGTATTTCTCCCAAACCGGTCTCGCAGGCACTGAGAACCACTAATTCTGTTTTATCCAAGTTTAAATTCATAGCTTCAAATGCAGTAAGGATTCCGTCTTCCCTACCTGCCCAATTTGTTGCATTGGCGTAACTGGTAGTGTAAGCGTTGCTTGCTCCGGCCATCATTAACCCGGAACAGAGCAGGGGATTCTTGGTCATTTTTTCAGCCAGCTTGCTGGTCGCTGGGGTGTACCTCTCATCCACGTCTTTTTGAAAATAACCATGTGTGGCGATGTGAAGTACTGCCGGATTCTTTAAGGATTTCAGCTTGAGCTCCTGAGCTTCCTTTCCGAGGAATATATCAGTTTTCCATCCTTTTGAGATCATCATTTTGGAAATATCCTCCACTTCCTTTTTTGTTCCGGGCAGCGGATCAAGATGAAAGGAGCGGTCCAGATTGCTGCGTTTGCGTTCTATTAAATAATCTGAGGATACCTGATTCTCCTCCGGGGAGCCAAGTGTAACATCGGAGACATAATCCGGAAAACCAAATAAGGTTAT
>Ga0163144_10018091_pt1 | contig 14299 bp, 11 predicted proteins | sample OliLak19BULKMAT1_FD_123175 | JGI IMG/M metagenome (GOLD analysis project Ga0163144, IMG submission 123175) | Freshwater microbial mat bacterial communities from Lake Vanda, McMurdo Dry Valleys, Antarctica - Oligotrophic Lake LV.19.BULKMAT1 | ecosystem: Environmental > Aquatic > Freshwater >... | reverse complement strand
GATGCGTTCGATGCGGCGCACGGCTCTCGCTGGCGCGTCGATACGGTTGAGGCCCAGGCTGGTGATGCGGCGGGCGTGGCGGCGCTCGCGGCCGCGTTCGGCGGTCGGCGCACGGTGTACGTCGAGCTGCCGGTGCGCGAGGACCCCGCGGCGTTGATTGCCGCCGTGGGCGCAGCGGGGATGCGCGCAAAAATCCGTACGGGCGGGGTGACGGTGGAAGCCTTCCCCACACCAGAGCAGGTGATGCGCTTCCTCACGGCGTGCGTCGCGCAGCGGGTGCCGTTCAAGGCGACGGCCGGGCTGCACCATCTCATACGCGGCGAGTATGCGCTCACCTACGCGCCGGACGCTGCACTCGGAACGATGTATGGCTTCCTGAATGTGTTCGTGGCCGCGGTGTTGCTTCACGCGGGACACGCAGCGGCTGCGGTGCTCCCCTTACTCACTGAGCGTGACGCCGCGGCAATCGTGGCGAGCGACGACGCAATTGTGTGGCGCGGCCTCCGTGCGACTGCGGCGCAGGTCGTGGACGCGCGTACGACCTTGGCGGGGTCCTTTGGTTCCTGTTCCTTCATGGAACCGGTACAGGATCTCGCGGCTCTTTCCCTCCTTCCGACTTCGCGATGACGCTTGACGCCACGCATGATCCCGCGCTCCGCAGTTGGGTTCCCTCTGCGCATGCGCCGGAAAGCAACTTCCCGATCCAGAATCTTCCGCTCGGCGCGTATCACCCGACCGGCGGCAATGTGCCGCGACTCGGCGTCGCGATCGGCGAGATGATTCTCGATCTCGCGCACGCCCGTGAGGTGGGGCTGCTCGACGGGCTGCGCATCGATGTGCTGGAAGCCTGTGGGGCAGAATCGCTCACCCCGCTCTTCGCGACCAGACGCAGTGGACTCACCGCGCTCCGCGCGCGGGTGAGTGCATTACTCCGCGAGGATACCCCTGAAGGCGCGCGCGCGAGTCAGGACCGCGAGCTGTTGGTCCCGATGTCCGCCGTGCAGATGGCGCTCCCCGCGGTGGTCGGGGACTACACCGACTTCTACGCGAGTATCGATCACGCGACGAATGTGGGATCGATGTTCCGTCCGGACAATCCACTGCTCCCGAACTACAAGCATGTACCGATCGGCTATCACGGACGCGCGTCGTCGCTCGTGGTGAGTGGCACCGCGGTGCGGCGTCCGCAGGGACAGACGTCGGCGAAGCCAGAGGGGCCACCGACATTCGGGCCGAGTGCGCGGATGGACTACGAGCTCGAAGTGGGGGCGTTCGTGGCCGGTGGGAATGCGATGGGGACGTCCATTCCGCTTGCGGACGCGGAGCGCTATATCGCGGGGGTGGTGCTCGTGAACGATTGGTCGGCGCGTGACCTGCAGTCGTGGGAGTATCAGCCGCTCGGGCCGTTCTTGGCGAAGAACTTCGCGACCACCGTGTCGCCCTGGGTGGTGACGCTCGATGCGCTCGCGCCGTTCCGTGCGCCGTCGCGCCCGCGGGGTGCGGACGATCCGGCCGTGCTGCCATACTTGAGTGACGCACGCGACCGCGAGGCCGGCGGCGTGGCGATCACGCTGGAGGTCTGGATCCGCACCGCACAAATGCGGGCCGAGGGGGAGCTGGAGGTGCGGCTCTCGCGCGGGGATTTCCGTGGGATGTACTGGACGCTCGGGCAGATGCTCACGCACCACGCGAGCAACGGGTGCAACCTGCGCGCCGGGGATCTCTTTGCGAGCGGCACGGTGTCGGGTCCCACCAAGGACTCGCGCGGCAGCATGTTGGAGTTGTCGTGGCGCGGTGCGGAGCCGATCGCCTTGCCGAATGGTGAGACGCGCGCGTTCTTGACCGATGGCGATGAGGTGATTCTGCGTGGCTGGTGCGAACGCGAGGGCGCGGTACGGATCGGGCTGGGCGAGTGTCGCGGCATCGTGCTCCCCGCCGAGTCGTGAACGTCGGTCTTCCACGATTTTCTAGGAGTCGAAAATGCGCAGGCTGATCCCGCTGTTCTTGGTCGCTGTGGCTCTCTCCGCTGGAAGTGGTCGCGCCGAGGCGCAGGGTGGTACCGACGTGTGGGTCGCGTCCCTGCGTGTGAGTGGGAGCAGCGTCACGCTCGGTCGGCCGCGCAACGTGACGGCGCGCGCCGGTTACGACAATCAGCCGTCGTTCACTCCCGACGGGCGCGCGGTGATGTACACGCGCATTGAGAATGGCGGGCCCGCGGATATCTGGCGCGTGGCGCTCGCGGGGGGTGCCCCAACGCGGCTCACCAGGACCGACATTGAGAGCGAGTACTCCGCGACGCCAATGCCGGACGGGAGTGGCTTCAGTGTGATTCGCGTGGAGGCCGATTCCACGCAGCGCCTCTGGGCCTTTGGCTGGGACGGTGCGCCGATGCGAGTGATCCTGCCGGCACTCAAGCCCGTGGGCTATCACGTCTGGATCGGAGAGTCGGCAATTGGCGCCTTCGTTCTCGGAAGCCCGAATGCGCTGGTGCTCGCCGATCCGCGCACGGAGCGTGTGGACACGCTCGGCCGCAATATCGGGCGCGCCTTCGCGCGCGCACCGGGGCGTGAGGCCTTCACCTTTGTCCAGGTCGGCGACTCCGCACTCGCCCCAGTTGCGATTACCGAGGTCGATGCGCGCACGGGCGCGGTGCAGGGCGTGCTCAGCGCGCCGGCGGGGGTGGAGTACCATGTTCGCCTCGCGGATGGGTCGTTCATCCTCGGGACTGGGTCGGTCATCTGGCACGTGCGTGCGGGGCAATGGTCGCAGCTGGCCGATCTTGGCGTCTTCGGAGTGCGCGGGATCAGCCGAATCGCGATCAGTCCGAGTCTGGACCAGATTGCCTTCGTGACCGAGGACGCGCCGGCGCCCTGAGCGGCGCATTGACCTACCCCCGCTTGCGCGGGAGGACAGCGGGAGGTGAGGTTCCACATCCCCAGACCACGTGTCCCAATGCCCAAGAAGTCGATTCCGCGTCCCTCCAAGCCCTCCGTGCATCCGGTGCGCGATGCGGCGGACGCTCTCTACCGCGCCGCGAAGGAATCCTGCCGCCAGCACGAGCGGCTGACGCGCCTTGTGGCCCTCGGGGCCGATGACGAAGAGTTCAACGCCGCGTGGGACTTAGCGGAACTCTGTGACGCGCAGTTGGCGGCGCGTGCGGGGCTTTACGCAGAGACCGCCGTGATCGGTCGTGGCGCCGAGAGCGAGGAGTGGTGGCGCGCGGCCAATGGGCTCTGGATGTCGAGCCGCGACTATTGCCGGAGGCATGAGTCGAGCAACGAGGCATCGGGGCGTCGGAGACGGCATGGCGCCGCCGAGCTTGGTGAGATTACGCTGGAGTACGAGCTTGAGGTCTCGGCGCGCCTGTCCGTGAAACAGGCGATGGCGACGTACCTCGTGCTGCGGCCCGGCGCGGTCTGAGTTCTCGGTGGTCCGTCAGCGCTTCTCCGACGACTCCGCCCACGCCGCCAGCGCGTCGTCCAATGCGCGCCTGGCCTTCGCCAACTCCTGATCCAGCGAGGCCGCGCGCTTCGCCGCCTCGCTCGATCCATCGTACAGATCCGGATCAGCGAGCTGCGCTTCGAGTTCGGTCACCCGCTGCTCCCAGCGCGCGGCGGCATTCTCGGCGTCCTCTGAGGCGCGCTTCCGCGCGCGTTTTTCGGCGTGGTCGTCGTCCTGCGTGGCGGTGTTCTTCTTTGCCTTCTGCTTGTCCTTGGCTTTCCGCGCCTCGGCCTCAGCGGCCTCGGCGCGTGCCTGGACCGCGGCGCGATCTGCCTTGCTTGTTTCCCACTCAACGAAGGAGCCGTCGAAGTCGGTGAGCTTGTTCCCCTCGAATGCCCACACCCGCGTCGCGATCTCACGGAGGAAGGCGCGGTCGTGGCTCACGAGCAGCACGGTTCCCTCAAACTCCTCGAGTGCATCCTCGAGCGCTTCGATGTTCTCGACGTCCAAGTGATTCGTCGGTTCGTCGAGCACGAGGAGATTGGCGTGCGACAGGCAGATCAACGCCAGCGCCATCCGCGCGCGCTCACCGCCGGAGAGCGTCTTGATCTCGCGAAACACTTCATCGCCGCTGAAGCCGAAGGCGCCGAGGTGGTTCTGTACAGAACCGCGGCTCCACAACGGACGCTGGTCGAGGATGGCATCCATCAACGATTTGTTGAGCGGGAGATCAGCGAGATCCTGACGGAACCAGGCCGGCGTGATGGACCCGCCCACGCGTGACTCGCCCGAGGCGGCCCGTCGATCGCCGAGGATGGTGGAGATCAGGGAGGACTTTCCCGCGCCATTCGGTCCGACGAGTGCGACGAAGTCATTGCGACGGAGCACCGCGGTGAAGTCATCGATCAGGACGCGTCCCGGGACCTCGACCGTGAGGTGTTTGATGGCGATGACCTGATCACCACCACGCTCGGCCGGTTCGAAGCGAAGATTCATTGCCGCCGGGTCGCCGGGCGGAGGCGTGAGCCGCGGCAGGCGCTCGAGGCGTTTGCGCTTCCCCTTCGCCTGGAACGAGTTCACCCCCGCGAGGTTCCGGCGGATGTACTCCTCTTCCTTCTTCACGAAGGCGCGCTGGCGCTCCATCTCGCGCTCACGCGTGAGACGCCGCTCGGCGCGCTGCACGACGAACTGGCTGTAGTTCCCCTTGTAGCTCTCGCAGGAGCGCCCTTCGATGTGCAGGATGTGCGAGCAGACGGCGTCGAGAAAGGCCCGGTCGTGCGAGATGACGATGATCGTCTCGTTGCACTCGCGGAGCCAATCCTGCAGCCAGGTCGTGGTGTCGAGGTCGAGGTGATTGGTCGGTTCGTCGAGCAGCAGCAGGTCGGCGGGCGCGATCAGCTGCGCCGCGAGTCCCACGCGTCCCCGCTCGCCACCCGAGAGCGACGAGACCAGCCGGGTCTTGGAGTCCTCGGCGTCGAAGCCGAGGCCCTGAAGCACGGCATCGACGCGGGCGTGATAGACGTAGCCGCCGAGGTCGGCGAAACGCTCTTGATCACGTCCGAAGCGCTCGAGGAAATCGTCGGGGATGTTCTCGCCGAGTTCGCCGAGTTGCACGGCTTGATCGGCGATGGACTTCTCGAGGGCGATGACCTCACGCCAGGCGGCGGCGGCCGCTTCCCATACGGTCGTCGCGCCTTCAAAGGCGCGGTGCTGGTCAAGCAGGGCATGCCGGAGGCCCGGCCGCCGCGCCAGACCGCCGACCGTCGGCATCAAGTCGGCGGTGATGATCTTGAAGAGGGACGACTTGCCGGCACCGTTACGGCCAATGATGCCCCACCGATCGCCATCGGCGACGGTGAAGGTGATGTTCTTCAGGAGTTCCGTGGCGCCGAACGAAATGCCGACGCCGGACATCGAAATAAGAGTCACGCGTCCGTGGGCGTAGGAACGGTCAGATCGCCGGTGTCCATCGCGCGCTTGGCGATCGCGCGTACGCGATCGTCCCCGTTCTTCTCGATGGCGCGGATGGCACGACGGGTGCGGCGCATCGCCATCGGCACGAACATGCGGGCGGCGTCGAGGTCATCCTTCGCCCCGTCCACGCCGTGCTTGTTGAGGACGGAGGTGACACGCGAGAGCACGGCGGTGCTGAGGTAGATGTCGATGGCGGCATTCGCCATGCGCTCCTGCAGCATCTGCCGTTCGATGATGTCCTTGCCGTGCTCGATCAGCGCCTTCTCCACCGCGAGCGCGAGCCCGTGGATGTTGTCGGCGATGAGCTCGGCCTCCTCGGCGAGCACCGGGTGGACCTTGGAGAAATGATTCTTGGAGAGGGTGCGCTTGGCGCGGCCAGTGACGTAGCTGGAGATCGCGCCGATGTTCTTGAGCGGATTCTTGAAGGCCTTGCCGACCTGCTTGAGTTCTTCGCCCGGCTGCTGGAGCCCCATCAGCGCAATCAGGGCGCGGAGGATCTCGTTGGTCCCTTCGAAGATCATGTTGATGCGTGAGTCGCGCAGGGCGCGCTCGTACGGATATTCCTTCGAGTACCCAATACCACCGGCGATCTGCATCGCCTCGCTCGCCGTGCGGAAGGCGAGTTCTGACGCGTAGATCTTGCAGGCCGCGGTCTCGAGCGAGAAGTCGATGCCGCCACGGTCGACCATGCCGGCGCAGAGCATCCAGCCGGCATCGGCGGCGTAACAATCGGCCGCCGCCATCGCGATCTTCCGCTGAATCATCTCGAACGAGCCGATCGGGCGTCCGAACTGCTCGCGTTCCTTCGCGTAAGCGATCGCGAGCTTCATCATCTCCCGTGTGCCGCGCGATGAGCCAGCGGAGAGCCCAAGGCGCCCGGAGTTGAGAATCTCGAGCGCGATCTTGAAGCCGCTACCGACGCCGCCGAGCAGATCTTCGGCGGGGACCTTCACGTGTTCGAAGGTGACGGTACGCGTGTCGCTCGCCTTGATGCCGAGCTTCTCTTCGATCTTGCCGAGGGAGATACCGGGGGCGTGCGCGTCGACGATGAAGGCGGTGACTCGGTTCTTCTGCTTGCCATCGACCATCACGGGGACTTTCGCGAACACCGTGAAGACGCCGGCGTAGCCCGCATTGGAGATCCAGATCTTGGTGCCGTTCAGCGTGTAATGCTTGCCATCGTCGCTGAGCACGGCGGTGGAGAGCATCGCCTGCGCGTCGGAGCCGGAACCAGGCTCGGTGAGGCAGAAGGCGCCGACGAGTTCGCCGGTGGCGCAGCGGGGCAGCCACTTCTGCTTCTGCTCTTCGGTGCCGAAGAGGATGATGCCCTTGATGCCGATGCTCTGGTGTGCGCCGAAGTAGACCGCGAGCGCGGCATCGTGCGCGCCGATCTCGCCGAAGACGCGGGTGAAGACCATCGTGGAGGCGCCGAAGCCGCCGTACGCCTCGGGGATGTTGAGTCCCATGAGTCCGAGTTCGGCCATCCCCTGACGGACGTGGTCGGGGAACTTGGCGTCGTGGTCGACCTTGGCCGAATCGAGATTGTCTGCCGCCCAGGAGCGGAAGGAATCGAGGATCTGGTGCAGCGTTTCCTTTTCCTCGGCCGAGGGCTCGGGGAAGGGAAAGAGCAGATCTTCATGGATCTCGCCCTGAAAGATTCCTCGGGTGAACGAGGGGTTCTTGTCCGGGTCGGCGAGGTGCGGCGTGTTGTCAGTTTGGCTCATAGGTCCTTCGCAGGGCTCGGGAGAGTGAGAAAGATAGCGGAGATGTGGGTTGCCTTGCCCGTCTCACGGGACAAAGTTGCGGGATGCGCCTGTTCCGGCTTCTGTCCCTTCCGTTCGCTCTCCTCGGCCCGCTGCCCCTTGGGGCTCAGCTGCTCGGCCCGCCGGCTGCCCCTGCTCAGGATTCGGTCCCTGTCCAGGCCGTGGACTCGGCGTCTCCGCGGGCGGCGGTGCTCGCGTTCGAGGCCGCGGGCCGCGAGGGGGACTTCGTCAAGTCCGCTACACATATGGCGTTGACCGCGCCGGAGTACGCGGGGCGTGAGGAAGAACTGGCCCGCCGACTGAAGTCGGTGCTCGACTCCCGCCTGGCGTTGGATGTCGAGCGGCTCTCGCCGCGTGCCGAAGGTGACTCGGGGGACGGTCTCCCGGCGGACCGCGAGCAGTTGGGGGTGATCACCACGCGGGCGGGGAAGGAGATCCCGATCCGTCTGGCGCGTACCGGACGGGGTGACGCGCGGCGGTGGGTATTCTCGTCGGCAACGGTGGCGGCGGTGGACGACCTGTTCGCGGACCTGCCGGACAACTGGATCCGTGAACGACTCCCCGAGCCGCTCCGGACCCCGGGGCCATTCGAGGTGCTGGCCTGGCAGTGGCTTGCCCTGCTCGTGTTGCTCCCGTTCTCGGTGATTGTCGGGATGCTGCTCGACCGCCCCACGCGGGCCGTGCTCCGTCGTTTGGTGGCCCACACGGCAACGGACCTCGACGACAAGCTCGTGGCCTCGGCGCGTCCGCCGATCATCCTCTTGTGGTCGGTCTTCGTCTCGCGGAGCGCGCTGAGCTGGCTCGCGCTTCCGACTGGGGCCACGGCGTTCATCGTGGAGCTCCAGCACGCGCTAGTGATCGCGGGCGTCTTTTGGATGATCCTGCGCGCCATCACCGTATTCCAGCACGACCTCGCCCAAGAGGCATGGACGGAGCGGCATCCCGCCATGCGGTCCCTGATTCCGCTCGGCGCGCGGATCGCGCGGGTGTTCGTCTTCATCATCGCGGTGCTGGTGACCATCGCGCAGTTCGGGTATCCGATCGCGACGATTCTCGCGGGCCTCGGGATCGGCGGCATCGCGGTCGCGCTTGGTGCACAGAAGTCGCTGGAGCACTTCTTCGGGTCGGTCTCGATTGGGATCGATCAACCATTCCGCGTTGGGGACTGGGTGATTGTCAACGGCATCGAAGGGGAGATCGAAGCGATCGGACTGCGGTCGACGCGACTGCGGACGCTGGATCGCACCGTGGTGTCGATGCCCAATGGCCAGCTGGCGGATACCATCTCGGAGAACTTCGCGCGCCGCGAGCGGATCAGGTGGAAGACAACGCTCGGCCTGACCTATGGGACGCCGAGTGCCACCGTGCGGAACGTCCGCGACGAGATCGAGGCGTTGCTGCGCGCCCATCCCAAAATGTTTGCTGGTCGCGTGGTCGTCCGGTTCGCCGAGTTTGGGGAATCCTCACTGGAACTCGAGCTCTTCTGTTGGATCGAGACGAGAGAGCCGGACGAGTATCGACTTATCCGTGAGGAGCTGTTGTTCGGCGTCATGGAGATCGTCGAGCGGAACGGGACGAGCTTCGCCTTTCCGACGAGGACCGTGCATCTGGTGCCGCCGTCGCCGCTGGGTCCTCTCGACCCTCGCTAGGTCTGTGGCGCGCCTCGCATCAGCCCGCGGACCGTCGACTCACCCGTTGTAGACGGGGCCACCGAGCGCCTTGTAGCGCTCAAGGACGTCACGTCCTTCGGCGCGCAGCACGCCTTCGACGATCTCCACACCGCGCTCCCGCAGATACGCGAACGATTCTGCGAAGACCGGTCCTTCATCGAAGCCGATAGCGATCGCATCGTCACGGGATGCGGCGATCACCACCCGCTGCACGCCACTCCAGAGCGTCGCGCCGAGACACATCGCGCAGGGTTCGCAGCTCGTGAACAGTTCGTGCGCGGGGTGTCCGTCCGCGGCGAGCGTGTACGAGGTGATGCGCTTCTGTGCGAGTTGATACGCGACCATCTCGGCGTGAAGTGTGCAGTTGTTGAGGCGCACGACGGCGTTCACACCGACGCTGATGAGCAGCCCCGTGTCGCGCTCGAAGACGGCCGCGCCGAAGGGTCCGCCGCTCCCGCGCTCGACGTTCTCCCGCGCGAGGCGAACGGCGAGTGACATTTTTTCGGCGTCGGTGTCGTAGCGCAGGGAGAAGTCCACCGAGTCGCGCACCCAGGAGGGGAGCGAGACAGTGGCTTCGAGCATCGGAGGGCGGTCCCAGCGCATGACGGTCGGGTCGGGGAAGGGCGCGCCCGACTGTGTATCGAACGGTCGCTGCGAAGCGCGCGGTCACAAGTTGCACATCGTATCGCGCCGGCACTCCGGCGCACGCGGCTTGGGGGTGCTAGGCCAGCACGCGCTGGAAGATCTCCACCGCTTGCTGCATCTCGGGCATCGTGCCGAAGGAGATGCGTGAATAGTTGGTCAGCGGCGCGAAGGTACGGCCAACGGCGACGCCCTGGCGGGCGCAGGCCAGACGGAAGTCCTGCGCCGGACGACGGATGTCGACCAGCACGAAGTTGGTCTGCGAAGGAATCACGTTGTAGCCAGCATCGGTGAACCACTTCGTCGTGAAGGCGCGCGCGACGCGGTTCTTCTCCTGCTCCTTCTGCATCTGCGCCGGATCCTGCAGCGAGGCAATGGCCGCCACCTGCGCGAGGGCGCCGATGCCGTTGGCGAGACGGAACCTGGTCATGCGGCTGAGCGTCGCCGGCTGTCCGAAGGCGTACCCGACTCGGAGCCCAGCGAGGCCGTAGATCTTCGAGAACGTACGCGACACAAAAACGCGCGGCTCCGTGGCAATCATCGGCAACGCGCTCCGGTAGGACGGATCGTCGACGAACTCGTGATACGCTTCGTCCACGAGAATCATCACCTCGGGATCGGCGGCAAGAGCGGCTCGGATGAATCCGTCGACGGCCTCCTGCCCATGCACGTGGCCGGTCGGATTGTTCGGATTACACAGGAACACGAGTCCAGCGCCACGAACCTGACGGAGCATGCCGTCGAGGTCGAGTCGGAGTTGGGCGTCGAGCGGCACTTCGCGCACATCGAGGCTGAAGTCCTTCGCCGTCCCGGCTGGCGTCTCGAAGGTCGGCGCGGCGGTGACGAGATGCTTGGTCGGCGAGCAGAAGGCCTGGACCGCCATCCGCAGAATCTCACCCGAGCCGGAGCCGAGCATCACTTGTTCGACGGGAAGATCGTTCGCCGTTGCGAGGGCCTGACGCACGCGCGTCTCGCCGCTGGCCGGATACCAGGCCGCTTCGTGCCACGAGGCCTGGATAGCACGGATCGCCGCCGGCACGGGGCCGTACGGGTTCTCGTTGCTCATCAGGCGGATCATCGGATTCTGCTGCTGCGCTGCGATCAACGCGGCCTCGCTCGGGAGCGCCGAGGCGGCTTCCATGCCGCGCGCCTGCACCCACGAGGGGAGCGTGAGGGCCCCGGCACCACCGACGCCGAGGGCAGCAACGAACGCGCGACGTGAAACGGCCATCAGAACTCCAGAAGGGGATGTCGAGAAACTATCGCGTCCCGATCACAACGCCAGAGCGGTGAGGTAGGCGAGGAATGCCACAAGCCCGGCGGTGCCAAAGACGAACCCTGCGGAGATCGCCCGCCAAGGGCGCTTATGGGAGGCGGGGAACAGTAGTGCCGCCAGCCCAGCCGCGACACCGGCCCCCGCCCCCACGCCAACCGCTCCTGAGAGGGTGTCCACCGCGCCACGCAGGAACTCGGGCAGCGTGATCCCACTCCACCCGAGCGCCGTGCCTGCGGTACGGAAGGCGATCTGCCACCCTTGGTACTCCAGGAAACCGCTGGCGATGGCCGTGGCGATGATCGTCGCGAGAATCAAGCGTGTGGCGGCGCGACGATCGGCGGCAGCGGCTATCGGCGCAACCAACGGCGCAACCAACGGCGCAACCAACGGCGCAACCAACGGCGCAACCAACGGTACCGCAGGCTCAGCGCCGAGGGGCTGATCGCGAGTTGTGCGCTGGTCGAGTCGCTCGGGTTCCATGCGGGACCCTACGCCACCGGCGCGCTCCCTGTTTCGGCTCAGCGCAGCATGCCCGGCAGATCGCGCCAGAGCACGAACGCCCCAGCCGCCGCCATCGCGGCCGTCACGACTATTCCCGCGCCGGTGAGCATTCGCGGATGCCGATACGCCCCCACGATCTTCTGGCGGTTCGCGGCCACCAGCATGCTGCCGAGCGCGAGCGGAAGGATCAGACCATTCACCGCACCCACAAGCACCAAGGTACGCACGGGACGCCCAACGATCACGAACACGATCGCCGAGAGCGCAATGAAGACGATCACCACTCGCGTCCACTGCGCATCGATGCGCCGGTGCAGGCCCCGCAGAAAACTCACCGACGTGTACGCGGCGCCAACCACTGACGTGATCGCCGCGCTCCACATCACCACACCGAAGATGCGGTACCCGAGTTCACCGGTCGCATGACGAAACACGCTCGCCGGTGGATTGGCCGGGTCGAGTGCGAGTCCGCGACTGACCACACCAAGTGCCGCGAGAAAGAGCACCACGCGCATCAACGAAGCAATGCCGATCGCCCAGAGCGCGGAGCTCGTCACCTTGCCGACCGACTCCTCTCCGCGCACACCGGCATCCACTAAGCGATGCGCCCCGGCGAAGGTGATGTAGCCACCGACGGTTCCCCCGACAATGGTCACGATGGCGAGGATGTCGATGCGCTCCGGAAGAAAGGTGCCGCGCACCGCCTCGCCAACTGGCGGCGACGACGCGAACGCGACATACCACGTGAGCGCGACCAGCAAGAGGCCGAGCAGCATCGCGAAGCGGTCCATGGCCTTGCCCGCTTCCTTCACCAGAAACAGCCCGATCGCGATCGCCGCGCTGATCACCGCTCCCGTCGCAACGGGGAGCCCAAACACGACCTGCAATCCGAGGCCCGCGCCGGCGAGGTTGCCGATATTGAATGCGAGGCCGCCGAGTGCGACGAGCACGGCGAGCGCCGTCCCGAGTCCCGGCGTCACATCGTTGGCGACCTCGGGGGCGCGGCGTCCGCTCACCGTGAGCACGCGCCAAATGTTCAACTGCGCGACCAGGTCGATCACGACGCTGACGAGAATCGCGAAGCCGAAACTCGCGCCGAGCTTCTCGGTGAACACGGCGGTCTGCGTGAGGAACCCCGGCCCGATCGCCGAGGTCGCCATCAGGAAGGCCGCACCCACGAGCACCCCGCGACGTCCCTCACGCATCAAGCACGCATCCCATGGTCCAGGTGACGAGCGCCGCGCCGAGTGACGCGAGAAAGGGCACGGGACCGCCGAGTGCCGTGGCTCCAAGATAGACCACCAGCGCCACAATCAGCGTCGCGCCTGCGGTGCGCGGCGAGCCGAGCGTGGTGAACAGGGCAAAGAGCGTCGTCACCAACACCCCGGCGCTGCCGAACGCCGAAGCCTGTTCGACCAGCGCCATCACCCCCTCCGCGTTCGCCGCGAGCAGGTAGGCGAGGGCGCCGAAGCCGATCACGCCAGCCCGCGCCAGAAGCACTTTGCGACGCTCGTCGCGCACGCCGGTGAGCGGGATCAAGATGTTGTGCGAGAGCAATCCGGACGCCACCAGAAGTGTGGAATCGACCGTGGAGAGAATCGCCGAGACGAGGCCGCCCGTGAAGAGCGCGAAGGCGAGGGGCGGCAACACGCGCGCGGCGACGGTGGGGAGCACCTGCTCCGCGTCCGCGAGGTCGCCGATAAAACTCCGCGCGAGGAGTGCGATCACGACCGGAATGCATCCGATCACCAGATACAACACCCCGGCCGCGATGCTCGATCGCTGTGCTACGGTCGAGGAGCGCGCGGCGATCACTCGCCCGATCACTTCGGTCGCCACGAGCGAACCGCAGACGGGAATCGCCCACGCCTCCAGCGTCTCGTACCACACCCCCGCCGCACTCGGCGCAAGGTCAATGGCGTCGCTCGCACGAATGATCGCCACCGCCTCGCCGAACCCGCCGACGTGTTGAATCACCACCACCAGTGTGGTGATGAGTCCGATACTGAGCACCGCGCCCTGCAGCACGTCCGTCACCGCATCGGCGAGGAGCCCGCCAAATGTGGTGTAGGCGATGGTGAAGAGCGCCGCGATTCCCATGCCGAGGGTGAGGTCGACTCCACCCACCAGCGAGACGACCGACCCGAGGGCGCGGACCTGTGCCGCGGCCCACAGCACCGATGTGGGAATGAGGATGATGGCGGCGAGTCGTTCGACGCCGACGCCGAAGCGCTGCCGATACAGATCGGCCAGCGTGGTGAGGCCGCGATCCCAAAGCGGCTTTGCCAGGAGTGCGCCCATCAGGATCAAGCAGAGCGCATAGCCGAAAGGCTCTGCCGAGGCGAGCGAGATTCCGCCGCTGTAGACCCCGCCGGCTGATCCGATCACCGTTTCCGCGCCGAACCAGGTCGCGAAGATCGAGAATGTCGCGAGCGTGTAGCCAAAGCGGCGTCCGCCGACGAGATAGTCGTCCTCGGTCGCGATACGGCGTGAGACCCAGACGCCGATTGCGACCTGGAGTGCGAGGAATCCCGCCAGAGCGATGAGGGGCAGCGTCACGCTTGAAGTGCTTGAAGTGCTTGACGTGCTTGACGCGGCGTTTCGGTCATCAGTTGAACAGCCCGGGCAGGTCCGCCACGTCGAGCGGAGATCCGTCGTGGGGGAGGCCACCGAGCTGGGCTGCGCGCCCAATCAACTCGCGCGGTGTCGCGCCCGCGGCACGCAGCTCACGAATGCCGGTATCGTTGGCCGACTTGCTGAGCTTGCGGCCGTCTTGGTGCCGGACGAGCGGATGATGCAGAAACTGCGGCATGGCCGTGCGCCCGAGCAGGCGCGCGAGGCGGAGCTGGCGTCCGGTGGACGCAAGCAGATCCTCGCCGCGAATGATGAGATCGACCTCTTGGTCCATGTCATCGATCGTGACGCAGAACTGATAGGTGAAGTGGCCCGTGCGATCACGCGCGAGAACATCACCGCATTGCGCGTCGGGGTCCTGAGTCTGCTTGCCGAGTCGCAGGTCGGTGAACTGCTCG
>Ga0163144_10018090_pt1 | contig 14299 bp, 7 predicted proteins | sample OliLak19BULKMAT1_FD_123175 | JGI IMG/M metagenome (GOLD analysis project Ga0163144, IMG submission 123175) | Freshwater microbial mat bacterial communities from Lake Vanda, McMurdo Dry Valleys, Antarctica - Oligotrophic Lake LV.19.BULKMAT1 | ecosystem: Environmental > Aquatic > Freshwater > Lake... | reverse complement strand
TGTTCCGCGGCACGCTGACCCAGACCAGCGTGTATCCGCGCGAAGTGGTCAAACGCGCGCTGCATTACAACGCGGCCGCAGTGATTTTGGCGCAAAGCCACGCCTAATCCATGTAAGTCATTGAAAATAATTAAGAAAGATATATTTAATTAGAGATTATACCCTCATCTATACCCACAACACGCATAATTTGAGATCGAACAGGCGCGGCGCTTCCTCCTAGACGTGCCGTCTACTCAGCCTTGCCGTCCATAGTTTCTGCCGGAGGGGGTAGCCCGCGGAATCACAACACACCTGTTGACGCCGGCCTCGAATTGACCACCAGTGCCGGTTGAAAGCTGACCAGGAACAACGGACTGCTTACTTCCGCGAACAGGTCAATTCGGGATCGGCGCATTGTGAGGAAAGTGATCAGTTTGAGGGCGGCGGCAACATGCGATATGGTGCCGGTAGTCCCAAAAATATGCCAAGGAGAGTGCGGATGGGGTGGCCTGAACTAATTCTTGAGTTTTTGCGAGTCATTATTTCGTGGCCGGTTTCAGCGGTCGTAATCGCCATCATTTTCCAAAGCCCCATTCGCGGATTAATCGATCGTGTGCGGTCGGTTAGCGTTCCCGGCATTCAACTTCAAGCGATGCAACAACCTGAAGCTGTCGTCAAAGGCGGCACTCAGATCAAACTTCCACCACTACAGCTGCCGACAGGCTTGACACTCGCCCCCGATCAGCTAGAGGTGGTCAAACAAGCATTCCAAGCCGAACGGGCGGCCGGTCGGCTGTGGGAATACCGATACCTGAATTACTTCTTAGCGCGAAGCACTCAAGTTGTGCTCGATTGGCTCGTCGGTCTTAACCAGGTAACTACGGCTGACGCATTCGATGCTTACTGGCTGCCCCTCATTCCTGACGCGAGCCAGAGGAACATGATTATCATGGCGCTTCAGGCGCATCACCTCATTGAGATGGATGGTCCCGTTATTAGGACATCGGAAAAAGGCTGCGAATATGCCAAGTGGCGCGGGCCTTTGCCGCCGCTGCCGGCGCCGACCGTTCCAGTAGTTTAACCACCGCGGCGAAGGTTGGGAGGTAGTGTGATTGCGAAAAGAATGCGCCGCGGATATGTCGAGCGTCCAGCTTAGGAGGTATCGCGCATGAGTCACTACGGAATATCAATGGTGTTGGCGCCGGTTGAAAATTGACCACCAGTGCCGGTCTCAAAGTGAACATGCTCCTCCGGCTGCTTAGCTAGGACTGCGGCCTTCCGCGAACAGATATGCTGGTCCATTCTGGATCGGAGCATTGTGGGGAAAGTGATCAGTTTGAGGGCGGCGGCAACAGATGAGATCTCCGCTGCCGCTTGAGTTACGCATTCGCCACCGACAAGTTGCACGGTAGCTGCCGATCAGATCGCCAACGCCTTCAGCAACGCGTCGCGGGCGTCGAGGTAGTAGTGGATAGTCATCTTGGCCGCCAGATCGTCGGGCAGATCGTTCAATTGCCGCCGGGCGCTGATCGGCATCAAGATGCTGGTGGCGCCCTTCTCAATGGCAATTTCAACGGCGGCGACGGGGTTGAAAATCGTTTCGATCGAACCGCCCAGGTTTAGACCTCCAGTAACAGCGAGACCGCCCTTGATACTTTTCTGGAGTAGCGATGAACAAAGCGCGATGAGCACGGCGACCCCGACCGCGGCGCCGCTCTTGGCACTGTCAAACGCCCGCAGCTGAACCGAGAACTCGTGCTGGCGAGGTTCGCGGTCTCCGATGAGTTCCTTTGCATGCGCATAGAGATTCTGCTCAGCACAACGTACACTTTCCTTGAATGGCGGAGGTGCCGGTTGATTCAGAATCTTCACGCCACTGCCTGGCCCTTCGGTAATGTCCACGCGATACAAACCCGTGTTTTCATCCCCGCTTCCCGGCGCAATGACCCAGACTTGCCCCGGCGGCAGAGGATCGCTGCCAATGCTGTTTTCGCTGTAAAGCTCCGGTGTGGACACAAACTGCTCCACCCCGTCTTCGCCCATCGAATAACTGAAATGAGTGTTACGAAACTCGGCGGAACCGATGCGCTTCTGCTGTTCCTTTACTCGCCGGCGGCACTCTAGTCCGATGCGTAGCGCCCACTCCAGTACCTCGTCGGAAACTGGAATCGCCGGGTTCGGCGACACCAGCTTAATGAGACCGCTGACAGTTTTCTGGACGCCCGTCGTGTCGCGTCCACTCAGAGCACCGCCCAGGTGAATGCGCCCTTGAAAAAGGTTCTGCCGGCTCTGGCGCCGCAATTGATTCCAGCACTCGGAAAGGAAGTCGCTGACAAGACCGAAATGATCGGTCAGCAGATCGCGGTTTACCTTCGGTAAATCCCAACCAGGCAGGTAGGCGTGGATACGGTCCATGAACGCGGTGTCGTCGCGCATCTCAGGCGGCAATGGACCAAAAAGATGTCCAACCCGCTGCTGGTGCTGCACGTCCACATCGAAGTTGCCCACCATGACGACACCTCCATCGGCGCGAATGCTCTCCTTGCCACGACTGAACTCGCCTGACTCCATGTAGCCCTTCATGATATTCACGCCATCCTTCTGGTCGAAGGAGACGCCAGAGATTTCATCGAAGCAAACCACGTCATACTGGCAAACCAAGCCGCGCTGGCCGTTGGCATTGTTGACAAACATGCGCGCGACCGTCGCTTTACCTCCTGAGATCAGATGAGCATACGGCGAGACTTGCTGAAACAGGTGGCTCTTGCCGGTGCCGCGCGGGCCAAGTTCCACCATGTTGTAGTTGCGCTCTACAAACGGAACCATCCTCAGCAGAGCCATGTCGCGGGCACGGGGGGTGAGTTGCTCCGGTTCCATCCCGATGCTCCGAATCAGGAAATCCTTCCACTCCTCGGTAGCAAATGCCTCCCGCCCCTTGTACAACACCGGCAGCACTTCACGTTTGGACAACTGAATCTCGCGCAACGAATCAATGCCAAAGGGACGGCCATTCTTCTCCTGGGCGATGGTCGGGTCGTACGCGAGCTCCACTTCTGCATAGAATCCACCCGTCAGCATCCGCTCATTGGCGTGGACCATCGCTTCACTGATGCGTACATCCTTCAATTGCAAGCTCGGCAAAGTAGCCAGAAAAGAATCGGTGCCGGCATCCAATCGGGCGGTGATGATGTCGATCAGCTTCACATGCCCCTTTTCCTTGGCGCGAGCCTTGAACAGTTCATGCTCCCCGGCGCGGATGGTCTTTTCACCGAGTTGACGCTCTACAATCTTGAGGCCCTCAGCGATTTCCTCCTCATCCACCGAAGCGCAGTAGCGGCCCAGGAGAAATTCGGCAACGTAAGTCGGGACAGGATACTGTCCCTTGAACTTGCGCACGAGGTCCTTACGCACCACATAGCCCTCAAAGGCTTTTGTGGCAATCGCATCAATGGCGTCCAGTTGCTGGCTCATATAGTCATTGTCCCAATGTGGTTGGCAGGGAATCGATGACCTGCCCGTTTGTGTCTAACAAAACGATCTCGGCTTTATTGCCGATGTCGGCATCGTCTTCGAGGAACACCGTCACCTTGCCGTCGGCGGTGGTTTCGCGGGCCTGCTTGTCCGTCAGAAATGAAGTATTTGGGTCAGATTGGCTGGCGCGCACATCCACCCGGACACCGTCACAATTTCCACCCACCGAGACACGGCATTTCGCCCCCGTCCACTTCACTTCCAACAGACTTGCCGATCCGCCGATGGGATGGGCGGCTTTCACGCGAACAATCGGCGTCACCATTTCCTGGAGCGATATGCCGCCATGGGAATATTCGATGCCAGCACGATAGCTGCCGGCGCCCGGCGGGCTGGCCATCATGACTGCCGGATTCCAGTGCCACTTAAATGCCTGTGCGTCGGTCTGGACATCAGACTTCAACGCCGCACAGCGACTCCAGCGAGTTTCAGTCAGGAATGCCTTCAGCTCGACCTTCGGCAAGCCACCGGGCATCAGCAGCCAGCCGTGATCCGTCACTACAATCACCTCAGTCCAACCTGCTTTGAGGAGTGTGTCGATACGACTAACCAAATCGCGAATCTCTGTTTCAACACTGCGGGCAAGTTTCCAGCCCTCAGTGTGGCCGCGCTTGTCGAGGGTGCCGGCTTCTGTCCAGGCCGAGCCGGATGGGTCCCCGACTTCTTCTGCGCCGAGGAACTGCCACCCTTGCTCCTTCAAGACAGAGACAAACCGATCCTGCGTCAGGAGCTGCCCCGTAGAAACAAGCCGTGTGGCAAATTCGTCGTTTGCTTCACCACCCTGAACAGCGTCGGCGATAGGAGAAGCAGCGGGCTTGGCCGTCGCAGTGACAGATGGAATAGTTGACCACTCCCAGTCTTGCGTGGATTCAATCCCCGCCACCGCCAGTCTCTTCGCCAACTGCTGGGCAACATCCATCCGCAGTCCGTCGGCAAAGACGACAATTAGCCCCGCAGCAGTTTCGATTGGCTTGGCGCGCTTGGATACCCCTTGACCATTTTCGTGGATGAGCTGCTGTAGGTGACGTGCGGTGCCTTCGAGCCATGGCAGATAGACCGCCCTCACGATACCAAGCACTGAACCGTGTTGCTCCGGTGAGCCACACGCAGCCATAGTAGCAAGGGCGGCTGCGTCCACTCGCCAGCCATCCCTAAAATATAACTCTGCATACGCATCCGGGCTTGGAGCGCCGGGAGCGATCTGGCACAGCCCAGCCAGTTGCGCCAGTGGTTCAAGAGCTGTAACCAACGGGTTGAGTCCTAACTTGTGCCATGGGTAACCTCGCCGTGATGAGTGTATTTTTTCCAACTCAGTGACACCACGGATCACTTCGTCCTGCGGCCGGTCCACCAACGACTCCAGCGCCTGCTGTAGCTTCCTCTCTTCGCTTTCGTTGATGTTCGGCCAAACCTCGGCAGAATCGAACAACGCCGGGTCTTTGGGCGCAGCGCGCTTCAGCCATTCCACAACGCCTGAATAATTGGCCGGCGCCTCGGAGAATCGCTTCCAGATATTGCCCCATGAATTACCGCGCCCGGAGAGAAGTTGCGCTGCCTTCAGTGGGCCGTCCTTGTTCGGGTCAAAACCGAAATCACCTCTGCATTGCTGGCAAAAGGCTTTCCATTCTGCATCCAAGTGCTGTTGCTTGAACACCTCCGGATCACTCAGCCAGCGCAGCAGCAACCCTGTCGCATCCGGTGCCACCAGCCCGTTGAAATACTCCGAATCCAGACGCTTGCCTTGCAACTGCGTCAGCGGTTCGATCAACAAGGTCGGCAGCGCGCCGGCCAGTGCGTCGAGAGTTGCCTGATCCTTGGCCACATCAAGGTCGAGGCCGCCGTGCTTGGACACCAGAAACGCGTAGGGCGTCCACTCCTTGCCATTCACATGCAGCCACATCATGCCGCGATACTGTAAATCCACCAGCGCCACCAGTTCCTGCGGGCAATCTTCCGCCGCCCGCAGCATCTCCCGGCTGATGCCTGGCAGGTAAAAAATTGGAGTGGTTTCGCTGGCGGGTGCACCCTCAACGAGCCGCGCCTCGATGCAGCGCAGCCAGAGCGCCGGGCCGGTGCGATTAGCCTGCGCATAACTGCCCAGCAGAAAAAGTTCCGGCAGCAGCGCCTGCAAGGTGGGTATCACGGATTCCCAAAGCCGCTCAGGATCAGTCCACAGCACCGCGCACGGGGCAACCTGATCGCCGGCGGCATAGGACTGGGCAGTGCTCCGCAACGCGGCAATGAGGCGTTGGGAAATGGTTCCGCTCATGGCAAATCACCTTCCGGGGTGTCCGAGAGTATCGTGGGCAGCCGTTCCCGCGCTAATCGGACAGCTTCGTGCAGTTTGCGCTCAAGCTCTTTCTTTGGCAGGATTTCGGTCCAATATGATGAAACCTGGATGCCACTCTGCTCCATATCCAGCAGTTCAATCGTCTCGTGCAACTTGCCTGCGCACAGGATTAAGCCGATGGGGTTTTCCTCGCCTTCTTTGCGTTCGTAGCGGTCGAGCCATTTCAGATAAAGCTCCATCTGCCCTTTGTCGCCCGGTTTGAACTCCCCCAGCTTCAACTCTATCGCCACCAGCCGGCGTAGATGGCGGTGATAAAACAGCAGGTCAAGGTAGTAATCCTTGTGGTCAATCTGCATTCGCTTTTGTCGCTCGACAAAAGCGAAGCCAACCCCGAGTTCGAGAATGAACGCCTCGATGTCGCGCAAAATGGCCGACTCCAGATCCTTTTCCGAATAGGTATCTTTCAGGCCAAGAAAGTCCAGCAGATAGGGGTCGCGAAAGACCAAATCGGGCGTCAGCTTGTCTTCTTCGCGCAGTTGCTTCAGTTCCATTGACGCGAGCTTCTCGGGCTTTTTAGATAGCGCAGTGCGCTCAAAGAGCATCCCGCCAATCTTTTTCTCCAGTGTTCGGGTGCTCCAGCGCTCGATCCGGCACATCTCGGCGTAGAAGTCGCGTTTCAGCGGGTCGGTCATCGGAATGATGGCTTTGAAATGGGTCCAGCCCAATTGTCGCCGCAGTGCGGCGACAATCTTTTCATCAGGAAAAGCGGCGGCAAACTGGATCATTCGATGCAGATTTTTCTCGCCGAAGCCCCGGCCGAACTCCCGCTCCAATAGTCGCCCCAGTGCGGCGACAATCTTTTCGCCATAGTCGGCCCGCTTTGACTTCAATACATCTTCCCGGATGCCCCGACCAATTTTCCAATAGAGACTGGTCAGCGCGGAGTTGACGACCTGCGCCACCGATTGCCGCGCGGTCAAAATGAGTTCCCGCAACTCGGACAACAAAAGGGTCGGAGGGGCCTCGGTCTTTGACGGTGTGACCGGGTTCTGTCCGGCAGTCTCCAGATCGGCGTTCGCGAGCGTCTTGTCAGCTACCTTTTGGGGTTCTCTGGCCGCTTTCACAGGTGGCGTGTTGGCTTTCTTCTTAGCGGTCATTTGCGTCTACGATTCAAGCTCATTTTCACAAACCCGAGAGTTGAAGTCGACCGGCAACGTACTGGGTGCGGCCGCCAGCACCGGCGAATATCGGTGGAGCAGTTAGTGTCTCGGGCATGCTCTCTGCGGCTCCACCAATTGCCACCGCCAATTGAGGGTAAATAGTTGAGGCTTCGGGGGACAGAAAATCCATCCACATAGGTTTGGGATCGACCTGCTGACGCATAATGCGGAATCCCCTTACCTCAATCATTCCTTGCCCCAAGGCCTTCATCATCGGCAGTGTTGAACTACCACCGGTAAGCACTACACGCAGCCGAACACCGTCCATGGCAAGCCAGCGCAGCCAAGTGTCATCCACTGCATCAAGGGCCTTTTTAAATCCCGCGTCGATTGCCAGACCGAATCGCTGCACGGTTTCGTCCGCCATAAACTGGTCAAGCGTGATGTGCCCCACAGTGCCGTCGGCCAAAGCGTATTCAAGCTCTTGGTTTTTGAAAAGCACTTCCTTCAAGCCCCGAATACGGCGGCCCAAATCGGCCACGACCATTCGCCCCGAGTTGTCATTTGTATCAATTGACTCTTTGCGCGCGATGAAGGCGCGTAACATGCCGTCCACCTTGTCACCTGCTTGCATCAGACCCTGTATCGAGGCAGGAATCTGGAAGACGCGCGGTGCATCATCTGCATCGTCGGACATTCGAGTCGATACGAACAGCCCGAAGTCGGTTGTACCCGCACCAACATCAACAACCATGAATGCGTCACGAAGGTTCACGCCGTCGCCCATGATTCCGGCTGCCACGGCGATCGGCTCTGGGACGCCAACATCGATCAGGTAGTCGGGGCGCTTACCCAGCACCTTGATTTGTTCGACAGCTGCTTTCAATTCAGCAATGTCAATGCCGCCGGCCCAGCGCCCACTGAACGTGTCGGCCAGAATTTGTGACTCAGCGAGCATCGAGCGCATGAGATTGTCTGCCCATTTCGCCTGCGCTACATCTGGCCAGCACGGGCGGGCGAAGCGCCTTTTCGCGTAACGACCAAGTGCTTTTCCTGCTATTTCCTTCTGACTTAATGCGGTAACGGCCATATCGGTCAAGTAAGCCATGTAGATACGGATCATGTCGCCTTGCGTGAGCCTATATGTCGTCGGATTCAGCGCGGGCTGGAGCAAGCAAGCCGGGCTATCCAGATTGCCGTCTCGGCGAAGGCTCAGCCATCCCTTGATGGAATCAAGGCGCTCGCGACCGGAGTCGACCAGATGCTGACTGAGATCAATTGCTTCAAAGCCAAAATAGGCTTTGCCGTCATCGCTGATAAATACGGAAGACGGTAAGGTATAACCCTTGCTACCAGCCGCAGCACCCAACTCAAGGTCGAGATGTTCATTCGGGGTTACAGAAGCAAATGCTTTGGACATCGCGGTCCCAAAATCAAGGCACAGCAATACACCGGGATCAGTAGGCGTCTCCCGTTCGACAGCGTCGAGCACAAGTTCTATTTTCGGCAGCGTTGGCACGATGTCGACTATCGGAGGTTCAGCGGTATCTGAGACCGGTGTGAGATCGGATCCGCTGCTAAGCGCCTGAATTGCCAGTTGCAGCGCGCGGCGCTCCAACGACGACACGGCCCCGATGCTTTGCTCGCGCTCTACACGTTCCATAAGGCTTGCCAGCAATGCAGTCGCGATTTTGTTGTCCACTGTGTCTCCCTCGATACGGTTGATAGTTGTTGCTGATGTTCTTGTCAGTCGACAAGTCCTTTTGTCACTACCTCGCCAATGGTGCCGTCGGCGCGCATACGGACCACGGCGGGTTGCCGGACAGTCATTCGCTGCTTGGGCGTATTGCGGATAACGCTAAAGAACTTCGTTGACATTTCAACGTCATCGCCGGGCGTGCCGTACAGAGCCAGCCCACGTAGGGTGGCCGCTTGCTCGACCTGCACGGCAAGAACCTGCACCCGATCCAGCAGTTCCTGCGTGGCCGGGGCCAGCGTTGGCTCGTAAATCGCCAGGTTTGAAGCAAGCGGCTCGCACAGGCTGTCACGCAGCTCTCGCGCCTGTCTGGCTGCCTGTAACGCGAGGCCGATACTTTCATCCGCGTTGCTTGCGGCAAATTCGATTGCCGCTTCGCTGGCGTGACGCACGGTCAACATGCGGCCGAGCTCCAGCCAGCGACGCACGTCTTCCGGCAATTCCGGGTGCTTGGCGGCCAGCTCGCGCGCCACGGCGCGGGCTCGCTCAGGGTGGTTGCACAAAACGTCCAGTTGGCCCAAAAGCGCCTGGTCGCATTGTCCCCGCCGACCCAGAAGCAGCAGAGCTTCGGTGACATCGGTAGTCAGTCGTTCCAACGGCTTTTTCAAGTCGGCTGGCCATGAGCTACCTCCACAAAGCTTTCGGCAATACTCGACAACTCGATACATCTCAGGATCCGACACCACCGAGATACGTGTTCGCACAATGTCATGCACGGCAAATAGCACTTGGGTGGACAGCTCTACCTGCACCTTCTGCTCCAGCGGGCGCCCGACTGCTACAAGCGGCGCTGCCACCAGCGTGTGCAGGACTTTGCCGAGATCATCACCAGCCTCAAGTTCGCTTTCCATCAATGCCTCGCGCAGAGATGACAGCGTTCGGGTCAACCGCCGGGCTACCGTGTCTCCGGGAGATTCCGTGCCAGGGCGCAAACGTTCAAAGGCTGTCGCCAACCGCCGCAAGGCATCAGCCAAGCTGCCGATACGCCCTAGCAATGCCGAAACCATCTCGGATCGCGCTTTTTCACCGGTCTCTTCCTCGGCAATCGAGTTGGCCAGGTAGTCGTGCAACCACTCAGCGGACATCAGCGAACACGCACGGGCAAGATTCAGGCGATCATCCGCCTCATTCAGCAGTTGCATCGATGGTAGTTGCTCGACGAATGCCGGCTCCAATTGCTTGGCAATTCCGGTGGCCCAGCGCTTCACGACCTGGCCTAGCCGTATGCTCTCGGCGATGGCCAGGAGACGGTGCATGGGGAGTTCGGCATTGAATACCTGATCAAGCAAGTGTGAGCGGCCGGCTTTCACGGTGGCATCATCGGCCAGCTTGGGTAGTAGCTTAGCGGTAATCAATGCGGTGAGCGCGGCGCGGCGCTTTTCGGGCGAAGTGTCTGAGGCTGCGAATAAGGCCATGGCCGCGGCAGCAGAGATTTTGAGCGGTTCGGCTTCAGGCACAGGTGAAATTGTATTCGTCATTGGCGGGCATCCTCAAAGCATGTGTCTAGCTCGGTGAGGGCACTTGTTAGCGGAACCTCTGCGACCATGAATCAGGCTCCCTTTGCCTTGCTCTTGAAGTGATTGCTGTAATGGCAGTCATTCCAGCGGTTGCCGTCCGGTTCTTTGCCGACGCCAGCGAAGTCTTGCGTTGCTTCATCCCAGCCCCAGAACCACGGGAATTCTTTCTTGTCACGCTGAGGTTCCTTGCCGCGATCTTTTTCCCATTTTATCTTCACCCGTTTGCGAAGAATGTCGGCTGTGGCGAACGGGCGGATGTTCATGCGCACGCCGTCGTTGAGGTCGGGGTGCCAGCCGATGGCTTGCTGCGCGAGCGGCTTCCAGCGGACGAAAATATCGTAGGGCGGTTCGCCTTCGAGGATCAGCTTGAGCGCGGACTGCAATTGTCTCGCGGCCTGGAGACGGGCGTCGCTGCCGGCTTCGCCTGCTTCCACGGCAGCCTGCTGGCGGCGTATCCAGTCGCCGAGGAAGGCGTAGGTGAGCTTTTCCAGATTGGCGTGGGTGAGCTGGTGATAATTCACCAGCGCGCTGAAGCCGGTCTTGTGGCCGTCCCAAATGTGCCAGATGAACGGGCGGTTGTGAAACAGCTTGCAATGCTGCTCGAAGAAGCCGTTGCGCAGCCAGTCTTCCAGCGTCGAACCGGCGTAATCCACCTGGGCGAGCAGCGCCTCCTGTTGGGTGACATTCCAATCCTGACCGTAGGCGCGGGCGAGGAGTTCGCGCACACGCTCATGGGCAGGCGCTTCGCCCTTGGTGGCGGAGAGGCAGACGATGCCGTCTTCATCCGCCAGCGTTTCCAGACCATCCAAGTCGAGCGCCGGGCAATCGGGAAAACTTGAACCGGTCTGACGCGGCCACTGGTAGCCGAGCAACCGGGCCACGGCCACCTGCAAGGATTGGTCTGATCCGGCAGGGTGGCCGCTGAACAACCACTGCGTCGGGTCGCTCGAAAACGGTTTGGGCAACCCGTGCGGATACTTCTCCGCCGCCACCTTCTGCCAGTGCGCCAAGTCGAAAGGTACTTTCAGTATGTTTGCGTTTGTAACGCAAACTCTCTGGTCAATTTTCCGCACTTCAATTTGGAACTGAGGGGAACTGCAAAAGGCCCAAGTCGGCAGGAGGTGGGCGTTGTTCGCAATGACTACGGGTGAAACACTGCTTGAAAACACATGGCCAAAATAGCGCGTCGCAGGAAGGTCTCGCATCAAGCAAACCAAGACACCAGATTTGTCCCAAGCACTGATACCTTGCCGACGTGCCAAACCTGCACCGCCGTCAGCCCAATTAAGCACTAATTCCATCCCCCCCGTCAGGCAAGTATCCGAAACACTGCTCTGATAGAACCGCCAATTTCTTGAAACGTCTAAAAACTCCCAAAAGCACCGGCACACTTTTTCATCATCGCCGGTCTTGATTCCTTGGTAACTTTTCGCAAATGCCTCAAGAGTTGCTGTGCGGCTGGGCACTGCGACGGCAATCCGATGGTCTGGGTTGTTCCTGAGTTCGGCCTGGGACAAAACAAGAATCTCGCCTCGTTCGAGTTCTACAATTTTTTCAGAGATAGTTTTTCTCGGCAGTGCATCAATGCCCGCGAAATACTGCTCCGAGGGGGCGTGGTCAGTACCGAAACAAATGAGGCCAGCAAATGGGCCTCGGTCTCCAAAGGCCTGCCACGCTTCTTCACCAAGAGTCGTTGCGAAATGGAGGCTGCGCCCAGTGAGAATTTGCTGCCGTAAGGTTTTATACGTTGAACTGAACCACCAGTTTTGCGGCGTAACTAAGGCTGTGACCCCACCACGGGAACAAAATGCGATGCAGCGTTCTACAAAGCACGTTGCCAAATCGGATTTAGCAACTGGGTGAACTCGTTCGCAGTAGTCTTGAAGCACTGCATCCTGCTTGCCACGACCGAGGTAAGGCACGTTGGTGGCAATGAGCGTGAACTGGCCGGCGAGAATTTCCGCCGCCTTGGCTAGGCCGCGCGCGGTTACTGCCATTTCGTGCGCGGTGTCGTCCTTGGCTTCCTGCGCCAGCGCCTTTTCCAGCAGCGGTTGGAGTTCATGGAAATCAGCTTCGATCAAGTCACCGCCCGTAGCGCGAGGATTGATGAGACTACCCAGCACCGGCGCATCTTTGAACAGCGCGTAGAGCCGTTCCATGCCGCGCTGCAGCCGGTCGTTGTCTCCGGCCAGCGCCAGCCAGTCTTCCTTCTTGGCGTTCGGCGCAAGGCCGGAGCAGGCCAGGTTCATCGCCGGCAATTTGCAGTGGCCGACACGCCGCCACGCGGCCAGCGCCAGATTGAACGCGCCGATCTGCGTGCAGCGCGGGTCAATCTCCAGCCCGAACAGGTTGTCCCTGATGACCGCCGCCACCGCCGACTGCTCATCCAGCCTTTCCTCCGCCATCCGCAAGGCGGCGAGGCGCTCGAACATCGCCACCACAAAATGCCCGCTGCCCATGCACGGGTCGAGGCATTTGAGTGCTTTCGCCGTCTTCGGCCAGCCGTCAAACGTACCGGCGGCGGGAGTCCAGGAAGACTCCTCACCCCCACCCCCAAGGGGCGAGGGAGTCTGAGATGGGATGAAGCGCAGATACTTCCACGGGCAGCCGGGCAGCGACACGGCTAGTCTGAGTTCGTCCTCGCTCTGCACGGCATCAGCCAGCTTGGGATTCGCGGCGAGCACCTTGCCCGCGTGCCACGCACCGAGGGTGTTGTCGAGCAGGAAGTCCACCATGTAATCCTCGGTGAACAATTGCGTAACCGCCGGCAGTTCATCCGCGCCGATCTTGTTGCCGGCGGCGTTGATCTCGTCCTTCCGCTCCGACTGCCAGAACTGGTAGCACCAGCCGAGGCTATCGCTGGCGGTGAACACCTCCACGGGCAACTCTTTGACCAGTTGGACGAGTTTGTTGCGGTCTTCCACGGGGAGTTCCACCGCACCCGCCGGGTCGTCGGCACGGAAGATTTCGGGGAGTTCCGCCGCGGCAAAGCGCGCCGCCACGGCCCAGGCGTCCTTCAGCCCCTGCGACGGGGCGAGTTCCTCGCAATCGTCCAGCGTTACCGCCACACCGTGCTCGGGCGAGATGAGCAGATTATTTTCGAGCAAAAACTGGGCGAACAGCAGCCGATGCCACTGGTCGTAGGCGGTCTTTTCGACCAGGTGCTTGATCTCGTAGGCGCCGCGTTTGGTGTGGCTTTCGCCATCGCCGAGTTGCTTGGCCTGGGCGCGGAGTTGCGCGCGGAGCTTGCACTGCGCTTCGTCCATGTGCCGGTAAGGATCAGGCTCATGCACGGCGAGGGCTTCAAGTGATTTTCGCACACCCACCTCGGCGATCTTGCGCGCCTTCTTGATGGCATTCTCCAACTGGCGGCGCAGTGGCGAGGCAAGCGTGCTCACAGGATGACCGGGCCTTCCTTGAGTTGTGCTTCCACCTGCGCTCGTACCTTGGCCATCCACTGGTCGAGTTCGGCCGCGTTCTTGATGGTGGCACCCGGCAGGTTGATCTTCACCGCTTTAGGCTCCAGCAGGAGGCTGGCTTCTTCCAGGGCGCGGGTGAATCGCTGCGGCACGGCATCAAGCAGATTGCGGCGGTCGGTGCGGGTCTTGAGGCGCAGCGCGGCGAGGATTTCATCGTCCGAGCCGAAGGATTCCGTGGCGGGGACGGCGAGCTGGCAACTGGCAGCCAGCGTGGCCCGCTGCTCGTCGCTGAGACGTTGCCAGACTTGGGAAGCGGCGAGTCGCTCATTGCCGACGACAAACGCCGCAGCGATATCGTCCTGAAGTTTGCCGAGTGCGAAGCGCAGGGCGGTGGTGAGCTGCTTGGTGAGTTCCGGCACTGGATCGGGATCGCCCAACAGGCTGCGCCCGGCCGTGATGGCGGCAATGGAAACGCCGCAGGTCTGTGCCTCCGGCAGTCCAGTGGCAAACTGCTGGAAATCCGCCAACCGCTCCCAGGCAGGCCAGCGTTTGGCAATGGCGTTTGTGCTCTTCTTCCATGCCGTAAGACTGGCGGTGAGGGCATCCTTCTGTTCGTGAATCTTGAGCAACTGGGCATTGCCGCT
>Ga0163144_10018089_pt1 | contig 14299 bp, 7 predicted proteins | sample OliLak19BULKMAT1_FD_123175 | JGI IMG/M metagenome (GOLD analysis project Ga0163144, IMG submission 123175) | Freshwater microbial mat bacterial communities from Lake Vanda, McMurdo Dry Valleys, Antarctica - Oligotrophic Lake LV.19.BULKMAT1 | ecosystem: Environmental > Aquatic > Freshwater > Lake... | reverse complement strand
GTATCGGGCGCTGGTCGTGCCGTTTGACCCGTCCGCGCCTGAGAGCGTCCATTTGGCCGATTGGCCGCAATCTAACGCCGCCCTGATTGACCAAGCGGCCTTAGATGAGATGACCGTCGCGCAGAAATTGGTCAGCTTGGGGCGAGCCGCCCGTGAAGCCGCCGAAATCGGGGTGCGCCAGCCGTTGGCCGCCGCCCAATTCGTCGGGCGTGGTAAGTCAGACGCGGATGCCGTCCGTAAGCTGAACGCGCTGATCGCTGCTGAGTTGAACGTCAAGCGCGTTGAATTGCTCGAAGGCGCGGACGATATGGTGGAATACAAGCTGAACCCGCTGCCGCAAGCGTTGGGCAAGAAGTTCGGCAAAGACTTCCCGAAGGCGCAAAAGGCGCTTCGTGAGGGTGATGCTGCTCAAGTCCGCACATGGGCGCAGGCGCTCAAGCGCGGCGAGGCCGTGGTCTTGGAATTGGACGGCGTGCGCTATGAAGTGTTGTCGGCTGAGTGCGAGGTCAAGCAGTCTGGGGCGGAAGGCTACGCGGTGGCGGAGGACGGCGGCTACTTTGCCGCAGTCGATACGCGCCTGAATGATGAACTCCGCGCTGAAGGATTGGCGCGTGAGGTCGTCCGCCGCGTGCAAGATGCCCGTCGCAAGGCCGGTTTTGAGATTGAAGACCGCATCCACCTCGTGTTTAAGGCGTCGGACGTGCTTTCAATGGCGATTAACACCTTCAAACAGAGCATCGCGGATGAGGTTTTAGCACTTTCCGTCAATCAGGCCGAACCGGATGAGAGCTTCTTCCGTGTAGACTTCGCGCCTAGCGATGACCCCAAGCAAGACACCTCGGTGCGCGGCGAGAGTCTGATCCTCGGCGTCAAGCGCGTATAAGCCACAAATTGGTGATAATTGCCAAATCAAAAAGCGGAGGAGACCCCCTCCGCTTTTTGATTTGTACCGAACGCCCCATATATTTTGTGAGATTTAACTAAGCACGATTTTATAAAATCAGTACAATGAATATATATCAGGTCGATTCGACACTTGGGTGGGTCTGCTTGACCTGTAAAGGATTGCAAACATGACTGATCAGAACTCCGTATCGCTCCAACTGCTGTTGCGTGCTGCGCTGCCGGTTGAAGCGCGGGTTGTGGCGGGGTCGCCGGATATTCCGGTCACATGGGCGGTATCGTTACGCGCCCAACCCTCAGCATTGACGGAATTGTACGGCGGTGAGTTGGTGATGGTGCAGATGGACTTGCTCCGCAGTTTCGAGAGCCGCCTAACCGTCACCGAAGTGGTCTTGCGCTTGGTTGAGGCGCGTGCCGCCGCCATCGCCATCCGCCTGAAAGAAGATATTCCGGCCTCGGCGCTCTCGGCGGCCAATCAAAATAATGTCGCGCTAATTTTGCTGCCGTTTGATGCGAATCTGGCGCGAATCGAACGCGAAGTGAACCGCCTCATCGCCAGCGGCGCGGCGCAAGTCAGCCAGCGGGCGATGGAAGTTCAACGCGAATTAGTCCGCGCCGCCGCTGAAAATCGTGAACTCGGCAGCTTGCTCCAAAGCCTCGCACGGGCGACCAATAAGCCTGTCGTTGTGCATGACGACGCGGGCGTGCAGACCGAAATCGCCTATCCGATGGGGCGGCGTCCAGTCGGTGGGGGGCGCGGCGTGCTGTCGGAATCGACCTCTGTAGAGGCGTTCCAGCGCTGGCTTTCCAAAGAAGCACCTAAAGCGTTGAACGGAGTCGCCATCAGCCCGTTGGGATATACCACCGCACTCCAAGTTGAGAAACGTGTCGCGGGTTATCTTTCGCTGTTGACCGGCGGCCCATTGGAAGAATTTGACCGTCTTGTGTTGACGTATGGCGCTGAGGTGTGCGCGGTACAGCTTGCCAAGACTCGCGCCATCGCTACCGCCGTCGAACAGACACGCGGCGACTGGGTGCAGATGTGGCTGTCTGGCACATCCGCCGAGGATGATATGCTGACGGCGCGGGCGCAACAGTCCGGTTTCGACCCTAACAGCCTGTATGTGGTGACGGCCTTCCGCGCTGTGACAACGGCGGGTGCGCCGCTGCCACAAGAATCCTTGGTGTCGTTCGTGCGCGATGATTTGACGCGCCGCCAGACCAATTTTGCGCTGGGGTTATACGTTGACCTAATTGTGCTGCTCTACCCGTTGGATAACTTGGCGGCGCTGCCCCGCGCCCGCCAGCAGATTGAATATCTGCGCCAGCAGTTACAGGTACGCGCCCCCGGCGGGGCGGTGACTGCGGGACTCAGCCGTCCGGTGCAAGGCTTGGCGATTTTGCGTGAGGCCTACCGTGAGGCCAAAGACGCCCTCAGTATCGCGCAACAATTGGGCGACCATGACCGCGCCACCTACTATGGCGACCTCAAGTTGTTCCAATTGTTGTTGGCGGTCAAAGACCGCAACCTGACCCATATGCGGCGCTTTTATGATGAAGCGTTGCAGCCGTTGGCGGACCATGATGAGCGCAAGCAGGGCGATTTAATCCGCACCCTCAGCGGTTTTTTCGATGCCAACGGTAATCTCGCCAAAGCCGCCGCCGATTTGGATGTCCACCGCAATACGCTGGTCTATCGGTTGGAGCGCATCTCGGAATTGACCGGGTTAGACCTCAACGACCCAGAAAATCGCCTGATTCTGCACCTCGCGTTGAAAGTTCAGCGTGTGTTAGCGACTCTGCCTAGCGGGTGATTTCAACATTAACCTATCGACATAAAAAAGGGCGACCCAGCGGGTGATAATCGCGGTGTGAACATAAAAGGGCGACCCATGGGTCGCCCCTACGACATCACGGTTATTGTAGGGGCGCAGCGTGCTGCGCCCTGTTTTTTGCGTTAAACCCTGTGGTATATGCGATTACAACCGGACATCGACATTTACGCCGCTGTCGCCCAATGCCTTTTGTAGCGCCTCCCATTGGTCGGCGCGGACAATCACATCGGTGGGGCCGAGGCGTGCGCCCAAATAACGGCGCAATCCCGGCTCCTTCAGGATAGCATCCATCGCCTCGACACTGTTGGTTCGCAGCACAAGTAGGCGCTCCATCGTCACAGAGGTTTGTGCGCCGCCGCGCCAATTCCCCAGCAGGCCGCTGACGTATTGCGGCAAGGTTTCTCCGGTGACGCGCTTGAGGAATGTGTCAATTTGATCGGTCTGGATGCCTTGCCCCGCGCCGCGCTGAATCCCCGCCGCGTCTACCCGATAGACATACGGCTCACTGGGATTGGCGGGCGGCCTGACCCATGATGTGAAACGCGCCAATTGGAAGCGCTCAAACCGAGAGTATCCGCGCCCGACTTTTAGCGCTCCGTCACTCTCTAAAATTGGGCGCTCGTCCGGCTCGGCGCGGATGGGGAAGGCTTCACGGTTCATGAAGGCACGACCATACCCGTTGAATTGCACCGCGCCGTCGCCAATGGTGACGAGTCCCAGCCAATATAACGGGCCGGTCAGGTAGAAGTCTAATAATGCGCCGTCGATGGCATCCCAATTTTCGACCCCTTTGAGATATTTGTTATCCGCGCCCCGGATATACCACCCGTCAAATTCGGCGCGTTGGAAATAGGGCTGCATCTCGAATACGCGGGCGATGAACTCATCGGTAGACCACGGCGCGTCCATCGGGACGAGTTCGGTAATCAGATTTAGGGCTTCGGTGCGGGCATTTTCCGGCACGCCCGCATAGCCGTTGTCCTCGACAGTCAGGGCGGGGACGTGCGCTAAATCGACATACTCAGACGATTTCAGCCACGCATCGGCCAACATCTGTAGCTGTGTCCCACGCGGCGACTCTAACCAGCGGCGGGCTTCTGTGCGCTTGCAATACGCCTTGCTGTCATGGAATTCAATCATCCCTGCGGTCACGCCGATTAAGAGCGCAAAATCCAGCCGCGCCGGGTCTTTGACGATTAAGTGTGGCGTGATTTGCTTGCGGGCGGCCTCGTCCAAGCGGGCGCTATACGGGATGATTTCGGCGTGCGCGGCGGTGACTTGTAAAAATGCCAGCAGCGTCGTGAAATCATCGACCAGCGAGGTATCGGCGGGGCGCGGGTTATCTAAGGCGCTCAGACGCCCCAAGCGTGCAGACTCAGTAGCCACAGGCTCAGGAATCGGCGCGGCGGGCGGAGGCGTTTCTGCCGTGGGGGTGGGTTTGGCCTTTTTAGGGGTAGCTTTCACCGGCGCGGGCGGCTCTGGTGGCGGGGCGGCGGCTTGGCGTGGGCGCTCGTCCGGCTGGTCATCCTCGCTATCGTCATCGTCGTGGTCGTCGTGGTGTTCGATTTCGTCGTCATCGAATTCTTTGGCGAGGGCTTTGGCGCTGTAGCCGGTTTTGTGGGTTGGGAGCAGCACCGCGAGGTCATCTGGGATATAGGCGACTTTGGTCAGCACCGCGCCGGGGCCGGGGAGGTTGGTGAACCCGACAAGACCCCAATAATATAATAATTCGGCGGTGGTGGTCGGTTTCTCGTGCGGTTTCTCGCGTTCGATGCCGCCTGCGCCGAGTTTGCGAACTTGCCCGTTCATCGCGCTAAAAATCGCGGCAATCATCTGATTTTTGGTGGGTTTTGCCCCGACAAGGCTTTGAATCACCCCGCGTGCTTTGGCCTCCAGCGAGTCATAGACCGACTCGATGCGAGCGGGGTCTAACATGGCGATTTGCAGCGCGGCGATGATGTCTTCTTCGCTACGCTTGCCAGCCTTCACGCCCCAGCGCTGCGCCAGCACGGGCAGCAGTTCGCGGTGTTCGCGCAGCAGATGTTCGAGGTTGGGCATGGGAATCTCAGTCCTGTATTCGTCGTTTTGAGTCGTAAGTTTGAATAGTATTATAACGCATATAGCTCAAGTGAGCGATTTTGAGGGCATAAAACGCAAAAACCACAGAGGCACAGGGGACACTGAGAAAACTCTTCTCTGTGCGCTCTGTGCCTCTGTGGTGCGTTATTGATTGAATCGCGGCGCGTTTTAAGCCGTCATCGCTTCGGGTTCGAGGTCGCGCTCGCCCGACTTGATTTTGAACACCTCGTCGTAGCTGCGTTCCAGTTCTTGGCGGAATTGCTGGGTATACAAGTTGTAGTAGTATCCGCGCTTACGCAGCAGTTCGGCGTGGCTGCCCATCTCTTGGATTTGGCCGCCCAAAATCACGATGATACGATCTGCCCGCTTAACTGTGCTGAGGCGATGGGCGATGACGAAGCTGGTACGGCCACGCATCACGACTTCCATCCCTTGCTGGATGAGCGCCTCGGTCAGCGTGTCCACCGATGACGTTGCCTCGTCCATCACGAAAATCTCTGGGTCGGCGAGGATGGCGCGGGCGAGGCTGAGAAGCTGCTTCTGACCGACGGACAGTAGGATACCGCCTTCACCGACTTCTTCCTCATAGCCCTTTTCTAGCGTGCTGACGAAAGCGTGTGCGCCGGACAGCTTGGCCGCGTCCTCAACCTCTTGATCGGTGGCGTCAAGGCGACCATAGCGGATGTTGTCGCGGATAGTGCCGCTGAACAAGTGGGGGGTCTGTAAGACCATCCCCAACCGGCTCTGAATCGCGTTCAAGGGCATGGTCGTATAATCTTGCCCACCGATGGTGATCCGGCCAGCAGTCGGCTCATAGAAGCGGCAGACCAGATTGACGATGGTGCTTTTGCCGCCGCCGGTTGCGCCAACGAGGGCGATGGTTTCGCCTTGTTTGATGGTCAGGTTGAAGTTGCTCAAGACTGGCTTGGCGGGGTCGTAGTGGAACTCGACATTCTCAAACACGATGTCGCCTTTGAGCGTGCCGGGGTCGGTTGACCCTGCGCGGGTGACGACTTCCGGCTGGCTGTCTAACAAGCTAAACATGCGCTCGGCAGAGGCGATAGCGTGCTGCATTTCGGCATAGACACGCGCCACATCCGAGACCGGCCACATCATGAAGGTGATGTACCCGATGAAGGCTTGGATACCGCCGATGGTCATGCCGCCCGTGGTGACTTGCCAGCCGCCGTACCACGCCACCGCGCCCACGGCTACAGCGCTGATGATTTGGACGCTGGGGAGGAACATGGCCGATAGCCACGCGGCGCGATACGATGAACGGTGCATACTGCCGGTGAGTTTCTCGAATTCGTCCAAATTGGCGTTCTCGCGCCGCATGGATTTTACGACGCGCACGCCCGTGATGTTCTGGTTGAATTCGCCCGAAATCATCGAGTTATATTTGCGGGCATCGCGGTACTCGAATAACATCCGTTGCTTGAACCAGATTGCTACGGCGATGATGACGGGCAAAATCGCCATGACAATCAAGGTGAGTTGCCAGTTAATCGTCGCCATGAAAATGATTGAGGCGAGGATGTTGGTGATCGCCCATGTCACGTCCAGCAAACCCCATGTCAGCACGTTCGAGACGCGCTCTGGGTCACTGGTCAGGCGCGACATCATCCAACCGACGGGGGTGCGGTCATAGTAACTGAACGATAGGCGCTGGAGGTGTTCAAACATCTTCTTGCGGAGGTCGTACTGGACTTGATGACCCAACCGACCACACACGTAGATGAAGGTGAATACCATCCCGGCGAAAAATATCATCAACCCGCCGTAGCGGATCGCCAATTGACCAATCAAGTCGGCGTTGCCAGCGACGATACCGTCATCGACAATCTGCTTACTGAGCAAGGTGAAGTACGACTCCATGCTCGAAACGCCGACAGCGCAGGCCAAGAACAGGCCGACTTGTAACTTGTATGGGCGCAGTTGGTTCAGCAGCCGCATGACCGTGCCGCCGCTGAAATTAGAACTGAAATCTTCTTCTTCAAAGCGATTGCCGTCGCTCATAGACCTATCTCCTTCTCTAGTTCTTCGTCGATGTGCGATTGCATCTCATAGATGCTGCGGTAGAAACCATCTTGTTCGACGAGTTCGGCGTGTGTGCCGGATTGGACAATTTTGCCGTCGTCAAAGACCAAAATCTGGTCGGCGTTTATGACGGTCTGCACGCGGTGTGCGATGATGAACGCGGTGCGCCCCGGCAGGAGCTTATTGACCGCATCGCGGATGGCAGCCTCGGTCTCGCTGTCTACGGAGGAAGTCGCGTCGTCCAAAATCAGGATGCGTGGGTTCTTGAGTAAGGTACGCGCAATCGCCACACGTTGCTTCTGACCGCCAGAGAGCGTGACGCCGCGCTCGCCGACCAGAGTCTTATAGCCTTCTGGAAAACTCTCAATCACATGATGTACGGCTGCGGCTTTGGCGGCTGCGAACACTTCTTCGTCGCTGACCTGACGCCCGACGCCATAAGTGATATTCTCGCGGAGGGTGCGGCTGAACAAGAATGGCTCTTGTTCGACCACGCCGACGCTACGCCGCAAGAAGTCACGCGGGTATTCACTCAGGTCGATGCCGTCCAATAGGATGTGACCGCCCGTGTGTTCGTAGAAGCGCATCATCAGGTTGATGATGGTGGTCTTGCCGCTGCCCGTCGCGCCCATCAGCGCCACAACTTGACCCGGCTCGACCTTGAAGCTGACATTTTTCAACACGGGCAGGCCGCGCTCATATTCAAACGAGACATCGCGGAATTCAACAGCGCCTTGCACGGTCTGAACCGGCGCGGGGTCGGCCTCGCCCAGTGGCTCACGGTTTTGCTTGATAATTTCCATTACGCGGTCATAGGCGACCAACGCCTGTGACCCCTGAACTATCAGGCGTCCCATGTTCCGCATCGGGTGGATGATGTAGACGACCATCCCAGCGAAGGCGATGTACTGTCCAACGGTGATGTCGCCGTTGAACGCAAGCATACCGCCGAGGAAGTACAGCAACGCTTGATGGAAGCCGGTCACGAGGTCGGTCAACGGCCAGAATAGCGAGTGCATCATCAGGAGGCTGTTGTTCTTCTGGAAATGTTTATAGTTCTCGCGGTCAAACCGTTCGGTTTCGTATTCTTGGCGGGCGAAGGCTTTCACCACGCGCACGCCGGTTAGGTTTTCTTGCAGGCGAGTCGAGACCAACGCCTCTTGCGCTTGAACGTCACCGAAGCGCTTTTCAACGCGCCCAAAGAAGAACAGCGACAAGCCCAAGACAATCGGGACGACGATGGCCGCAACCATGCCCAAGCCGCCGTGGATGGTGGTGGTGATGACCAGCCAGTTAATCAGGAACAGCAACCAGATTCGCCCGATTTGCGTCCCCATTTCGGAGAGGAAGCGGCGTATCATGTCCACATCGGAAGTGACACGCTGCATCAGGTCGCCAGTGGGCTGCTTATCGTGATAGCTGAAGCTCTGGCGCTGAAGATGGTCATATAGGTAATTCCGCAGCCGGTAAGCCACGCCTTCAGCGGTTGAGTTTGCCATGCGCCCGCTGAGGAAGGTGAAAAATCCTTCGATACAGGCCAAGCCGACAAAGCCCAATGCGACCAATGGTATGACGCTTAGGACATCGCCGCGCTTAATCACATCGTCAATCAAGAAACCGAGCAGAAGCATTGTGCCGGTCTTGGCAGTTACGGCCACGACTTGGCTGAGGATTGCCCAGATATAATCTTGCCGATAGCCAGTGATGAGTCGCCAGATACCAATCAGGCGGTTAGGGTGGGTGGCGTTCTGTAAGTCGTAGTCAGAACGTTTGATTAAATGCGTGAGGGGGGGTGTCGTCTGTAAGACTTCTGACACTGCCTGTGCCTCCTAATAGGGGATGTTATGATGAGATTTAAGGGGAGTGTGACAGGCAGCTAAGACGAGCCGCCCCCGTTTGTTGATGTGTTGTGCGCTTACGATTGTACAACACTTCGATGATTCTTGAACGTTTGAATTTGTTGCAATGCGTTAATTGTTGTCTGAGCTAACTGACCCATCATGACCCATATAAACCCGTCTTGATATTGAAAAAGTATAGGCCTGAGGCGGGATAATGTAAACCATATGAGACCCCCATCTGTTGGGGGGATATGGGGCGAAGTGATGAGTCGTGAGTGTTGAGTGATGAGATAGGGACGGTTCACAAGTCGCCGCAAATACAGATAAAATTCCGGTAAGCTATCCCCCAAAATGCCGAAAATTATTTGTAGGGATATGGCACTGCCATCTCCGGCATTATTTAATACGCCGCAGGTAACTACTCAGCCATCATTTCTTCCCTCAATTTGATGATGTAGAGCATCAAATTGGCCGAGGCGTGTGGGAACTCTTCCCTCAGATGATTGGGCCGAGTACCGGTCAAAACCTCGTTTTCCCCTCAAATAGGGGCTGAGTAGTTACGCCGCAGATAAATAAATCGTTCAAAAATTTAACAAGATGGTGGGCGAAATGCGAACAAAAAGGACGCCCCATGGGGCGTCCGTACAGAAAATTTGGGGTAGGGCGAAAAATCAGCCGAAGCGTCCGCTGATGTAATCGGCAGTTTCTTTCTTGGCGGGGCGGCTGAACAATTGGTCGGTCTGCTCGAACTCGACCAATTCACCCCAACGGGTGTCTTTGCCGGTAGAGGCGTCCTCTGTGCGGCGGATGCTAAAGAATCCCGTGTAATCCGAGACACGTTGCGCCTGCTGCATGTTATGGGTGACGATGACGATGGTGTATTGGTCAACCAATTCCAACATCAATTCTTCGATGCGCTGAGTCGAGATCGGGTCAAGCGCCGAACACGGCTCGTCCATCAAGATAATTTCCGGCTCCACCGCAATCGTGCGGGCGATGCACAAGCGCTGTTGCTGACCGCCAGACAACGCCATGCCGGATTTCTTCAGGTCGTTCTTGACCTCATCCCACAGCGCGGCGCGCTTGAGGGATTTCTCGACGATTTCATCGAGCGTGCGCTTGTCTTTAATCCCCAACAGGCGCGGCCCAAATGCCACGTTGTCATAAATGCTCTTGGGGAAGGGATTCGGCTTCTGGAAAACCATCCCAATGCGGCGGCGGACTTCTACTGCGTCGATGTCTTTGCCGTACAAGTTGCGCCCCTGAAAGATGATTTCCCCTTCAAGGCGTGCGCCGGGTACGAGGTCATTCATGCGGTTGATGGCGCGTAGCACGGTGCTTTTGCCGCAGCCCGATGGCCCGATGAACGCGGTGATTTTGCGGTCATGGACATCAATGTTGACATCGTGGACGGCGCGGTATGAGCCGTAATAGATATCGACTTTCTGAATCTGGACAGCGTGCGTCTTTGTGTTGATAGGATTGACTTGGTTATTCATCATAGTAGGCGTTTAGACCCTCTTACTGACGGCGCGATTGCGGAGGATGATGGCGACTGAGTTGATGCTCAGGAGCGCGATGAGTAGGACGACGATGGCGGCGCTGGAGGCGTTCTTGAAGGCCGCATCCGGTTGGCTTGACCAGTTGTAAATGGTGAACGGCAGCACCGCGAAACGCGAGAACGGGCTGTCTGGGTAGGTGCTGATCGAGTTGGTCGCGCCAATCACAATCAACGGCGCGGTCTCGCCAATAGCGCGTGAGACGCCCAAAATCAAGCCGGTTAAAATACCGGGGAGCGCGGCGGGCAAGACTTGGCGGCTGACCGTCTGCCATTTGGTCGCGCCGAGTCCGTAGGACGCCTCGCGGATGGGGGACGGCACGGCACGTAACGCTTCGCGGGAGTTGGTGATAATGATGGGCAAAATCAGTAGGCTCAAGGTCAACGCGCCTGACAAAATCGAACGCCCCTGCGTGATGCTGGAAAACGTGTTGACGAACACCGTCAGACCCAACATGCCGTAGATAATCGACGGCACGCCCGCAAGGTTGCGGATGTTGGTCTCTAGCAGACGGTTGAGGAAATTCTCTTGAGCGTATTCCTCAAGGTAAATGGCCGCGCCGACGCCCAACGGCAGCGAAATCAGGACGGTCAGCGCCAAGAGGTAAGCCGTACCCGCCAACGCGGGGCCGATTCCGGCTTCTTCGACGCGCTGCGAGTTGCGCTGGGTGAGGAGCTTAGTATTGAGCCACGAGTGAAAGCGCAGTTCTTCACCCGTCTCACTGGCGGCGACTTCGGCTTCGATTTCGGCTTTCTGGGTTAGGCTTTCCCATAGCGACCACGACTGTTCGATTTCAACTTTGAGGACATTGACCTCAATCAGCGAAACCAATTGATCGGGGGTGAGGTTGGCGGCCAGCAAACGCGCATAAGCCGCTGGTCCCGCATCGCCGGTCAGGTCGCGCGGGGTGAGGTCGGCTAAATCTGCCGGGACAGTGCCGTTAATCCCATCTTTCAGCGCCGTGCTGGTGAATTGGTCAGTGGCGACTTTGTTCAGATTGTCGCGCACCATCACCAAGAGCAGACGGGGGGTTTGTTCCAGCAAGATATTGGCGAGTTCTTCGGAGGTCAGCGTCTCCAGTGGTTGAGCGGAAAGCTGTTCGGCCTTGATCGCCTGAGTGACGGAGATATAGCCGATGGTTTGGTTGATGATGCTGAACAGCAGCAAAAATAGGATGAAGATGGCGATGACCAGCGTCCCCAAATAGAAACGCTGCATCAGAAGCGCCGACCAATTGCGGCGGATTACGCCAGAGCGATAAACCCCGACATCGACAAGATTGCTCATGCGGTTTAGTACCTTTCGCGCAGACGATTTGCGATGTAGCCGCTGAGGAGATTCAGCGTGAAGGTGATGACGAATAGCGCTGCGCCAACCGCGAAGATGCTCACATAGTCGATGCTGCCATAGGACAAGTCGCCGCCGGAAATGCGGACGATATGGCCGGTCATGGTTTCGGCGCTTGCCAGTAAGTTAAACGTGAAATTCGGGCCTGCGCCCGATGCCAGCGCCACAATCATCGTCTCACCGACTGCGCGGGACAGGCCGATAATCAGCGCGGCGGAGATGCCGGAAATAGCAGCCGGTAACACGATTTGGATGGTGGTCTCAAACTTGGTCGCGCCCAGCCCATAGCTGGCCTCACGCAATGCACGCGGCACGGCGCTGATGGCGTCTTCGCACATCGAGCTAATCAGTGGGGTGATGAGGATTCCCATCGCCAGACCCGCCGAGAGCATGTTGGTGAAGTTGATGGCGTCCCCAAAAAATAGCGTCTTTAGGGCGGGTGTGATGAAGGTCAGTGCGAAGAAGCCGTAGACCACTGTCGGCACGCCCGCGAGGACTTCCAATATCGGCTTGACAATCCCCCGGACACGCGGCGTGGCGTATTCTGCAAGGTAGATAGCGGTAGACATCCCCAGCGGGACGGCGACCAGCATAGCGACCAAACTGGTGAGCATGGTGGCGGTCAGCAAGGGGAGGATGCCGAATTGCCCGCTGATGGGCTGCCAGACCGTGCTGGTCAAAAATTCGATCACGGTTGGGCGGTCTTCTGCTTCGATGTCCGACCCCGCCGTATGCGGGACAACACTGCCTTCGATGCCGCGCTCAACCGCCAATAGATCGCCGTCGATGTCGATAATCCGTAGGACTTCCGCGCCGATTTTGATGTCTTGACCGACGCTAAACAACTTCCCGAAACCCGTGTTGACCGTGACATCCAAATCATCTGGCTGCATGGCATCCACGATTCCGGCGGCGACTTCGGTCATCGGGTAGATGGGCGCGTCGGCGTCATGTGGGGTTATGAATGTGCCGAGGTCGCCGCGTGTGACAATCAGCCGCCCGCGTGGGCGGTCTGTGATGGTCATGATTTCATCCCCGATGAGGATGTGTTGCCCCTGTTGAAAGACGCTACTCTCATTGCTGTAGGCGATGCGGATTTCGGTATCGGCATCGCTGAAGCCGCCTGTGACTGTCGCCAGTGCGGTTTCTGTGGCGATGGGTTGGCGGGCGACCAACCACGCCCGTGATTGGAAGAACAAAATCGTCTGCGACAGCAAAACCAAAACAATCCCAACCGTGGTCAGGACTGAAATAGCGCCGCAGGCCATCAGGATACCCCCGATGATTTTCTCGCCGGGGCGCGGCTGACCGCGCAAATCTGATTTTGCTTTAAGCTTGATGTCCACCGCTGTCCCAGTAGGGATTGGCTGCGCTTGCTCGCTCGCCATAGTTACCTTCCTCGTGCGTTATCTTTTAAGGCCAGACGCCTAAAAATGAACACCCTCAATGAAATAAAAACTGAAATTTTGGCTGGGTTCCATACAAACACCGAGGAGGGGACACAATAGGCATCCCCTCCTGAGTGAGAGCGCGTTAGTCTTACATCACGCTACTTTTAGACTTCTATTACATGCCGCCCATGGCTGCGTGGTTGGCGGCAGCCAACAGCAGGTGCGAGAGGTTCAGGTCATATTTGTTGGCCGGGAAGTAGCCGGTGGCTTCAATCGCGGTGGCAACGTTGGTCAGGTAGTAGCTGAGGAACGAGTACACTTGGGGCTTTTCGGCCAGAACAGTCGCCGAGGTGTAGACGAACAAGGGGCGAGCCAAACCGTAGTCACCGGAGGCGACAGTTTCGGGAGTCGGGAGCAGACCATCAACCGAGACCAACTTCAACTTATCGGCGTTCTCGATGTAGTAGGAGAAACCGAAATAACCGATGGCGTTGACATTGTTGGCGACGCCTTCAAGCAACACGTTGTCGTCTTCGTTCAGGTTCAATTCGGTGGCAGCCAAGATCGCATCGGCGTTCTTATCCAGCGCGGATTCGACGAAGAAGTCGAACGTGCCGCTGTCGGTGCCGGGGCTGTAGCGGACAATCGCCTCAGCCGGGAAGGACGGGTCAACGTCGGCCCAAGTCACGGCGGTGCTGAAGGCCAGCGCCAATTGTTCGGCGGTCAGGTCGGTCAGGAAGTCGTTGGCCGGGTTGACGACCACGGCGATACCGTCATCACCGACGCGGAGGCCGATGGCGGGGCGACCCGCTGCATCACAGTTAGCGGCTTCGCTTTCCTTGATGGCGCGGCTGGCGTTGCTGATGTCGGTGGCGTTCTCGGCGGTGCAGAACTTCTCGAAACCTGCGCCGGTGCCAACCGAGTCATTGGTGTAGGTGTCGGCGTAACCTTCGGCGACGAACTGGTCGAGGGTGTACTGGGTCACCGGGTAAACGGTAGAGCTACCGGCGATGTTGATGTCGCCAGTCACGTCGGCGGCGATGACTTCATCCAACGTAACGGGGGGAAGCAAAACGGTGTCGATGACGTGAACCACGCCGTTCGACGCGATGATGTCGGTGATGATCACCTTAGCGTTGTCGATCATGACGGTGCCATCTTCGGCAACCGTGACGGTCAGTTGGCTGCCCATCAGGTCGGCGCCAACGGCGGTCATTTCCATGCTGTCGGCCATCATCGGGCTAACCATATCTGAAGTCACCGAACCGGCGATGACGTGGTAGGTCAGGACGCGGGTCAACAGT
>Ga0163144_10018088_pt1 | contig 14299 bp, 13 predicted proteins | sample OliLak19BULKMAT1_FD_123175 | JGI IMG/M metagenome (GOLD analysis project Ga0163144, IMG submission 123175) | Freshwater microbial mat bacterial communities from Lake Vanda, McMurdo Dry Valleys, Antarctica - Oligotrophic Lake LV.19.BULKMAT1 | ecosystem: Environmental > Aquatic > Freshwater >... | reverse complement strand
GCAACCGCCGGTGCGGCAACCGCCGGTGCGGCAACCGCCGGTGCGGCAACCGCCGGTGCGGCAACCGCCGGTGCGGCAACCGCCGGTGCGGCAACCGCCGGTGCGGCAACCGCCGGTGCGGCACGCGTCGCGTGCACCACGCGCGGCGCGACATCACCGAGCCCGGCCAGCACCTCTTCCAATGCCAACGTGCGATCGAGCAATGCGAGGCGCACGAGAAGCGTTTCGAAGACGAGCTGCGGCTGACTGCTCTTCCGGAGCCGCGCCTCGACGTCCGCGGTTGCCTGCAACACCCGCAACAGATCGCCGGCGCGCCATTGCGGTGCCATGGCGGTCAGTCGCTCGCGAACCGACGTGGAGACGGCGCCGGGATCGCCGCCAAGCACAATCGCGAGTTGTGCGCGCACGAGGTCAGCGAGTCCGGTCAGGAGCAGCACGAGATCGACACCAAGATTCGTCAGCCGCTCGACCGCGCCGAAGACATCGGCGGCGCGGCGTTCACCGATGATCGCGAGCAGCGCCAGCAACTCGTCTTCCGGCACCAGGCCCAGCGCATCGCGGACGCGCGCCGAGGTCAACCTGGAGTCGTCACCAAAGGCCAGTACCTGATCGGTCAACGAGAGCGCATCACGCAAGCCGCCGTCGGCTGCGCGCGCGAGCATCTGCAGCGCATCGGGCTCGTAGGTGACCCCTTCAGCGTCGAGGACTGACGCCAGGCGATCGCGAATCTCGGCCGGATTGATGCGCCGCAAGTCGAAGCGCTGCAGTCGACTCAGCACCGGTGCCGCGGTCTGGGCAATCTTCTGCGGTTCGGTGGTGGCGAAGACGAACACGACGCGCGGCGGTGGCTCCTCGAGAATCTTGAGGAGCGCATTCCAGGCCTCGCGCGTGAGCATGTGTGCTTCGTCGACGATGTAGACCTTGTATCCATCACTGGTGGATGGTGCGTACATCGCTCGCTCGCGGAGATCGCGGGCATCATCCACACCGCGATTGGAGGCGGCGTCGATCTCGACCACGTCGAGCGAGGCGCTGCCACTCCAGATCCGGGTGCATGCGCCGCAGGCGCCGCAGGGTTCGCCGTCGTCGCGCGTCTTGCGATTCTCGCAATTCAGCGCCATCGCCAAAACACGTGCCAGCGTGGTCTTGCCGGTGCCGCGCGGACCGCAGAGCAGGTAGCCGTGCGCAACGCGATCGCGCGCAATCGCCCCCTTCAGCGTGTTCGAGACGTGCGTCTGCACGGCGACCTGCGCGAAGTTCTTCGGTCGGTACTTTCGGGCGAGCGCGATCACGGGCTGGGAATCCTCCCGAGGGGCGCAAAGGTCAATCGACGCGGCGCGGTTGACCCGACGGCGCAGAGAGCGCACGACGACATTCCACACCCGAAAGGTGCACGGAAGCGACAGAAACAGATCGCGCGGCGTCGCCGTCCGAAGCCGGACGATCAGACAGCCGCGCGATACTCCAGGCCTGACGGAGCAACGCAAGACACCACACGGCGCTGCTACCTTTCGATCCTGACGCGGTTAGCGGGCCTACGCCCTCCGGGACCTGGAGCAAGAGAGAATCTAACGACGACGCAGGCGCGCGTCGAGTGGACCGGTCAGTCAGACGGCAGTCGAAGACCGACTCGACTCAGCGCTCCAATGCGTCCGCCACGATCTGCCCGGCGGCGGTGGCCGCCTCGGCCGAGACGTCGAGATGAAACACGGCGCGCACGCGGCTGGCCGACCACGCCGAGACCGCCACGCCTTGTGCCTTCGCGGCAGCCACAACGGCGTCGGCGCGCTGCCCGGATCGCAGGTCGATCATGACGATGTTGGTTTCGGGGGTGACCGGCTGCGCTCCACCGGCGCCCTGAACCAGCGCGGCGAATGCTGCAGCGTTGGCATGGTCGAGATGCAATCGTGCCAGATGATGCCGAAGCCCATACTGCGCGGCGGCCGCGATGATTCCCGACTGGCGCATGCCGCCCCCGAATCGCTTGCGGACCTTCCATGCCTCATCGATCACCGCCTGGGATCCAACCAGCGCCGCGCCCACCGGCGCACCGAGCCCCTTCGAGAAGCTCACCATGACCGTGTCGACAGGCCGCGCAAAATCGGCCAATGACACACCGGTCGCGACGTGGGCATTCCAGAGCCTCGCACCGTCCATGTGCACCTTGAGCCCTGCACCCCGACCGACATCGGCCAGCGCCCTCAGCTCGGGCAGCGGTGTGATCACACCACCGGCGCCGTTGTGCGTGTTCTCGAGCCAGAGCAGGGTTGCCGTTGGCGCGTAACGGGACGGACTGCGAAAGCCCGTCACCACGTCCGCGGCGCGCAATGTGGGGCCGGCCGGTACCAGTGGGCGCAACTGGGCACCGCGCAGCGCCGCTGCACCGGCCTCCTCCCAGTCGTACACATGCGCCCGAGCGTCGCACAGCACCTCGGTACCCGGCTGGGCATGCAGCCAGAGCGCCGTCTGGTTCGCCATGGTCCCACTGGGAAAGAAGAGCGCGGCCTCCTTGCCGAGCAGGGTGGCGACGTCGCTTTCCAGCGCGCGCGCCGTCGGATCGCCGTCCAGCACGTCGTCGCCCACCTCGGCGTTGGCCATCGCGTCACGCATTGCCGGCGTGGGTCGCGTGACGGTATCACTGCGGAGATCGATCATCCGGTCGGTGTGCTGGTCGAATGGCGTCGGAGTTCCACCACCTGCGCCACCTCAGCGCCGATGATGAAGATGAGTGAGGCGTAGTACGTCCAGAGGGTGACCACGACCAGCGTCGCGATCGTTCCGGTGTAGAGGGAACTGGGCGCGAACGTTTTCACATAGAGGCCAAAACCGATACGCGCCAGCTCGAAGAGCAGGCTGGTCGTGATCGATCCGATCCACGCCGTGTGCGAGGGGATCGGCCGGTTTGGCACCAGTCGATACGCTGCAAAACAGAGCAGGACGACCAGCAGAAATGCAATCAGGCGTCCGAAGGCATATTCGACCGGGCCCATCACACTTTCACGCACACCGAGATGTGTGAGCACGGCGACACCGCGTGTGGTCGCGGCGAGCATGTAGGCGCTGAGTGAGCCGTAGGCCGTGATCCCGATCGCGGCGAGGAACGAACAGGCCACATCGAACAGCTTGCCATGCAGGATGCCGCGTTCATTCGGTACGTCGAAGGTACGCTGAAAGACACTGCGCATCGAGCTGAAGACGCGAGTCGAGAACCAGAGAAAGCCGATGGTAGAATAGACGGTGACCGACGCACTGACGCGCGCGATCTCGCGCACCGTCTCGCGCACATGACCGCCCTCGCTCCAGTTCTGCGACGGCAAGAGGCGGTCGAGGAAGGCGAGCGCGACGTTGGCGGCACCATCGGGTGTGCTGCCGAGAAAGAGAATCGAGACCGACGCCAGCAACAACACGAAGGGCACGACGGCCAGCAGCAGGTTGAACGCGACGCCTGACGCCAGGAACATGACATCGTCGTCGCCGAGACTCTTCCAGACCTGGGCGGAAAAACTCCGCACGATTGCCAGCAGTGACAGCGGGTGACTCGCGCTGAATTGCTGGACGACGCCGCCGGCCGGCCGGACCGGTGTGCCCGCGGCCTTGCGCCGAGGCCTGGTTCTGCCCCGACTCACGTCGGCCCGTGTTGCAGCGATACTCGGCTCTGCGTGCGCATCGAACGTGATCAGTCGGCGGGAGGCATACGTGGAGCGCAGCGTTGGCACAGGCGGTGTGCCGAGGCTGCCTCGAGCGACGGTGTCCAACGACGCGGTCGGTCGTCGGTCACCCGGCTTGCTTCATCGCGCCCAATTTACGACGTGATGTCGCGCAGGCGAACCGCGCCAGGGCAGTCTGGTGGTGTATCATCATCTGGTAGCGTCCAATGCGACGGTCGCCGAGCGTCACGGCGGACGGACGCCATCGGGGCGAGTTCCGGCACCCGCGTCGAGGTGGGCCGTGACTCAGGCAGCACGCTCGGCAACCGAAATGCCCTTTCCTCCGAGGTCCGCCTTTGTGAATGCCCTCGCCGCCGTACGCCACCGCACGCCGCTCGCCGCCCTCATGTCATGGTGACGCCAGCCGGCCTGATGCTCACCGCCGCGGGCTTCGTCGTGGCGGGCGTCCTGCACTTTGCGATCCCCCGTTTCTACATGGCAATCATGCCGGCTTGGCTGCCGAGCCCGCTAGGGCTCGTCTACGTCAGCGGTGTGTTCGAGGCGCTCGGGGGTATCGGGCTGCTGGTGCCGGCGACGCGGACGGTGGCGGGTATCGGCCTGATTCTGCTCCTGGTGGCCGTGCTGCCAGCCAACATCGAGATGCTTCGGCTGGCACAGGTTCGCGGGGCCAGCCCGATCTTTCAGGCGGCCTGCTGGCTTCGGCTGCCGCTGCAGCCAGTGCTGATGTACTGGGTGTGGCGCGTGTCGCAGTCCGGGCACGATCTTTCGCGATAGTGTAGCGCCACCGGACGCGCCCGACTGCCACGAGACTTTGGCGACACGACACGCTGGCACCTCCCGATTCCCTCAGCCCCACTGTTGATGCTCGTCACCGCCCTGTTCGCCACGCTCGCGACCTGCCAGCCGGTTGCCCTTCCTGCTCCACGATTGCGTGCACCGGTCGACGCGGTGAGTGACAGCGTGCTCCGTTCGTTGTTCGAGCATGGGCAGACGTTCGGCGAGTTCGTGGAGAAGGCGAGCGCGCGACGCGAGGGCTGGCTGCGACTGCAGCGCGACGCCGACGTGGCGCCGGCACTGCTGGCCCGTGCGAGAGCGGTTGGCGGCACATGGCAACTCCTCGTGGTTGCGATCGATCGGTGCGGCGACTCGATGAATTCGGTGCCATACGCCGCCCGCCTCGCCGACTCCGTGCCTGGGCTGTCGCTTCGGATCGTGTTGCCAACCGAGGGAAAGATGGTGCAGGAGTCCCATCGCTCGCTGGATGGCCGGACGGCGACGCCGACGCTCGTGCTGCTTGACGCCGCCGGGAATGACGTCGGGTGCCTGGTGGAACTGCCGGCGCCGCTGCGCCAGTGGAACCACAAGCATCGCGGCGTTGTCAGCGATGACTCACTGCATGCGTATCGCAGCAGCTTTTATGGAAAGGACCGAGGCGTCAGCGTGACGACCGAACTGGTGGAGTTGCTCGAGGCGGCGAAGAGTGGCACGCCGCGGTGTGATCGACAGACCACGCGATAGTCACGGCACCGACGACGACGGTTCGTCTTCCCCTACCCGACAACCAGCATGACCCAGACGGACGCTGAGATCATCATCACGATCGCCGCCCAGGCGGCCGTGGCTGACGGCACACGGAGCCGACCGGAACTGGCACAGATCGCAGCGGCCGCGACACGCCTGGGTCTTGCCAACGCAGACGCGATCGTGCGGCGGGCGGCAGAGACGTCGGATGATGTGCGCGCGCTGGCCGCGTCGCTGTCGACCAACGCTGCGCGTCGGGCGGCCTACGAGATTGCGGTGGCAGTCTGCAATGCCGACGGTGTTGCCGGCGCGAAGGAGGTGGATTTTCTGCAGCGGCTGTCGTCGACGATCGACGCCGGCGTGACGACGGGCGAGATTTCGATGATCGCGTCGGTGGCGGCGCTGACGGGGACCATCCTGCCCCCGCCGGTGCCATCGACGGCGGCCGCACAGCCACCGGCGGCAGGCGAGCTCGATGCGCTGATCCTCGATCAGGCCATCCTGACTGCGGCGCTGGAGCTGTTGCCGGATCGCCTGTCGAACATGGCGATTCTGCCGCTGCAGCTGCGGATGGTCCATACCATCGGACAGCGCCATGGCCAGCAACTGGATGCCGCACAAGTGAAGGATCTGGCGGCCACCGTTGGCCTTGGCGCCGCGGCACAGCTGATGGAAAGCCTCGTGCGCAAGACGTTCGGGCGTCTGGCCGGCGGACTGCTTGGCAACATGCTTGGAGGAGCCACCGGCGTGGCGGCGGGCGCCGCCGTGAGCTTCTCGGCGACCTACGCGCTGGGCCACGCTGCGACACAGTACTACGCGCAGGGCCGATCGCTGTCGACCGCCGACATGAAGGCGCTGTTCGGCCGGTTTCAGCAGGAAGCCGAGACACTGTTCCCGAAGGTGCAGGACCGCGTGCAGCGTGTTGCGCGAGGGACGAACCTGCAGTCCGTGCTCGGCATGCTGCGCGGGCGCTGATCGCCCGCCTTCCTCCAGCTTTCTGACATGTTCAAGAGTCTTCGCGTTCCCGAGCGGCTGTTTTCGATCGCGATGTGGGCGGTATCACTCGTCTTCGCCGGCTTCCTGATCGGGCTCGGCGGCAAGGTTGTCGGCGAACTGCCCGGCGTTGATCAGTCGCTGTCCGCCGATCAATTCATGGATCAGGACAAACTGATACCACTACGCGTGCGGAGCAGCGGACTGCGCGATGAAGTGAAGTCGGTGGACAATCGTCGCACCACGGCGGCCCTCATCGTCGATTCGAGTGGAACGACGATCGACAACCGCAAGCAGGCCTACGACAGCTGGCGCGCCACGCGCACGGCGACCAGCAATCCGGCGCAGGACACGGAGGGGATCGCGAAGACACGCGAACTCGAAGGTCTGCTGGCGCAACAGGCGGCAGCCCAGAAGGTGGTCGAGGTACAGGATGCGCGACGGCTGGTGATCATGCAGGCGCTCGACTCGCTGGAGGGGGCGGAGTCTGCGCTGCGCCGCGACGCGCTCCCGCGCTACAACCAGGCACAGTTTCAGCGTGAGCTGAAGGTCTTCGGCATTCGGCTGGCGCTGACGCTGCCGCTGCTGTTGATCGGCATCTGGATGATCGCGAAGAAGCGCAAGAGCCAGTACTGGCCGCTGGCGCGGGGTTTCGTGCTGTTCGCGGCGTTCGCGTTCTTCGTCGAACTGGTTCCGTACCTGCCGAGTTATGGCGGATACGTGCGCTACATCGTGGGCATCGTGCTGACCCTGATCGCGGGTCACTACGTGATTCGCGCCATGCAGCGCTACGTGGCAAAGCGACACATCGTCGAGCTGCAGACCGAGACGGAACGCCGGCAGTCACTCGGCTATGAGGAGGCCCTGCGAAAGATGGGCGCCAACATGTGCCCTGGATGCGAGCGGCCGATTGCCGGCGGTCCGAACGCGACGACGAACTTCTGCGTGCACTGCGGCATGAAGCTGTACGACAAGTGTGGCGCATGTGACACGCGGAAGAACGCCTTCTTCCAGTACTGTCCGACCTGCGGTGTCACGGCGGGTCGAAGCGAAACGGCACACGAGACAATCGCTTCGCCGTAGCGCTCACGCCGCGCCGTTGTCGGGCTCGCGGATACGGGAGGCGTCGGCAGTCCGTTGCTCAGCCATGCGCCGCTCGAGGTCATCGCGTGCAGCCTTTGCCGCCTCTCGGCCGGCGTCGACGGCGCGCGCGACCTGCACCTTCTTGAGGTCGAGCGAGGATTTCGCGGAATCGATTCGTGATTCGAGATCGGCCTTGGCCTGCGTGAGCGCGTCACTCACCTTCTCGCCTGCCCGCTTGGTGGCTTCTCCAGCCTTTTTGGCGCCGCGCTTGATGGACTGGCGTGTCTCGGCGCCAGACTGTGGCGCGAAGATGAGCGCCAGGCCGGCGCCAATGGCGGCACCGAGCAGGAAGGTCATGACTCCGGAGGAGTCGTCGTCTTCGAAGACGAAGATCTGCTCGTCGTCGTCCAGATCTCGGCGCGGCATTCGGCGGGAAGTGTGAATAGATGCGGCAGGACGCCTTCCGGACCTCAGCGTCCGGGGGCAGCCTTGCCTTCGTCGGAACGTACGAGGCGGACGGCAGCGCGGTCACTCCCCTCTCCCCCTTCAATGGGTGCCTCTCCTGACGGATCGGGCAGGGTGAGCATGGCCATCAGCTCGTCGCGAAGTTGCGATTCCTGAAGGCCGAGCATTGCCGCCGCCTTCGGGACATCACCGCCGAGCTGGGCGAAGGTCCGGAGCGCCAACTGGCGGCGAGCATCTGCCACCGAGGAGCCGAACGAGAGGGTGACCGGCCCGAGACTCTCGGCCGTCCCACGGAGGTGTCGCGGCAGCAGATCGCTGGCGCTGACCTCGGTCGTCCGGGCAAGGATCACTGCGCGTTCGATGGCGTTTTTGAGCTCGCGCACATTCCCAGGCCAGGGATACATCGCCATCCACTCACGGGCGCCATCACCGAAGCCGGTGAGCCGCTTGCCGTTCTGCTTCGAGAAACGCTGCAGAAACGCCTCGGCGAGGATGAGGATGTCGGTGCCTCGCTCGCGTAGTGGCGGCAGCACGAACTCGACGACGGCGAGCCGATAGTAGAGATCCTCGCGCAGTTCGTTGCCGGCGATCGCCTTCTGGATGTCCTTGTTGGTCGCCGCCACGATGCGGATGTCAACCGGAATCTCCTTCTTGCCACCGAGGCGTCGGATGGAACGGGTCTCGAGCGCGCGCAACAACTTGACCTGAATGTCGACCGGCATCTCTGCCAGTTCATCGAGGAAGAGCGTGCCACCACTGGCGTTCTCGAAGGCGCCCGTCTTCTCGTTCACGGAGCCGGTGAACGCGCCCTTTTCATGGCCGAAGAGCTCATTCTCGAGAATCTCCTTCGGAAGCGCGGCACAGTTGAGGGCATAGAACGGCCCTTTGGCGCGATCGCTCTTCTGGTGCAGCGCACGCGCGACCAGCTCCTTGCCCGTGCCGCTCTCACCGAGCACGAGGACGCTCGCGTTCGTCGGCGCAACCGCTTCGATGAGGCCATAGACTTCGCGCATCGGTTCCGACTGTCCGATGAGCTCACCGAAACTGGTGAGGCCTTCCAGTCGCGAGGACAGCTCGCGATTCTTGCGCCGCGTCGCTTCCTTCTCGATCGCTTTCGGGATCAGCGCCTTCAGGCGCGTCAGCTTCTGCTTGGTGAGCGGCTTTTCGATGTAGTCGTACGCACCATGCCGCATCGCCTCGACCGCCGTGTCGACCGACGCTTCACCGGTGATGATGATGCATTCCACCAGCAGATCACGTGTTCGCACCGCTTCGAGGAGCGCCATGCCGTCGAGGCCCGGCATCTTGAGGTCGGTGAGCACCAGCGCGATATCATCCGCTTCCAGCCGGGCGAGCGCGGCATTGCCGTCACTGACGACGACCACGTTGTAGCCATCGGCGGACAACACCGCTTCGAGGGGGGTGGTGACGGCAGGTTCGTCGTCGGCGATGAGAATCGTGGCGGTGGGCATGGTGGTTGTCATGGGTCAGGCGATCGGCGGGAAGTGCAGACGCAGCCCGTCGGGTGTGGTGTCGACGCGACCACCCACCGCCAGAAACTGCACAACCCATTCCAGCGCTGCGTCGGGGACCAGCGGCTCCCCGGAATTGACCACCAAGGTCGAGCCCGCTGGGTCAGTGGTGACGCGAAATTCCGGCGCCGCAGGATGGGCGAGCGCCAGGACGAGGACCTCGAGTGCGACGGCTCGAACGAGGAGCGCATCGAAACCGACCACCGCGACCAGCGGCGTCGAGACCAGCACCGGACGCAGCGGCACCAGGGCAGCCGCTTCGGCGATGATCACCGAGAGATCGGACGAGGTGCGTCCCCTGGCGAATGCGATCAGGGCATTCAGCATCTCGGCCAGCTTTTCGATGTGATCGGAGGCGACACTGGCGTGGCCTTCAATCTTGGTCAGCTCCGTGACCGGCGCCGCCACGCGGGCGGCAATCGCCTCGACCTGCATGGAGACGACACCGAGCGAGTTGCGGAGGTCATGGGCGAGCGCCGTGATCACTCGGGCAACCGCCGCATCGAGCAACTGCCGGAAGGCCCCGGACGACGCAGCGGTCGCATCCTCGCGCGAGGATGCGACCGCTGCTGGCGCGCCCGGGGGCGTTTCAGCCACGCTCAGTCACTGAGATCGGCATCGTCGGGCGCCGCCACCACGCCAGGTGCGCCGAACACCTTGTGCAGGCGGGGAGGCTTCACGAACTGCTTCACGTCGGCCCTGGTACCGTTGACCTTCAGCTGCGTGAACAGGAAGGTGAACTTGGCATCGTAGGCCGCCGCCAGCTTCGCCTTGATCTCCGCCGGCAGGCCCCACATCTGCTTCTTGAACGGGCCGATGGCCTTCTTCCGCGTCTTGTAGAAGAACTGCTCATCGGTGTCGGTGGCCTTTCGCTCATCTTTGGCGTTGACCAGCAGCCAGTCGTAGATCTCCTGGCGGAGCACATCCGGCAGGTGATCGAACATCATGTTCTGGAAATTCGTCGCAAGATGAATCTCTGCCGTTTCGGACGCCGGGAACAGATTGAATTTGCTGTCGGGCAGGGTGCTGGCGCCGTGCTGTACCGCGCCGGACAGACCGTACGAATCGCGTGCGATCTCACCTAGCGTGCGCAAGGTGTCGATATCGAGCGCGACATCGGCGATGCTGCCGTCGGGGAGCACCGTTCCGCCGTGGCTGGTGCCGCTTTGTACGCTGATCTTCGAGAGTCCCGCCATTCCCGGCGCCTGCTCGGCCAGGACGCGGACGAAGCCGGTCATGAAGGCGTGCAGTTCGTCCGGGGTCGAGTTCTCGGTGCCGACTTCGCCGATTTCGCCACCGAGTGAGATCGTCACACCGGCCGGTTCGCTGGCGCGCACGAAGCGGCAGATGTCCACCGCCGTCATGTAGTTCGGCACCTGCTGCTCGTCGTGCGTCGGCTTGGACAGATCGACCAGCGTGGACGTGTCCACATCGACGTTGTAGAACCCGGCCGCGACTGCCTCGGTGACGAGCTGCTTGACGGAGTTGACCTCGAGCACCGGATCCACGGCAAACTTCTTGTGGTTCACCTGGAAGTGATCACCCTGCACGAACAGCGGGCCACGGAACCCTTCGCGCAGCGCCGCAGCGAGAATCACGGCGACGTACTCCGTGGGACGCTGATCGGTGTAGGCGATCTCGGAGCGCGCGATTTCGAGAATGAAGGCGCCCGCGTCGAGCCGGTTCGCGGTGCGGAAGATCGCGCGCATCGTGTCATAGGAGGCGGCGCGAATATTCATGGCCGGCACGGTGTAGCCGCCCGTCTTTCCGGCACCGCGCGCCAGATAGAGATCGTGGATCGACGCGGGGCGGATACCTACGTGCTGCCCGACTTCCCAGAGCAACCAGCGCGCGTACTCCTTCTCGTCATCGCTGCCGAAGACGGCGGCGGCGATCACCGCATCCATGCGGTCGGTGGCCAGCAGTTCGGGCTGCGTGACGGTCACCTGCGAGCCGGTGACGGTGACGCAGTCGGCGAGGAGGGCCGACGAGATGGCGGGAGCGGACATCACAGCCTCGAAAAGAAGGAAGGGGAGAACAGCAATCTCGAGCACAACGCCACGGGCTGAAAGGGAAAGCTCCTCAGGGTCGGCGCACGGCACAAGTGAGTGTCGACGGCGCAGGCCTCCGACGTTGCAGGCATGCGCCGGTCGTTCGGACCCATCGCGGCGTTTGACACCGGAGCAGGCATCGGGCGACAGGTCCTTCTGCAGAACGTGCCGGGCGTGGCCCGGCGGCTGGTCGTCGAGCGTTCCGACGAGGCGCCACCCGAGGCCCTCATGGAAGCGCCCCGCCTGAAGACTCGCCGTATCGCGGTGCGCCTTCGTGCCGCCACGCCGTCGCGCCTCGTCGTCCGCGGCCTCGAGCAGATCCGTGGCACGTGCTACTCCACCCGCACGGTGAGCCCATCGAAGGCGGGCGAGATGCCCGTCGGCAGCTCGGCTTCGAGGTCGGCGTGAAAGTTGTCGTGCGTGAGATGGGTGAGATAGGTGCGCTCGGCGCCGATCTCGCGCGCGACGGCAATGGCCTCGGGAATGCTGAGATGCGTGGGGTGTGCCGTGCGAAACAGTGCGTTGAGCACCAGCACCCTGACGCCACGCAGCAGGTCGACCGCCTCCGGCGGCACCGTCTTCGCATCGGTGACATAGCCGAGCGCGCCGATGCGGTAGGCCGTCACCGAGAAGCGGCCATGCGGCACCGCGAACGGCTGTACGATCGCGTCGCCGATCGTCAGCGGAGTGCCGGGCACCACGATGTACGTCTGGCCCTCGGGCTTCAGTGTGCCTGGCATCGGCCGCATGCTCTCATCGAACACATAGCGGAATTTCTCCTGCAGGCTGCGCATCGTCTCCGCCGAGCCATACATCGGCAGCGGGCCGTCGCGTCGCGCGGAGATGGCGCGGATGTCGTCGAGGCCGTGCGTGTGATCAGCGTGATCGTGTGTGAACAACACGGCGTCGACGCGATCGATGCTGTTCGCAATCAGCTGCACGCGCAACTCGGGCGGCGTATCCAGCAACAACCGCGTTCCACCGGACGACTCCACCACCGCCCCGACCCTGGTGCGCTTGTCACGCGGATCGGGGGACCGACAGACGGCACAGTTGCAACCAACCTGCGGCACCCCGAAACTCGTTCCGGTGCCGAGGAAGGTCAGTCTCACACCGTCTCCACACGCATGAAGTTCGTGGTGCCCGGCGTGTCGAACGGGACACCGGCGGTGACGACGATGTGATCACCCGGATCGGCGAGATTGAGACGCCGCACGGCGGCGAGCCCTTCCACCACGAGCTCTTCGTAGTTGTCCTTGCGCGGTACCAGCTCGGGGACGACGCCCCAGACCAGGGCCAGCTGCCGATACGTCTTCTCGAGATCCGTGCACGCCACGACGGTCACTGCCGGTCGCATGCTGGAGACCACGCGAGCCGTGGAACCGCTCTTGGTGAAGCAGACGATTGCCGGCGCGTGCAGCATCTTCACCGCCGCCGCGACCGCCGATGCAATCGCCTCGGCCACCTCGTGCTTGTGCTCCGGCATCCGACGCTTGTCCTTGTTGGCCGAGTCGAGCTTCGAGCGCTGCTCGATCTCGATGATGATCCGCTGCATCGCTTCCACGGCCAACCGCGGATACGCGCCGGCCGCGGTCTCGGCTGAAAGCATGACCGCGTCGGTGCCATCGAGAATCGCGTTCGCGACGTCGCTGGCTTCAGCGCGGGTTGGACGGGGATGCGTGATCATCGACTCGAGCATCTGCGTGGCCGTGATCACCGGACGACCCATGCGATTGCACAGGGCAATGATCTGCTTCTGCGCAACCGGCACCCGTTCGAACGGCAATTCGACACCAAGATCGCCGCGGGCGACCATGATCGCATCCGAGGCGGCGACGATGGTTTCGATGTTGTTCAGCGCGACATCCTTTTCGATCTTGGCCACGATCATCATGCTGCTCGGCACGAGTCCGCGCAGCTGCCAGAGATCTTCGGCGCGACGGACGAAGCTGAGCGCGATGTAGTCGAGATCCTGTTCGACTGCGAAGGCCACGTCGGCGCGATCCTTTTCCGTGATCGACGGAGCCGACACCGCGATGCCGGGCAGATTGATGCCCTTGTTGCTCTTCAGCTCACCCCCGAACACCACTTCGCAGCGCACGCGCTTGCCGAGGACCTGCAGGACCTTCAGTTCGAGCAGACCATCGTTGATCAGGATGCGGCTGCCGGCGCTCACATCGTGCGCGAGCTGGGTGTACGTCACTGGGATGTCGCCCTCCTGCTCCTCCCCCTCGTGTGCCAGGATGACTTCACGGCCTGGAACCAGCTGGAGCGGCTGCGCAAGCACGCCGATGCGGATGCGCGGGCCCTGCAGGTCGCCAAGGATCGCGACGGGCCGCTGCTGTTCCCGTGCGAGTTGCCGCACCAGCGCGATGGTCTGCGCGTGTTGCTCGTGCGTCCCATGGGAGAAATTGATCCGGGCCACATTCAGGCCGGCTTCGATCAGGCTGCCGATGCTTTCGCGCGTCGCAGAAGCGGGGCCGAGGGTGCAGACGATCTTGGTTTTCGGAGCAATGACGGACACGGGATCAGCGTCGAGTGGAAACGGCGCCGGGCGCGGCCGGGCCGGTTGGGTATCGCCGGCACGCCCACGCGCCGGCTCCCGCGACCCAAGATAGCGGTCTAACCGGCCAATGCGGTCCCCATCTCGGTATTTCGGGCAGATTCCGGGCGTAATCCGGCACCGAGACGTGCCGCCGGGCCAGCCAGAAGCGCGGGGAGTGCGGTCAGCACCAAGAAGAACGGGCCGGGCTTGACCTTCATGCTGGCGGCGAGCTGCTGCAGGAACAGGGACAGATCGCCGTGGGTGGCACTCCAGGCGAAGAGGATCACCCAGGCCACCACTGCCGCACCCGCGGCCGTAATCCCGATGGCCTTTCGGCGGGCGCCGACCAGCCCGAGAATGAGGCCGATGACGGGCAGAGCCCACCAGCCGAGCAGGAACTCGGCGGCGACGAAGAGGATGACGGCGACGGCGGGGAACATG
>Ga0163144_10018087_pt1 | contig 14301 bp, 16 predicted proteins | sample OliLak19BULKMAT1_FD_123175 | JGI IMG/M metagenome (GOLD analysis project Ga0163144, IMG submission 123175) | Freshwater microbial mat bacterial communities from Lake Vanda, McMurdo Dry Valleys, Antarctica - Oligotrophic Lake LV.19.BULKMAT1 | ecosystem: Environmental > Aquatic > Freshwater >... | reverse complement strand
GCTTCTGGAGGCTGTTCGAGCTTCAAAACAACGGACCGGCGACCTTTCTCGGTGAAGTGATGTAATCACTGAGCACGAACGGTCTGCCGATCCGCAAGGCTTTTCTCAGTAAGTCTTAATCACTTACTGACCCTTGGAAAGAAACATACAAGAGCACCAAGCCCACCGAGAAAAGCTGATTTGATTGGCTCTTTTCACTTTTCTCAGTGGGCTCGGCGAACTCGGTGGTAAATTCTTTTCCTAAAACATACCAATGGGTTGGAAGCTTTACGCTAACGCCCTAGGTGGGGCCCATCAGGGTCGACAGCAATTAAGCCGTGCTTCAACTGCGGAACTTAGGTTCAAGCACGAAGTTTTCCAAAATCAGGATCCGCTGCAAGCGTAAGATCATACGAACTTTGCAAATTTAGCCAAAGATTAGGATCTGTTCCAAGTGCGCGGGCCAATCGTTTCGCCATAGCCGCCGAGATTCCACGCTTTCCTCGGCATATCAGATTTATCACCCCAGGCTCGACCTGTATATGTCGAGCAAGGCGAGCCTGCGAGATTTTACGGTCCTCGATAATATCTTGTAAGAATTCACCCGGATGAATTGTATTTGGCAACATAAATCTGTTCTCCTAGTGATAATCAACTATTTCAACATCAAACAGGTCTCCAGACTCGAACCTGAAACAGATTCGATACTGATCGTTTATTCTCACGCTCATCTGTCCCTTCCTTTCTCCGCTCAGTTTTTCAAGACGCAGCCCTGGCCAAGCCTGAATGCTTTCGAGGGTTGCGGTATTGTCGAGAAAGATTAATTTCTTGTATGCAGTAAAGTGTAGCGAGGTGGGCAGGAGCCTTAACGTGCGCTTCGTTTTCTGCCCATGAGCTATTGCCGCAGTCTCACGGGACTTAAATGAGCGAATCGCCATGTAGTTATAGTAATACAGCATTGCTATATAGGGCAAGCAAAAAAAGACCCCACTTAACGACTGTCAGAAAGCCCTCGCCTCGCGCGATGTATATAGCGGGATTCTCGCAGCACCTTCTTGCCCAGGTGAGCGAGCGGGGCGTTTATCTAATTGAGGCACTTACCTGCTCAGGTGAGATGTTGCTGCTTGAACGACAAGCTGATCTGACGCCAGCTCTGGAGGCGTTGAAGCTTGAAGCTGGGTTTTGGCCCTCGACTTTCCCCCTCGACTTTCTCCACCCCAACACTATCCCCCTCGACTTTCTCCACCCCAACACTATCAAATATGTAATTCTGCTTCCGGAGTTATTGCATTGTTTTTACTGATGATTCTGTCGATTTCAGATCTACTTAACGCGGCAATGTGCATTCAGAATTTTAGGAAAGTTGGAGCGGAGAAAACCATGAGGGGCCCTTAGATTGGGGCGATTCTGCCTCGCGCGACTCTCTCGCGTAACGTTTTCCACCCCAAACCTCAAGAATTGAAGATCTCTTGAGGAGTGCATTGATCAGATCGTATCTACTCTAATCTGTATGAAATAGAATGATTGGTACTGTCAGCCAACTCGCCGCAGCGCAGACTTGCGACACTCTCAAAGCGCTATAGCGATTATCAAAAGTCGGTGCCAGTAAAATTGGCAAGCCCTTTGGTAAGCGTTCACGGGGGGTACAAGAATCATCGCAAACTGATAATCTGGGTGCATTTTTATCCGCTGGAAGCGGCCCCCGGAGGGATAATAAGTAACCGTTCACAAAAAATGCCCCGTTTAGGGGCGACAAGAAAGGGAGACGGGTCTTGAAATGAAAACAACGAAAATAATTAACCAAATTCCTGCAAATTTACCACCCCCCCCGTGAACGGTTACGATTAGGTCACTATCCGCCGCGCCTAATTGATTGGGCATTAGCAGCGCCACTCAATTATGACACCGCGAAATCCTCCCCATCGTCCATCGAGTGCTCTAGATAATGGGTGTTTGAATCCGCACTATTTTCCGGTAGCGAAAAGCCGGAGCTTTTAGCATCGTTATAAAACATCTCTACAGTCTCAAGCGAGTACTGCGTTTGGTCTTTTCCAACGATACTCAGCTTTTTAAGGATATCACTAGTAGCAGTGATCACGTGACAGCCGATCTGATTTGCTTGAATTATGTTTAGGAGCTCGCGTGGGCTGGCCCAGATTAGCTCAACCTTGGAATAACTGCGCAGTCTGTTCATCACCTGGCGCATTACTGGCAGCGGGTCGCGTCCGGTGTCGGCGATGCGACCAGCAAAAACGGAGATATAGGCGCCGGGGCTAGATTTTAGGGCAGGTAGGATTTCGTCAACCTGATCTAGGGTCATAATTGCTGTGACGTTGAGCTTTACTCCGCGCGAGCTTAGGCGCTCAACAAGCGCGCGTGACGACTGCCCCTTGGTATTGGTGATCGGAATCTTAACGTAGACATTCTCACCCCACGAAGCGATCTGTAACGCCTGTTGCTCCATCTCGGAGAAGTCATCAGAGAAAACTTCGAATGAGATCGGCCGGTCACGAACGATCTTCAAGATATCGAGAGCAAAAGCACGATAGTCAGTAATTCCGGCCTTCTTCATCAATGTGGGATTGGTGGTGAATCCAGAGATCAACGGGTTGGCATACATTTCAATGATGTCATTGCGCTCGGCGCCATCGGCAAATAGCTTGGTTGTTCCAAGAAGTGTACTCGGCGCCTCTGTTTTCGAAATCGTAGACGGCTCAACGGACTCCCACTTAGTTGTCGCTGTTTGTAGGTCTGGATGGGAAACTATACAGTGCCAAACTAGGGCCTGAAAGGACTCGGTATGTGGAGTAACTAGCGCAGCGTCTATGGTCGGCACAACCACGCAGGCGTCGGCGACTTCGCGGGTAAATCCACCATCGCGGCCGACTACCCCAACAACAGCAGCACCAACCTCTTTGGCTTTACGAACAGCATTGACTAAATTAACCGAGATATTCTTTTCTGCTGAGCCACCGCCAACAGAGAATACAAAGACACAGTCTTTCGAGTTTAATCTGCTTCCCTCAAGATACTTAGAGATCGAGGTGTCCCACCCTTCGTCGTTGATTCGAGCAGTTAATTCCGAAACATTATCAGTTGGGCAATATGCTTCAAATCCGCAGAGCTTTCGAAAATCACACACCGCATGTGAAGCGTGACCAGCGCCCCCACCAGAGCCGACGAGAAACAACCTGCCGCCACGCTCGCGAACGGCATGCAGAACCTGCACGATCTTCTCGATATCATTCGGATCGATCTGTTCGATAATTGTCCCGGCCTGTTGGAGATAAGTTTTGATAAAGCTCATGGCGTCTCTGCTTAGGTAAACCGCTACAGGTTAAAAGATAGCGACCAGGTAATTAAGATGCAGAAATAACTAGGAAAGTTGCAGTCTCGAGCGCGCAGCGCCATAGCCATTTTTTCTATAGAACCCCATCGTCCGCTTCTTGGACGTTGCAGCTACGGCTAGGTCAATGTATGATAAGTGCATGGCTACGAAAACCATCACAATCGAGCTGGAAGCCTATACTATCCTTTTGAGGGCCAAACGCGGGCCAAAGGACTCCTTCTCCAAGGTGATCTATCGCGCAAACTGGCCCAAAAGTGGAGCTACAGGAGAAAAGCTTTTAGATCACTTTAAGTCACTCGAGCAGCAAGGTGTTCATCTAGACACTGAAGACCTTGCGCGACTCGAGGCCGTGCAGACCGAGGATCTTCCCCCGCAGGACAAATGGAGATCTTAGCCGACACTACCCTGCTAATCGATCTGCAACGCGGCGATCCAGGTGCGAGGGATCTTCTCAGAAAAAATGGATCGGCCGAATTTTTGATCTCAATAATTACAGTTGGCGAATTAGTTCCCGGGTTCCTAAGGTTAGGCGAAGCTGCCCTGAGCATCTTTCTACAACCATTTCCGATCCTGCAAACTACCGAGAAAACGGCTTGGCTATACGGAGAAAACTTCGCCAAATTAAAGAGCTCCGGCAGGTTAATCGGTTCAAACGATCTTTGGATTGCAGCTCTCGCTTTAGAACGCAAACTACCGATCGCTACCAGGAACGTTAATCACTTTCAGCAAGTGGCTGGACTTGAGGTGCTAACATATTAATTAGAAAAGCCGCACCCCGAGATCACCAGCTCAGCGCTTAGGCCATGCGCCTTTTGTAGGTCGGAATGTGAGCCATATAGGTGAATAAACTCATCTTTTAGGCTAAAAGTTTTTAGTTCGCAGAGGGCTTTGCATTCCCAAGCGATCGCTTTGGTTTGGGCAGCGAGTCCCCCCACTACAGAATGCTCCTCCATAACTATCACCCGTTTATGGGAGTGAAGTAGTTCTGCCATGCTCTCGCGGTCGAGTGGCTTTAGGGTATGGCAGGAAACTAGTGAGACTGATTCTCCGAGAGCGTCGAAGTGGTCAGCAACTTTTGCGGCCATCTCCATAATGTGACCGAAGGTTATGATACAGAGATCTGTACCACGCCGAAGATAGCGCAATTTTCCAAAGACAAAGGGCTCTAAGGCATCACTTGTAATCTTCGGCTCACCGGCTTTGCCGATTCTCAGATAGACCGGCCCGTTGTTCTGCGTAGCACAGAACTGTGTTGCAGAAGCGGCTTCAAGCGGATCACAGGGCGCAAGAATCTGCATATTTGGAAGCGCAGAAAGCACCGCGATATCCTCCTGCGCATGATGAGTGCCCCCCAAGGTCGAATAGATAATTCCAGCGCCCATCCCCACCACAGTCACCGGGAGGTTCTGATAGCAGAGATCCACCCGTAACATCTCAAACGGTCGATATGCGCTAAAGGTTGCGATCGTATAGACAAATGGCCGAAGCCCGCGTAGCGCCATACCGGCTGCAATTCCGATCATGCCCTGCTCTGATACCCCAACGTCGATAAAGCGTTCGGGAAACTGAACGCGAAACCTCTCCATGCTGCCACCTGGGGAAATATCAGCGACAACTACAACGATGCGATCGTCTTTCAGTGCGCACTCGTACAGTGATTCAGCAAACTGGTTTCTCATTGTGATTCGAGCTCCAGACAGGCGCGCTGATACTCGTCGGGATCTGGCGAACGGTAGTGCCAGATCGGTACATTCTCCATAAAGCTAACACCCTTGCCCTTAACGGTTTTGCAGACTACAAGCAGCGGCCGCTTATGATCGTGCGAGCGAACCGCCTCTAAGATCTGAACGCTATTGTGACCGTCTACCTCGATCGCCTGCCAACCAAAGGCCTGTATCTTTTCCAGTACCGGATAGAAGTTCGGATTGGCAACGCTGGTCTGAACGAAGGATTGGCGATCGTTTAGATCGAGAAAGCCGACTAGTCTTGGCACCTTGAGGTTTCCAGCGATCATCAGCGCCTCCCAGGTCGAACCCTCCTGAAATTCACCGTCGCTCAGCACGACATAGATCGACCGATCCTGATTGCGGATCTTGTCAGCATAGGCCATACCTACGGCCATCGCCATGCCGTGACCTAGCGAGCCTGTCGAAGCCTCAATCCCCGGATTTCCGAAATCTGGATGAGCGCCGAGTACTCCATCTATCTTACAGTACCTCTCCAAGGTTGCGCTCGGAAGAATGCCAAGCTCCTCAAGTGCAAGGTACTGAGTCATGCAGCCGTGGCCCTTAGACATTATAAATGTATCCGGTGAGGTTCCGTCGGCGCTGCGCCGCATCAGAGAGAAATAGATCGCCTCTACCATCTCCATACATGAAAAGCCTCCGCCAATATGTAGAGCAGAAACGTGCTGTGAGAGGTCAAGCATCCGTCGACGAAGCTTGCGGCAGCGCGCTTTGGACTGGTCAGCGTTAAAGTGTGGCCTGGTTGACTCGTTGGGCATGTATATTTGATGTGGTTTATTCGATGATGGTCCAAAAATAGTCACCACGGTAGCCAGCGTCAGCAAATATCTCTAGCCAAGCCTTCGGATAGTCATGGGTTTTCGCGGTTAGTACCCACTTCTCAAAGACCGCCTTCTGTTCGGGAGTATGGTAGGAATCGACCTGAATGTAGCAGTGTTCTGGGGCCACGCGCTGCATCTCCCGAACGGCCGTAACGCACCCTGCGTGGTCAAGGTTATGGATTGTATTTATTGAGAGCGCGGCCTTAAAGCTAAAGTGAGGAAATGGAAGCGCGAGCGCATTGCCGAGATGAATCCGCCCGACTACCTCCGGTTCACAATTTCTAACACCATACTCTGAGATATCTATGCCGAAGGCCTCTAGCCCAGGAACTACCTTCATAAGATCTTTAACCAGAAACCCTTTTCCACACCCGATATCCAAAACCCGATCACCAGCCTTTAGGTTCCACTCACTAGCGATCGTTTCCGCTACGGCAATCCAACGTCCGTCATAACGATAACCGCCATAACCGTGGCGCCGTTCGCCATCAAAATACTCCCGACCGAACTGACAGGCGATCGCTTTGTCTTCGGGCATGGCCGCAGCTCGCTCAACTAGATTGCGCTTGGGCTTGGGGAGACGGTGGAGAAGATTGATTTCACGCATTAGGGATAATCACATCTAGGTCCGATTTTTTGAAATCATGATCGAGAGTTAGCAGGGGCAATTTTTCAACCTTCGCTAATGCATACGCAAAACAATCCCCCAGATTAAGTGGGTAGAGCATTCGTGCATCTGCGGCGAGTCGAGCTTGAACAATAGTAGGCGGAATAAATTCGATGCCGGTTCGTGTAAGCAAAGGCTCAACTTCATCGGCCCCCTGCGGCTGCCTATCCCGCACCCTTATTAAGACCTCGGTTAGATTTACGGTACTCATTAAGAGTGGATGACGGCCTTTCCCAAGCTGATCAATCGCCCAACCGGCGTATGATTCATTGAAAATTATAGCGAGCAAGATTGACGAGTCTATGACCATAGGTCGTCATTGCTCTTAAATCGCGGTTTTGGATTGAGCGGTGTGCGTAATCCAATTCCCAAAAGCTCTTGAAAATTAACCTTTTGATCCTCAGCCATAATCTGACGAACGGCATCCGCTACCGCCTTGCGGATCGCCTCGGCCTTTGTGCGGCAGCCATGGCGTTTCATGAGCAACGTTACCTGCTTCATAAAAGTTGGAGTTGTTAGGATATTAAGTTGCTTCACGAAATATTTTTCGTATATAGACATAGTCTATATTATATATAGAGATTTTCAAGGGAGCAAGCAAATTCTGGAACTAGTAGGGCGTTAGCGTAGAACTTCCAACCCATTGGTATGTTTTAGGAAAAGAATTTACCACCGAGCTCACCGAGCCCACTGAGAAAAGTGAAAAGAGCCAATCAAATCAGCCTTTCTCGGTGGGCTCGGTGCTCTCAGTGGTGAACATAATTCATACGCCCTATGGAACTAGATTCCCTAAGCCCATCTAAAGTGTTATCCCGCGCTCCAAACGCATTGCGCTCCACTGCGGAAACCTGTGGATTAACGCTGTAATATCAAAGTGACGGTGAATTGGTGGAGTAGTGGGGCCAGATTTTGGAACTCGTTCAATATTTACCTTTGCGCCACCTGCTCCCATATGGGCTTTCGCCACAATATGCGCCACGTCCGCAAACGAGATACTTCGACCCGATGCTAGATTGAATATGCCAGTCTCCGAACTGCCGATCAGTGCGCAGGTTAGATATGCAACATCCCCGATATAGATATGGTCGCGCTGCTCCTCGCCATCACCAAATAGGGTGATCGGTTTAGCACTCTGGGCTGTGCTCATGAAACGGTTTGGACCATAACTTTGATGTGGATCTCCAGCGCCATAGATAGCGCAGGGACGAACTATCAGGAGTGGAATCTTGGCTGCACGCGCGCACTCAATCATAATTCGTTCACGAGCTAAGTGCATTATTCCGTGGTACGAGCCGGGATTGCTGGGTGTCTGTTCGTTTACCAGTGACTGTTCATCGCCGTACACGGCGTCTGAGCTTATATAAGTTAAGTGCGCTACGGGCGTCTTTGCCAGGACCTCTGCCAGTCGCACCGCCATGTTGATATTTTTCTCCATGGTATCTGGTCCTCGACCGCGGTCGGGGGTCAGGGCGGAGATGAATACTAGATGATCGCTAGGTTTGAGTAGTGAGCTCAATTTATCGTGACAATCAGGGGCTGTTAAATCTAGATCCTTAGAAGAAAGGCTCAAGGGCTCCTGTCCGGATTGCGAGAATAGCGAACTTATCGAACGTCCAACAAATCCGTTGCCGCCTAGAAGTACGATGCGCGAGTTAGCGGTCGCTTTGATAGGCATCTGAGTTCCGGAATCGGTTCTCGAGTCTTCAGATCCGACACCAAGTGTATAGTGAGTAAATCCAAATCGTCCCGCATCCACACGATTAAATATTCCGTGCGGATCAATCAGCGCTCTACCAGGCATCTTGCGAGCGATCTGCTCCAGGTCCTTGGTGCTAAACTCGCTCCAAGGAGTCATGACTACGAGCGCATCAGCGTCCGTTATTACATTCCAACGGTCACACTCCTGACGAATCGACGGGAGCTCCTTTGCCTTGTCCCAGTCAGCAAGCTTTGCCTGTGGATCATAAATCGCTACATTAAAACACTTAAGAGCCTCCAGCAGCTTTAAACTTGGAGCGTTCTTAATTGAGTTTGTATCCTGTTTATACGCGAGTCCCCAAATGGCGATCTTGGCTTGGGGATTCTTACTAAGCACCTGTTGATGAAGTGTTCGCAGTACCCACTCCTTTCGATAATCAAGGTTGCGAGTCCAGGCATCAATTAGACCCGCTTCGGTACCATGTTGAGCTGCAATAGTTTTCAGGGTTACCAGATCACGCTCAAGATTTCCTCCGGCCACACCGAGTCCAGGTTTAAGATAGGCATGCGGACCGATCCGCCGATCCAGTCGTAGTGCTGGAGCGATCTCATCCCACTCTGCGCCGACCCGTTCACAAATCTCCGCGATCGTACTGGTAGTCACGAGCGAGGATACTAAAAACATATTGATACTGATCTTTGCGAGCTCTGCACTTTCATAGCGCATTATAAATCGAGGGCAATCGAACGCATCAAGCAGAGCTAAATATGGTTGAGGAAGCGCCGCGCTAGGGAGTTTTGCTCCAATAATATAGCGCTCTGGATTCAAGGCGCGCTCGACCGCCGCCCCGAAGATCAAGGTCTCAACCTGGTAGTAGAGATGCAGGTCGGGACGAGACTCTAATGCAGGAAGTAGTGCGCGGGTAAAGCCGGGCGAAACCTGACTCAGGACGACAATCGTAGTGCCCTGCTTTGCATTTTGCGCGACCGTTGCAAAGAGTTCGCGCACTGGTGCAAGCTCGCTAATATTCTGTGCGTTGGTTGGCACATCGCGTGAGATATAGATTACGTCGCAGCTACCTAGCGCGGCCGGGTCGGCGCTAAATCTGCAGCGACCGCTAGACTCACTAACTAATTCATCAAGGCCTGGTTCAAAAAGTGGCAGCTCGCCCCTTGATAATGCCGCACAGCGCTCGACATCGGGGTCATAACCGACCAGCAAAAATCCCTTTGATGCAACAGCGATCCCTGAGACGATCCCAAGGTGTGAGAGTCCTACAAATCCAATAGTCGGTAATCTGCTCATCTGTCGGCCTGATGCTGTTTATATAGTGAAAGAATCGTGCGATCGATCCAACGGTCCGTTTCGATATTATTTCCACCCTGCTGACATACGGCCTTAAAGTGCGCGTACTCTGCTTGCCAGGTTGGGTCGGCGCATTCAAGGGTCTCGCAGCGCTCCGGCGGTTTGCCGCTAGGTAAAATTCGCGAACGAACGGTAATAGTGCTTGGCCCCCATTTACAGAGGCAGTTTATGTGCGCCGATCCGTGCTCACCGATTACATCAAGATGAAATGTATTGCGCCACGAAAGGAGGCTGGCTTCAAGCTGAATTAAGGGAGTGCCCTTACTTGCGAAACGAATATGGTCAAATGCTTTGTTCTCCCAGCAGTGAAACCCGACCGGCACGAACTCAAAATCTGAGCGTTCAAATAGGAAGGCTATAGTATCTAGAAGATGCGAACCTAGATCGGGGAGCACCCCCATAGCCGAGTCGCGCCAAGGCGAGTTTTGTACCTCGCGCGCAGTACCGTTGCCATAGAACATTCGCAGGGAATAGATTCGCCCTAGCTCGTTTTCTGTAAGGATGCGTTTAAGATTGATGAAGTGTGGTTCGAAGCGATGATTATAGGCCGTGTAACATGCTACCTTGTTAATCCTACTGAGATTAAGTAGCTCATCGAATTTAGTCTCGCTTTCAAGTAACAGCGGCTTTTCGACTAGTACATGCTTTTTATTCTCAAGACAGTAACGGATCAGATCGTACTTGGGAGAGTCCGGAGTGCAGATAAGCGCAGCATCATATTGGTTAAGCGGCAGATCCTCGAGGCGTTTAAAGTTGGCGGCTGAATTAATCGGATCGACGGTCGCAGCGCATTCGTTGCCCGCGATAGCCGAGCGTTTCTTGCCCTGAACTCCCAGCCCTACGACTACGACACGCATATCGATATTAATCTCTACTATGAAAAATCGAGACAAGAGAAGGTTACTACCTTCTCTACGCTTTCAAGTTTGGCTATCACATCCTCTGGGGATACCGGATTATTTCCATCATGTTCACATGCGATAGCACCGGCAATAGCCCCGAGTATTGAGGCGATAACGATATTTCCGGTTGCAACCAGGGCTAGCGAAGAATAGGACAACAAAGCGTCGCCAGCCCCAACAGCATCGATAACATGGTCTGCAAATGAATCAAGCACGAAGAATGCTCCGGCTTGTGCTTGCGGTGCGCGGTAAGCCATTAACCCCCGCTCACCAAGGGTCATAATTAGATTCTTACAACCGGCGCGCTTGTATAACTCTAATGCCAATGGCCTAACAACCGAGTCCTGATCTCCTAGAGCAAATCGCGCCTCCTTCTCGTTAGGAGTTATTAGATCGAAATTCTCGAACTCCAAGATATTCCCCCAGCGGCTGGCGACCTGACTATCGGCCGACTTAAAAGCCGATTTCGGAACCGCACCGACAAAGATAGGGATCGTATTGCGATTAAACATGCCGTGACGGAAATCGCTGAAAACATAACCGTCGGCGTGGGTTGACGAGATTGAATCTACTACCTGGGTCACTACCTTATCGGAGATCACCCGATTATCGAGTTTGCTAACGCGGAGGAGATGATAGTTCTGTGCAATGATGGAGTTTTTATTTGTGGTAGGGCGTGTTTTATCGATCACGACCTGGGCATTAACGCCTGCGGCCTCAAGGTCCTTAAGGACAAAGTCACGCAGCGGATCATTACCGAGTACCGTGGATAGCGTAACATTGGCTCCAGCGCCCCGCATATGTTTTGAGACGACAGCCGCGCCGCCGGAATAATCGACCTGTTGTTCATATTGAACGCTAATCGTCGGAGTCTTCGTCATTCCCCCCACCATTCTACAGTGGGTATAGGAATCAACGATAGTATCGCCAATCACATGAATCTTGATTCCCTGCATCTTCTGCAGAGCAGCGCGTAGGTCGTTAAATGTGATCCCCTCAGACTCCATGAGGATCTGTAGCTTAGCAGCACCGATCTTTGGTGGCGCGGCGTCAATCAAGAAACTACTTGAGTAGACAACATCTCCCGGCGTAAACAAGATCTCGCCGCCATAACTATCTAGGATGTCGATCTCCTCCTGAGTTTTCGGGGGAACTCCTCCGGAGAAGTACTCAAAGCCCTTTGCATAGAGATCTGGCCTTATAATTTTTAGATTTTCAATCGGAGTTGAATTAGGATCGATGATCACATAATCAACCATCTCCAGTGCTGCAAGATTTACAGCGCGCAGCTGCTCGGGGACAAAGGGACGCATCTGGCCCTTAGTGATATGTGCATCACTGGTGAGGCTGGCGACGAGAATCGCTGCACGCTCCTTGGCGTACATTAGATGTCGAAGGTGGCCAGGATGAACGATATCAAAACAACCGTGACACATCACAACTGTATTTTTGCGTGGAGGCGCACCAATAAGCTTGCTTAGCTCCTGCGGAGTGACGATTTTGCGGCGAAAATCTTTGGATTTTGGTTTAGCTGTCATCGTGGTCACACACTTCTATTTGGTTTACTAAAGGCCTGAAACCACCCCTTAGTAGCATCGGCGATTGAATTGGCATCCCACAACGGAGCCTCGCTCCAATAATCGATCTGATTGAGCATCGCCGCCACCCCCTCCGCAAACGACACCTGCGGGGCCCAACCTAATTCATTTTGAATCTTGTTGATATCAGCCCAGGTGCAGTCAGGCTCGGCAGGACGTTTGGGGACATGCACTACGCCATGCCCGTGCAGGAGCTCGACTAGTTTTAGCACCGACTGAGGTTTGCCAGCACCGACGTTGTAGATCTGGCCGCATTGTTTGGAAGTAGCAGCAGCATAGAATGCCCTAGCTAGGTCCGTAACGAATATAAAATCGCGTGTCTGTTCTCCGTCGCCAACAACTGTAAACGGTTTACCAGCGAGCTTCTGTTTCAGGAAAACTCCGAAGACTGCGCCGTAGGCGCCAGAGGTTCTTGATCGGGGCCCATAAGCATTAAAGATGCGGATAGAATTAACCGGCATATGGTAGACCTGCCCCCAATGATGAACGGCCTGTTCGCCCTGATATTTACTGAGGGCATAGGGATAGCGCGTGTCGATCGGCGCGTCTTCACGTGTAGGGAGTTGGCTTGCAATTCCGTAGCAGGAGGACGAGGCAGCATATACGAATTTTTCTACGCCAGTGTGACGTGCGCCCTCAAGAATATTGATCGTCCCCAACACATTAACCGACATGTACTCGGTTGGGTGATCAATTGATGGGACAATGTCCCCGATGCCAGCAAAATGAAATACATATTTTACATCTGAGAAGATCGCATCATCGGCTGCTAATGCGCGAATATCGCGCTGATCAAGAGAAATTCGAGGATTGTTCTTATGCGCTGCAAGATTGACTTCCCTTCCGCCAACAAGGTTATCAACTATCCGTACGGTAAACCCCTCGGCGGTGAGTAGGTCTACCGTATGACTACCGATAAAGCCCGCCCCGCCCGTAACTAATGCAATCGGGGGATTGGCAGTCATCAGCTAAGCTCCACCTGCTTAACCTTCTTTACATTGAAGTAGTTCGAATCATCAAAGCTGTTCGGAATCTTGCCAGCCTTAAATGCCGTACACAGATCGCGCACGGCGTCCTCGATTGCACGTTTCGGCTTAAATCCAAGCCGCTCGGCGATCTTCTTTGATGAGACATGATACGAACGGATATCGTCGGTAGGGCTGGTGACGATATCTATTGCCGGTCGATCGGGAAACTCCTGTTCAACGATCTTTTTAACGATCAATGCCAAGTCAGAGATGCTCTGATTCTGGTAAGCGGCATTAAATGTTTCGCCCTGAATCTTCTCTGCTGGAATCGTAAGGAGATCGATGTAGAGCTCAGCAATATCATCGATATGAATATTTGGTCGACGTTGCGGCCCACCAAATACCGTAATCTTGCCCTTGTTGACAGCGTGATTGGTTAAGATATTAACCGAGAGATCGAGACGTAGGCGCGGAGAGTACCCGCATACGGTTGCGGGGCGAATGATTACCGTCACAAAATTTTTGTCATCGTGTCTACGAAGTAATGGCTCAGAAAGCCCCTTGTACTTATTGTAATCGCTTACTGGAACAAGCGGGTGCTCTTCGGTAACTTCCGGCGCATCACTGACCCCATAAACGGAGCTAGTAGAGGCATAGATAAATCGCCGCACACCGGCCTCTTTGGCGGCGATGACCATCGGTTCAAAACAGTCGTAGTTAATTGAGCGACTGAGGTTTGGATCTAGTTCGAAACTTGGATCGTTCGAGATGCATGCTAAATGAATTACATTCTCGTATCCCGCGACCTCGCGTGCAAACTGCGCCGTGTCCCGCAGGTCACCCTTTACAACCTTTAGGTCAGGATTATTCTTGGGGAGCCCCTGGTCGCCGAAGAGCATCAGGTCAAAGACTGAAACCTGCCATCCAGCGGCAAGCAATTTAGGTACTAAAACGCACCCCACATAACCTGCACCGCCGGTAACCAAAACATTCTTTTTCATTTCAGTAATACCCCAAAAGAGGATTAAATTCGATAGGTTGAGTCGTCGGGACTATAGTTCATCGGGAGTCGATGACTCAAGATACTATAGCGGTTTGCAAAAGTCGCGAGCGATATAATAGCTTTTGCAAACCGCTATAGATTCGCTGGAAGCGAATCAAATCAACAACCTATAGCGATTAATATCAAAAGGCTTGCCAATTTTATT
>Ga0163144_10018084_pt1 | contig 14302 bp, 10 predicted proteins | sample OliLak19BULKMAT1_FD_123175 | JGI IMG/M metagenome (GOLD analysis project Ga0163144, IMG submission 123175) | Freshwater microbial mat bacterial communities from Lake Vanda, McMurdo Dry Valleys, Antarctica - Oligotrophic Lake LV.19.BULKMAT1 | ecosystem: Environmental > Aquatic > Freshwater >... | reverse complement strand
GTTCCATGATTGCCATAGGCAGTTCCGGAATCGTCGTGATTGCCATAGGAAGTTCCGGAATCGTCGTGATTGCCATAGGCAGTTCCGGAATCGTCGTGATTGCCATAGGAAGTTCCGGAATCGTCGTGATTGCCATAGGAAGTTCCGGAATCGTCGTGATTGCCATAGGCAGTTCCGGAATCGTCGTGATTGCCATAGGCAGTTCCGGAATCGTCGTGATTGCCATAGGCAGTTCCGGAATCGTCGTGGTTCGGCGAAAGAGTTTGGCCACTTTGGCAAGAGGCTGTGTCAATGCTTCAAAAATGCTAGCTCTTCGTTTCCGATCCATTGTTGCGTCTTCTACTACTACTTGCACTTGTGGTCAAGTAGTGTGCGGTATCACTGGTAGGGCTGCTAGCTAGTGGATAGGACAGTCGTTGTTGTTGTCGCGGTTCGCGGTTTTTTTATTCTTTTTGTGGTTGTTATTATCGTTAGTGTTGGTTCTTGTTGTGTGGTGTTATTGTCGTCATTGTTGGTTCTTGTTGTGGCTGGCTGCAAGGCATATGGCACGCCAGCCAACCCATCATTACTTGCGCGGAGTTTCTTGGACAAAAATACAGTACATGCCTGATCCCGGTCTACCGGCACTGCACCTTCAATAGTACGATACCAGGTACCAAGGTGTGATGCCAGGATTCTCAGTTTGTTTAGATATCCCTACTCCCTCCGTTCCCCTTTTACCGCCGAAAGTCGGGTGACACGTCTAAGAATGGGTTGAATGGCATTCCAGGCGATAGAGAATATTAAAACCTATCGATCCATGTGTAGCTACAATCTACTTGAAACTGGTAGTGCACGTTGTTGTAATGACCAACTACCATGGACAAATGCTGGAGATTTGAGAACCCGAATTCTACTCTGTCTTTTGAAGGCAGCTGTATTATTTCACCAGGTTCGTCTCCGCTAATTAGGGCATTCAAGCTACTAGAGCTCTAGCTAGCTAGCTAGCGAGTGCAAATCGATCTCTTTTCTACCAGCAGTCTCCATCCGATCTCATACTAGCTAGTACTAGCTAGTACGATCTATAGTAGTAGCAGCATCATGGAGGTCTCCAACGAAACGTATAGTGACAGGGAAGAAGTGATGGGCCTTGACGGCGAAGAAGATGAAGTGGAACCTTCCACCGCCATTTTGTTTCCGTGGTTTGTCCAAGTTCTCGGCCTCTTTGTCTTTTTTCTGCTCACGAGATTTGTCAAGTGGCTTCCCTACACGGCCGTCATGTTTGTACTGGGGACGTGCATGGGGGTTGGTGCGGCTCGACTGGGCGACGATAATATCTTGAGCGAGTCCATTTCCATGTGGAGCGATATCAACTCGGAGGTCTTATTGTTGGTGTTCTTGCCTGGATTGGTTTTCAAAGATGCCTTGCATGTCAATTTTCATTTATTCACAGCAAGTATTTCCCAAGTTTTACTGCTGGCTTTTCCCATGGTCTTGGGAGGAACTGTCTTGACGGCTTGTGTGGCCTTTTATATTTTTCCGTATGGGTGGTCCTGGAATTTGGCCATGACCTTTGGTTCCATTCTAAGTGCGACCGATCCCGTGGCTGTGGCGGCCTTGTTGGCCGAAGTGGGGGCTCCACCCCGCTTGACCATTCACATTACGGGCGAATCCATGTTGAATGATGGATCCGCCATGGTCTTTTTCAATATCTTTAGTGCCATGTTTTTATACGAACTATTGATTCCAGGATTGGGCGAAGACATTACTTTGGGACAAGGCTTTCTCATGTTTTTTCAATTGGCTCTCGGAGGCATGTGCATCGGCATAGCCTTTGCCTTGGGCTTGACCTTTGTCTTGTACAATTTGGATCAACGATTGAATCCCGAAAACAATGTCGTACAAGTGGCGGCCACCGTAACAACCGCGTATATTTGTTATTACACCTCGGAAGTCATTTCCAGTTGCAGCGGTATCATTGCGGTCGTCATTTGTGGCATCGGTACGGCCGCCATGGGAGGGGGATTTATAAACGACAATCAAATGATGGAAGATTTTTGGGGATTGCTCGAACACTTGTTAAATACCTTGTTGTTTACCTTGGGTGGATTGGTATGGGGCGGTATTATCGGCAATACCGACGAACGAGAGCACTTTGCAGGCACGGACTGGGGATATTTGATCATTTTGTATATCCTCCTCATGGCCATTCGATTTGTCAGTTTCGGTGCTTTTTATCCTATTTTATCGCGGGTGGGCATCAAGACCAATTGGCAAGAAAGCGTCTTTTTGTGTTGGGGTGGACTTCGTGGGGCCGTCGGAATTGCCTTGGCTCTGTCCCTGGACAATACTGTTCGATCGGCCACCTCCGAAGAAGATGAAGAGATTCGTTCCCTCGCCACTAAGCTTTTTGGAATGGTCGGTGGAGTGGCCTTCTTCACCTTGATGATTAATGGAATATCTGCAGGACCACTCTTGAAGAAGTTGGGATTGATCAAACCTACCGAAACAAAAAAGATACTAATGGAACACCTCGAGAAAAATCTGACCAACATATTGGTACAAAACTATGCCATGCTTATAACCAAGTTTGATCATTTCAACGGCTGCTTCCACAGCGTCCAGTGTCATGTTCCCTATCTCAAAAATGTCTCCGATGAAGAAATCTTGCTTGCTAGAAGGCACGCCGAGGAACACATGGCACACCTCGACAAGGCCCAGGATGAAATGCGACAAAGTGTTTCCGCTTCGGTCGTTAGAGCGTCTTCTGTCATGTCCACAGAGGCAGCCATGACCAAATCAACCACTTCTCCATCTACTACTAGTATTGCGAAATCGCCCTTTGGTGCCAAGGAACTAAGACTCTTGTTTCTGGAATTGTTGCGGGGTGCGTACGAGAGGGCAACAGGAGAAGGGTTTTTGGATTCCCGTCTCGACAATGGATATCTTCATTATCTCTTGATTCAAGGTGTCGACATGGCCACGGATATCGTGAACCGTGGAGGTAAGTTAGATGCAGCAAAGACTAAACAGGCTTCATCTTCAGTTGTTGTTTGCTAATGCGCACGTTTCTTTGCCTCCACCATGCAATCTATTCAACTTGATATGCAGGTCCAATTGTTGGTTGGGATTATTCCGCAAGCAGCCGGCTTGTTTTTATGTTGTCCAGGTCAAAGACCGATGCCAAAGCCAAACAGGATCAGCGACGTATTGACATGATGAAAGCCTATGTCTTTAAAGGTGCTCATCGCGCGGCTCGAAAGCTTTTGTCGGCCGAGTTTGCTCTTGGTGCTGCGGGGGAAGATAGTCGTCTCAAAGAAGCCGCCGAACAAATCTTGGTGGAGAGCAAAACCGAAGAACAAAAGGCGACCACATTTTTGGAGTCGATCAAGGCGGCGGAATTAGAAGCCTTTCAGGCGCATCATGTCGCCTTGACCTTGTTGAATCAGGCAGCCATGTACATTACCAAGGATCAAAAATCAGGAATGGTGAAAGGCACAGATGCTGCGGAATATTTGGAAACTATTGAGGATGCTGTTCGTGAGATTAACGCCTGTACAGGAGCTCATTCGGTCGATGGGATGTGAGGTCGTCAAGTCTTTGTACTATTATTAGAACGAATGTAGCTCTCTGTTCCAATATGCGCGCCCTCTATTTTGCGTCTGGGTAGCCTTACTCCCTATAAACTATAAACGTTCTAGTATTTGTAGCAGCTTGAATTTGTTCCAGTTTGGTAGTAACTAAATTCAATAGATAAAGGTTATACTAGTACATAGGCTATCAGGCGCGAAGCAGTAATGTACTCAGTAAGCGTTGGACACCTTGGCAATGTGCTGTGTCTCGTAGACACGTACCAGAGGTTCATGATGAGCAGTACTAAAGAATCCCCTAACCTGCTGCTTCCATGTTTCGTCGGTTGAATCGGAGGTATCATTATACAAACCCACAAACTGCTGTGCGGCATGAAGCTTGTATCGGTAATCGTTCTTGTTGGGAGTCTCCAAGATGGTTCGGGTAATCAGTTCGGATCCTCCGTCGAATTCATTGTTGAACCATCCATCACAGCCTCGAGTCTCGGTCATGGTACCGTTGTTCCCTTTTTCTCCATCCTGCAACAGAATCGTACCGCCATTGGCCAGAGCCATCGATTGACGCTTCAGGTTCATACCCATGCTGGAAACCAACGAAATTTGAGCCATGTGTCGTGGAATCGGCACCATGTCGATGCTTCCGACATTTTTTTCTGCGATGGGGTCCCAGGTTTCCACCGACTTGGGAATACGCGTGTTGGACTCCATGATATTGTCGTACATGTAGCTGTTCAAGGCCCTACTGGCCGGAAAGTCGTGATCCAGACAAATTTCAATGCTAAAGGTAATATTGTCCATGATGAGCCAATCGTCTTCCAGCAAAACGTAGCCCAATTCCTTGATCTCGCTCTGATAATTGTTCCCCATGCTCGTGTCATAATAGAGCTGGAAGGGAAGATACCAGAAGGGATTGTCGACAATGTGCTGTTCCTCGTGATCGTCCTTCTTTTCGTTTTGACTAGGGTGTTCCCCAACAATTCCATACTGTCCATTCTGACTCGTTTCCACCATGCTATCGTAGGCGGCAGTGGTGTCCTTTTTCTTCAATGAGACAACCTCTTTGGTCAGGTTGCCCACGTATTGTCGGGCAGGAGTCAAAAAGTCCATGTTACTAACATACCGTTTGGGTACCAAAAAGCGCTTTCCCCAATGATCGGCTGTCTTGGGATCGTATCCTATGTGGTGACGTAAACGGTGTGGTGAGTCGGGGCAGAAAGCAATCAGTTCACGACAGCAACGAGTCGACCACTGTATGTACGTACCTTTGTAAACGGGAGCAAAGTTATAAAATAAGTAGTCATAGTCGTCATTCTGGGGCATTGCCTCCGCGATGACCACGCTACCAAACAAAAACAACCAGTCTTGATACTTTTTGTTGGCCACCAACGATTCGAGGCCAGACAAGATTTGGCACAATTCGGTACAGTCTCCATTTTCACGGGAAGACTTGTCATCGGTGGCGTTTAGAATGTAGGCTCCCTCTTTGCCTCGAAAGAAAAATTCGGGAGCATTGAAAATCTTGAGCGTCGTCGGGTCCTTGTCGGCGGCCTCGTACGCACGGTCCACGGCATCGTACATGACTTGCATGCGCTTGTGAATATCGACAATGGGATCGTCATGGCCCAAGTAACACTCGAAAAGAATAGTATTATTGGCTTGGTCGGAATCATCGGAATATCCAATTTCATTCATGCCCTTGCACTCGGGATTGTGCACCATCTTGCCGTGCTTTTTGCCGTCCGGTACTAGAACGGGAGAACCTTTTATGTAATGAGAGAAAAGTAGAAGAAGAAATCCATGAGTACAATCTGGGAACAAGCGTGCAACTAACGTCCTGCAGTATGGTAGGGAGAGAATAGATACAAAACGCACTTACCTCCCGTATAAATCGAGAAGCCCATAGCCTGGAACTTGTCATACTTGGAGCCTTGGAGATTCAGCTCTTTGAACGGCAAAGCCTTGTTGTTTCCACGAAGGCCACTGCTTGTAGAAGCCACATCATTGTTTTCTTCGTGACTTGTGTTTTCCTGAGACGGGAAACTGTCTTGGACTCTACTACCACCACTACTACTAGTAGATGTAGTAGGAGAGAGCTGTTGTTGCTCCTCCTGATGGTGCTCACCAACAAGGGTAAAGACAGCGGCAGCCAGGACAAAGCCAATGAAGGCGTCCATCAAGCGGCGGCGTAGGATGCTGTGAGGAGGAGGACTGCTAAAATGCTTCTCTTCTGTCTTACCACCATTCACAAGAGGCGATGTTTCGTCGGATTGGTAACTGCCTAGAGAGGTGTCGCGAGGAGCCATGGCGAATAAAGGTACAGCTGTGTAGTGGATAAGGAGTGTAAATTTTCGTCGTTGATTTATTATGAGTATGTATTTTGCTTTTCACTAACACACAGATTGCTTTATTATAATTTCCAGTAATAATCGAAGACGCCCTTCATCTCTTGGGCATTTTGATAGATTTCTTTTCTACATACGTACAGTAGTGGAAGCTTCCGGATAACCCTACGTAAAGAGGTGCATTAACGAACCCACATTGTCGGAGTATCCGTTATACGGAACATATCCTTTTAGATAGTAGCAAGCTACATACTAGCTTCTAATCTCTTCTACCAGAAGTAAAAGTACATCAACGAATGAGACATGAATCTCGAGGAAAATGTGAGTTGAATTTTCAAAGAATACAAAAAATGATTGGCGAGAAAGCATTCCTTTGTGAACACGTCATACTGCTCCAGCAAATGCACCTGATACTGTAGAGAAATTTCAAAAGGATCGGAGTTCTGATCTTGGTGTACTTGCATCAGTCACGGAGAAGGATTGGAGTAATATTGTCCGCTAGTACAAAGTACCGAACTTTCGGAATCATTCGAGTCTGTTCGAAGGAATTAAATGAATGACCCAAATTAAACGAGAATGCTGAACAAAATAATATGTGTTAACCAACAGTGTATGTACTTTGAGTTCGCAAGAGTCCGACGTGAATTAAGTAAGACCGAACGCGCAGCTAATACGAACGGTGCCCGTGAATACGCCTGGGTACGCCTGAGTACGCCAGTACAAATTACTCGTGTATTTTTACATAGAGTACGACCCGAATACGCCCGAATACGCCTGGATACGCCTGAGTGCGCAATTACAAAATACACGTGAATTTCCACGTAGAGAACAACCCGAATACGCCCGAATACGCCTGGATGCGCCTGGATACGCCTGAGTACGCCAGTACAAAATACACGTGTATTTTTAAGTAGAGTACGACTCGAATACGCCCGAATACGCCTGGGTACGCCAATACAAAATACACGCGTGATTACAAATAGTAACAGCAATCCAGTCGCAATTGTTGTTCATGTTAAAAGTTCGTTCGCTATTTGGTATCGTTTTGCTTCATCTCTTTCACAAATAGCGTCCTTTGTGCTTTGCCATTACCGTGCTACCAGTCAGTAGAAGCTACTATTATTGTAATAGCAACAATAGCTTTTAGTAATGTAGCAGCAACCACAGATCAAATTATTAACAGCATTTGCCAAACAGCCAATGCACCCGAATCACTCAATGATCGGCAACTCCAACAACAACACTCTCAACGAAGCTGAATCATTTGGCAGCAAGAAAAAATTTTTACGACATGATTGAAAATAAATTATTCACGACGAGCTCTTGTTTCCATTCCTTTTGAGTCGTTATTGTGAAGGAATACTTACTGTAGCTATTTCTATCAAGGTGTAAACGATAGGCATAAGATTCCCTTTAATAGAAGGCTTGGTTGTATGGAGCATGATGATGGGGTTGTCGAATCGGCTCTTGGTACAATACCCTGTATGGCCGTGGCGTATTGTTTTGTCTTCAGTTTCGAATTTCATTGGTGGTATGGACGATATACGGTCCACATGATTAGCAATGTTCCGCACTATGAGCAATATTCGGTATTAGACGAACGCCAAAAGAATTGAAGAAAAAGGTACGTTTGGTTTGACATGGACAACGACAACGAGCACAGAAGTCGCAGAAGTGCAGTGAGCCTTATAATCTCAACTATCTATTTTAGGTCGCTGAGCCAATGCAAAAATGCGTTATCCCATTTGGGCTTTGTGGTGAACTGGCTTCACCGTTCGCCTTCTTCGCGTCTTCTTTCCCCAACATCGATCACCGTTCCTACATCACTGCTATGGATAGTATACTCTCACAATAGTGACGGCCGGCGTTGAAGGACTGATTTCTCATTGTTGTCGACGAAAGATAGTTCAAACTAGATGTCTATAAAATATAGATGTAGGTTGCGTCCTTCCTGTTGGGATACATCCATCCGTCCGCCCAGCAATGTGCTGCGGTGGCCATGATTTGGCTCCATGCATTTTCATTTGGAGCATTGATCTAGGAACGTGGAGTCCCTGATCTATTCTGGGGGAAAGGAGCACGGGTAATGGGGACTCACGAAGTTATGATACCCCCAACGATGGCAAAACCTACTTGCCGTCGTGTCTGTTTTCATGCGACGGACGTTGGCATGCGTCGCACCTGGCACCTGACGTAATTTTGATCCCACGAGCAAAACCTGGCAGCTGATCTGCTAGCTAGCTAAGTGCTGGACACAATGTGGAGACCTCGACCCAACCACCGGCCGCCCTGACAGCTAGCTTTCACATCACCCACCCCGCCCCAAATGAGGCACATACAGCTCCGAATAAACGTTCGACCTGACTCCATTTGTAGCTTCCGCCAATACTAATTCAAAAATAGCTAGCTTTTAGCACAGACACTTTTGCTAGCCATGCAGCTAAGCACAGTTGGGTAGCCTCATAGGAGTCCAATACCCAGTACCAATCATCATTATCGTGCCTTTGTATGTACTGTACACGACAACGACAACGACCACTGACACGACTAGACTATTATTTTTTCCTCCCGGAATCAAATGTTGTACCCTGCTGTGCATGCAAAATAGTACGGTTCCCCACCATGCTATCTCCTACAAATGTCTCCTACAAATGTCTCTCACAAACATCTGTTGTCAAAGAAGAACAGAATTGCGAAAAAAAAATTAGGACACCAGGCTCTCCACTCAATTTGCTGTCCCCCGACTACGACTCCACCGGAATGACTATCTGCCAGTCTACTGTTGCACGACTCTACCGGAATAAATATCCACCAGTCTACTAGTGCATGGGATAACAATCGAACATGCATGTAAATATGTAGATATGTAAATAAATAAATAAACTATTGTGACCTTCCTCGAGACGATAGACATCCTGGAGATCACGTGCAAGCTGTTGAAAATCCGTGACAGTCAATTGTTTCTGATTCAAAATTCCGGTCTCCTGGGTCGCTTTTGCTTCTTACGTGCATTAAAATGTCAGACTACAAATCACGGCTGGTCATGGTCGAGTAGTGTACGAGATGTGATGTACGGGTCTCGTCCGTAGGTCGCACAACTGGCCCGCTGACATAAAATTAACAATAGCAATCTCATGCGGCACACTGGCTGCACCTCTGGCTTGGCCTTCGCCTGATGGGTTGGTTCCCGTCTCCTCCTGCGCCACCGCAATTTCGCTGCTGAAGTCGCGCACACTGTCACTGTCAGAAGCAGAGCTCGGACTAGCAGAGGTTTGGTGTCGCTTTTGCTTTTGCTTCTGCCTTCGTGAATCAATGTCACTGTCAGAAGCAGAGCTCGTGCTAGCAGAGGTTTGGCGTCGCTTTTGCTTCTGCCTTCGTAAATTAAATGCACCAACCGCAATCTCCTGGAACAGACTGGCAGCATCATCTGTCATGACAATGTCCTTCCAATCCAGCCACTCTTCTCGGTTCGTGGTCAACCAATGAACACAAACTTGGTCTTTGGTTTCGTCCAACAAATAAGCCTTATGACCAGCTCTGCCAATGAAAATCCAAACCAATTTTGGGGGTTGTTCTTTCAAAGAAGCAGAGGACAACGAAGACGAAGCATTCTTCTTTGCGGCTGGTGGTTTCTTGTTGTTTGTTTTCTTGGTTGGCCGCAAAGAAGAGGAAGAGGAGCAGGAGCAGGATGAAGAAGCAGCATCCTTTTGGTTCTTCTTTTGTGCCGTAGTGGCGGCGGCTTTCTTAGTGTTCTTCATTTTGTTGTTGGCATAGCAATTTAGCATGCTCTCCGATGTGCAACATGTCTTGTACGAAGAATCAGAATCGGAAGCAGGAGAAGCATGAACGACTGCAGAATCATCACCAGCAGCAGTCGGGATCCCCTCCTCCTTTTCGGGGTTGTTGCTGCTCATGGCACGGTGGGTGTTTGCTGTGTGGAAGAATGTTAACCAACACGGCGCCGCATGGAAGGATGCAGCAATTGTCTACCGTCTCCTCGATGATCGCCGCTACTGTAGCTTTGTCCTTGTCCCCGATATGTGTTGTTGTTGTTGCTGCTGCAACATCCTCACTGTCCATACGTCGTCCGTAGAATGACCAGAAAAATGACCACACCCCGACAATGTAGCTCTAAGAGAGTTGAGGTTTTTTGAGCAGATTTTGAGGGGGTATAAACATGAACCCTACTACAATAAAATTTCACCCACCCGTGCACATGCATGCATTACTACTGGTAGTCTACAATGGATAGCTACAGTAGCTAGCTAAGCTAGCTAGCTAGTAGTACGACGTAGTCCATCATTCTCCACTCGGATCCAACGCTTTACCTACCATGACCATGGCAAGGCGTATGGAGTGGAAGTGGCTAATAATCGATAGACCTTCATGGTAGTAGTCTACCCGTTGTCATCCATCTACTAGCTCGTATCAATATACATGATCTACTGTAGCTACTAGTAGTTGCATGACCTTGAATTGCTACCATACTACTAGCAGTAGTACAACCAAGACTCCTCTGCATCCTTCGTGCAACAACAACGTTCACACAACCAGGGTTACTGCTCGAGTGCGCACCTGCAGCAGCACCTGTAGCGGCGGCACTGTGGCAACAGCAGCAGCAAAGACACTAGTAGACCAAGATCAATCGTTACTGGCTTGCAATCCTACTCGTAGTACTCAAGAAAAGGAGAAGCGAAAGAAGAAGAAGAAGAAGAAACAAATATTTGGTTGGTGTTTGGCGTTTCTACTAGATGTGGTACTTGTATGCATTACTAGGACTGGCAAAGATTGGTTTTGGCGGAGAAAGCTCCTATCGATGTCCACCACAAAAAGACTGATGACCACAATCACAATGGCATCTTGCAGTTTGCGCAAAGCCGTGATTCTTGGTTCTCTCGTCGTCTTGTTGGTGCTACAAGCTCTACGACAAAATTCCACTTCATCTTCCATTTTGGGGTTCCTCGCCAATTTGGAATATTCTCAAGATACACTCAAGTCAAACGTCGCTTCCGTTGTTGCGGAGCAAGCGTCGGCTGGAGCTGGAGCTGGTTCTACTACACCAAAAGTCGCCGTCAACAACAATATCACTTCTTTTACAGCTGGCGAAGAAACCAGTACGAGGAGTGCGACAACTGTCCAAAGTTCCTTGGTCTTTCCCTCCTTCTTAAAGGACTATATCGAATTTCACAATGCCCAACGCCAGCAGGAAAAAACTTCCACTTCTCTCAGCCAAATCAAATACTTGATTTGGCGGTGTCCTTATAACACACAATGTGGAGGCACTGGCGATCGAATCAAGGGCATCCTGACGGCCTTTTATACTGCCATTTGTACTGGTCGGGTATTACTCATTGATTGGCCCCTCGACATGTCTCAAGATGACAAGGATGTCTCCCTGTTTTTACAACCCCATCGCATACAATGGACTATCCCTCCCCAAGTACGACAACGATTGGATCGCAAGAGTAAATTGTACCGAGCCATTGACAATTACGACAATCCATGGTTCAAAAATTTGAGTGTTCCCACTCCCTTTCGGGACCATCCCATTATTGATATGCGCAGCAATTTATGGAGTGAACACGTCAACGCGGTCGTTCGTATAAATGATACTCAATGTATACAAACTTTGTGGCAACAAGAAGTCGCAAAAAACAACAACAACAACAACAACAAGAATAAGTATGATGTACATCATTATGCAGCCCAAGAAAAGTATTTGTTTCGCATGGGCTTTTGGACCATGTTTACCTTCAGTGATGCTGTACACGCTCAGAAACGACGAATGCAACAACAAGCGCAACTATTGAAATTCCCTCCTACCGAATTGTCGTCACCGCCACCACCTCCTTCGCCACTGACAGGACATACTCACGTGGAACCGTACGTCGCGATTCATATTCGTACCGGCATGGGAGGTTCGTCCTTTCAAGATCCACTTCGACATTCGTCCCAATCGGACTTTGAACTCTTTTACAAATGTGCCAAGAAACTACAAACGGGCATTTATCAACGACAACGAAAAATGCTGACGGGTTGCCCAACTAGTATCTACAAGTACAGCTATCAAGATCCACAATTGCCATCCTTGCCCATGTACGTGGCGGCCGACAATGCCATTGCCAAGAAAGCATTAATGGAATTGGATCACGCCTTTGTACAACAACAATCCGATGTAGCAGCCACGACGAATACAGAAACAACAACAACAGCAACAACAACGATTCGTGTCTTGGAAGATTTGAAAATTTATCACATTGATCGTTCCCAAAAAATAAGTATGGGGACCACCGACGACAACAACAAAAACAGCCACGAGAATCCAATGTACAAGGCAGAATTATCGGTATGGGCCGAGCTCAATGTCTTGCTGGAAAGTACTTGTCTGGTAGCGAGTCGCAGTGGATTTTCCGATTTGGCCACGTGGTTACAACCTCCACCCATTCACGCAAAGGTCGCCAAGAGATGTGCCGTCATGTACAATCTCTGCCAAAATGAAACCAAAGTCCAACAAGCCTTGGAGGGGCTCGATTTTACAACCACCATGGCATCGTGTCCGACAGAGACAACGACACCATGAACGAAAACGAAAACGACAGGACTTTTACCAACGCATCACAGCAATCGATCGGATGGGCGGACAGGGAATGAAACACACCATAGCACCATTAGGTGCGGTACTAGAGTGCCAATATTGCAACGTCGAGTTCTTATTTGCCATTGGTTCCGTATCACCTACCAGACAGCCAGCGATGCTCGAATGAAAATACAACAAAACCTTGTCACCAGCGTTGATAGCACCAGTGGGGCGAACCCAAGCAACTGCTAAACATACTAATACATGCGACAAGTTCTTCGGTTCAGCAACTCCGTAAAGCGCCAACAGAGTAGACAACAAACGACTGCAGGCGCGTCGGATTCAATGCGGTAATTCTTTCCAGCGAAATTGAATTATCGAAAACAAGAAGACGAACAGTCCGGTGGTAACCTCTATAAGCCTACCAGCTATAGGCTTGATGAAAGTGCCCTATCGTCCGTGCTTCGGTCCAGGATGGAACAAAACTCCATCGTTCCGTCGAGGGGTCTCATCTCGCGGGCCATTTTGCGTCACAAAGTAATTTCCCCAAACTCGAGACTTGTTTCCCAACTTCGAGTATGGTGAGCGCTTTTGCCAACTGCCACAATTTCGCGCCGGTCACCTTCCGCCGTCCCCGGTTGATTTCCTGATACTATACTTGAACAAAAGCTCAGCCTTTTCCAAGAGCAGGTTCAGTCCAAAATAGCAAACAAGGTCGTTTTTAAAGGCTGCTGTCTAATTGACGCTCTTGACGGCACGGCGACCGCTCTTACCGAGTATATCCCCGGCGTGGAGAAAGCTTTCCATAAGATTCTATCAAGGTCCAGGGAAATCGAAACATAACGCAGCAACATCAAACACCCTATAGAAAGCGACCAAACCTGGGCCGACAATATCCATAATCTGACATCCAACCCAAGACGGACAATCTACAATTTGAAGTCGAAAGACTCACTACGCGTATGGAGCGGAGCGACAAACCGAGTCCAAAACAAAATAAACATCCTGTACACGTGAAGCACGCCCCGGCAACCCACTAGCTAGAACAAACATCTCGGCTGCAAGTCCAATTATGGAAAAGGCCAGACTCAGCCATCGTGTAACGCAGCGACCAAGAAGTTGACTTGCGCGTACTTTCCAGCACGAACGCGAGTAAAGTCGTATCTCAAACTCCACCACCACCTCGTCTACGCACACCACTTTTTGTTGAACGATCCAATGATATCCAAGCCGACCGTTCCTCCGCATTTGGAAAGTTTTTGATGGGGGTGGACTTACGGTATCTTGTCGGACGAAAAGTAGAATCACTTCTACTTCTTCTATTACAACGACAACATCATATCTCTGACTTGTTCATGCACATCTACAGCGACCATTCCGACGACCAACTCGACAAACAAACACGGAAAGGAGGTGTGCTGCCTCAAACATCGATTCCTTTTCTACTATACATACACCTCCCTTCCCAACAAAAATTAGAAAATGTGCCATGACAACAACTTGGTCCAGCCACCAAAAAATATCGAGATCACAGCACAGCAAGAACCGACCATCAATCCGCTCTGCTTGTTGACTCTGTACGGGGAGTGATGGTAAACGCATGCAAGATCCTTCTTGCAGTAGCAACGAGCATATTTTTTTGGAATCCAAAGATGCAGAAGAGAAGTTTTGTGGTCACTGCTTCGTCGCAAACTATTTGCGAGTCAAGTCCTGTGAGGAAACAACCAATATTTTGTTTTTTCGTGCGAGGCCGACAATCCTTGTATGTTGTCGCGGGCGATTCTGCACCCACCGCATCCGGGCGAGAAGGAGAT
>Ga0163144_10018083_pt1 | contig 14303 bp, 15 predicted proteins | sample OliLak19BULKMAT1_FD_123175 | JGI IMG/M metagenome (GOLD analysis project Ga0163144, IMG submission 123175) | Freshwater microbial mat bacterial communities from Lake Vanda, McMurdo Dry Valleys, Antarctica - Oligotrophic Lake LV.19.BULKMAT1 | ecosystem: Environmental > Aquatic > Freshwater >... | reverse complement strand
GACTGGAACATCTACCTGTTCCACTTCTCCGATGGCGACAACTCCTCCGAGGCCGACAACCGCCTGTGCGTCCAGCTCCTTGAGAAGCATCTTGCGCCGATCTGCAACATGTTCGGCTACTGCCAGGTCGCCAGCCCCTACGGCAGCGGCAACTTCATCAACATCCTCCGCGAATCCTTCGGCGGCGATTCCGGTGGCAAGGTGGTTGTCAGCCGCGTGAACGGGCGAGATGACATCTTCGATTCCCTGAAGACGTTCTTCCAGGCCGGAAAGTGAAACCCGCCTTCTGGTGGCCCGGGTCTCCTGACCGGGGCAAGAGCCTCACCAGAAATCAAGCAATCAGAATCCGGCCCATTGCAACGGCGAACTACCATTCACCCGCGGTCCACTACCGCGCGATGATGGTGTACCCCCTGTGATTCTCCCCGTTGTATTTGCCGTTCTTGTCTGGTATGCCGCCATGCGCTTCCGCAGGCAGTGGACCGGGCTCGGCGTGCTCGCCGTGGCCATGCTGCTGCTGGCGGGGCTGAACCACGCCATGGGCGGAGAGCACGGCCGCTGGTCCGGCCGCGGCGCAAGCATCCTGCTCATCCTGCTGTGGCCCTATACCGCGCTTGTGGGCGGGTGCGGGCTGTTCATCTTCTGCCTGCCCCGCCGCCCCCCCGGCGAGTATCACTGCGAGCACTGTTTCTACGACTTCAAAGGCCTCGACCCCGCGTTCCTCCGCTGCCCGGAGTGCGGTCGCCCATGGGGCGGCAAGGGGTGCAATCCCGATGTTCCCGAGCCGGAGTTGATCAAGCCTCCACCCCGCCGGCTCAAACGAACGCTCTGATCCTGTGCTGCTCGCTCCTGGCGGGAATGCCACCGATCTTTGACTGCCGGCTCGCGGCACAACATCTTGCAGGATGACACGGCCCCGCAAATCGTGTAGAGTGTTCCATACGTCAAGCATGGAGTCTGCCGCGTGATGAGGGTCGCGCGGCGGAACGAAGCTCGACGAGGAGTTTTTTCTATGGCATCGACGAAACTACGCAAGCCTCTTTCCGGATCGCAATCCAAACTGACGCAGAGTTCCAGCTCGCGCAACAGCTCGAAGTCGGGCAGCGCGAAGCGGAAGGCCGCCGGGAAACCGGCCGCCACGCGCGCCTCGAAGGCGAACTCGGGCAAGAAGACCGCAAAGAAGACTGCCAAAAAGGGCGCGAAGCAGGCCGCCCAAAGGGCAACCAAGTCAACGGCAAAGAAGTCGGGCAAAAACGCGGCCAAGAAGACAGTGAAGAAGTCAGCAAGCAAGGCTTCTTCCCGTCCCGCGAAGAAGCCGCCCGCGCGGGCGAAGAAGGGCACCAGCGCAGCGGCCTCTCGCCGTCGACCCGCAGTGCTTCCCGCCCGATCCAAGCAGTCCACCCAGTCGCTCCTGGAGCATCTGGGTGCGCCCATCCAGCCTTCTAGCGGGTCATCCGATTCTTCCTTTGGCAACAACCTCAACGGCTCGAATCTCGGTGAGCTCGTCCGCGAGACCGAAGCTCGCAACATGAGCCTCAAGACCCAGGCAACCGAGTCCCGCGGCAAGCGCGCCGACAACCACTTCGCCGAAGCCGGCACCCAGCGAATTGTTGGCCATGCCAGCGAGTCGGGGCGTCGAGCCCAGGGCCGGCGCGATGCAGCCCAGCGTGGCGACAAGAGGCCCGGCACCGCCGAGTGATCGGCCGTCTCATCGGGCGACGTATGCCAGCAGACCTCATCGTCCCGCCCCTTGAAGTCCATTACCAGCCGGTGGTCGAACTGACCACCGGCTGTGTTGTTGGATGCGAAGCGCTGGTTCGGTTCATCGGACCGGACGGCTCGCTGATCTCGCCGGCAGTCGATGGGCTGATCGATCGCATCGAGAAGCACGATGCTTCTCTCAATCACCTGCTTGATCGACTGTTCGAAGGCGTTGCAAGGGACATGATCCCGCTCTTCGCGCAGTTCCCAGGCTTTTACGTGAGCATCAATGTCCCGCCGGTCACGCTCGGCAGCGGTGTGATCGCGAGGCTGCTCCCAACCCACGGGCTCACGCCACACCTCGGGCGTCTGGTTTGCGAGATCACCGAGCGTCAGGCCATGACCGATCTTGGGCGTGCCGCTCTTGCCGACGCTCGACGCATCGGCATTCGCGTAGCCGTCGATGACTTCGGGACCGGTGAATCGGGCCTCCGCCAGCTCATAGGGCTTGAGTTCGACATCCTCAAGATCGATCGGTCACAGATCACGCCCCTGCTCAAGGACCCGCTCGCCGAAAGGCTGCTCCGCGGTGTTGTGGCGCTGGCGGGAGCCTTGCGCGTGAAGATCACCGCCGAGGGCGTCGAAACCGCCGAGCAGGCGCTGTTTGTGCGGGCCGCCGGTGTCGATTGTGGACAAGGCTGGTACTGGAGCAAGGCTCTGCCGGCGAGAGAGTTCGCCGCCCTGCTACGCGGCGGACACTGCGAGCCCGTAGCTGCCTGAAGATCCGGCGCGGAGTTTATCAAACCTTGTTCTTCCTGCGCCGCAGGGAGTACAGCGAAGACTGTCGCTCAAGATTACTTCCGCTTGTCGGCAAGCAGCGCGAGCACCAGCAGCCCGATGCACGACAGCAGGCCCATAACGCCTTTGTCAACTTACTGCGCCGGGTTACTTCGGCTGATACGTGAACCGCTGCCCGCCGATCGATGCCTCAAACATCAGGCCCGCCTTGGTCGCCGTGAACACCGCCACACCGTTCTCATACGGCGCGGTCGCCGCAGCGCCAGAGCGCACCGCGACCGCCGATGCCTGACCGCTGAACTCAAAGGTCCCGGACTTGAATCGGTCGAGCGCGACCCTGGTCTCGAACACGATCAGCTCCATGTACTCCTGCCCGCCGAGCTGGAAGCCGATCGTGCCCTGCGACAGGTCGCAGTACCCGACCATCAGGCTCCCCTCATACACCTCGCCGCGGCCGTATGCCCCGCCCACGCCCACGGCCCCCTTGCCCACGCTCGGGAAGATCGCATAGCCGTAGGCCTTGTCGAGCATCCGTTGCAGGCTGGGGTCAGCACGCTTGAACTCCGCTATCGCATCGGTGGATCGGATCGTCAGCACCCGCCGGTCTGACTGAGTCCTTGGCGCGGTATCGCACGCCGCGACGCACAGCGAAATCGCCGCGACGCAGGAAAGGGCCGCGCGGGAGAGAACCTGTGAACGAGCCGAACTGGACATTTTGAACTCCAGGGAAGATTCGCAAGACCGCATTCAAGACACAAACGCATTCGGATCGTTCCCCGGCTCCAGCCTGAAGGCCACACCCTTCAACCGGTGGCCTGCAATCGGTTTGTCGCCGGTTCGTTGATCCTGGGCGAACGCTCCCGGTATGCTCAGAGTCCAAGTTCCAATCTGCACCCTCACACGAAAGACCTCCCATGCCCCGCCGGACCTCCAGCTTCATCGCGATTGCATCATTGGTGTTCGCTTCTGGCGCATGTCTCGCCCAGCCCGCCGGCCAGCAGCCCGCAGGTGGTGGTCGGCCCGCGGCCGGCGGACAGCCCGGTGGACCGGGGGGGCCGGGGGGGCCGGGGGGAGCGGGCGGCGGTGGGAACCTCGTCGAGCGGCTCATGCAGGCCGATGCCAACGGCGATGGCATGCTGCAGTGGGATGAAGTGCCCGAGCAGAATCGCGAGCGCATCTTCGCCCGCGCCGACACCAACAACGACAAAGTCCTCGACAAGGCCGAACTCGAAGCCATGCGTCAGCGTGCGCCCGGTCGTCAGGGTCAGGGCCCCGGCGGTCCCGGTGGCCCGGAGGCATCCTTGCAAGACAGCATGGAGCAGGCCAACCGCGCCATGCGGACGCTCAAGCGCTCGACGTTCGAGTCGCTCACCCGCCAGCAGGACCTCAGCGCCGTGCAGTCCCTGCAGAGCGCGCTGATCGGCGCCAAGGGCGACATCAAGAGTGCACGCATGTCCGACGCCGCCAAAGCCAAGTACAAGGACGATGCGGCCGCCTACCAGAAAGACTTCCGCAAAATGCTCATCGACGCCGCCATGGAGTCCCTCAAGCTCGAACTCGCGATCGATGCCGGCGACACCGCCGCCGCGACGAAGTCCCGCGATGCGATTGTTGCTCTTGAGGATGCAGGGCACACGCAGTTCCAGGCGGGCGAAGAGGCAGCCCCTGCGGGCGGACCCCCGGGCGGCGGTAGAGGCCGCGGCCCCGGTGGTGGCGGCGGCGAGGGTGGTCGCCCCCCACGTTGATTGCCCAGGTTTGGCATGAGTTCATCAGACGCAGATCGCCGGCCTTGCGCCGGGCGTCTTTCTGCGCCCCTGGCCAAGCCGACAGCAAGTCATGCACACCCGCCGGGGGTGAATCCTCAAGCGGTCGAAGACCGAAACCGCCACCATGAACACAATGGCGATTCGAGTTGTGGTCGCGCTGGCGGGCACTCTGGCGAGCCTTTCCGGACTGGTGGGGTGTTCACAGCAACGTGAGGAGCCCGTGGGCCCGGCCGTGGCCAAGCCGCAAGTCGCCGGAGCAGATTCCGCCGAGGCCGACCCGGCCAGCCCGCTCGCCGCCAAGCCCGACGCGGCAGAATCTGTCCAGACCATCAACGACCCAGCGCAGCCCACTGTGGCCATCCGCCGCGTTGGGGGGGATCTGGCCGCGACCATCGAGCGCCAGGGCGAGGGCTACAACGCCGGACGCTGCTCGATCTCGACGCCGCTCCCTGCGGGCTACCCCGAGCCCACCCCTCCCGGCGCGATCGACCTGAAGACCTACCCCTCCGTCAGGCGTGCTGAGTTCCGCGGCGAATCCAGCCCGGACTTTGGAATGAACCTTGGCTTCTGGCCCTTGTTCAATCACATCAAGGACCGCGGCATCGCCATGACCTCGCCCGTTGAGATGGATTATCGCGGCGGCGATGACGACTCGGTCGGTACCGAATGGACGATGTCGTTCCTGTACCGGACCGATGACCTCGGGCCCACGGGCCAAGCCGGCCGCGTGCAGGTTGTGGATACCCAGCCGATGACGGTCCTCGCTCTGGGCGGGCAGGGAAACTATTCGCGCTCGCGGGTGCAAGATGGGCTCGAGCAGCTCCGCCAGTGGCTCGATGCCAACCCCGACTGGCGGGCATCGGGAGAGCCTCGCGCGTTGTACTACAACGGCCCGGAGAAACCTAACCGCGACAAGTGGTATGAGGTGCAGATCCCGATCCGGCGCGCCCAGGCGGACTGACGTTGATGTGCTGGGGTGGCGAAGGTCAGTTGACCTGATTCTCAAACTTGCCGGTGTTGCGATACACCTTCACGATCCGCACGACCTCCTCGGAGACTGCGGACTGCGCCTGATCGGTCGATGCGCCGCAGTGGTGCGTGCCATACACGCCCGGCAGGGCGACCGTCGGCGTCTGCCAGCTGGTCTTGCTCTCCGCGGGTTCATCCGCAAACACATCCAGCCCCGCCCGAACACCCTTCGACGAGATCGCCTCGCGCAACGCGGCTTCATCCACCGTGCTCCCGCGCGAGGTGTTGATGAAGTAGGCCCCCGGCTTCATCGCCGCGAAGAACCCGGCGTCGCACATCTTCTCCGACTCGGCATTCGCCGCGACGTGCAGGCTGACCGCATCACACTCCGGCAACATCCCCAGCAGATCCGCGCGGGTATGCCCGCCATGCTTCACGCCAAGGTCCTGCGCCCGCAGCGGGTTCATGTTCAGCGAGTGAGCGATGCACGTCATATCAAACGCCTTGGCGCGCCGGATGACCTCGCGGCCGATTCCGCCAACACCGATCACGCCCAGCGTCATTCCCTTCAGGCCCCGAGCCTTTGAGTACGCGCCCTTGTTCCATTGGCCGGCGCGAAGGTCGGCGACCTGATCTGGAATCCGCCGATCGCAGCAGACGAGCAGGCCCATCACGAGCTCCGCCACCGCGACCGCATTCATCGCGGGGCAGTTGCACACCGCGATGCCCGCGGCCTTTGCCGCGTTGCAGTCGATGTTGTCGTACCCTGCACCCGCGCGGATGATCAGCTTCAGCGACTTGGCCGCCTGGACCGCCGCCGCCGAGACCTTCTTTGATCGCACAACCACCACTTCCGGATCGAGCGTGCCAAGCGCACCCGCGAGATCCGCCGCGGTGACCTCGGAGTTGACGGTGACCTCGCAGCCCAGGCCCTTCAGCCCGTCGATGCCCTGCTTCTCAAACTTGTCGGCAATGAGCGTGCGCATGGCCGGAGTGTATCGCGACGATCTCCGCCGCGGCTTCTCGGCGCAGTACTATCGCAGGACGATTCGGACGATCACCGGCCGATGGTCCGAGCCGACATCGTTCCCCACGCGGCACCAGCCACAACTCAGGCCTTCGCTGATAAGGACCTGATCGAGGCGAAAGCCTGCAAGCCGCTGGAGGAGCCCTTCCGCAGGCCACGTGAGCCCACGCCCCGTCCCTGCAACTGCGTGGGTATCCACCAGTCCGGCGTCCCTCAGCCAAGCGGCCGGCATAGACGCGGGTGTGTGATTGAAGTCGCCAGCCAGAACTAGGTTTCGCGGTTCGATGAGTGCATACGCGGCCAATGCGCGGCAGAGCTCACGCTGCTCCGCCAGGTAGCTGGGCGAAATCGCCGGCAATGTGTGTACGCCCTGCACCACGACCTCGCGATTCCCGACTCTCACAACCGCGCGAATCTGCGGCTCGGTCGGTTGAAACGCTCCACCATCGGTTGGGAACGAGGGGTAGGACACGGGCGTCTCGATGAACGGCAACTTGGAGAAGAGTGCCATCCCATACGCGTCATCGCGCGTTTCGATGGAAGAGTGGGGGAGCCGTGCCGCCATCGCATCAAAAATACGCATATGAACTGCTGGTGTGTATTCCTGCAAGATGACCACATCCGGCGCGTGCCGATCAATCTCCGCCAGCAGGTCGGCATCGCGCACGCGGCCGTACATCACGTTGACGGTCATCACCGTGAGCGATGGAGCATTCCCGCTGGGTGAAACGGCCGCGCCCCTCCCCATTCCCAGCAGCGCCAGGATGCACACCCCCGCAAGCACTGCCAGCGCCGCGGCTGGCTGCCAGGCGCGAGCCACCGCGAAAGGCAAAAGGAGCAGGAGCAGGATGATCCCGCTGTGCGGGGTAAACGCTCGGATCGCAAACGACAGCCAGTTCACCAGGCCGATGCCCTTGCCCGCATCGCCGATGTCTGGGAGCAGCCAGCCGAGCGAGAGTGTCGCGGCCGCCGCGGCGACGATCAACCATGCCAGGATCCGCCGGCGACGGCGGAAGCCCGCCGACCGGGAATCTGAACTGATTTCAGTGGAACGCGTCACTGGGTGAACGTACGAGCCCGCCGCATTGAGGTTCGGTTTCACGGCCGGATCTGGCCGCGGGCCAGTATGTTCCCAATCCACGTGATCGATTCCCGAGCGCCGCCGAAGCCCCAGTCAAAGATGTGCGGGCCGACAAAGTACCACGCACCCACCATCCCGATCATCATGATCATCATGCCCTGCGGGCCATAGATGAACTCTCGGTAACCGCGGACATACGTCGCGATGATGCGAGAGCCGTCCAGCGGCGGAATCGGCAGCAGGTTGAACATCGCCAGCACGAGGTTCAGCCCCGCCCCGATGATGAAGAAGCGCTGCAGGTCGCCGTAGAGCTTTGGGCTCGCGATGAGCGACGGCGAGACGTATCCGCCCGCGATCGCCACCCAGCACCCGCCCAGCAGAATGGCCGTGGCCGCAAGCCCGAGGTTGATGAGCGGCCCCGCAAACGCCACCTTCGCCTCGGCGTGCCGGCCGCGAAGCCGCGACGGGTTCACGGGCATCGCGCCCCATGCAATCCCGATGAGCGCAAAGATAAGCAGGCTCATGCCGCCCATGTGCACGATCGGGTTCCAGGTCATGTGCCCGGTTTCGATGGGCGTGCGATCACCATTGGCGATGGCGGACCAGCCATGCGCAAGCTCATGCAGCACGATCGAACCGATGACCCACACAACCCAGGAGGTCAGCAGGAACGGGCCGCCCATTGCGAGCGCTTCATTGACCCACCAGTTGGATCCAAACATGGTTTCAGTCTAGCAAAGCGCCTCGGCTCAGGCCTTCGCCGGAATGGCCCTGGCGTTCTTCACGGCGCTGGCGCAGATCTGATCGAACACCTTGGGGTCTTCAATGGCGATCTGGCTGAGCATCTTGCGGTTGAGCAGGATGCCCGAGAGCTTCAGGCCGTTGATGAACAGGCTGTAGCGGGTCTCACGCATGCGGCACGCGGCGGTGATGCGGGTGATCCAGAGGCGACGCATGTCGCGCTTGCGGCGGCGACGGTCGCGGAACGCATAGACGCCGGCGCGGAAGACCGCGTACTCGGCGCGATACTTGGACTTATGGTTCGAGCCGTAGTACCCGCGGGCGGCACGGAGAACACGCTTGCGAGACTGAGTACGGGCTGCACCTTTGCGAACGCGTGGCATGGGAAGGCTCCGAGGTTGCGTCGCGTGCGGGGCGGTTGTGGGTGGAGGGCAACCGGCTTTGGCCCGACGGACAGTTTGACTGTGAAAGCACGTGAGCGGGAAACAAACGGAGAGAAGCAGCGGGTGCGACGATCGGGCTGCAAAGCCCTATCCCCTCTTCACCCTCCGGCTTCTTTACTTCTTCTCGGCGGCCGCCTTGGGAGCAGCCTTCGGTGCGGCCTTGGCCGCCGACGCCTTCGCTGCACGAGCCTCAGCGCGCTGCTGCGGCGACGGGCTCTTCTTCAGCGTGTGCCGAGCCTGATCTCGCCCGCGGAGCCGGCGGAACAGGAGCTTCTCGAGGCGCTTGGCCTCGGGGTTGGACATCATCTTGTCGGTACGCAGACGACGAAGGCGCTTGCTGCTCTTGTGAGAACGCAAGTGCTTGCCGAACGCACGGTTGTGACGGACAAGGCCGGTCGCCGTGAGGCGGATGCGCTTCAGGCTTCCCTTGTGACTCTTGTTCTTGGGCATTGAGCCGCTCCAAACATCTGCCATCGCGGAACTTGCGCCCTGAGCGTAACTTCCCGTCAGTTCGGGAGCAGTCCGCCATCGGGGCCGCGATGGGCCGAGACGATAGGCAGGTCCTCCCCCGGGGTCGACTCTGAACCCCTCGCAGACGCTCTACCGCCCCTTGGGTTGGGCCGCCCAGCGCATCTTGTTGATCAGCGTCGCCCAATAGGAGCCGTCGGGATTGCGGATGAACCGGGCAGACTGGCCGTTCCGGCGGATCCGAACCAGGTTCCCATCGGCCAGCGTGGACGCGTTCTGGCCGTCGAGCACCAGCGTCGTGCCCATGCCGCTCGGGTCGAGGTTCGCCCGCTCGACGGTCAGCTCGATCTCCGACCCCAGAGACACCACTACCGGCCGGAACGACAGCGAGTGGGCGGCAATCGGGGTCAGCACCATCGCCGGGACATCCGGCCCGACAATCGGTCCGCCCGCCGAAACGTTGTACGCCGTTGAGCCGATCGGCGTCGCCACGATCAATCCGTCACCGTCAATCCGCGGCCCGGGATGCCCGTCGATCCGGATCGACAGGCTGATCATCCGGTATGGCGGGCCCGCCGTGATCACCGCATCGTTGAGCGCGAGGCCCGCGGCCTGAGCCTTCCCGGCACGGACGACCTCCACCGTCAGCATCGGGCGTTCAAGAATCTCGAACTCCGCCGCACCAAACAGATCGGCGGCACGCAGCGCCAAGGCATCAAGATCGAACTCGGCCATGTACCCGACCTTGCCGAGATTCACCCCAAGCAGCGGCAAACCCAGGCCGACAAACCGCCGGGCCTGGCTCAGCAGCGTGCCATCCCCGCCCAGCACGACCGCCAGATCGACGCCGCGAAGCACCGACGGCTCAACGCGTGTGCTGTCTGCCGGAAGCTCCGCCGCCACCTTGCCGCCCGATGTCACCACCAATCGCCGCACCTGGGCCGCGGCCGCGATGGCCTCGGGCTTGGAGGTGTTGACGATGAGCAGGACGGACCTGGACATGGGGCCTTAGGTGGTCACCGGCGTGCGTTCGGGATGGCGGATCGATACCGGCTTGCCCGCTGATGCATTCGACGATGCACGAAGTTCCGCGGCATCACGAATCGCCCGGGTGATCCCCGCCTGGTCGATCCCGGCCTCGGCAAGCTGCTGGCTGCGAGAGTCCTGGATGATCCAGTGATCCGGGATGCCCAGACGGATCGTGCGGGAAGCATCCGCGCCGCACTCCTGCGCTGTCTCAAGCACCGCGGCCCCGAAGCCGCCGATGATGCTGTGATCCTCGACCGTAACGACCGGGATGCCCGCGGCATACAGCGCACCGATCAGCCCTACATCAACCGGTTTGGCAAATCGTCCGTCATACACCGCAACCCTGTACTCACCCGCGAGCGACTCGGCAGCCTTGAGCGCATCGATCGCCGGAGCGCCGAACGCCAGTACCGCGACATCGGGCTTGCCGCCGCGCTGCACATCCAGGCTCGGCGTCAGGCAGCGTGCCTTGCCCAGCGCAAACGGCGGACAAGCGCCGAGGCGTTCAGTCGGCAGAGAGGACACGTTGTCGCGCGGGTACCGGAGGCTGGAGAGCCCTTCTTCGTACGTGCGCATGAACTCAAGCGCTGCGAGCAAGCTGGGTTCATCGATCGCCGCGGTGATCGCCGCGTTGGGCAGTGTCCGAAGCAGCGCGGTATCGCAGAAGCCGTGGTGCACAGCGCCGTCGCCGCCGACGAGTCCGGCACGATCAAGGCAAAGCCGCACCGGCAGGCCCTGGAGGCTCGACTCCTGGAAGCACTGGTCAAACGCACGCTGCAGGAACGTGGAGTACACCGCAAAGAACGGCTTCCAGCCGGTCTTGGCCATGCCCGCCATCATGTCCAGCGCGTGCGACTCGCAGATACCCGTGTCGAACGCGCGATCCGGGAAAAGCGGAAGCACCTTCGAGATCCCCGTGCCGTCGGGCATCGCGGCCGTCGCCGTCACGACCTTGGGGTCGCGCGTCATCAGCTCCACCATCGCCTCGCCAAATGCGCCGGTGAACGAGCGACCATCCTTCTTCATCTCGACGCGGCAGCCTTCGCGCACGAACGGCGAGGGCGAGTGGAACGCGCTCGAATCGCTCTCGGCAAAGTCGTACCCCTTGCCCTTCACGGTCTTCACGTGCAGCACCATCGGCCGGTCAAAGTCCCGGGCCTCGGTGAGGAACTCAATCAGTGTTGGTAGGTCGTGCCCGTCGATCGGACCGACGGAGACCAGACCGAAGTGTTCAAACCATCCGCCCGTCGGCCCGCTCGCGCCGGCCTGCGCGTGGTGGCTGTCGGCGATCATCGCCTTGGTCGCCTCGCCCATGCGGTGGTACGCGTCTCGCACCAGTTCGCCGCCGGGAACGTGCTTGAGTATCTCGCGGGCCTGCTTCTTGAACTCGCTGTACGTGTGAGAGAGCCGCACGCGGTCAAAGTATTGCGCCACCGCGCCCTGCGGCTTGGAGATCGACATCCCGTTGTCGTTGAGGATCACCAGGAACTGCCGGCGCAGCGTGCCCGCGCCGTTGAGTCCCTCCATCGCCACGCCGTTCACGATCGACGCATCGCCGATGATCGTTACCACGCGGCGGCCCTTGTCGTTGACCGCCGGCTCGAAGCCTTCTTTGTTCAGAGAGTCGCCGCGAGCCATGCCCACCGCGGTGGAGATTCCCGTGCCGGCGTGCCCGACGCGGAACAGGTCATACTCAGACTCAGAAGGCTCAGGAAAGCCCGACATGCCCTTGCTCGTGCGAAGGTCCGCCAGCAGCGGCAGACGACCCGTCAGCAGCTTGTGCGGATAGCACTGGTGGCCCACGTCAAACAGCAGCCGGTCCCACGCAAAGTCAAAGACGTAGTGCATCGCGATCGTCAGCTCAACCACGCCCAGGTTCGGCGCAAGGTGCCCGCCCGAGCGTGAGATCTGATCACAGATGGCCTTGCGGATGTCCGCCGCGACCTCCGGCAACTGGTCAATGGGAATCTTGCGGAGATCGGCGGGGGACTTGATCGTCTCGAGAAGCGTCATGAACAGGTCCTGTAACGAAGCTCAAGGTTCTTGAAGCCCGGGCACTTGCGGGCGGCCGTCGTGTCCACCCTCTTCAAGGTTCGAATGGTACACCCGCGGCGATTCACGGGTTCAGCCGCGGCGGGGGAGTCGTGAAGGCAGGCGGCAACGGCGAGTCTCGCCAATGCCCTTACTTCGTCCGCACCGCCAGATAGGCTGCAAGTTGTCGGAGCGGTTCTGCCGCCGCGCCCAGCGGAGACAGCGCATCGATCGCCTCACGGTGAAGCCTTGCGACCTCTTTCCGCGAGAACTCGATCCCGAAAACGCCCGGATACGTCAGCTTCCCCGCATCCTGATCTTTCCCCGCCTTCTTCCCAAGGTGTGCCGTCGTCTGCGTGACATCCAGCAGATCGTCAACCACCTGGAACATCAGCCCGATCGACTCGGAGTATCGCGTGATCGCCGCCAGCCGAGGCTCAGAATCTACCAGCGGCGCGCCCGCCCCGTGCAGAGCCGACATCGCCCCAAGCCGGCACGCGACACGGATCAGCTCGCCCGTCTTGTTGCGGTGGATCAGCTCCATCTTGTCCTTGGGCGACAGTTCCTGCCCATACCCGCCAAGCGTGTCATACACCTGCCCGCTGATCATCGCGTTCGTCGCGACGGCAAGCTCTGCGCACTGCGGCCCCGCCAGAGTCGGCGGCACACGCTGCGCAATGACCTGAAACGCAAGCGTCAGCATCGCATCGCCCGCGAGAATCGCCATCGCCTCATTGGTGTGCTTGTGCAGCGTCGCCCGCCCGCGACGCAGGTCATCGTTATCAAGGCCCGGCAGGTCATCGTGCACGAGGCTGAACGCGTGCACAAGCTCTACCGCCGCCGCGCCGGGCAGACACACGCCCGAATCGTCTTTCGCTCCGGCGATGGCAAAGTGGCTGTGCCAGGCCAGCAGCGGCCGGGTGCGCTTCCCCGGGCCAAGCAGCGAATACACCATCGCTTCGGTCAGGTTCGGCGCAAGGCCAGCCTCGCGCACGACCCGCTCAAGGTACGCGTCGATCGTCCCCGCCGGCCGGCTCAACGACGGCGGCAGACCCTCGAAAGCTTTCGCATCTGGCGATGGTGCAGCGGGGGAGGGCATCACGGCGACTGGTCGTTCAGGAATAATCGTGGCGGACACAGCCGCGGGCTTGGACATGGGCAGAGTATATGGAATGAACCCTCCCCCGACCAAAGTCATGCAGACAGGGCCAAGAGCGGTCTACCGATCCTGTGACCGAAGCAACTCAAAGATCTCCGCGGGGGAAGTAGCGGCGTAGATCTGCTCGCGAAACTGCTCCATCGTCATCAGCCGCGAGATATGCGCCAATGCCTGGATGTGATCGCTCGTCTTATCGGGCGGGCTGGCAAGCAGGATGATCAAACGGACCGGCTTGGAGTCAATCGCCTGAAAATCCATCGGCACCGACGGCTTCCCGATCGCCACCGCAATGTTCTCGACCCCCGGGCTCTTGCCATGCGGGATCGCCAGACCATGACCGATCCCTGTTGTTCGTGTCTGTTCCCGTGTCCAGACCGCTTCCTTCAATCCTTTGGCATCCTTCACGCGGCCCGTGTCTGCCAGCAGATCGACCAGCTCCCCGATCACGCCCTGTTTGTCCAGGGAGACCAGCGGGGCCTTGATGCTCTCTTGCGAGATGATGTCGAGTAGTTTCATACTCGGATTCGGCTCTCAAAGGGTGTGGCGAACAGCTTGGGGGTGTGAGTGTACCCACGCCACCATGCGGTGGAAGAGCGGCCCCGTCAACCCGCGCTGCCCGGTTCTAGCAGCACCGAGTAAGCCCCGTCGACATAGGCGGTTGCGGCCCCGCCCGGTGCCCCAACCGGCTTGGTTTTTCGCTCCCGGGCGGCCTTGAACCTGTGCCACTTCTCCGCCCACCGCGCCTGCTGCTCGTTCTCTTCCGGCTCCAGAGAGCATGTGGCGTACAGGATCTTTCCCCCGGGCGCAAGCAGCGGAATCGAATCGGCGATGATCTGCCGCTGCACATCCACCAGCGACGCCAGATGCTCCGCATCCGCCCGGTACCGCGCCTCGGGCCGACGCGCAAGCACGCCCGTGTTTGAGCACGGCACATCGAGCACGATCAGGTCCGCCTTCCCAACGTGCCCCCGCGTTGTCGCGCGCATGCCCGCGACCGTCACCCGCCCATGCTCAGCAAACGTCTTGCGCAGCACCTCCAGCCGCCGGTCATCGGTATCCGTTGCCCCGATCTGCGCTTCGGGAAACATGT
>Ga0163144_10018079_pt1 | contig 14304 bp, 13 predicted proteins | sample OliLak19BULKMAT1_FD_123175 | JGI IMG/M metagenome (GOLD analysis project Ga0163144, IMG submission 123175) | Freshwater microbial mat bacterial communities from Lake Vanda, McMurdo Dry Valleys, Antarctica - Oligotrophic Lake LV.19.BULKMAT1 | ecosystem: Environmental > Aquatic > Freshwater >... | reverse complement strand
GCTTCCACTATCGATGGAGGGTTGGCAGCAGTTTTTAGTAGCATCACTACAGGCGTATTACTAAATAATTTCTTACTCGATCTCGGTGCAGGAGCTTTAGAAATCGGATTAATTTCTTCTCTGCCGATGTTGGCAAATCTGCTACAGCCTTTGGGTGCGTTGCTCTCTAACCGAACTGAAAGTCGGCACTTTTATGGACTGAAGACGTTTTTGCCAGCAAGATTATTGTGGCTATTACTTCTTTTAGTAATTATCTTTAAACCCGATAACTCCTTTCTATTAGTTTATTTAACTATTGCGCTTGTCTTCTTTTCTAACATTATAGGTGCGTTGGGAAGTGCTTCCTGGATGAGTTGGTTAGCCGCTTTAGTACCAGCACAATTGCGCGGTCGATATTATAGTGTGCGGCATTTAGTTAGTAATTTAGCTGGTTTAGTTTGCTTACCATTAGCTAGTTTGGTCGTATCAAAATGGGGAGATAATGCGATCGCTGGTTATGGCATGATTTTGAGCATTGGCATTGTGGCAGGAATTCTCAGCCTGGGCTGTCAACAATTTATGATCGATCTAAATCCACAAGCTGATAAATCTGAAGATGCTTCTTTTCTGAAAGATCTAAAGGCAACATTAGGTAATCGCAACCTCAGATTTTTTTTAATTTATTGCGCTTTTTGGGGATTTGCAGTTCATCTCAGCGCCCCTTTTTTTAATCTCTATATGCTTGACCAATTAAATATAGATATAACCTGGGTAACGCTATTTAATACGCTTTATATGGGCGCAAATATGTTGATGTTATTGGTATGGGGCAGGTTGAGCGATCGCTTTGGCAATCGACATCTATTAATATTTACGGGAATTGCGATTTCCGCTGCGCCGCTTTTTTGGCTACTTACTAGGGCTGAGTCTTTACAATCTCACCTGTTTCTTTATTTGGCGATTTTCCATTTGGTTTGGGGCGGAACCTGGGGAGCAATTGATCTAGGCAATAATAATATTCAAATTGGCATCGCTCCTTTAGAACATCGCGCAACTTTTTTTGCGATCGCTGCGGCAGTTATGGGAGTTTGTAGCGCTTTGGGTACGACCGCAGGTGGCTTCTTTGCGCAATCAGGTTATTATACAGGTTGGAGTGGAATATTCTGCTTGTCGGCGATCGCGCGATTACTTTCCCTTCTTCCGCTGCTATTTGTGAATGAGAAAAATATTTAGTTACTTAAAACAGATTTTCTAATGTCACGCAAAGGTTCTAAGAGGGTTTTAGTTACAGGTATTGGCTTAGCCACGGCATTAGGTCAGAGCAAAGAAGAGAATTGGCATAATCTACTCCAAGCTAAAACTGGAATTTCCCTGTACTCACTAGACTCTTTTGAATTGCCTATTCCTTTAGCAAAAATACTGCAGCCGATTTCTACATCCATCCCCAGGGTTGAATTTTGGTTAAAACAGGCTGTAGTAGAAGCCTTAAGCGATGCTCAATTAGAGATTCCACTGCCTAACTGTGGTCTAGTTATTGGCACCAGCAGAGGTTATCAAGCAGTATTAGAATCCGCCTTAGACCACACAAAAGCTCAAAAAAGATTGGCATATCCTTATCTATTTCCAGGTTTTCTCTCCCAAGCGATCGCTAGTCAAATTCAAACTAAATCGGTTACATTTGCGCCTATGGCTGCCTGTGCTACAGGTAATTGGGCGATCGCGCAGGCGTATGAGTTAATCCAAATAAATCAATGTGAAATGGTTTTAGTGGGTGCAAGTGATTCAGTATTAACCCCTTTGGGAATTGCTGGATTCAGGCAAATCGGCGCTTTGGCAAAAACTGGACTCTATCCCTTTAGTCGAGAAAGAGAAGGCTTAGTCTTGGGTGAAGGTGCAGCAGTCTTGATTTTGGAATCGGAAAGTTCTTGGCGATCGCGTTCTCAAAGTTCTCCAAAGTTCAAAGTTTACGGCGAAGTCCTGGGTTTTGGGATTACCAACGATGCTTCCCATCCTACGACTCCATCTCAACTGGGGGCAAAATCAGCAATTCTCGCTTGCCTAGAAAATTCCGATCTTTCTAATTACCAAATTGATTTAATTAGTGCCCATGCTACAGGTACCCAAATCAATGATCGCCATGAGGCAGATATAATCCAAAATCTATTTCCCCATCAACCTTTAACTTTCGCTACCAAAGGCGCTACAGGGCATATACTTGGGGCAACTGCCTTAATTGAAGCTGCATTTTGCCTCTTAGCAATTTCTGAAGGAGAAGTTCCACCCTCTAAGGGACTAAGGACTTTGGACTCTAATCTACATATTTCTAGTAAAATTAAGAAAATTAAACCGCAACTTGCGCTGAATTTTAGTTTTGGCTTTGGTGGACAGAATGCGATTGTCGCTTTAGGAGAATATGTTGGGTAAATATGGTTGATTGACCTAATTTCAGAAGTTTGCAGTATAATTGCATTCTTAGCAGTCTTTATTGGTTTTATGGAAAATCTCACAATTACGCTCAAGCCGATTATAGAGATGACTGATGGGCAGTTTTTCCAGCTTTGTCAACAAAATCGAGATTTACAATTTGAGCGAAATTCTGCTGGAGAACTAATAATTATGTCACCCACAGGCTGGGAAACAGGTAAACGCAATCTTTGTATTGAAGCCCAACTTTGGAATTGGAATCAAGTTACCAAGTTGGGAGTAGCTACTAACTCTTCCACTGGGTTTAAATTACCTAATCAGGCTGAGCGATCGCCTGATGCTTCGTGGATAAGTTTGGCAAGAATTGAATTGATTCCGATTGAACAGAGGCGGCAGTTTTTACCTTTATGCCCAGATCTTGTGGTTGAATTGCGATCGCCTACAGATAGCCTCAAAACATTGCAAGAGAAGATGCAGGAGTTTCTAGGAAATGGCTGTCAACTGGGCTGGCTGATCGATCCACCTCGCAAATATGTGGAAATTTATCGACCAAATCAAGCTGTGGAAATCCTCAAATCCCCTGCGTCTCTCTCAGGCGAAACCATTCTGCCTGGATTTATTTTGGATTTAAGCGAAGTCTTTATTTGAATTTAGAAGGTAACAGAAGAGAAGTCACAATTTTGGATAAAGCTTAAAGGACAATTATGAATCAAGATTTGCCGATAGTAGTCGGAGTTTCTGGTGCATCTGGCATGATTTACGCGGTGCGATCGCTCAAATTTTTATTGGCAAATAATTACCAAGTGGAATTAGTGACCTCCAAAGCCGCAATTTTGGTATGGCAAGCGGAAGAATTGGGAAATATCCCTAGCAACTCAAAACAACAGGCAGAATTTTGGCGCGAACAATGTGGTGAGAGTGGTGGAAAAATCACCTGTCATCCTTGGGCAGATGTAGGTGCAACCATTGCTAGTGGATCTTTTCGGACTTTGGGCATGATCGTGATTCCCTGCAGTATGTCCACCGTGGCAAAAATCGCCCAGGGATTGAGTTCTGATTTACTAGAACGGGCAGCAGATGTCCATTTGAAGGAAGGGCGAAGACTGGTACTTGTACCGCGTGAGACACCCTTTAATTTAATTCATTTGCGAAATCTCACTGCCCTTTGCGAAACTGGTGCAAAAATCGTACCTGCAATGCCAGCCTGGTATCATCAACCTAAGACCATTGAAGATCTGGTTGATTTTGTGGTGTCGAGAGCATTTGATCAATTGGGAATAGATAGCGATTTAATTCAAAGATGGCAAGGACGGAAAGAGAAATAACCCAGAAGAAAATCATAGATTCTCATCTTTGCGCGATCGCCTTGGGGAGTAATTTAGGTGATCGGTACCAAATTTTAGAAAATGCGATCAGCAAACTAAATGAGCATTCAGAAATTCAAGTAAAAGCAGTTTCTCAGTGGTATTGTAGCAAAGCGGTGACTGCCGATCCAAGGATTACTCAACCAGATTATCTCAATGGTTGCTTAGTCTTGGCAACTTCTCTCAGCCCTAATCTACTTTTGCAGGAGTTACTAAAGATTGAATCTGATTTAGGCAGAATCCGACGCGATCGCTGGGATGCTAGAACTTTAGATTTAGACTTACTGCTTTATGAGCAGAAAATCATTAATTCTGCGGAATTAGTTTTGCCGCATCCGCGGATGATGGATCGGGCTTTTGTATTGATTCCTTTAGCTGAAATCGCCCCAGACTGGATTCATCCTGAAGCCCAATCTTCCATCTCAGAGCTTGCGAAAAGATTAGTCAATTTAGATCTAAATATTTTTGAATAATTAAAATCCCGTTACAGCACTTGTGGCTTCGTCATAGATCCCTTACTAATCTTCTCTCTTCTCCCATCCTCAATTTAGGCTATCATCTGAATCTGCAATTCTGTTGATGCTTCCTTTGGCTCAATAGCTACACCAATGATCTGGGCTTGAGCGTAGCCTTGTTCTCTTAATTTAGTTAAGCATAAAATCGCTTGATCCTGCGGAACTGCTCCTAGTAAGCCGCCAGAAGTTTGTGGATCGAAGAGGAGAGAATAGATCGGGTTTTGGGCATTAGATTGAGCTTGGGGCTGAGAAATTAGTTTTTCTGCTTGGCGATTTTGAGCATAAAGAGAACTAAAGATTCCCATTTTTTGAGTAGCGATCGCGCCCAGAAGCGTCGGAATTTTAGCCAGTTCAATTTTGGCACTTACCCTGGTACTTATCTTGGCAGCATTCAGCATTTCGCTTAAATGTCCGATTAAACCAAAGCCACTGATATCAGTACAGGCATGGATTTGGCAAGCTTGGAAGATTTGGATTGCGGCTTGATTGGATTGCAACATGGAATTAATCGCTTGATCGAGCCATTCCTTTTCGCATTTATTTTGCATCGCTGCTGCCAAAATTACACCAGTGCCCAGTGGTTTAGTCAAAATCAAAGCATCACCAACTTGGATGCCAGCTTTTCTCAGTAAATGTTTAGGATCGGCATAGCCATTACAACTCAAACCAAAAATTAGTTCCTGTCCAACCGTAGTATGTCCACCAATTAGAGGCGATCGCGCCGCATTTAAGACCTTAGTTGCACCAGCCAAAAGTTGAAAGAGAGTCTCCGCTTCTGCCTTGGGTGTACCATGGGAAACAGTAGCGATCGCTAAAGCACTGTGGGGATTAGCTGCCATAGCGAAAAGGTCATTCAAACAATGATTTGCCGCAATTTGCCCAACTAGGTAAGGATCGTTGAGAAAAGCAGGAAAATAATCCAGCGATTGAACTAACACCTGCCCTGCGGGAATTTCAATTGCACAAGCATCATCAGCTTGATTCAAACCGATTAATATACCTTCGTTAATTGTTTGAGGCGTAATTTGTGGAAGTCTCGCCAGCACCTCTCTAAGCGTATTACTGCCTACCTTTGAGCCACAACCTGCACAATACATTTGCGATTCAGTCACTTCCATTCTCGGAAAATCAGTGAATTTTGCCATAAACTGTCGATCAATTCGATCTTTCCACCACCACATTACAGGCGATCGCCAGCCAAATATTCCCTTTGAAGCGATCGCTTCTCCGTTTGCGGTTCCAATTAAACTGAGAAATTTCTTTTGGGGAATGTATTCTTTGAGTGGTAGTTGAGAAACAATCTTTTGTAAATTCTGAAATAGAGGTTTTCCTTGTCGCACGGCAAATACTCCAGCCTTTGGACGAGGATGTTGGGTATTTGTGGCAATATCTCCGGTTGCGAACACCTGAGCATGGGAAATCGACTGCAAGGTATTTTTGATTAAAACAAATCCATCTTCATCAACGGCTAAACCTGAACTGCTTAACCAATCTGGTGCAGTTGCCTGAGTTACCCAAAATAAGCGATCGCATTCCCAAGTTTTGCCTGAGTAGCATTGCACAAATCCTTGCTCTAAACCGATTACTTCTTCTTTTAAGTGAACTTGAATCTTGCGCCGTTCTAGCTCTTTTGCAACCAATCTTCGCACTTGAGAATTATGCCCTGTCAAAAGTTCTTCACCTTTATGAAATAGATGAAAATCAAGTCTAGTATTTGGGATGAAATCAATAAATCTTTGATGAATCGAAATTGCTAATTCCACTCCACCAACTCCTCCACCCGCGATCGCAATAGCTAAATTTTCAGGAGACTGTTTAGCTAAATCTGTTAGAAATTGCTGCCAATGCGCCAAAAATTTAGAGATAGGCTTAGCAGTAATGCTTTTGCTATTGTTTGAGTCTAATTTCTGGGGAATACTGCCAATGTCTAAGCAAAGATAATCAAAAGCTACAGGCGGACGATTGGCACAAATTACCCTTTGATTGACTAAATCTATCCCCACCACTTGATCTTGATAAAACTGCGCACCAGCAAATTGAGAGAGCGATCTTAGATCAATATGACATTGTTCTCTTAGGTAGTATCCCGCTACATAACCTGGTAACATTCCAGAATAAGGAGAATCTGAGCCTTCGCTAATCAAGGTCAAGCGTACTCCTTTTAAGGGTTTCATCCCAAACATTCGCAGCGCGATCGCGTGACTATGCCCACCGCCAACCAGCACTATTTCCGTATGAATGGGATTAATTGAGTTCACTTATAACAATCGGGAGCTAATTTTTGATTTAAAACCATTGTAGCTTTTGGATTTATCCAAGAAAGGTAATTTGTTCTATATTAAATTTTGGTTAGATTTCAATATAATCCACATTTAGAAATCTTTTGGACTACAACTCCTATCGTTATTCTTGAAGTATTATTTAAAATGAGACTTAATTAATAATAATTATAAAAATGAAGAAACAAAGCTTAACTATAATTCTGCACAAAGAGGAAACTAATACCAGTTTCTATACCCAAAACCCAAAAATATGACAGAATGAAATTAATTTAAAGTAGCAAATAGCTATGGTTAAAATCCCCTTAGAGTATTTACCAACTGCCGAAGAATTACCCGATTCTGATGACACTCCAGTGGATAACGAACTCCAAAATGATCTACCTAATATGTTGCTTGACCTGCTGCGATCAATCTGGGCAGAGCGTCAGGATTGGTTTTGGGGTGTAGACATGGGCATCTATTACGAACCAAATATAGAGGAACCAGCCAAATCTAAAGTAATTGTTCCAGATGGATTTTTGGCATTAGGCGTTCCCCGAAATACAGGCGAGAGAGGTCGATTAAGCTATGTACTGTGGTATGAGCAGATACTGCCGATTTTGGCATTAGAAGTGGTTTCCCAAAAATACAATGGAGAATATGAAGCTAAACTGAAGCAATATGAATCATTAGGTATTCTCTACTATGTAATTTACAATTCTGCCAGTGGCAGAAGAGGGCTATATAACAAGCACCAATCCTTAGAAGTTTACAAGTTAGTTGATCGTAAATATAAACTAATGGACTCAGTTGCTTTATTACCAGATGGAGGAAAAATGGTCTGGTTGCCAGAGATTGAGTTGGGTATTGGCTCTGCTGCTGGAAAGCTTGGGAATTGGCAGCGAGAGTGGTTGTACTGGTATGATCGCCACGGAGTCAGGTACTTGAGTGCTGAAGAGAGAGCAAAAAGTGCTGAAAAGATCGCCGAACAAGAACGTCTAAAGGCTGAACAAGAAAAGTTAATTTCTCAACAAGAGCGGCAACAAAAAGAAAAACTTGCGGCTTATCTAAGATCCTTAGGCATCAATCCTGAACAAATCTAAGGATTTTTTTCTTGCTTTACCTTAGTCTATCTAGCAGCTTGAACGAATGCCTTAAATAAAGACTGTTGGGCTTCGCATTCAGGCGAAAGTTCGGGATGCCATTGTACTGCCACCGCCCAGGGATGATTTTTGTGCTCGATCGCTTCAATCACACCATCTTCTGCTATGGCTACAACTTGCCAATCGGTCGCAGGTTGATCGATTGCTTGATGATGCCAGGAAGTAACCGTGGTTTCTGAAACTTGCAATGCTTGCTGAAGCCGACTAGGGCTAGAGATTTTTACAGAATGCTGGGTACAGCCAATTGGTAACTCACTGCGGTGAGGTAAGCGATCGCTAAACTGGTCGGGTAAATGTAAGTGCAAGTTACCGCCAAAAGCCACATTTACTACTTGTAATCCGCGACAGATGCCCAAAAGTGGAATTTGATTAGCGATCGCTGCTTTCGCTAGGCTGATTTCCCAACTGTCCCGATCTGGACTAATTCCATACACAGCTTCATGGTTAGCACTGCCGTAGAGTTGAGGCATGATGTCCCCACCACCAGGCAACAGAATGCCGTCTAGAAGTTCAACTATGGCGGCGAGGTTAGTTTCTCCCGCAGGCAGTAAAATAGGCACACCACCAGCATTGCGAATAGACTTGACATAGGCAGTGGGCAAGTAGTATTCGTTTTCCGCATTGGGAGGGTACATCGTAATACCAATATGGATTCCAGTTCGAGCCATGATATTTAAAGAAATAAGTCTTAAAAAAGTTCTCTTAAAAAAAGTTGTATGCGTAATCTATCTAATTTGGTTGTTTTTGGGGCTGATTTTAGGGCTAGGACAGCCAGGATTTGCGCAGGAGTTTCAGGAGACAAAGAATCCTATACCAATTCAAGTTTCCGAGCTTAAAGCATTCATCCACAAAAATGAAGAGTCTGCCAATGCTGGTCAAATAGAGCGTATGATTGAAAACTTCGCCGCCGATGCCCAAATCACGATCTACAGCCTTGAGTCAGAGCCAGTAATTTTTAATCGTTCTGAATATTACCAAAATTTGGCAACTGTATTTGCCCACTACCGTGCTTATAGTAACCGTATGATCATTGATCGGTTAAAAATTCTTGATCCTCAATCCGCTATTGTCCAAGGCACTACCTACGAAAAAATCAATTTCAGCGATCGCCCGTTCAATGGTGTATCTAGTTGGCAAGCAAAAATTGCTAAGCGTGATGGCAAGCTGTTATTTACTGAAGTCAATGCCTACCTGTCGCGGGCAAGTCTTGAACAGAACTAATCTGGTTAATAGGAAGTTAAGATAGCTGGATAAGGATTGATAGATATAGAGCAAGAGTGACCCTTTTAGAGCAAACCGAGAAACTGCAAGCAAGGTTGAAAGAGATTCCCCTAGAGTCAGGGGTGTATTTGATGCGCGATCGCACCGACCAGATTCTCTACATCGGTAAATCTAAATCCCTGCGAAATCGGGTGCGTTCCTACTTTCGGGGAATTAAAGATCTCTCTCCCCGCATTGCGATGATGGTGCGACAGGTCAGCGAAATTGAATTTATTGTGACTGACACCGAAGCCGAAGCCCTAGCTCTAGAAGACAATCTGATTAAGCAGCATCAGCCTCACTATAACGTTTTACTCAAAGACGATAAGAAATATCCCTATGTCTGTATTACTTGGTCTGAGGACTATCCGCGCATTTTCATTACTAGAAAGCGAAGAGGAAATAGCGCCAAGGATCGTTACTACGGGCCCTATGTGGATTCGCGATCGCTTCAGCGCACCTTAGGCATTATTAAACGCACCTTCCCATTACGCCAAAGACCGATTCCGATGTTCAAAGATCGTCCCTGTTTGAACTATGACCTGGGCTTATGTCCTGGTGTTTGTCAGCGTTTGACTTCGCCCGAAGACTATCATAAAACGATGGAAAGAGTGGCAATGATCTTCCAAGGACGAGCAGGAGAATTAATCGAAACCTTAGAAACAAAAATGGAATTTGCCTCAGAAAACCTAGACTTTGAGAAAGCCATGACCCTGCGGGATCAAGTGAATACTTTAAAGAATTTAGGTGCAGATCAAAAAGTTTCCCTTGCCGATGATCGAATCTCGCGTGACGCGATCGCTTTAGCCAGCAACGAGCACCATACCTGCATTCAGTTATTCCAAATCCGTGCAGGCAGACTAATTGGCAGATTGGCATTCGTAGCAGATAGTCAAAGTGACCAGCCAGAGATGATCTTGCAACGCACTCTAGAAGCCCACTACCAAACTTGCGAAGCAGTGGAGATTCCAGCAGAAGTGCATACTCAATTGGAATTGCCCGAATCTGACATTCTCAGTGCTTGGCTTTCGCAAAAACGCGGCAGAAAAGTGGAAATCTCTACGCCTCAACGACAATCCAAAGCCGAATTGATTGAAATGGTGGAACGCAATGCCCAGTATGAATTAGCTAGAGTGCAAAAGTTAAGCGATCGCAACAATCAAAGCTTAGAAGCGCTCACAGAATTGCTCAATCTACCCAGTTTACCTAGTCGGATTGAAGGCTATGATATTTCCCACATTCAAGGTTCAGATGCGGTGGCCAGTCAGGTAGTTTTTATCGATGGATTACCAGCCAAACAACACTATCGCCACTATAAAATCAAGAATCCCGAAATCCAAAGCGGACATTCCGATGACTTCGCTAGTTTAGCAGAAGTGTTAGAACGAAGATTCCGCCGCTATGATCGTTCCCAAGCAAATTCAGCAGAGATATTAACAGAAAATAGTGATTTCCCCGATTTAGTTATGATCGATGGTGGTAAAGGTCAACTCTCAGCCGTAATGAGCGTAATTGAGAAGTTGGGTTTAACTTCAGAGTTGAATGTGATTAGCTTAGCCAAAAAGAGAGAAGAAGTCTTCTTACCTGGAGCATCTGCACCAGTTGCCGCCGATGCCGAACATCCAGGAGTACAGTTATTAAGACGCTTGCGCGATGAAGCCCACCGATTTGCGATTACCTTCCACCGTAAAAAACGTTCTCAAAGAATGCAGCGATCGCACCTTGATCAGATTCCTGGACTAGGACATTATCGCCAAAAACAACTCTTAGCCAAGTTCCACTCAGTTGAATATATCCGCCAAGCTACTTTAGAACAAATTACCACCACACCTGGGATTGGTGATAAAATTGCGCAAATTGTCTATAACTACTTCCATCCCAACCTCCTGCCTGAACCTTAGTTAAAGATCAAAATTTGCAGAAAAATTTGAGGGCGTCAACCGCAGTTTTGGCTGGGTTATTATTAGATAGAGAACTAATTCAAAGAGCATTAAGGAACGAGATTATGAGGGAATCAGTGATTTACCAAGAGATTTTGGCAGAAGGTGAAGCCAAGGGTGAAGCTAGAGGTGAAATTAAAGGTGAAGCTGTAGGGGAAGTCAAAGGTGAAATTAAAGCAATGCGTCAAATTGCCACAAATATGCTAGCTATGGGAATGCCGATCGCCCAAATTACTCAACTCACAGGACTCTCGCTTGAAGAAGTAGCCCAAATTCAAAGGTAGATTCTAAAGATGAAGGACAAAAGGTGTAATTAAAGCATAGGCTTATGATATCGTCTGCTTGTTCATTGGTATTTTGCGCATATGCCGCCATTAATTCAGCTTTTACGCCCCCATCAATGGATCAAAAATACTGCTTGTTTAGCGGGAGTGGTATTTGGTGGAAGGCTTACAGATTGGCAAGCGATCGCTGCAGCGTTAATTACCTTTGCGGCATTCTCTTTTACTGCCTCGGCGATGTACATTTTCAACGATTTGCAAGATATTGAACGCGATCGCCAACATCCCAAAAAGAAGTTTCGTCCCTTAGCTAGTGGCAAAGTAAAGATTCCCGTAGCGATTTCGACAGCATTAGTCTTAGCCGCGATCGCTTTTATTAGCGCTTACAATCTGAGTATTTCTACCTTGGGTTGCCTTCTGATCTATGTGGGTATAAATATTTCCTACTCTCTAAAACTAAAGCATTTAGCATTATTTGATGTGGGCTGTATTGCCACTGGATTTGTGCTGAGATTATTGGCAGGAATCTATGCTCTAGATGATACACCTACCGCCTGGATTACGCTCTGTACTTTCTTTTTAGCCATGTTTCTGGGATTTGCCAAACGTCGCACCGAATTAGAAGAGCTTCAAGGAAAAGAGAATTTACAGCGCCCAGTTTTAGCTCAATATACCGTCCCCTTTTTGGATTCTTTGCTAAATAATGCAGCCGTGATGGCGGTGATCAGCTATGCCCTATTTACCACTACGTCTAGCAAAAACCCGACTCTAGTAATTACGGTGCCGATCGTACAATATGCGGTGATGCACTACAAATACTTGATCATGGTCAAAGAGGGAACAGAGGAACCAGATCGAATCGTCTTGCGCGATCCACGCATTATCCTTAGTATTTTGCTGTGGTTATTTAGCTATATTGCAATTATAAATGGAGATATTCACTTGTTTCGCTAATTTCAAGTTTTGCTAACATTAAAGCAGGTTTAGACTAATTCAATTTCTAAGCTAGGCATTAAGCGCTGGAGATTCTTTAAAGACTTTGCTTGCCAGGGAATAGTTTGAGAGCCTTTAACTAAGATGATAATTTTTCCTTTTTGGCGCATTTTTATCACAAACTTAGAGAGCATATTGATCCCTGAACTATTCAAGAATTCTAAATTTTCAATATTGAGAATTAAATTATCCGAATTTTGCACCACTGCTTGGTCAAGCAAATCTACAATTGGCGCATATTCGTCCATGCCATTTAGCCGCAAGGAGCCTGAAAAAATAACTGCATTTGGTTCTTGCTCTAACACCACATTATAGTCTTCAGTTTTGATTTGAGTCACTGCTTAGTTCTCTCCTTGGGTTATATTCACGATTTTGCTCACAAAAAAAATATGCTTAATGCTGACTGCTGGTTTAAGTACTCAATTGCACCATAGTAGTGACTAGATGAATCTCTATAGGGGATTTCTCAGGCTTTTGAGTTTCAAATTTCCAGCCAAACTCAGCCGTATAATCCATGATCATCGTCAAAATACCTAGTCCAGAAACTCCTTGATCATTTTGATCTGATGCAGCCGCATTTTCCTCTAATCTTTGCACATAAAGCTCGTTGGGGTCACCGCTTAGAATTTCTTCGATCAGGGCTTGAAACTTTTGAATATCTTTGGGCTTAATGCTATTTTGGGTGATAAAGATCAATTTTTTGGCAGTCAAATACAAGGAAACCTTAGCAGGAAAAGGTGAACTATCATCACCATATTTCATCGTGTTTTCTAATAATTCATTGGCAATAAAGCTCACCGCATTTTTAACTTGAGATTTAGTCGGTTCGCCAGGAAAAAAAGTAGAAAAGTAGTCCGCTATGAAGTCCGCAGAAAGCCCATTGTTTCGCCATTTTTGTTTAAGAGATGACGAATCAAGCAAAAACTCTAGGGCTAGAAATTCGCTAGGCATGGGTAGATCATTTAAAAAATTGCCAAACGTTTGAAGCATAGTAGCCGAGTGGTTTCCTTAATTGCTTTGCTATTTGACTTATGATAAGCGGTTTGGTTACTCTGCACAACTGAATTAAAATTTTAGTGAACTAATACAAAAATACCGAATCCGTTAATTTTACAAGTCTTATAATTTTACAAGTCTTAGAGCAAATATTTATTTTGAGATATAGCTCGGCTGAGCAATTAATTGGTTGGAACGCTTCGTCACTAGCAACAAGGTGTTATATTATGCTAAAGGTAATTGAAGTTAGATTTTACGGCTCCACTTCAAGTTTTCCTACCTTTAGTTTTTCCGCTTTTAGCTAAATTTCCAGCTATCAAGCTTAAGTTATGATAATTAGGGTCAACAATCCTCGCCACTAAAATCTTAGCTTTGCAAATCTGAAAGATGGTTGGGGCTGCACTCCAGTTTTAGGTGAATTCCTAGAAAGATTCTACCTACTACTTTCAAGATAGGGTCGCAGGGCGTAGCCCCGCAATGGGTTTTAAAGATGTAATTCCTGGGTAATTTGTTTCTTAGGAACCGCCTTAATCTTTCAAACTGGCAAAACCCTCTCCTTAACTTGCAATGGTCGAATTTTAGCAAACCTAATTAAATGCCGAATATGCAGTCAGCACCCTCAGTTCAGATCCGCAATCTTAATTTTTACTACGGTGAAGGAGATTTGCAAAAGCAGGTTCTCTATGATGTCAATCTGGATATTTTTGCTGGCGAAATTGTGATCATGACTGGTCCTTCAGGTTCGGGCAAAACTACGCTTTTAACTTTAATTGGCGCACTGCGATCAGCAAAGGAAGGCAGTCTCCAGGTATTAGGACGCGAAATGGTTAGCAAGGGCATGGGAGATTTGATTAGTATTCGCAAAAATATTGGCTTTATCTTTCAGGCGCACAACCTATTTGGCTCCCTCACCGCGCGGCAGAATGTGTTGATGTCTTTGGATTTGGTAAATAATCCTGGTAAACGACCCGCAGATCTGGCAGCCGAAATTCTGACTGACTTAGGCTTGGGGCAAAGAGTTGACTATAAACCAAAAGCACTTTCGGGTGGACAAAAACAACGGGTAGCGATCGCCCGCGCATTGGTCAATCGTCCCAAAATTGTATTGGCAGATGAGCCAACTGCCGC
>Ga0163144_10018077_pt1 | contig 14304 bp, 9 predicted proteins | sample OliLak19BULKMAT1_FD_123175 | JGI IMG/M metagenome (GOLD analysis project Ga0163144, IMG submission 123175) | Freshwater microbial mat bacterial communities from Lake Vanda, McMurdo Dry Valleys, Antarctica - Oligotrophic Lake LV.19.BULKMAT1 | ecosystem: Environmental > Aquatic > Freshwater > Lake... | reverse complement strand
TCGCGGGGATTGACGCGACCGCGCATGAGACCGCTGTTGAACTTGAGCGGCAATTGAAACATCGCCGCCTGGCGTGTGCCGTCCACGACTTCGTCCATCACTTCGAAGAGCGTGCATTTGCCGTAGCTCATGAAGAGGAGACTCCCGTTCAAGGGCCCCCATTTTTTGCTGGTGACGAAGAGCTGCCCGCCGCTGGAGTTATCCATGTTCTGCGGCAACCAGGCGAACGGCTCGTCGTAGGTGGCAGGACTGGGTGACCCGGCGTCCCAACCTTTGAAGTTGAATTTAGCGCGAGCCTCGGCCTCACTGGGGTTGGCGACAAAATTGGTTCCATCCCGCTGGAGGGTCAGGGAGCGTTGCGCGACGGGAGTCATGCCGTAAAAGCCGCCTTTCTCGATCCAACTCAACTTGCTCGAAGGAATCCAATGACCCTGGTTATCGCCCACGGTGATTTCGTCGCGCGGGCCGACCGTCATGCCGTTGGGCGCACGGAACCCGGTGGCAAACACCTCCAGCTTGGAACCGTCCTTCGAGACCTTGAGCAGGCAACCCTGGTGGGGAGAAGTGACTTCGGGCGGCCAGGGCGCGCCCTTTACGAAATAGAAATTGCCCGCGCGATCCGTGTGAAGGTCGAGGCAGAACTCGTGGTAGTTGGCCGTGACGACAGTGTCGTTGTTGAAATTTTCGTAGTAGTCGGCTTCGCCGTCCTTGTTCAAATCGTGCAGGCGCGTGATCTGGTCGCGGCCCAGCACATAGATATTATTGTTCACGACCTTGAGGCCGAGCGGTTGAAAAAGTCCCGTGGCAAAACGTTTCCAAATGATCTTTCCCAGTGAATCGTCGATGCCCGAGACAATGAAAACTTCGCCGTGAAAGGTGCAGATGGCCGCGCTTCCATCCGGAAAGAAATCAAATCCGCCAAAGAACGTTTTGACGTTCCAGGGATTCTCGAGCGGCTCGGTGATCGTATCCACAACATAGGCGTCGCTGCCGGTGCCGCGCACTCCCTGCGTGGAGACCGTTTCGGGCCAATGCGCAGGCCCGCCCTTGGTCCAGCGCCGCAGATCGCCGAGGGAATTTTCCCGAATTGCGGCGGACTCCTGGGTCGTGCCCGCCGGCGAAAACACGAGTTGAAACGGTTTGTTGGCGGCGATCCCCGGGAGATTCAAAGTCAGCCGGGCGTCAGCGGTGATTTCAAATCGGGCGCCATTGGGAAGGTTGAAGCCAGCGATTGAAAACTCCTTGCCGTCGGGGAGACTCACGGAAATCGAACTCCGCCCCTTGACAAGATTCGCCGCGGGGGTTGACGACTTGACTCCGTCCGTCAGCACGAGGATCTGGTTCTTCGCGGCTTTCGTAAACTGGATGGTGCGAGTGAACGCTCCATTGTCGTAGCCGGGCGTCTCCAGAACGTCGGCGTCGCCCACGGTGTAGCTCAGGACCACATGGTCGCCATGCTGGTAAAGCCCATCGTAATGCGCCCAGTCTTTGGGCAGCGGCCCTTGTTGACCCGCGCGCGGATCTGTGAGCGAACCGCCCTTCGCCCAACCCGGGCCGGTCAGCAAACTGAAGGTGGGCGTGCCCTTGACCTGCGGCGGCGGCGGCCAGGCAATCTTGTTCAACGTGTCGCCGAACTCGAGAAATTCACCAGTCCACGCCATCGAAACGCGGAGCAGATCGGCGTCGTAGCAGACATACGCGTTCTTCCCGGCGCCGACGGTCACGACAACGCCCTTCATCGCGATGGCACCATTGGTGTGCGGCGCGCGAATCGTGGCGGAGTAAAAAGGGCCGCGAACCACCGCGTTCGAGTCCTGCGCGGACGCCGAGACGGCCTGAGAGACGAGGAGTGCAAGGCAAAGCGCTGAAACTTTCAGATAGAATTCCATAAATAAATTGTTCGTTTTTTCTTGGGCGAGGTCAGCATAGGGACAGCGGGAAGCGAACGACAAGCGGCAATCTCGCCGACGAAGAAAATGATACCCATACTCCGTGATGATCGGATTCTTTTGCAAACAGCGCGTCAGCCGCCAGGACGCCGACGCTTGCAAGCCACGCCCGGCGCGCAGGGGACTGACAGGCCCCACCCCGCAACAGCGCATTTCCACGGATGACTCGGATAACACAGGAGAAAAGTCAGGGACTTGCGGAGCGCGTCCCTCCGAAGTTTGCGTCGCGGAGCGCAGACATTTTTGTCTGCGAGTTCGAATGACTCTCCGCCCCCGCCTCTCGACGAATCAACTCCGGCCCGCTTTAATTCATTCCTGCGAAAACGAGGGGATTTTTTCCGGAGCGACTCACCGTTTCTTGAGCACGGCTTCGATTGCCGTTTCCATTTTCTGCTGCGAGCCAGGCGATATCCAGCACCAGTCGGCCAGATTGCCGTCGTTCTCCTTCCAGGCGCGCTCGATCGGGATATAGCCCGGGGCGCACTCGCCATAGCCGGCAACCGCCACAAACGAATCCGGCCTCTGCCGCTGGGCGAACAACTGGTACTCAACGTAGGATTCGGCGGGAAGAAGCAGCAACAGCGCGCCGCCGAAATCGAGCAACGGCATATCTATCGCCTGTCCACCGGAATGACGCTCGCGCCAGCTCAGGCCCATGGCAGCGAGACATTGGCGAAACGGCTGGGAATTGTCCGCGAGTTGTTGCCGCAATTCTTCGACAGAAAACCCAGTCGAATGGCGCGGCTCCAACACGAGCGGGGTGGATCGGTAGTTGAACTGATTCAGCTTTTCTCGCCGGACCGTGGTCCAACTCTCTTTCATCGCCTGATACATGCGCTCGGCCAGGACGGGACGATTCTCGGGCGAGCCGTCGTTGTATTTCCCCGCCGTGACGTTGCCGCTGCAACCGGAAACATAAATCTGAAAGGTTGACGGAAATTCCGCCTGCATCCGGGCTCGGGCCATCCCGACAAAATCCGCCGAGACGCCGCCCTGCCCGTAGTAACTCATCGGATGAACCGCGTAAAAATGTGTCGCGACCAAAGGCTTGTCTCCGTCCCAAAAACTCAAAGTCTTCAGCCACGGATCGACTGTCCCCTCGCCCGCCGCGCGAGCCAGCGGATCTTTGTTCGCGCTGTATCGGCCGTAGCTGACGGTGCCATCCTCCAGCACGTAACGTCGATTCGAGGCGACGTTCTCCACCTTCCCCTGCCCCGTCCCGATGTGCGTCACGCGATGCGGGGAATTCAGACCATCTCTCACCGCCTGCGCCGCTCGCTGCACCGCTTCCTCGTGAAACTTTATATCGCAAATTTTCCCGGCAGCATTATGGGCCTCAAGTATTCTTTGCGCCGCGAGGTCAGCCACCGGCGCGTCATGCACATGCACGCTGCTGACCATGACGCGCGCGGCATCGGTCCCGGCCGCCTCGGCCAGAACCGTGCGCCAGCGTTCGTAGGCTTCGTTGCGAATCTCGCACCAATCGACCGACACGAAAACCACCGGCTTTTCCTCTTTGCTGCTCAACACCCAACCTTTGGCATAGAGCGGGTCAACGACTTTTTCAGCCGGCTTGATGCCCCCGCCCATCAGCGGGTGGCCCATCGGCGGCGTGACGTCCGCGGAAAATGTGGCGAGGCGAAAGTCGGAATCCCCAGCAACCGCAACCAAAGAAAACAGGGTTTGAGTACCCACGAGGACGTTGATCAGCATCCAACCACACAGGCTCGAACGCCTCCGTCGGAATGCTGCGAGACCGGGCTTTCGAATTGGCTGCAGGGCGTTCATAGATTTTAAAGATAGGACGCGGGCTTGCTCGGCGATAATTTTGGCGTTGCGCAAAAGAGTGTCAAGGTTGGAGCCAGTTCATCGACGAACGGATTTGAATCAGGCGACAGCTTCACGCATTGTTTCGCCATGAACCACCGGCAACTGCTTGCTTCATTCCTCACAATTCCCTGCCTGGTCGTGGAAAGTGCCTGCGCAGAATCACTGACCAATGCTCCAGGCTACGAATGGGTCCTGGTCACGGCCAAAGCGCCATTCGCCGCGCGAGATGGTGCCGGCGCGCTGGTTTTCAAAAATAAAATGTGGCTGATCGGCGGCTGGAATCCCGGAGACAAAAAGCATTTCCCCCGCATTTGCAGCAACGACGTCTGGAACTCGAAGGATGGCGCGGAGTGGTCGTTGATCAAAACCAATTCGTTCATCGACGAAACCTTTGATCCGGGAAAAGACTGGGAAGGGCGCCACACCGCCGGATACGCCGTGTTCCAGGAGAAGATGTGGATTATCGGCGGAGATCCGAACCAGAAACATTATCAATCCGACGTCTGGAATTCGGCCGACGGCAAAATCTGGACCCGCGTCAACGGGGATCAGCCCGTGCCGTGGGGTCCTCGTGCGCTCCACTACACGGTAGTCTTCAACGACAAGATTTGGGTGATCGGAGGGCAGACCGTTCCGCAATTCGCCACGGCAGAGGAAATATTTTATCGCGACATCTGGAACAGCTCCGATGGCGTGAGTTGGCAGCAGGTCATTCCCAAAGAACCGTTCTGGCCCCAGCGTGGAATGATCGGCGGGAGTGTAGTCTTCCGAGGACGAATGTGGATTCTCGGCGGCGGCACCTATGACACTCCAGGGATTTCAAAGCGGAAATATTTCAATGATGTCTGGAGTTCGGCGGACGGCGTGACCTGGACGCAACATCTGGCATCGGCTCCGTGGACGCCGCGCCAGTATCACGATGTCGCGGTGTTCGACGACCAAATGTGGGTGTGCGAAGGCTACAACGAAACGGGCGGCAACCGAAACGACGTCTGGCGTTCCAGCGATGGAATTAATTGGCGCCAGTTGCCGAACACCCCCTGGAAACCGCGCCACGCCGCCAGTCTGTTTGCCTACGACAATGCCCTCTGGATGGTGGCCGGGAACAATATGACGCCGGACGTCTGGAAGCTCACACGAAAATAGAGCGAACAGGCTTGAACCTTGCCTTATAGATCATCCCCCACCCCGCAACGTTGCGATGCGCCCATTCCAAATCGCAAACAATGTTGTTTGACCCCGCTGCTGGAAATGATTACTTAGGCAACCGAATGAACTCTACATCCCTCTTTTATAGTTTCGGCAACATCGGCAAAGCCGTGGTTCTACTGGCTCTCTGCGCAAGCGCGGCGCAGTCGCAGGTCACCGCCCCGCCAAAAGGTTTTATCGCGCTCTTCAACGGAAAAGATTTAACCGGCTGGCGCGGCGGCGATACCTTCGACCATCGCAAATGGCTCGCCATGCCCGATGCCGAGCGCGCCGCCAAGAAAGCAGAGTGGGACGCCGACATGGCCAAGCATTGGAGCGTCGAAGCCGGCGAATTCGTCAATGACGGCCATGGCAAATACGCCACCACGGAAAAAGACTATGGCGATTTCGAATTGCTCGTCGAATACAAGACGGTGCCGAAGGCCGATTCGGGCATTTATCTGCGCGGCGTTCCGCAGGTTCAAATCTGGGATTACACCGAGGAAGCGAAATTCAAAATCGGCGGCGACAAAGGCAGCGGCGGCCTTTGGAACAACAGCCCCGGCGCGCCAGGAAAAGACCCGCTGGTTCTGGCCGACAAACCATTCGGGCAATGGAACAAGTTTCGGATTGTGATGGTCGGATCGCGCGTCAGCGTCTGGCTGAATGAAAAAATGGTGGTGGATCACGCGATCATGGAAAATTATTACGACCGCAAAATCCCCGTGCCGGCGATGGGACCGATCGAACTGCAAACCCACGGCGGCGAAATCCGATGGCGCAATGTGTTCATTCGAGAAATTCCCGCCGATGAAGCGAACAAGCTGCTGCGCTCACACGCCAACGCCGGGTTCCAATCGATTTTCAATGGCAAAGATCTCACGGGCTGGGCCGGAAGCGTCGATCAATACGAAGTCAAAGACGGCAGCATCCTCTGCAAACCCGGCCACGGCGGCAATCTCTTCACCCAGGATGAGTACGGTGACTTCGTCGTGCGGCTTGAATTCAAACTGCCACCCGGGGGAAACAACGGCCTCGCCATTCGCTATCCGGGCAAGGGCAATCCTGCCTTCGATGGCATGACTGAGCTGCAAGTTCTCGACAACGACGCCGATCAGTACAAAAAACTGGATCCACGGCAGTACCACGGATCAGCCTACGGAATGGCTGCGGCACAACGCGGCTATTCGCGCCCGATCGGCCAATGGAATTACCAGGAGGTCACGGTCAAAGGTTCAACCATCCAGGTGGAATTGAACGGATCAAAAATCCTCGATACCGATCTGAGCACGGTGACCGAGGTGATGGATAAGACGGGGCATCCCGGAAAAACGCGGCCCTCGGGACATTTCGGGTTCGCCGGCCACAACGATCCGGTTCAGTTTCGCAATCTCGAGATCAAGAAGCTTTAGGCGCGATCTTCGACGGCATCCGTGTCTGTGAGGAAGGGAGTTCTTCGGAATTCCCCGAGGTTCAGATCGATCGCGAAAAACCAAGCTCCAAGATCCAAGCACCAGAGAACCTCCAAATTCCAATCCTCAAGGCGGTGCGCCACTCCAGCGTGTTTCGGTTCTGGGGATGGGATTTGAAATTTCTCTGGAGCTGGGAGGGTGGTCTTTCTGTCTTGGTGGTTTATTTCCACTGCAAAAGCGAAGATCACTTTTTCTCTGGCGGTGCGAAAACGACTTCCAGTTGTTGAACGGACAGCGGCGTTTCATCGCCGCTCGCAACCGTGATCTCGTGGGTCTCGATTTCTGTTCTCGCTGGAGCCGGAATTCGAAATGAAACGAACCGCAGCCCGTTCGTGGCCGTTTCGCTGAGGAAGTCGCACGACACGCCATTCATCCTGACCGCAGGTTTCGACGTCGATGCGTTTGGAGCCAGACCGATCACGACATCGCACACCCAGTTCTTTTCCGGCATCGGTCCGAGATAAATGGGAAAGGCGACCTGCCTGCCCGTCGCCGGAAGCGGCGGCTGGTATTTCTCTCCCGGCGCCTTGATGTCGCGGTGGGTGATCCCAATGCGTCTCGGCAATTTTTTAAGTGATTCCAGGGATGCCATCGCCGACAACGTGCTCTGATAGACCGGTGGCGAAAAGACGCCGGGAAAATAATTGAAGAGATAAACTGCGTCCGCGCCCTTGGCGAGAACCGAGGCCGCCCCGCCAAAGGCAAGTTCCGGTGTCACGGAACTGGCTGGCCCGCCCGGAATGGACTGGTAACGGATTTCCAGCCCGCCAACCAGGGTGACTTTGTTTGTCCCCAACAATTGTCGCCACTCCGAAATGGCAAGGTCGAATTGGATGGTGGACCAGCGCGGTGTCGCCACGACCAGATCGATCAATCCCTCGTTGGCCCAAGTCGCGGCGTCCAGTCCCATGGCCAGCGAAACGTCGGGCCGCGTTGGAAGGCGAACTCCGATGCGAATGGGATGTCCACGCTTCGCCGCCGCCTCCGAGACCTGATTGCGAACGTCGCGCATCCAGCGGGTCAGAATTGGCGAGCCTTCCTTTTCTTTGTCCGCGCTGAACACATACGGCTCACGCATGAAGTCCAGCTCGATGCCGTCGATGTCGTAGCGTTCCAACGTTTCCTTGATCAAGACCATGAAATAATCGCGGACTTCGGGACGCGCGTAGTCGAGGCACGTCGCGTAATAGCCCGTGCAGTTCTGCCGGACGAACCCGGGATTCTCCTTCCAGAAATTTCCATGAAACGGGTGCGTCGGAATGTCGTTATAGTGGCAGTCGTTCATCCGAAGACTGATCCAGGGCGAAACCCCGCGCTGCCGGCATCGCGCGATGACGCGGGCGGGATAGTCAACGCCTTGTTGATGCGTCGCCAGCATGTTGCCGACACCTTTTCGATATCCCGCCAGATCCGCGCGGGGGATGGACGCGAGGAAGGGTTGGTCGTCGGGACCGGATGGATCGTAGCCATCCCAGAAAGCGTCCCATACCTGGCTGCGATAATTGGTCCGGCGCGCGTTCGAGTTGCAGAAAAAAACTGTGACCCCCGCGTCGGCAATGACGTCCACATAGCGATCAATCGCCTCGCCTGCTTTGCCGTCGGCGATCTGGGTGTGCCAGAAGAAATCGGTGCAGTCCTGATTGTAGTAAAGTTGCCCGCCCGTTTTCGCAGGCGCACCCATCGCCGCCACGCCAGACAAAATGAGAGCAAGGCCGAAAGCCCGAACGATCTTCCGCCCTTTGGAACGAGATGGGTAATTCATAGCGGGAACAACCTTCCTAAACATTTCGTGCGAACACAACCAAATGCTGCGGACGCGCGGTGACGACCAACCTCGCGGGGATCGGGAGAATGCAGCACGTCAATGGCACGTCGCCCGCCGCAACTCCGGCTTATGGCTCCTGCGCTGCATGTGGCTGCTCCGCCGTCGAGCGTTTTGTCAGTTCAGCCAGGGAGACGCGAAACAACCGATTGGATGCGCCCAGATCCTCCGGCAGGAAATAAGCCGCGCCACCGGCAACCGTCATCGCCTCCCGCGAAAGCTCAGTGCCCTCCTGTCGCGGCAACGTTACTGCCGCGCGCCGGAAATCATCCTGAAGTATTCGATCAAACCAGCACAACCGACTGGCGGGCGACGCTGTCCCGGGCACGGAAGACCGGTGGAGACCCGAGGCGAACAAGCGATCGCCAACGATTTTCCAGTCCTGCACCGTAACGCCGGCCCGTCCTTCCGCGCCGGAAACGAAGCCAAGCCCCCGCGTCTTCAGCTCGTTGCCACTGAACGTTCGCTCCAGACGGCCCTTGAGATTCCAAACGTAAACCTTTTCGGTGTCCCAGTTGGCTCCGAATAAAAGTCCGCGTTCGACGGACACAGCGACAGCGCCAATGTGGTCGTCCACCGGAAACTCGAAATCGGACTGGATCGATTTGCCCGAAACCAGATTCGTCAGTTGGAATGCGCGAATAATGCTTCTGCCATTTCGCTTGCTCTCCGCCAGCGGTATCCACAGCCGCATTCCATCCGACTGCATGCCGCCCGGATGATCCAGCGCGGTGACGAATCCCTCGGCATCCACCGGCGTGATGTCCCAGGCATCCCAGTCCGTCCGGGTGGGATCGGTTCGCAAGAGCAAGGCTCGCTTCGGGAGAACGTCATCGCGACGCGCGGTGACGAAATATTTTCCACCAACCAATTCCATGCCCTGGGTATGCGCCCTGGCCGCTTGACCCTGAATCCTGAGCGCAGGGAGTTTAATTTCTTCGAGGACCAAATCCGCAGCCCGCGCCGGATGGAGGTGGAGAATCAGCATAGCGACGATCGCGAAGAGCAGTCGCCTCCAGCCGAACGGAGTTTCCCCGATTGGGTTCATCGCGGAGGATTGTAATGTTTCGCGATGCGAATCACAATGCCTGCCGCTGGTGTTGCCACGGCCCAAAACGCATGAAGAGGAAATTTCAAATTGCCTGATGGCGGTCGGATTGGCGCTCCGATTCGGACCCTCCAATCTGGCGGCGGAAGAGGCCGTCGGCAATTGCATTGAGACCCTGACACTCGATGGCGGAAATCTCTCCGTGCTTCTCCGAGACAAGTCGAACCACCAAGGCACGAAGACACCAAGTTGAGGGCCGAAGAGTCATCGAGGATTTTGCTCCCTGAACAGCTTCACTCGCCAGGTGAACGACCGTTCCATCCACAAGTATTAAAACTTTGTGTCTTGGTGCCTTGGTGGTTCATCCCAACGGCAAAATCCAGGTTGAGCGCTTTTTTTTCATTGCACCAGCGTGTTTGGCTTCGCCCAGCGGATGCGCGCCAGAAGCAAATCGCCTTTCCAACCACGCTTGGGAATGATTTCGCCGTCAGTCACCCACGATTCCCCCGCACTGACGTTGACGGGATGGAAGTTCCCGCTGTAGGCCACTTCGTCGGGCGCATTCATGCCGTCGCCAACGAGTGGCAGCACGATCCGTTCAGTCGAGCGGATGAGCCGGAGCGTCTGGGTGTCCACCCGGGCCATCCACAAGGGAGCGCGCCAGCGCGGGACATTCACGTTCGAGGCATCCTTGCGGTTGTAAACCAGGAACAATGCCTCCGAGTGCGCGAGCCAGTGTTGTTGGGTGGTGGACATCGTCAGCGGCTCGCCGTCGTCCCAGCTCCAGGGCTGTTTCGGGTTCCATTGGAGACCATTCTCGCTCACGCACACGTAACCTCGGTCGTCCTCGGCACGCAACGTGAGCCAGAATCGTCCCCCAAATTGCACGAGGGACGGCTCCAGCAGGCCGCGTCCTGCGTCGTTTGCGATCGCGTCCCCGACTTTTTTCACTGAGAGCGTCTCCCCGTCGTAGGCGCAGATGACGCCCGACACGGAGCGGGTCTTGTTCCTCGCGGCACCGTGGCTGAACGCGAGCAAGATATCGCCGTTGGGGAGAACAACGCGTTGGCCGCAGTTGTTGGTGTAGATGTAGGCGCCACGCGGATCGTTCCACTCCAGCTTGCGGCGCTCACCCCATTTCCCGTCCCGCCAAACCGCATAAACAGGCTGGCGCGGCGGCTGGTCTGCGGAGAATTTCGGCCCCGAGTAAAAGACGTTGTGGCCGAGAGCGAGCACCGTCTTCGTCTTCGGATGCCACTCCGGCACGACATCGCACACGCCTTCCTCCGAGCCGTCCGGCTGCTTCACGCGACCCAGCGCCGGCACCAGGTCTGGGTCGGTCCAAGTCCGGCCAAGGTCTCGCGAACTCATCCAATGCACCGGCCCGAAATAATCCGAACCCGCGATCGTCTGAAGCGTCATGAGCGCCATCGCCCCGGACGGCCCCGGCACCATGCACGCCCGCGGATGAAACCACGTCGGACCACTGCCAACGCGCCCCTGGCGCAAGACGACTTTCTCGATGGAAGCAATCAGCGGGGACGAATTTTCGGCGGCGAACATTGGGCCAGCGCCGCGACTCAGCGCCAGCAATGCAGTCGCGCTTGCGGCGCGCGCCAGGAACTCTCGGCGACTGGTTTCGTTTGTCGTTGGATTCTTTGGCAACTTCATAACGGAAATTTTGAACGTGTGTTCTCAGCCACGGAAGATTGTGTCAAGAATCAAACCTCCGCGGAGCTGTCCACGGGCGCATCTCAACACCACCGCCAAGTTCTGCCCAAAATGTCTCCTTGCTGTCGAATCAGCGTGTTGCCGAGTTGCACTCGGCAGTTGAACCGCGGGGAAATCCCGACAGCCTCCTTCACAAATTAGGCGGGAACTGCCGAGTGCAACTCGGCAGCACGTGGCGGTTATGTCAAAATGCGCGCTCGCCATGCGATCGGCAAAACCGTCCTTGAAGCGAGGCGGACGCCTGTGCTATCGAATGTCCGTCAACCACCAAACAGAAATGATTAATAATCGCAGCGCCTTCGCGGGCAGCCGATCGACTTCGAGAATTTTTCGGACGCTCTGGATCCTGACGATCTGTTTCTGCTGGCTGGTCGATGGGACCGGCTCCGTTCAGCCCAGCGAGTCGTCGTCGCCGAAAATTGACCCGGCGACTTTGGCCGCCAAAAGGATCAACAATCCCAAGGCGCAGTTGAGCGCACTGGTCCGGGCGGCGGAAAAGTTGAAGAACATCCACGGCGACTGGAAGATTCCGTGGGGCGACATACACCGCTTGCAGAGACACTCCAACGTGGCGAATCTCGCCTTCGTGCCGTTCAGTGCCAAATTGCCAAGCGTCCCCACGGCTGGAATCCCCGGTTCCTTGGGAGTCGCGTTCACGCAGTATTACACGCCGCCGGTTCCGACAATCGCCGATCGCCGAAAGTCCTACGCGGTGGTGGCAAGCAGCTACATGGGCATCTTCGAGTTTGAAAAGAACCAGGTTCCGGCCAAAACCCTGCTGCAATACGGCGCGAGCAGCGATCCGGCGTCTCCTCACTTTTTTGATCAAGCGCAACTCCTCTCGCAAGGCAAGTTCAAGGAATCACCATTCTATTGGAAGGATGTCGTGGCGCAGGCGACCCGAACCTACCACCCCGGAGAAAAACATTGATGGTCCCCTTCGGAATCTCGAAATCATGAAGCACTTGAATGATGGCGGTGGCCAGGAGAGCGGCAGACCCAGAACCCTTTCACATTAATCTATTTCACGCTTATGCCCCTTCTTCAATCCGTCCGCCCTCTGCTTCCGCTCGTCATCGGCCTCCTGGTAGGCGGCGTCGGCGCCACTCTTTTTCTGGGAAGCATGACCGGCGATGAAGGATCGCCGGAGGCGCGGGCCAACAAGCTGGAACAGGAACTGAAACGGGCGAACAATCGCATTGCCGCGCTGGAGGCAACCAATTCAACGGGGCGCGACTCGCAAGGAGTTCTTCGCAGACTCGCCAGCCGTTCCCGCGCAGGTTCGCCGGATCGCCAGCGGACGCTGGCCGATGGCGCCCGGCAGATCGCTGAAGACATTCGCGAAGGGCGACCCGTCAGCCCCGAGGATGTGTTCCGAGCGAGCCAGCCGCTGATGCGGGATCTGGCCCCGCTGTTTGACCGGATGCGGCTGAAATCCCAGCAGCAGGCGATTGAAGGCATGACGGGCGAACTGGCGCGCAAATACAGCCTGACGCCGCAAGCCCAGGAATCGCTCAAGCAATGGTTCGAGGAGCAGTCTAACATCAAGGCGAAACAGTGGAGCGAAATGGTCGCGCGGGACGGCACGCGGCTCGAGGACGTGATCCGCGCGTCCCAAAATGTGCGACTCGACGAGGGGCTGGACGCTTTCATGCCCAGCATTCTGAGCGGCGACCAGCTCTCCGCTTTCAATGACGATCGTATGACCGAGCGTGTTCAGCGCGTGGAGCACGAGGCGGATACCAAAGTTCAGAGGCTGAATGCCATCGTCGGTCTGGAAGAGGCGCAGCGGGAGCAGGTGTTCGGGATCATTGCGCGGAGTTCGCGCGAGTACGATCCCACAATGACCTTGGAGAGCGCGCGCGGGCCCATCGGCCCGACGCCCGGCGGAAATCCTCACGAAGCGATGCTGTCCGTTTTAAATCCGAACCAACGCGCCGCCTATGAGGCGGAAACTCTGCGCCGCCGCATGGCGGCCGCCAAAGACTTGGCAGAGATTGGGCTGACTCTGCCACCCAACTGGGAAATGTTGGATGAGAGTTTCCCATAACCGCATGACCAACCCAATCCAGGCCGGCAACGGCCCCCCCGCTCCAGCGATCGACATCCGCTACCTGCGCGTGGACTACGGCGATTTCGTCGCCGTGGATGAACTTACGTTAACTGTTCCGGCGGGCGAGGTGTTCGGCTTGGTGGGACCGAACGGTGCGGGAAAAACGAGCACCTTCCGGGTGTTGACAACGCTGATGGAGCCGACCTACGGCGAGGTCTTCCTCGATGGCGTGGACGCGTTCGAGGACATCGAAAGCGCGCGGCGGATCATTGGCTACATGCCGGACCTCGCGCCGGTGCCGACGGATTTGAAAGTCTGGGAGTTCCTCGATTTCCATGCCGCCGCCTACGGGCTGGGCCATCGCAAGCAACGCCTCGACCGCGTCGCGGAATGTCTGGCGGAAGTCGCGTTGAGCGACCAGCGCGACAAATGGTGCAAGGAACTTTCCCGCGGGCAAACGCAGCGCGTCGTGCTCGCGAAGACGCTGCTGCATCGGCCGCGCGTGCTCATTCTCGATGAGCCGGCGAGCGGGCTTGATCCGCTGGCGCGTCGCGATCTGCGCCACACGCTGCGCAAGCTGGCCGCGACCGGCGCGACGGTTTTCGTCAGCTCGCACATCCTGAGTGAACTCGCCGAAATGTGCTCGTCGCTCTGCGTGATGAACCGCGGTCGCCTGCTCGCTTCGGGCACGGTGGATCAGGTGCGGGAACAACTCGGGAGCACCGAGCGTGTCCTGACGGCGACCTTGCTCGCCCGCCACGCGGAAGCCGGCGAGTGGCTCTCCGCGCAGCCCGCCGTTCACGAGCTGCGGATCGCCGGCCAGCAAGTGATCTTTGGATTCAAAGGAAACGATGAAGCGCAGGCCGATCTGATGGACGGCCTCATCCGATCCGGCTTCCGCCTGCGGGCGTTCGAGGAAAAACGCTCGTCGTTTGAGGATCTCCTTGTCGAAGTCGCCGAGACCAACCGCCGCCCATGAGCCTGCCCATCCCTCATTCTCCGTGGAAACTGTGGGGCAACCCGATCTTCCGGCGCTACTGCCGGTCGCGCCTGCGGTTGCGCAGCCTGGGCGTGGCCTTGCTTCTCATGGTGCTCATCGCCGGGTTCATCGTCGGACTCGTCAGTTCCATCGGCGTGCGCAGCCACCAGAGCCCGATGGACGCCGCGCGCACGGGCGTCATTCCCCTGCTCGTGCTGCAAGGCATCGTCCT